>Ga0307997_10000331_pt1 | contig 21683 bp, 34 predicted proteins | sample Davwhametageno36_FD_203165 | JGI IMG/M metagenome (GOLD analysis project Ga0307997, IMG submission 203165) | Marine microbial communities from Davis Island wharf, Antarctic Ocean - #36 | ecosystem: Environmental > Aquatic > Marine > Unclassified | place: Antarctic Ocean: Davis Island wharf... | reverse complement strand
GTTTCAGCTTTAAATCCTCTGTGTACTCTACTAACAGTCTCAGCTATAACTGGAAATGCTTTTAGATCTGCTTTAATGTCGTTAAACTCTCTTGGTTGCGTTCCTCGACATGCAATTACTAAGTCTGTTTTGTTCATAAAGCGATATGCTTGCGCACCGTCTTTGTTGTAAAACTCTGTTGTAGTAAATCCTAAATCCTTTGCTTGACTTTTTGCTACTTTTATGTTACTATATGCTATACTTGATAATTTAGCGAAGAGAAGGGATTTCTCTTCAAAACTTAATTCAGTTATCGCCATGTGTGGTCCTCCATTATTTGTAATATTTATAAACAAAGTCTACTAAATACTGTATAGGAATAGTTAAACATGAAAAAACGAACTAGAAGTATACTTGAGGAACTGAATAATGCCCACGGACGGCGTGACAGTGACCATCTTATTGATGCTACAGCCAATAACATCATCGAAAGTGCTATTAATTTATTAAGTAGAATACATTCTACATATGATGTAGATACCGCCGGCGAACTAGAAAGACGCTTTATTAATAGTATTAAAGCAAGTGACCCTCGTAAGTTTAAACGTAGTATGACTAGAATAATAGAGAGTAAAAAGAATGACAATACTTAAAGAAGGCGGCAACATATTCAAAACTGAACAAGGTGCTATAACTCAGCGTATTGCAACAAAAGATGTGCAAGCTTCGATTAACTTTATTGAAAAGATTACAGGCTTAACATACGATGAAGAAGATTGGCTAGGCACAACTGGTAAGAAGAACGATCCAGATGGCGAGTTTGAAAAGAATAGTTCCGGTGACTTAGATCTAAACACAGATGCAAACAAAATAAGCAAAGAACAATTAATCGTTAAACTAACTGCATGGCTAAAAAGTCAAGGCGTTGACGATGCAGAAATTATGAATGTTGGTCGTAAAAAGACAGACGGCTGGATTAAAGATGCAGGTGATCAAGTACACTTCCGCACACCTATTGCAGGTAGTGACAAAAATGGATTTGTACAAACAGACTTTATGTTTACTAACAATCCAGACTTTCAACGTGGAGCCAAGCGTGGAGGCACAGCACAGTTCGGCGGAACAGACAGAGCTATCCTACTATCGGCTATTGCAAGAGGACGTGGACTAAAGTTTAGTCCTAAGTTTGGATTAGTTGATCCTGCCAAAGGCGATGAAGTAATTGCTGCTACATGGGATAAAATTGCACCATTGCTATTAGGCAAAGGCGCAAAAGAACCAGACACTCATACAGTTGAAACTATGCTTGCAAAGTTAAAAAGTGATCCAAACTACGAACAGCTAATTGCTCCGTGGAAAGAAACAATGGCCAAGGCTGGTAAAGAAGTACCTGAGTCTAAAACACCAACTGGATACAAAACACTAGAAGACAAGCAACTTGCACGTATTAGAGAACTTAGTGGCAACATGCTAAACAGTGCTGTTATGTCCTCAGGAAGCTTTATAAGATGAGATTTAACGAGTTCCGTACAGTCCTAACTGAAGCAGTCCTAACTGAAGAGTTTAAAGGACGCGAGTATAACCACCTAGAAGATCTAGTGTTTGTTAAAGGCTCAGCAGGGGCAGTAGAAGCAGCAGACATCCTAGACAAGCTAGGTACTGACAGCAGTGATGTTGCAATCAAGTGGGACGGCAATCCAACTATCTATTGGGGACGCGAGTCAGACGGCGAGTTTGTTCTAGTAGGTAAAAATGGTTGGGGACGCAACAAGTCAACAAGCGCAGATGATCTATCACGCTTTATACAAAATTCAGGCAAGGGTGTAGAAGAACAACCTTGGCGCAAAGACTTCGGCGAAGAAATGGCAGAAGTGTTTGAACTAATGAAGTCAGCAACTCCTGGAAGCTTCCGAGGATATGTTTATGGTGACTTACTATACAGTCCACGCAAGCCTTTTACAGCAACTAAAGGCTCAGTAGAATTTGAACCAAACTTGGTTAAGTACACAGTTGATACGAATGGCCAACTCGGCGGGCGCATAGCGAACTCAAAAGTTGGTGTAGTAGTTCACACAAAACTTGAAGAGTTTGGTTCAAAGTCTGCAACACCTATTAAAGATGTAAAAGAACTTAACAGCAATGATGTAGTAGTACTAGGACAAACTTATGTTACACATCAGCCTAAAGTTGACACATCAGAAGTTAAAAGTATTAGAGCTACGGCAGCAAAAACTGCCCAGTTAGTTGACTCCTTCCTTGCTCCTGTTAAAGGACTAAGTGATATGAAGAACATCATTTATACATATGTTAATCACATGACACGTACACAGCAGTTGAAGAATATTGAAAATGGTTTTTTTGACTGGCTCGGAGCATCAAAGGTAAGTACTAACAAGCAAGCAAAGATTGCAGAAATGAACACAGCAAGCCCTAAGGCATTGCCTGCATTGTTTGGTCTTGTAAAACAGATCATGACTGTAAAGGATCATATTATTGATCAGTTAGATAATGCTCCTGCTGATGTGACAGCAACAACAAAAGGTGAGAAGGGCGGCGAAGGATATGTTGCTCTAGGATCAAAGACTAAACTAGTGCCGCGGCAGCGTTGGCAACCAAATTAAGGAATAGACAATGAAAATTAATGAAGTAATAGAAGAAGGCATGTATGATGCATCTCCCTTTGCCCAGAAGATGGCAAAATACGGACGCATTATCTCAGCAATGGGCGAAGGTGACGGCGCATCTGGAAGCTTAAAAAAGCAAAAAGGCGAAGATGATAAAGCATATGATGATAGATTACGTAACATGAATCAAATGTCTGCTGTTGGATCTGCGCTAGGTGAAGTTGGTTCTTATGGAATCATAGATCCATCAACATCCAAAGGCGACCAAAAAGCAAACTTAGCTAAAATGTTTGCTGATATTGAGAAAAAGACAGGCGTTGGCAGAGCCGGCGTTATGCAGTTAATTTCTAAAGCAGATAAAATGGGTGATGTAAAAGCTAAAGTTCCAGATCCAGAACCAACTGATCAAGACGATGACGACTTTGATGAGCCAGACGATAGAGAGCCAAGCGATGATGAGCTTGCACGTCAAGCAGATCGCGCAGCAAGAGGCTAACATTTAATGACTGAAAAGTTTACAGCAGCACAATGGGCAGAGATTGAAGGCGGGCATGAAATGACTGCCTCAGAGCAACCATTTTCTTTTATTAAAGACATACACGAATCACGTATGACTAAAGACAATGGCAGCTCACAAAAGCTAACATATACTGACTGTGGACAACGATTGTATTTGATTTTATTAGCACTAGAAACAATGCGTCAGTATCCAGACTTTAAAGCTTATGTGCAACGATATTGTAAGAAAACTGCGGGTTTTGAATTACACAAGTTTTATCGTGTAATGGGAACTGATCTCTACAACTTTACATATTTCCTTGTAGGTAACGGTCCTGCCCAAGATAAACTTAAAGACCCAGAGTCTGCAAAGCGTATGCGAGCAACTACAAAATTACCAACAGCAGCTATTAATAGATACATTAATGCATTAGCTTCTGGTAAACAGCCAGTGCAAGTAAACAATATGCTTATGGCAATTGAAACAGCCGTTAAGATTACTAACAGCGACTATAAACAAATTCGCAGGAACTTAGTTAACTTTCAAAAGTTAACCAAAGCAGAGAAGCGTTTGATATCTACACGCTTAATATTTGCTGTTCGTGCTAAACTACGCAGCTCGGATATCATTGAAGACTTTGAAAAGTTTGCAGCAATTAAGAACTTAGAAAAAGCAAGTGTAATAGATCCAGAACCAACTATATCAACTCCTGATCTAAGCACCACAGGCGCAGAACTAGCACTATATAGATATCTAGTAGGAGACAGGAACTTAGCACTTACTAAAAAGTTCTTAGAGCAAGCCAAAGACGGTAAAGCAGCAAGTGCTAACATGGTTGCAGCCTACTTGCCAGCTATTAAAATGATAGATGATATCGTAAAAGGTGGCCCTGCAATGGTTCAACAGCTACGAGCAGTGCATAAGAGAGCTAAAAAACGCTAACTAAGCCTCGTTTTTATTTTAAAATGATAAATAATATTATACAAGTAAGAAGAGAATCTTACTTGCCATTAGAAAACAGGAGAATATAAAATGGCTACAGTAACAAGAACTAACCCAGCAGCGATCACTCGCGGCACAATTCAAAAAACACGTGAACTAGATATGATGAAAGTTGTACTAGCAGGCGGAAACGGCTTAGGAGCAATTGGCTCTGACGCACTAGCAGCTAAAGTAACTGACGCATTAGGTTCAATCTCAGGATTATTCCAACTTAAAGCAAACGGTGCAGAAATTTATGCAGTAGTAGATGGTCACGCAATTGATATCGATTCAGTAGCACAGATGATTGGTACAGTATTAGACACAGGCACACTAGCAGCTTTAGCCGGCGGCGTACAGACTTTGTCAGACGGTGATACAGTTACAGTAACAGTTGTAACAGACATCGAAGGCTTGTAATTCTAACTACCTTAGAATCGTGATATACGGCCGCAAGGCAGGCGTCACACTAAACAGTCACTTTAACGAGTGACTGTTTTTTTATGACTTAAATACTGTATGAGATTCATAATACATACATTAGTAGACATAACTGAGACAGCAGCCCGTAGAGGCGAAGATCCTAAAAAGTACAAGCAACACCAGAACTTCCTTACTGTAATGCAAACTATTGGTATGAGAGTTAATCCAACATACCTTAGTACGCCATTAGTTGTTAAAGAAGTGCCTAGTAAACTAGGAATGGGAACATCATTTAAAACTGAACAAAGTGTATGGAAGTATGTGTTTGATATAGATTACGAAGGCGCTTTAGACATTGATACGCTAGTAGATGACTTTGATTTGATTCCAATTATTACACAGTTAGACGAAACAGTTGTATTTAATAATGCACAATTTCTTACCAAAAATACTGCTAATTGTAACATTTCTTTTCAATTAGATGATAAATAACTTTGTAGCTTAAAAACTACCAGGCAATTTAAATCACTACAGCAAGGCCAACTTAGAGTTTACTTACAACAATGCCACCCACGATAATACGGGTGTATGAGATTATAGGATTTAAAATGGCCACTGAGCTAGAAAGAACAAACTTAGAAGCACACGTTGACTTATGTGCAATACGCTATGAAGCGTTAGAAGGCCGACTCGGCAAAGTTGAAACAAAGATTGAACACATCCATACAGATATTTTAGACGGTCAAAAATCAATGACCAAAGTACTTATAGGCACAGCTGGCACAGTCGTTGCTAGTTTAGTATCCATAGTTATAGTAATTTTATTACAGTAACCCTCCTCGCACGATAAATAACTATATGTTATTACGTGAATTATATATTGATCCAATAGAAGATGATCTAGAAGAAGGTCAAACGTGGGCACGTTCTGGAAAGAAAGTTGTCCGCAAATATCGATGTACCAGTGGTCCCCGCAGGAATCGAATCGTTGCTAAGATGTCACAATGTTTTGCAGCGCCTGATCCTAAAAAGCGGATGCAAATGAAGAAAACAAGAGCTCGTTTAGGTAGTAGAATGATGCGCAAGGCTAAAAAGACTAAGCGTATCAATCCAGCAAGTAAAAGAGTACAAGCTCTTAACCGTAAGAGGTAGTAACATGTTATTACGAGAGCTTATATCGCCCAGCGAAGATTATGAATTCGATGAAGGTGTTACTACTATATTTGGTAAGAGCGGAAACAAGACTGTTCGTAAGTATCGTTGCACAAGCGGATCACGTAAAGGACGAATTGTTGCAAAGCCTGCAACTTGTAATGCTCCTAAGAACATGAAGGCATCGAACACACTCAAACAGACCCGTCGCAAGAAGGGTTCGGTGATAAGTACTAAGGCAAGCAGAACTAAAAGAACAAACCCAGTAAGTAAACGTTTAACTAAGATAAACACTGGACGCAGAAGAATTAAACCGAGAAACCGTAGGGGTAAAAGAATATGAAAATGAATGAAATATTGTCTGAAATGGATTCAATTCTACAGATTGAAAAAGACGATGATAACGAAACTACCCTAGTTGATCCAAAGACTAAAATTAAAACAACTGTTCCAAAAGATCCAAGTAAGCCAGGCGCGATTACAACAGACGAACGCGGCAACTTAACATTGGATACAAAAACAAAAGGTACAGTTGACCGTGGCATTAAGCCAGGCGACAACGTAACTGTAAAAAATATCTAAATGAAAATTGAAGAGCTTATCAAATATACATATAAGACCAATGAAGAGAAACAACTCTTGGCAAGTATTGATGAGCCTCGTCCGCTTGGAGCATTTCCAGAGCGTGAACAAACCATTATCAACAATCTAATTCGTAAGAGTATTATAAGTAAAGTACAACACAATGGGACGATAATGGTGATGCGGAATGATAACTGAACAGCTTTTAAATGACCTTGAAGAAATTGTTAATAGAGGACTCGAAGACAGTGCTATCCCTGTTTCGAGAGGTAATAGTATACGAATTAAACATATTGTGGTTCGTAAAAGTTCTAAAGGATATCTAATATACGATGCTAAAGAGAATAAACAAGTAGTAAGAACCTATTTTAAGACTACAGCAGTTGCTATTGCTAAGAACCTTGCACAAGGTAAAGATATTACTGAACAAGCAATGGAGTTTGATGATACAATGTTAAAACATTACAATGATGCAATCTTCTATAAACATGCAATACGCAATACAACAGACGAAACAAAGAAGGAAATAAGGGAAACTAGATTAGATGTTGCTATACAAGAATCACAACGAGTACGCAGCCTTTTAGACCGCTATATTTTTTGTTAGTGATAAATATAATATAGAACACCTATCAACAGGAAGAATAAAATGCAAATTAGAGAATTTTCAGCACCGGCAACGGCTGCAAAACTAAATGAAAGCCTAGCAAAACGCTTTGGTTCAACAATTAACATTGATGAGTTTACAACTGAGCAACTACAAGACGCTCGTAACAAACTACGTACCCAGGTATTTAATGTAGAAACAAACGAAGCGTTTGATGCAGTGCAAGAAAAAGGACACACTAAGAACAAATTGTTCCTAGACGTACTTAACGCTGCACTCCATGAGCGTGACGATGTTGCTACCGCAATTGACGAAGCTATTGAGCAAGTTAATGAGGGTGAAGAAGACAAAGCAGAACTAGTAATGGCAGCTAAGGACATGGTTGATCGTGTTACTGGTTGGATGGAAGACACAGCAGAAATGCAAACTGAATCCATGCTAGAACTAGCTGATGCAATCCGAGACGAAATGGGCAGTGAATCAAGTGAAGCATTTACAGCAGCAGTTAAGCCAGCACTAGAAGCAATGTATGGTGTGATGGAAACAACACGTATTGCATTAACAGGCGGTGTAGGCATGTTAACTGGCGAAGGTGAGCCAATGGATACTATGGGTGCTGAAGATCCTGCAATGGATCCAGAAGCAGATCCAGCAATGGAACCAACAGTTGACGCAGAAGTTCCAGTTGAAGATGACTTTGGTGCAGCAGACGCAGCAGCAGGCGGCGAAGAGCTTGGCGGACGTGAAAAGCGTGAGTCAATCCAACGTGAAGGACTTATTGCTGAAGCACAAGAGCTAACTAAAGCAAAGTTTGTTAAGAAGCATGGCAAAGAAGCAGCTAAGTTTTACGAAACTGTAAATTCAAAAAAAAAGTAAATGAAGGGGTAGATGGCACTGTCATCTACGCTTTATTGCGCCAACAAAAAGCAGCCGGAGTGGCTGCTTTATCTATGAAAAAACTAGACAAATACATGCGCAATCAAGGCAAGGGCAACTTTGACTTTGAAACGTTTAAAGCAATGTACGATGCAGATCCTAAATTACAAGCACTAGTAACTAACTTTGATCAAGATAAGATTGAATTCAAACAAAGTGAAGTAGATGATGTTGCAGGCGCAGTTCCAGGCAACCCAGGTCCTCCAAGTGACACTGTAGGTAACATGGCTAAGAACGCTACGGATGTAGGCACAGAGCTATGATAGATCCAGATCACACCTATAGAAAACGAATTCTAAAATAGAAATAATGGTTGACAAAGCTCCTATTTTGTGTTATTATATACACTAATAGGAGTTTTTTTATGACCGCAAGACCACACGAAGATATTGTTAAACATATTTTAGAAGTAATGGAACAATATGTAGCACCAAATGTAGCACAGCACGGAGGTAAAGTTAACTTTGTTAGCTTTGAAAACGGTGTGTTACTAGTAGAACTGAGCGGAGCATGCTCAGGATGCGCTGGTAGTACTATGACACTAAAACACGGCATACAACAAATGATGACACAGCTAGTACCTGAAGTTACAGAAGTTGAAGGCATGGATGATCCGTTTTCTAGCGTAGATCCATATTATATGAACAACGATCCGTTTGGTGGCTCTTTTGACTATGGATTCGACGATGAAGGAGGCCAATCATGAGCTTAATTATTGAGAAGTACAAGTACGAAAAACTACAACGTGTTGAAGTAAACGGCAAGCGTCGATATGCAGCACCCGGTGGTCCACCTGTAGCAAGTGTAACAACTATTCTTAGTGGTACTAAGGATATGTCGCATCTTATTGCTTGGAAGAAGCGTGTGGGTGAAAAGAAAGCACAAGAGATTGTAACTGAAGCAAGTGGCGTAGGCACAAGGATGCACAAGTATCTTGAAGACTATGTTGATAATGGTGTGTGGACAGAAAGTCCAGGCAGCAATCCTTATTCTAAAAAAGCATATCGTATGGCAGAAGTTATCCGTGACGAAGCAATGTGTCACGTAGATGAGATATGGGGTAGTGAAGTTCCGCTTTATGTTCCAGGCATCTTTGCAGGTACTACCGACTTAGTCGGACAGTACAAAGGCGAAGCTTGCATTATGGACTTTAAACAAACAAACAAGCCTAAAAAGCCTGAGTGGGTAGAAGACTACTATTTGCAAATGACAGCATATGCACTAGGACACAACGAAATACACGGCACTGACATACGTGAAGGACACATCTTTATGTGTAGTCGCGGAGATGATGGCGTTGAACTAGGCGGAGAGACTTATCAACAGTTTGATCTATGGCCAGATGAGTTTGATGACTGGGCACAAGAATGGTGGAAACGCTGTGAGCAATACTACGAGAAGTTCGGATGATGCTTGTACAACAACTATATCACCATACACACAATGTAACAAATAAGAAGTATCTAGGTCAGTCTACTAGAAATTTAAGTATTTACAAAGGTTCAAGTGATGACTGGCTTGCTCACTTAAACGAGTATGGAGATGATTATAGTACTAAGATACTTTTTCAATCTAATGATAAGGAAAAGTTTGCAGAAGTTTGCAAACATTATAGTAACAAATTTAATGTTGCAGAAAGTACTGAATATTTTAACAAACGAGCTGAACACGGAGGTTCACTTGGCGGCGAAGCTAATCCTAACTACAAGACCGGAAAGTATACAGGACGTTTAGATAATCCTAAGCTATACAAACAACTAGATAATCAAAAACACGCCGACACTTGGTCAACTGCTAGAGCACGAACACTTCCTCGCTTGAATTTTTCTTATCATAAAAAAGAAGGTCACAAGGCTAAAGCAGAATACTGGTGGAATATATGGTATAACATGGCTCCTAAGAAAAGTAATAACAAACAAGCTCTTTGGACAACCGATACATTTGAAATGTGGTACCACCGAGAAGGCAACGATAGAGACTTTAGGGCTAAATATATTATATAATGAAATAGGAGTTATAGTATGGCCGTAGTTTCCATCAGTCGAATTCAAGTTCGCAGAGGACAAAAGAACATAGGCAGTGGATTGCCGCAACTAGCAAGCGGAGAGTTTGGCTGGGCAGTTGATTCGCAAGAACTTTACATAGGTAACGGAGCAGTTAGTGAAGGCTCACCGTTTGTAGGCAATACTAAACTACTAAGTGAAGCTGATAACTTGTTTGAATTTGCAAAAACGTACCAATACAAAACTGGTACAAATATGCAAACAGGATCTAGTGCAAGCAATCCTGTATTACGTACCCTTCAACAAAGACTAGATGACAGAGTAAGTATTCGTTCGTTTGGCTTAGATGGAGATGGCACGGAACAAACAGCAGCACTACAACGTGCAATTGATGAGCTATACTTAAATGCATCAAACAAAGGAACTACTCAAGCTCGTGTAGAACTTATATTTGAGCCAGGTGAGTACAATATTACTAGTCCTATTAACTTACCTCCATATACTACTATTAGAGGCGCTGGCTCTAGTAAAACTATTATTAATGCAGGCAACGGCGCAGTATTTAAAACAGTTAATGACACAAGTACTCCAGGAACATACGCTCTTGCCGCAACAACTACAACATTAAATCAAGCAAGAAAAATTAGTATTACAGGACTAACAATTAATAGCACACAAGGTCCTGCGCTAGACTTAATAAGTTGTAAAGACAGTGAATTTAAAGACCTAGTACTAGTAGGAGACTACACACTTGGTGATGTAGTTGACGGAGCAAGTGTTGGAATAAGACTTAGCTCGTTAAGTACAGCAGTTAGTTCAAACAATAACCTGTTTAATAACGTTCAAATTAAGAAGTTTGCAAGTGCTGTCCAATCGGACAACGACATAAAAGATAACCAATGGACAGGATGTACGTTCGATACATTGTATCAAGGATTTGCATTTGGAGTAAGCACTACACTAGGAACTAGTGGTATGTTGACTGGACCAATTAGTAACAAAGTATCTGAGAGCAAGTTTGATAACATTTACTCATCAGCTATTAAAGTTTCAAACGGTGCTGATAATATTAGTGAGAATAACAAATATTACAGTGTTGGTAATAACGGTGGTACATCATTAAATGCTACACACCCAGTTATTGACTTTTCAGGCCCAAGCACTACTAAAAAGAATATTAGTACTGCTGATTGGTTTGAACGTAGTGCAGATTTAGGATATAACGAAACCTTTAAAAATGGAGTAGTTTATCATCCTGAAGTTAAAGGGCCAACTATTACAGACTTTGGTATAACACACCAACTTGCAATAGGACAGTCAGGAGAATATTCTAAACTATTCCGACTTCCAGCAGAAACTGTTAAGGGATATGAAATTGAATATATCTATAAAAGCAGTTATATAGCAGCATCAAGAACAGGAACAATGGAACTTATTGTTGACCCTGCAAATAATACATTTACATTCTCAGATGACTATAATTATACTGGCGGTGACAACTTTGCGCAGAACTTAAAGTTCAAAGCACAGAATTATGATGAAAATTCTGATTCTTTGGTTGACACAATAGCCATTATGATGTTAAACTTAACTACAAGCGATAATGCTATAATGTACTATAAGGTTAAGACTAAATCATAACGTAATGTTTGATAAAAAATACGAAGACAGATTGGCACTCTGGCGTGAGTTTCGTAGCGAATTAGAAACAGCGACAGATCCTATACAAGAAGCAATTGACTTCTATAATCGAGCACCTAGTTGTAAGATTGCAGCAGATCCCTTTACTCCTAGTACCTGGCCAACTGCATGGGAATTATTAGAGGAAAATAATTATTGTGCCTTTGTAAAGATACTTGCAATTTGTTACACCTTACAATTAACTGATGTGTTATCCCAAGGTAATTATGAGATACATATTACACGAGACTATAAAAACTCAGAGACGTATTACTTGCTTTATGTTGATGAGAGGGTTATCGGATTCACCGGAGATACTCATGTACACAGGAAAGAATTACCGTCAAATTTACGTTCTGAACTTGTCCATGCTCTACCTAAGCAATAATAAATACCTTATACAATAGAGGAATAAGAATGTCAAATGGAACAATGATCGTCAAGCGCGACGGTACAAAAGAACATCTCAATATAGATAAAATTCACAAAGTAGTTGAACATGCCTGTTTAGATTTAGCAGGTGTTAGTAGTAGCCAAATTGAAATGAATGCAAATATCCAATTTTATGATGGTATGAGTACTAACGAAATACAAGAGGTTCTTGTACGTAGCGCAAACGATCTTATTAGTTTAGACGTTCCAAACTATCAGTACGCAGCAGCACGTTTATTAAGTTACAGTGTAAACAAGATGGTTTTTGGTGAGTATAATGCAATTACATTACAGCAAAATATTGAACGCAATATTTCACGCAATGTATACGATGCAGAGATACTAGAAAAATATACAGAAGCAGAGATTGCAACACTAGATAGTTACATCCGTCACAAGCGTGATGAGAACTTTACCTATGCAGGTCTGCGTCAGGTTGTAGACAAATATCTTTGCCAGGATCGTTCAAGTGGTGAGATTTTTGAGAGTCCCCAGTTCATGTACATGATGATTGCAGCAACGTTATTTTCTAACTATCCTGCAGAAACACGTATGCACTATGTAAGGAGATACTACGATGCGACCTCACTTTTTAAAGTTAATATCCCAACGCCGGTTATGGCAGGAGTCAGAACTCCTGTGCGACAGTTTGCTTCGTGTGTCCTTGTTGACGCTGACGATACCCTTGATAGTATCTTCGCAAGCGATATGTCGATTGGTAGATACACTGCACAGAGAGCGGGTATCGGCATTAATGCAGGGAGAATCAGAGGAGTAAATTCTCGTATTAGAGGCGGCGAAGTAGCACACACAGGTATTGTCCCGTTCCTAAAGAAGTTTGAAGCAACAGTAAGATGTTGTACACAGAATGGTGTGCGCGGTGGCAGTGCAACTACACATTTTCCTTTTTGGCATCAAGAGATTGAAGACATCCTTGTTCTAAAGAACAACAAGGGCACCGAAGACAACCGTGTACGCAAGTTAGACTACTCAATACAACTTAACCTAACTATGTACGAACGCCTGCTTAGTGGCGGCGACATTACGTTGTTTAGCCCACATGATGTACCAGGCTTGTACGAAGCATACTTTGGTGAGCCAGCAAAGTTCCAAGAGATGTATGAAAAATATGAACGTGCTACAAGCATTAAGAAGAAGACTATCCCAGCAATGGAATTGTTCTCTGCTCTAATCAAAGAACGTGCTGAAACAGGACGCATTTATATTATGAATGTTGATCACTGCAATACCCACAGCTCATTCAAAGATACTGTTTATATGAGCAACCTGTGCCAAGAGATTACATTACCAACTAAGCCGCTTAATCATATTGATGATGAAGAAGGCGAAATTGCGCTATGTATTTTGTCAGCTATAAATGTAGGCACCCTACGTGCGTTAGACGACTTAGAAGACCTCTGTGAGCTTGCAGTACGTGCTTTAGAAGAGATTATTGACTATCAAAAGTATCCAATTAAAGCGGCTGAAATTAGCACAAAAGCAAGACGTAGTTTAGGTGTAGGTTACATTGGTTTAGCACATTACCTAGCTAGGAATCATGTTAAGTTTGACAACCCTAAGTCATGGCAGCTAGTACACGACTTGTCAGAAGCGTTCCAGTATTACTTGTTAAAAGCAAGTAACAAACTTGCAAAAGAGCGCGGTGCCTGTGATTACTTTAACCGCACTAAATACAGTGATGGCATCCTTCCTATAGACACTTATAAGAAAGATGTTGATACTATTGTAGAGCACAAGTTAAATTATGATTGGGATACTCTTCGCGCAGACATACTCGAGCACGGATTACGGCACAGCACATTGTCCGCACAAATGCCTTCAGAAAGCAGTTCCGTTGTGTCGAACGCAACCAATGGAATCGAGCCACCTAGAGGATACTTGTCCGTTAAAAAGTCAAAGAAAGGGCCTCTTAAGCAGATTGTTCCGCAGTATCAAACGTTAAAGAACCATTATACATTGTTGTGGGACATGCCTAGCAACACTGGATACATTAATGTAGTTGCAGTAATGCAAAAGTTCTTTGATCAAGGAATTAGCGGCAACTGGAGTTATAATCCAACACAGTTTCCAGACAATGAGGTGCCAATGAGTGTAATGATGACTGACCTACTAACAACTTATAAGATGGGATGGAAGACAAGTTACTATCAGAACACATATGATTACAAAGTAGATCCTAATGAGTTAGAAGATGAAAAACCATTAGACCAGCTAATGCAGTCGGCAGCAAGTTTAGAGTTTGAAGATGAAGATTGTGAAGCTTGTAATATATAATAAATTAGTGGTTGACTATTAGAGTCAACTGCGCTATAATAATAGAGTAAGATACACATACAGGATTTAAAGAGAGAATGGCAAAGACAGTTTTTAACCGTGAAAAAGTAGACTTCACAAAACAAAATATGTTCTTCGGAGCAGATCAGAATACACAGCGATATGATGTGTTTAAATTTCCAGTGTTTGATAAACTTAATCAAACAATGCTAGGATATTTTTGGCGACCAGAAGAAGTAAGTTTGCAAAAAGATAGAGCTGACTTTGCAAACTTTCGTCCTGAGCAGAAACATATTTTTACTGCTAATTTAAAATATCAAACACTACTTGACAGTGTCCAAGGACGTGGTCCATGCCTAGCATTTTTGCCGCATGTTTCAATTCCTGAACTAGAAGGCTGTATTGTTACTTGGGACTTCTTTGAAACAATTCACTCACGTAGCTATACACACATTATGAAAAACGTGTATGCTGATCCTTCAGAAGTGTTTGATACTATTTTAGAAGATGACAAGATTATTGCGCGAGCAATGAGTGTTACTAAACACTATGACGAGTTTACTGAAGCTGCTGATGCATTTAATCACAGAGGCGAAGGTAGCTTGTATGAAGTTAAGAAGAAACTATACCTTGCAATGATGACAGTTAACATCTTAGAAGGCTTGCGTTTCTATGTAAGTTTTGCTTGTACATTTGGCTTTGGAGAACTAAAGCTAATGGAAGGTAGTGCTAAGATTATTAGTCTTATTGCTCGAGATGAAGCACAACATCTAGCACTTAGTACACACGTATTGAAGTTGTGGGCACAAGGCAAAGATGATCCAGAAATGGCAAAGGTTGCTAAAGAGTGCGAAGCAGAAGTATATGAACTGTGGCGCGAATGTGTTGCAGAAGAAAAAGATTGGGCTGAGTACTTGTTTAAAGACGGATCAATGATTGGTCTTAACGCTGCTCTACTTAATCAATATGTAGAATACATTGCTAACCGAAGACTTAAAGCACTAGGATACAACGCTATCTTTGATGCACCTGTTAATACTAATCCGCTACCATGGACACAGCATTGGTTGTCAAGTTCAGGCTTACAGGTAGCACCACAAGAAACAGAAAACGAGTCGTACATTGTAGGCGGCATCAAGCAAGACGTAACAACAGACTCTATCAAAGGATTTAGTTTATGATTGAAATTTGGGGAAAGCCAGCTTGTCCGTTTTGTGATATGGCAAAGGCACTATGTGAACAAAGAAAGTTAAAGTATACCTATAAACAATTAGGTACAGACTTTACTCGTGAACAAGTGCTGGAATCATTTCCAGGAGCAAGAACATTTCCTCAAATTAAAGTATGGAGTACTAATATCGGCGGCTTTGATAAGCTAGGAACATATTTAGAAGAAACTAACTATAACGGAACAGGACACTCACTATAATGTTTATTGAAACACCAATGAAATTTGGAGACATTGTCTCATTTAAATTAAACTCAGGCGAAGAATTAGTAGCTAGGCTAGATGGCGAATCTTCAACAGAATATACACTGTATAAGCCAATGGTATTAATTATGCAACAGCAAGGATTAGGTCTAGCACCTTTTATGTTTGGTGTATCGCCAGACGCAAAGTTTGAGTTGCAAACACATGCAGTAAGTTGTAGAGCTAAGACAGAAGACGAAATTTCAAAGCAATATACAGCAGCTACTAGCAACATACAGATTCAGTAAATTCCCGGATAAATATATTAAAGAGGAACGTAAATGTCATTAGCAGGCGCAAATGTATTTGAAAATAGTGCAGCAGAAGGAACAGGTAAGACTACTGTTAACCATCCGGACATTGATACCGATCCGGGCTCAGCACCTGCCGACCATGTACACGTTGACTTTGACCTCGCACACAAAGCATGTCTAGCAGAGATAGCAAGTTTGTTTGAAGATATACAATCAGACTTGCGTATTATTACAGACAGAGGCGATGACAGAAGCAAAGGCATTTATCAACGCCAAGCTGATAATGTAGCAAACAATCCTGCTAACATTGCCAAAGCTGCAAGAGACTTTATCAATCTAAAACAATCAGACATTTTAGACTTAGTTAATGCTGAAGTTGGCAATCCAACCAACTTAGGTAATACAAGTGCGGCTAATTACAATGCAATAAGAAACAGCACAACTAGTGCAGGTGGCTTTGTAGGTGGCAACAAACAGTCATCACAATCTCCAGGGTATGGAAACTCAGCAACTGCTATTAAAGGCGAAAATGGCGAAGTATACTATGAAGGTAGTATACCATTTGACCAAATAGTACCCCAAGATGGTGGAGGAGTTGGCAACGTTACATATGCACTCGGCGGCGTACGTAATCTACCAATCCAAACACAGCTATGGGAAATACTACAGACAGCAGCCATAACAGCAGGTGTTGATGTGGTTATTACTAGCGGCGGCCAAGTTCCTGCAAGTGAAGGCGGAGTCAAAGGTAAAAACAGAGTTGGATCAAATAGGCATGACAAAGGTTACGCAGCAGATGTTAGATTACTAGACGGAAACGGAAATAGACTTTATACTAGCGATTCAACGCAGCTTGCAATTATGACAAAGTTTATACAAGCATGTGAAGCTCAAGGAGCAACTGGAGTAGGCTGTGGTAATGGATATATGAGTAATGGTAACATACATGTTGACATTGCTTGGGTAGGACAAACCCAAGGTGTAATTAATGGAGTGCTGTCAAACAGATATTGGGGCGGAAGCAAACCAACAAACACTGCAAGCGCACCAAAATATCTAGTAGACATCATGGAAACACGGGATAACACAGCATAATGCCAGCACCATATCAACACTTAGACATGACTCCGGAATACAACCGGATTATTACAGCACTAACAGGCATACGTGATGATGTAAAACTATTGCGTACTTTGCAAGAAGATCCAGAATCTGGTATTGCTACAAGTAATGTACTAAATGACTTCCAACGAGCACTTTTAGCAGTTAGTATGAGTTCAGCAGTAGGTAATACAGCAGCCGCAATAGCTGACGCAGTTGTTGCAGGAACACTTCCTAATGGTGCAGCAGTTGCAGCAGCCAGCGGCGACAGTAATGCAGATTTAGATGCAGAAAGAACAACAATAATTGCTGCACTAGGTGCTACAGAAGATCCAGCAGACTTAAAAGTATTAATACGAGTAGCAGGACAATACTATTGGGAAGCAAAGGGAACAGCAGGTCCAGACGATGGAATTCGAGGCTCTAATACAATAGTTACTCCGTTTGCCTTAGGCGAACAACTAGGCTTTGATAACGAATCAACTGGGCTTATTGTTGCAGGTGCACCTCCAGGACCACCTGATGGTATACCAAATGCATCAACACCAAGAAAGCGTTGGATGTTTGCAAGACCAGTAGGCCAAACGGCATCACAACTTGCTAATCCTAATGCAGACTTAATTGATCCTGCAACAGGTAAAGTAGTAAGTAAGTCAGCAGCTAGTCAAGCAACAGATAACGCAACTGGCACATCAACACCTCCTGCAACAGATTATAGTCCAGGAGCAAGCTAATGCCAGGTGTAACACATAGTAATACTCCATTCGCAACAAACGTTTTTGTAAATGGCGGTCCAACACTAGGCGGCGGCGTAGCAAATGCACTAGGCATTGAAGACACTGTTGGTATTAGTGATGAACAAGCAAGACAGATAATAAGCGATCGTGCTGATACTATCTCAGCAGGACTTGATCCAGATACCCATGAAGCACTAGAACAATTTGGAGGTGGATCTCCAAATGGTACTAATCCAGTCTCAGGACAAGAAGGTGCTGAAGCAGCGCCAGGTAGTGATAGTGCAGCAGGAGCAGATGCATCATTTGATAGTAATGTTGACCGACCAACATCAGAATGGATTATAGTACAAGCACATGTTAATCCAAGAGTATTACCTGAAGTTTGGGAGAAAGCAATAGTGTTTGCAAAGAGCATCGGTAGACCTATTACATTAAATAGTGCTTATCGTTCACCAGAATACAATGCAGGTGTAGGCGGTGCAAAAAAGAGTATGCATGTACAGCGCAAAGCAATTGATGTACAATGGGGAACATCAACTTTACAAACACGAGTTGATATGATTCAATTAGCAATTGATGCAGGGTTTAGTGGAGTCGGCTGCTACAACAGCTTTATACACCTCGATATTGGCAATAAACGCCAATGGGGACCTTCCGGCGGCAGAGCAAGCCAATTTGCCCAATACAAGCCTGTATTTACTACAAACGGCTTTACTGTATAATAAAGGTTGACATCTTCATAATCATATGTTATAGTAGTGTATAATATGAATTTGAAGAGGCAATGTATGAAATATAATAAAAAGGTAATACTAACAGACTGTGATGGCGTAATCATGAATTGGGAATACGCATTCTGCTGTTGGTTAGAACAACGTGGATATACACAAATTGAAAATGGCAATTGGGAATACGACATTGCTAAACGCTTTGGTATTTCACGCAACGAAGCAATTAAACACGTAAAGGTATTTAATGAAAGTGCAGCAATGGGATTTCTCCCAGCACTACGTGACGCTATGTATTACGTTAAACGATTACACGAAGAACACGGATATGTATTCCGTTGCATTACATCTATGTCTTTAGACCCTAATGCATACAAACTTCGTAAAATGAATTTGGAAAAGCTGTTTGGAGAAACAGCATTTGAAGAATTAGTTTGTTTAGATACTGGTGCAGAAAAAGATGAAGCACTTGAAGCGTATCGTGATTCCGGATTGTACTGGATCGAAGACAAGCTATCTAATGCAGTATTAGGTTTGGATATGGGTCTAAACTCAATATTGATGGAGCATGGTTTTAACATGCACGATGACATTCCAGAAGGTATGACTAAGGTAGTTAACTGGAAGGAAATTTATAATCATATTACAGGAGAAAATATATGAGTGAACAGACACAACACGAAAAAATTGTTGCAGCATTTGAAAATTACTTAGTCGAACATGCGGCTTGGGAAGAAAAGAATGTTAAAGCAGCAGCAACCCGCGCACGAGGCGCACTAGGTGATCTAGGTAAATTAACAAAGTCGCGTCGAGCAGAGATACAAGAACGCAAAAATAACCTGTAATGGTTAGTCGTATGTGGGAATATTGGTGTAAAGCCATTGGACAAAAAGCATACGATGATGACAACAGAGCAGATGCAGTAGCACTTATCCGAACAGTTTGGGTGCTACTGCATGTTGTAACTTGCTCAATGATTATCATTGGTAATGGTAGATTATTAAATTTTTGGTAAGGAAGTAACATTGAACCCAACACCTAGAAAAACAGACGATGAGTCAAAAAGATTAATGGATGAATTTCTTGAAAAGGGCGGCAAGATTAAATATTGTAAGCCATTTGAAAGAACTGAAGACCTTGAAGTTAAAGGCGGTTTCTACGGTCGCAAGCCTAAGAAGAAAGAAGAAGAATGAAGTGTGTGCAGGGCGACTTTGCCCGCATCATACATTCAGTGAATCCGAGTAACATTGGACGAGCTGTAAAGGTAGTCGAGTACATTGGTAAGTTTGAAGCTGGCGAACAGTTTGAAGCACATAGCATGACTTGCACTTGTATGATACATGATCATTATTGGTGGATACAAGGCGAAGACATAGATATACAATTGGGACCATCACCCAAAGCATACATTGCTGATACATGGCTAGAACCAATTCGTCCTGAAGCTAAGAAGACAAAGACAAAAGCATCAAAAGAACTTGACATGTTTAGTTAAACGTGTTATAAATAGTATGTAACGTTGAAACTTTAGCAACGACGGAGTAGACCCGGGGGCGGCACCCGGCACCTCCACCATAAACACACTGTGGAACGTTATACCAGCGTAATCAGTGTACACTGTAGAGGTAGAAAGCAGTGTGTTTATGATGGGGGTGAAGCAGGTATCGATACACGTAAGAGAGGAAGTGGAGTTACCCGGATGTAAGCACGGTTATCGCGAACGAAAACTATAAACGCAAATGAAAATTTCGCATTAGCAGCCTAAGGGCTTCTACGAAGTAGTTATACTTTGTTACCAAAAATAGCAGGAAAAAGTGTTGCAGCAATGTAACACTTTTTTTTTGTGACATTCGTAATAGGCAATATTAGTGCAGATCAAGATAAGTAATATGTGAGCAAAAAGCTCGATACATACGAATATGAAAGAACATTAACATGCGTACACTATTTTTGGCACTAGCCACTACATTCTTTGCAAGTTCAGCAATGGCAGCAGATATTACTCCTGACCTAGCATTGAACACTGATATAGTAGCAACACACAAATATGATGTAGATACTACATCAATGATTATTAATCCTGAACTAGCTTATACAGGTTTGGGTTATAACACAACATTCACAGTTGGCACAAAGCTAAACGTGTGGGACAATGCAAACCAAATTATGATTGATGATGAACTAAAGCACAAGCCAGTGTTTGACTTTGGTATCTCATGGAAGGCAACAGATCAACTAGAACTAGAAGCAATGACTTCATATGATTTAGAAGCAAAAGGTCGTAGCGAAGATATTAAACTTGTAGCAACATTTAGCTTCTAAGTTACTATATAAAAACTAAAATAAAAAGCAGCTTAGGGCTGCTTTTTTTTATGGCTAAAATTAACTAAATATTAGCAGTTAACAGGAGAACATATATGAGTGACAACATAGTACAATTTCCGCAAAAAACTGAAGAAGCAAAGCAAGCTGACAAACTAGAACGACAGTTCGAAGAGATTGAAACACAAAGTGATTTGATTGAACAGCAACGTCAGCGAATTGAAGATTTGTTATCTGGCAAAAAAGAATAGGGTAAAATTATGCAACAAAATGAATATGACGTAAGAGTCGTTAAAATAGTTGACGGAGACACTGTAGACGTTGACATCGACTTAGGGTTCGGAGTAACACTTAGAGATGAGCGAGTGCGCATCATGGGCATTGATACTCCAGAGTCACGCACAAGAGACAAAGTAGAAGACTTGTTTGGCGAAGCAGCTAAAGCACGATTGAAAGTGCTTATGAAGGACGGTGGTAAACTTATTACTACTGAAGATCGCAAGGGCGAAGATATGAAAGGCAAGTTCGGTCGTATCCTAGGAGACTTCCGAATTGGAGATGGACGTAAAGTAACAGACATCCTTATTGAAGAAGGACATGCAGTTGCATACTTTGGCGGCAATAAAGAAGAAGTACAAGCAAAGCATTTAGTAAACAGAGCTAAACTATTGCGAGAATCAGTAATAGCACAATCGGACTATGATGCTGCCGTTGCTAAAATGAACAAGTAACATATTAATTAAAGGAACCTAATTATGAACGAAGATCAAAATAACACAGATGCTACTGAAGAGGACAAAGGTCCTGAAGTTGGCGTAAGCAATGGATTTACTGCTGGGTCAGATATTAACGACCCACAAGCAAGTGTAGGTGTAGA
>Ga0307997_10000329_pt1 | contig 21802 bp, 17 predicted proteins | sample Davwhametageno36_FD_203165 | JGI IMG/M metagenome (GOLD analysis project Ga0307997, IMG submission 203165) | Marine microbial communities from Davis Island wharf, Antarctic Ocean - #36 | ecosystem: Environmental > Aquatic > Marine > Unclassified | place: Antarctic Ocean: Davis Island wharf... | reverse complement strand
GTTTGGCTGTTTGAGTGAAAGGTCTCAAACAGCTTCTTAAACTATTCCATATTTATCTAAAAAAGCGCGTAGCGCCTTCTTGTTCTATAAGTTCTATAAGTTCAGTGATATTTAATCGTTTAATTTCAATTGGTTACAGGGTCATAAGCAACCAATTGAGACGGAAAGGCAACCAATTGAGACGGAAAGGCAACCAATTGAGACTCAAGTGAACTATTGACGGCAACCTTTTGGCTTCTTAAAGGTTGCTTATGGGCAAGACAACACAAGTGGCCGATGATCGCGCCTATGACCAAACCAAAACGGTGATACCAGCTGAGGTAGCGCAGGGCGTTTACATGCAGAACGCGCCTAGCCTTCGCGCACTCAAGCTATTTCACTTGATGATCGCTACGGCAGGCGGTCGTATGGCTGACGATGTGAGCCATAAAATTCGTTTGTCTGATATCAACAAGATTGAAGGCATGGTGAGGCATGATCGAAAAACTATTACCCCGCTCTTTGGGGAGTTGAGCGCAGCAACGTTGATTCACGACGACAAAGAGAAAAAGCGTGTGACCATTGGCGGCCTCCTTGATGAAACGCAGATTGATTATAGCGAAGAAGACGCAACGGGCGATTTGTTGGTTAAGTGGACTTTCCGCAAGACCTTTCAAAAAATGGCGCGGGATTCAAACCACTGGGCAATCCTTGATCGGCAGGCGGTGTTTCATCTTGGCAGTAAGTATTCCGTACTTCTTTTTCAAAACATCGCCAGCTTGCAAAACCTCAAGCACAAGAACAGTAAGCGATTTACTGTGTCAGAATTGCGCGCAGTTTTTGGGATACCTGTAGGAAAACTATCAAGATTTTCTAACCTGAAGCAAAAGGCGCTTTTACCAGCCTTAGTCGAGATTAATAGTGATGTGACGCGCCTGCACCTGACGGTGACTTATCACAAGATTGGCCGGACGGTGGCAGAGGTTGAAATCGCTTGGGAAGTCGAGAAAGACCTGATGAGGGTTAAGGACGAACTGGATCGCCCTAAGGTCGGTCGAAAAGCGCGACAGAGCGGCACGGCTGAAGCTCCAGTGATGGCCTTTCCTGATTTTGGAAGTGTGAAGGACACCCAGCCATGGGACAAGATCGCACGGGATAACGCACCGCGTATTGACGGGCGGCATGTGCCAGACTTGCGCGTGTTGGGCGACACGTTCCGCAAGTGGTGCGCTGAGAAATCGATACCGCTCGACATGAGAAACATCGAGAGAACTTTCACCACGTGGTGCAAGAGTTATTCAGCGCGTTAGGCCGTTCCCAAAAAACGGTCATTTCGGATAAAAGCCCGTGCAATTATTAATTTTTAGGACGTTTTCAGGCCTTCATCTCCTAGATGTGGGTTCAGCCACGGTTTTATGCTGATTTCTACGGGGAGAATGCAATTATCAGGTCAACCGTTCACCTGATCAATTGTACTGTATTGCGCATATTTTCCCGGGGAAAATTGGGTTTTTGATGCTGGTCGTTGGTGTGGTTTTTTATACGTGCAAAACAGTCTCTGATTTGCCTGATCAACCCAGATCATACGGGCGGCTGCTGCCACTATGAACCGTTCAACAAACGGTCCTTTTTGGGGCGGTCACATAATGAACGTTATTGGATTTTTAACGCTAAATTAGACCTCTAAAAACCTCACTGTGCTAAATATTAAATGCCTGTCCAAGAAACTGTGATTTCTGGAAGGACGTGACGCTCTTCGCTATCCGGCCCCATCGCAAGGTTTGTTCGTAGGGTTACCCTAGACCAGTCCCGAACGAAGAACACCCGTATTTTGGCACAGTCCATAAAATGTGAAGCTCCTATTTTGGGGACAAAACAGTTTAGAGACGGCTTTAGGGGCAGGTTTAGGCTCTTTTCTGACCGCTACTGACCCAACCTCGATGTTGTCTTTAAATCGCTCGTTTTTGGGAACTAAGACCTCTACCCTGTTTTGCGCCACCATAAACTGTGGTCAAAACTAATTAGGTTTTTGAATATTTGATCTACTTCGTAAATCTGGCAAAAAAACCGCGCTTCTGGGGTGACTCTATAGATTCACGTCTAGTCTCTCTCTGATCAGTAATCTGTGCCATAAGCTGATCCTCTTTCCGTTCAGCGCGATCCACTCTCCCACGTAAATCAGCTATGTGTGCCTCTAATTGCGCTCGTTCACGCATACGCTCTGTTTCCTCACGAGCAATCTGCTCACGGAGAGCATCAACTTCGGCTTCCAGGTCATTGTTTCTATTCGGTGTTTCTGGTATTTCACTAGGGGTTACATAGGTGGAAACTTCGGGGTTTCTCTCTCTGTAACCAGAAAGCCATCTCCCAAGCTCGGAAGGATCGATCCTGTAAGGCTTTCCCCCTCCCCCTTCGGCGGTTAAGTCCCCTTTTTTAACTGCTCTTGAAAGAGTTGGCTTACTTACGCCTGTTTCTTTTGCAGCTTGTCCCAATGTGTACTTCATGTGGTGTAACACCTGTTTCTTATAGGGTTGTCGAATGACAAACATATGTTTCTAGCAACTGTAACAGGCTTACACCAAGATAGGGGAGGGAGGAAGCGGTGCAGATAGTTCTTAGTTAAGCCCGCCTAATCGTGCTCGGACTGACTTGGAACAACCGCGCCAGTTCGGCAATGCCACGGCCTTCCTGATCCCGCATACGCGCCACCTCGGCGCAGCGCTCCGCAGATAGGGCAGGGGGCCGACCACCAACACGCCCTCGCTTGCGGGCGGCGGTAAGGCCTTCTTTGGTTCTCTCAGATATCCGCTCGCGCTCAAACTGGGCGATGGAGGCGAAGACGTGGAATACCAGCCGCCCAGCTGGCGTCGTGGTATCAATGTCCTCAGCCAGCGACCGGAACCCAGCACCTTGCGCACGGACGGCATCAACGATGCTCAAGAGGTCCTGTAGTGATCGGCTGAGGCGGTCGTACTTGGTCACGACGACAACATCACCACTGCGCAGCTGCTCGATCATGCGATCAAGCTCTGGGCGGGATTTTTTGGTGCCAGAGATTTTCTCGGCAAAGATGCGTTCCGCGCCAGCCGCTTCCAAAGCCGAGGTCTGGGCATCAAGCTGCTGTTCTTTTGTCGAGACGCGTGCGTAGCCAATGATCACTGCTGGACCCTTTCAAAAACGTTCCAGAACTACTTAAGTTCTGGAAGGGGTTTTTGACAGCGTAAATTGGGGTGCTTTACGAACATGTCAAAAAGGAGCGTTTGTGGTGTCAGGAACATGGGCGGCATGATCGGCGGCCTCATGGGATACCAGAAATCTGATCCGTCAGGATACCCATTAGCCCTAGCGCGACCAAATAAATCTCTGCCGCCAACAGAAAGTTGCGACCAGCCTGCGAACACCCAGGAAGGGACCCCGTCTGCTTTGTTTATCAATCTCGTCTTGGTCGGCTAATGGCGGGAATAGAGAGAGCTTAGAAGCTGGTCTGTTACTGACGCTGTAATTTTTATTCATACTTCTCCAAGGGCCGCTATATGGCCTTGCCTCTCTATTTCCGCACCTGACCTAAATACTGGGGCACTGTGTCAAGCCTGTGGCAATGCTACAGGCCTTTGGAAGCAGTATGTTTTTGAAAAACCATCAGACTAGGAAGCCTAGCTGCCCAGCGTTAAGTAACGTGCCAGAAGGCAAGCTCTAGATTAACTGGTGCATCATTCGGATTGCGCCCAATATCTGTCGATCAAGTACACCGAACGGTAGGCGAAGGTCGCCGCTGACAAGGTAGTCAAGGGCGAGGAGAGCATCGTTGTAGCTGCAGCTCAGCATAAAGAATTTACGGCTTCCAAAAAGCAAAACCCGCCAAACTAGAACAACCAGCAGGACGGGGATTGGGTTCAAGTTGGAACGGCTCAGACTGTAGCTTAGCTCTTCTGCGGTAGGGCAGCAGTCAATGCCCGCGCATAGGCATTCCGGGCAGTTTGCATAATCGCAACCTCCTGCTGCAGATTGGTAATTTTTTGATCAACAACATTCATGCTGTTCAGCTGGTTCTTGGCGTCGTCTGACAGATCTTCGATCAGATAGTCTTTTTCGTCGATGGTGACTTTGGGTTGGTCGGTCATGTTTAACTCCATGTATTTAAAAATAGGACATTTTCGATTTCCCAGGGACGCCCGCAGCCCGCTGCGGTGGGTATGGACAAGCTCAACTCAAACGTTGATCTATTATGCAGCATCCCCACCCATAATTGTAGGTTGGTAACGCGCGATATGGGCATTCAAGAGAGGCATACTATTTTTCTCATGACGCAGACCCAGTTTTTTTGCCTGTTTACCAGCAATGATTGGACGGCAAGATGTGTGCACGAAGTTCGGCGATGCCACTTCCGGGAACAAGATCATAATTTCCTCCCAGCCATCGGAGGTTAAGCTTAGTTGCACCTGTTGCCCCAAATAGAGGCTTTCGGAAGGAATCCCACCAGCATAAACTATTTCATGGTGGTCAAAGAGGATGTGAAAGTAAGTCACCTCTTCCAAATCATAAGCGATATCGACACCTTCAATCGCCAGCAGATGTTTGGCCGAGACCAATACTTCTGTGCTACCGAACATCCGCTCAGCCACTTTGGAGGCAATTAAGATACGGTGTTGGGGCGATACAACTAAGTCGTGGACACCATTTCCAGCCCCGACAACAGTCTTGCTAATGCGGATCGGTCGCAGTTTGTCGTTTTCCGCAAGTTCGCGAGCATCAAGGTGGCGACGGCCGACCCAGCGAAGCGGTTGTAATCCATGATCAAGGGTTTGGACGAGGTCACCAATCTTTAGGTCTTCTACTGCAACTTCGCCGTCAGCGGTTTTGATCTGGGCGCCCTCTACAAAGCAGGGAACAGGAGGAATAGGACCAGTCAGACAGGCTGGGATTTCTTCGTCAACGGGGGCCACTTCGATGACCAAGGACGCGGTCCCCGCGTTGGCAGAATCCGTAGCATCAACCGTTGTGTAGGTCGTCACAGGACCTGGACCGTTGTAATTGGAAGCTGGAGTAAAGGTGTAAGTGCCATTGGCGTTGATCTGCAGATCGCCTTCAGTGTGGCTCGCTATATCACCAGCGCTATAGCTGGTAGAGCCCACCACGAACGTGCTCACGGTAGTTGTCGTGCTGAGGCCAAGGTCGCCGTTCAACACCGTATCCTCAGGCGTTGTAATGGTATTGTCGACGAATTCAATTCTCTCGATATTTGTGAACTTTACCTCACCGCCAGTTCGAATGCCGCCAGGCTCATCTAATTGGAAAACTGTACCGTTTTCCGAGTTGTTTGGATCAGTAAGCACAATCTCGTAAGGGCCGAAGTCTTTCAGAACAAGGAGGTCAAAGTCGCTACCATCAGCGTTCTCGCCGCCATCGATCACATCGCCCACGCCGCCATAAATAACATCAGATCCACCGCCCGCAGAAAGAGTATCGGCACCAGCCCCCCCGTCCAGAACGTCAGCACCATCACCAGTTACTATAGCGTCATTGCCACTTCCGGTGGTGATGTGGAACTCCTCAACCCCAGCATAGGTCGTTGCATCGATTATACCAGAATAGGTTCCAAGAACGTTTACAGCCGTGTTGCTAACTGGCGCTGTAGATACAGAAAGATCCATGATGAGCCGGTCATGCCCAGCACCCGTAGTTAAAGTGCCTGCACCACCCGCGTCCTTTATTATATCATTGCCAGCGCCCGTGGCGACAGTGTCGGCAGCGTTACCCGTTTCAACGACGTCGTTACCAAGGCCCGTGGTGACCGTATTGGCCCCACCCGCCGCCTCGATAATATTATTGCCACCCATAGCGGTAATGGTGTCGATGGCGTCGGAGGCTGTAATGAAATTGTTGCCTGATCCGGCTGTGATTGTGTTAGCTCCGCCACCCATTGCAATGTAGTTATCTCCGTGACCAACAGTGATAGTATCAATGCCTTCACTACCTAAAATGACATTGTTGCCGAAGAAGGTGGGCCCGACTGTGATTGTGTTGGCACCTGCAGTGCCAAAGCCAGCATCGATGCAGTTGTTGCCGCCCCCAATGGTCATCGTATCAATGCCACTACCGCCAATAATGATATTGTTGCCGGAGAACGTGGGGCCAACTGTGATTGTGTTCGCGCCCTCTCCAGCATAAATATAGTTATTGCCGCCACCAGTGCTGATGGTATCGATGCCGTCACTGCCAATAATAACGTTATCGCCAGAACCGACTAGAAGCGTGTTGGCACCTACAGTGCCTAAACCAGCATCAATATAGTTATTGCCGTTACCGACGGTGATCGTATCAATACTACCGCCGGCTATGACTATATTTGTACCGTTGCCGACCACGACCGTGTTGGCGCCCTCTCCAGCATCAATATAGTTATCACCGTTGGCCGTGGTAAACGTAAGGATGTCAGCACCCGCTCCAGTAAGTACCGTGAAGTTTTCAACATTAGTGACGCTAACCGTGCCTAGATCGCCGCCAATGACGGCAATAGTTGCTGTAACCACGCCCGCTGATGCACTATAATCGACAACGAGACTGTCAACGCCAAGTCCGCCATCTACAATATCAATTCCACCAGAAACGGTGATTACGTTGTCCCCAATGTTTCCCGTAATCAGACCACTTGAGCCACTATCCATCACATCTATTGGCGCAGACCCACCAAGGGTCACTCCGGTAACACCGAGCGCAAGATGCAAAACGATACCGGATGAACTGATGTCGCCTTCAATGATTATGTCTTCTTTTGAGACTGTCGCCGTCTCGTCGCTGTAACCTGAAGCCAAGAGGATGGTATCGCCGGGCGAAGCATCCGTCATCGCGGCCGCAATTGTCGGATAGGGAAAACCTGAGCCTACGGTTAGAGTCGCCATAGAAATTCCTTTCACGCAGATGGCGAGAGTATCGGTTTACCTCTTGCCGGGCGCACTGAAAAACTTTTTTCAGTTTGATTTAGTCCAGAAAATAAGACTGAATTGCCAAATTTCTGCTTGCCGTTCGAAATCGTTTGTAAAGCATCTTTAAGGTTATTTTAAGGCTATGTTTTGTATGGATTGTTAAGACCATATTCACATCGCTCAGGCTGCCAATTAAATCGCATATGCCATATGACAGGGTGGAAGAGTTATTGTCAAATCTGGTGTGATCGTCCTCATAGGGGCGCTCTGTGGCGCTGTGGGCTTCTTTGCACGCGAACCTGCCTCGAAGTTTAACCACCTCTGGGAAGCACGGACCGCGCTCAAGCAGGACGTGACCAGTCCAGCGTGCGGAACACTCGATGGCGTGAACCTCATGGTTGATGGGACGCGGGCTTGTGTGGTCAAAGAAGATCCATCGTGAAGATCATTCTTGGCCCGCCCACGGATTGATGATCTGCACGCCTGTTGGCTCAAAGTCCGCAACATTGCGTGTGATGATGGGCATGGCGTGGGTGATCCCTGTTGCGGCGATAAGGGCGTCTCGGTCACTGCGGGGGTCTGGGACATGCAAAGCGGCACAGCAAAGCGCCACGGGTCCGTCCACGGGCAAGATACGCCCCTCGAACGCCGGAAGCACCCGATCAGCCATCCAAGCCCGCAAAACGGCGCCCTGCGTGCTGTCACGCCGTTCCATCTGCCGAACACCCATCTCAAGTTCCAAAAGCGTGATGGCGGACAGAAAGAGCGCAGACGGATCTTGGTCCTCGGCCCACGCAACGACATTGGCATCCGCTTTGCCTGCTTTTGCTTTGCGCAGCTCGGACACCACGTTCGTATCCAGAATAAACATCAGGACAGATCAGCGGGGCGTGTGAGGTCACGCAAACGATTCGGCTCAAAAGCGATGTCTGCTGCTTCTGGATCGGCCAGCAAATCGAGAATACTTTCCTGCGGTCCTGCAAGCCGTCTGTAGGCTTCAATGCTAAGCAACACATGCGCAGGTTTGCCCCGGTCTGTGATGAACACAGGCCCTTCTTGCGCCGCCCGCTTTGCACCACTTGCGTCTTGGTTGAACGTCCTGCTGTTGATCGTTGTCATTCCCATGGCTCATACCCCTCTAAGCACCTTAATGTAGAAACGTAACTACAAACGGTGAGAATGTCAATCTGGGCCCGTTATCACCGCACGTGCGAAGGTTTTGATTAGGTCACTGACCGCGCATCAAGCACCAAAACTACCTAAACATATTTACCAAAAAAGCGCGTAGCGCCTTCTTGTTCTAAGTGTTCTATAAGTTCAGGGAGTTATTATTATTATATTTCAAATACTTACGAGGCTATAAGTGAGGGATTGAGACGGGTAAGTGAGGAATCAAGATGAACAGGTGAGGGATTGAGATTCATAAGTGAGGGATTGAGACAGAGTTACGAGTTGACAGGTGAGTAACGCAAACATAATAAACTCACTTATGGGAAAGACAACTGAAGTGGCCGCTGATCGGGCCTATGACCAAACCAAAACTGTGCTGCCTACGGAGGTCGCGCAGGGTGTCTATATGCAGAACGCACCCAGCCTTCGTGCGCTCAAAATGTTTCACCTGATGATAGCCACGGCAGGAGGGCGTATGGCCGATAACGTGCGCCATGAAATCCGCCTATCTGATATCAATAAAATTGACGGAATGGTGAGGCATGATCGCAAGACGATCACACCAATTTTTGGGGAACTAAGCGCGGCAACTTTAATCCATGACGACAAGGAAAAGAAGCGTGTGATCATCGGGGGTTTGCTTGATGAAGCGCAAATTGATTATAGCGAAGAAGACGCGACAGGTGATTTGCTGGTAAAATGGACTTTTCGCCAGACTTTTCGTGATATGGCGCGAGATTCAAACCACTGGGCAATCCTCGATCGGCAGGCGGTGTTTCATCTGGGTAGTAAGTATTCAGTGCTGCTTTTCCAGCACATTGCCAGTTTGCAAAACCTCAAACACAAGAACAGCAAGAGGTTCACTGTTTTGGAGTTGCGGGCGCTTTTTGGGATACCGAAGGGGACACTTTCGCGCTTTGCTGACTTAAACAAATGGGCCATTCAGCCTGCTATGACCGAGATCAATAGCGATCTGACCCGGCTGCATCTCACAGTGAATCTTCACAAGATTGGCCGCACGGTGGCAGAAATTGAGATAGCTTGGGAGGTCAAAGAAGACCTGACGAAAGTGAAGGACGAGCTGGATCGGCCCAAGGTGGGCCGAAAAGCGCGACGGGATGGCACAGCGGAAACGCCCGTGACGGCCTTCCCTGACTCTGGAAGCGTGAAAGATACCCAGCCATGGGACCGGATCGCACGGGACAATGCGCCGCGCATTGACGGGCGGCATGTGCCAGACCTGCGCAAGCTGGCTGATACGTTCCGCAAGTGGTGCGGTGAGAAGTCGATCCCGTTGGATGGGTCTTCTATCGAGAAAACTTTCACGACATGGTGCAAGAGCTATTCAGCGCGATAGACCGTTCAACAAACGGTGGTTTTTGGAAGGGTAAGTTAGTCAACAGTTTCGACGCGAAACACCCGCATGCAAAACAACAATTTTGGGAAATAGAAGCACGTGATAATAATCAAAAAACCAACGAAGTTCGGTTCAGTCGAACCTTTGCTCTCTAGGTAAAAATTGAGCATTGGCACGCGGCCGACAACCATGAAACCAACAATTGAACACAGTAAAAACGCAGGTACGAAAACAGAAAAAAACTTCGCAACTTTCATTGCGGGGCTGTCTCCCAGACCGAAAAGGAAGAACAGGAAGTCGCAGAGGCCTGCAATCGCCTGATCAAAAACAGTATCATATGCTGGAACTATCTGTATCTGGCACGACAGATCGAAAAGGCACCAGACGTCGAGGTCAGAGAAAACTTGCTGCGGCTGATATCAACCCACTCCCCCATGTCATAGGCCCACATCAACATGCTCGGGGAATATGATTTCTCAGAAGAAAAGCTCAAAGACACACTTGGAATCCTGCCCCCGAAAAAGGCAGCTTAAAATCAGCGCAAAAACGGGGGATGTAAAAACAAGAAAAACCCAGTCAATCCAATATTATACGGCAAACGCTATGTCGAGTTTCGTACCTTTATGCTCAGGAACCCAACACAGCCCCACAATCACACCACCTGGCTTAGGCTCAACTCAGGTGATAGTGGATGACCCAACAACTTGAGGACTATGTCTATGGCCTATTTGATCTACACTTACACCGATTGGCAGGCGGGCCTTATCTCACCTCTGCGTCGGGAATTGGCTCACGTGGGAGAGGACCTGTTTTGGATTGGGCGTAGATCCGCAAACCTGAACTCTGCCTCTATTCGAGGGGTCCGAAGCTCCGGCGGCTTGCGGCACTCGCCAGATTTTGCCGCTAATGGTCCCTTACCGCTTCTTGATAATCCCCATGAGTTCGAGCGCCAACATCTCTCGGATTATATCTACCAGATGACCCGTTACTCCGCAGGCTATTCGCGAAGCGCACACTCACTGTCCTACTTTCATGAGTATCGCGACCACTTCCACCTCACCGCGCGCAAGCTCAAGCAGCTTCTGCTCCAAAAGAACATATCTGCCGTCTTGTTCGTGAACATCCCCCACACGGGCGATGATTACCTGCTTTACCGGATCGCGGAAGATATGGGGCTTCGGGTCACGCTCCTCTACACAGCCCCCTTCCCGCAGCGCCTGTTTTCCACCCCGAGCCTTGAGGCGTTCGGACGCTTGAACCCCGCGCAGTCGGCGCACCCCGCGCCCGTTGGCGATGTCGAAGAGATCTTGGCACAAATCGCCAATGGGGTGTCGTCCTACATGGGCGGCACCAAACGCCGCGCGCCTCATAGCCTACGCGAGCGTTTGTCTGCGCTGCGCACCCTTTTAACGCTTGCGCCATCGCTTCTCCTCTCGCGACACCGAGACCAGGCCATGGGTGAGCTGATCCGCCTGCACCGTGGCCTTGGAAAATGGAGCCGCCTGCGCCGGAAAATTCGACGGGGCCATCGCGCCCGGAACTTTTTGACTTGGCTAGGCACGCTGTCACAAGACGTATCGGCCTTACCTGCAAAATTTGTCTACGTGCCTTTGCATTTTCAGCCCGAAATGACCACAGCCCCTCTGGGGCGGCAATACTGCGATCAGGCGCTAGCCATCGAAAAATTGGCCGCCTGCTTGCCCGATGATTACGCCATCGTAGTGAAGGAAAACCCCAAACAGTTAGAGTTTCACCGCGAAAAAACCTTCACCGAGCGCCTGCGCCGGATCGAGCGGGTGACAGTCATGCACCCAACCGTGGACAATATGCTACTAATGGAGCGGGCCAGCGTCGTCGCCGCTATTACCGGAACCGCTGGCTGGGAGGCCATCCAGCACGGCAAACCGGCGTTGTGTTTTGCCCAAGCGTGGTATCACGCTTGTCCGGGTCTGCATAACTTCGTGCCTGGAATGGATGTGCAAACCGTGCTCGACACCCCACCCGCTCAGAACACAACAGAGACCTTCCTTAGAAGGCTCCTCGCCCACTCCCACAGCGGAATCGTGTACGAATATCACTTGACGGCAGCGGACGCTGCCTTCATCTCGGCCAATCAGAACGCCCTGCCCAAACTGTTGGCTGACCTGCTGCGCGGAGATCAACCCACCACCTTCGCCTAATCCCTACCCACCCACAGCACCCCTAGGCCCAAGGCCGCACCTGCGTAACACTGCGTAGCCAAAGATAGGGGTTGTGCAGCATCTGATGTGTAGTTTCTTGAATAAACACGCCAAGAGGCAGCGACTGCACCCTACCTCTCCCAAGCGGCTCAGTGCGGACGTGCGGTGCGATGCCCGGCAGCGCACAAATAGTTTCGTTGCGATCCCGCTCCAAAGGGGGCTCCGTCAGATAGGTGACATTCAGAAAAACCTCTTCCGCCCGCACGTGACCGCGTTGTCGGATATACACCTCGAAGCTCTTGGTAAACCGATAGGGAACCTGCGCCATCACCTCGCAATGGTGTACCGCCGAAATCGATTGCCGCGCCTCCAGGCCGAGGGAGATATGCAACGCGTTTAGCTGGCCCATGCATTCAAACGGGCTCGCTACCCCATAGGCGTGACGATGCAAGCCGGGCCGTATGATCTCACGGCCACGGGCGCCAAGCGCTGCTACGGAGGCAAAGGGATGGCACTGCCGCACACTCTCACTATGCAGGCGCAATATCTCGCCAAACACATAGTCACTGGGGGTTGTGTCCGCGTCAAAAGGGGTCTGCGACCGAACCAATGACCAACTGTGAGTTGGGGACACAATCGTGCCCCGCGGCCCCATCAAATCCTGAAGAACGCTGATGTGGGTGTCCACGATCTGCGGCTTCTCGGTGATCCGAGTGCCATCGTCCGCCACAAGGCCGCCAAGCCGCCCCAAATTTCCAGTCAGATACACGGTCTCATGGGCCGCCACCCCAAGGGCATCGTAGCAGGCCACCAGATCCCGGCGGTCATAGCCGCCTTTAGCCTTCACGTGATAGGACCGCCAAAGAACGCAAGCAAGTCGCCAACGGTCTCCATCTGGCCAAAGGCCTCATCCTCAAGGGTCAGCCCGGTCATATCCTCAAGGTTTTCTATAACGGTGTACAGATCAAGGCTGTCGATGGGCAAATCCCCCAGCTGGGTGGCAGGGGTCACGGAGCTAAGGTCGCTGGAAGCCACCCCCTGTGCCGCATCAAGAAATTTCTGAACCATGTGCCCTCTTAAACCTTAGTAAGCAGTCCAACGCCGTATGACAGACCCACCCCAAATCCCGCAAGCAAAATCTGGTCGGCGTCTCGGCGCTCTAGTTGAATTTGAAGCAAAGACGGCAGCGAGGAAGAAACGGTGTTGCCCATCTGCGTCAACGACGTCGGCACTTTGTGTGCTGGCAGTTCCAGTGCCTTGGAGATCTCATCGAGGATCGCCTGGCTGCCCTGATGGAGCAGAACTTGGTCAACCTCAGTCAGCGTCAGGCCCCTATCCGTCAGAAAATTCCGGATGGCGTTCGGCACCACCTTGCGTGAGAACCCATAAATCACCCTGCCATTCATGGCGATGCCCTCAGGCGTGCGGATCAAAGCCTTGTGATGAGTGCCATCGGTCCCTAGAGTAGCTCCCTCCCAGCAATATCCCAGCCCTTCGTCCAGCTGCAACACTGTCGCCGCCGCACCGTCCCCAAACAAAAGCTGTGTATTGATATCGTTGGTGATCAGGTGTCTGCGATACTGGTCTGAGGTCACCAAAAGCGCATGCGAAATACCGCGATGCACCATGAGCGCCTCTATCGTGCTCAGGCCATACACATACCCCGAACACCCCAATCCAATGTCAAAACACATCGCCGTCGTAGGCAGACCAAGCGCGTGTTGCAGGATAGCGGAATTGTGCGGCAGCCCTCCGTGGTCTGGGTTCTGAGTGACCATAATCAGCAGGCCAATCTGCTCCGGTGCCACACCACTAGTCTCCAGCGCCGCGTTGCATGCAGCTTGGGCGAGGCTCACCGCTGTCTCGGCGCTACCGCTTTGCGGCAGCTGGATCGGCCCCAAACGCTCTTCTACAAACGCCGCATCACGCCCGTAGGCGGCCGCCTGTGCGATGTTGTCGATTCGTGTGGTCCCGATAGAGGTACCAATCGCTGTGATATGAACACGCCCGTTCAAGGTTTGCGCGCCACATAGGAAACTCTACCCAAAGGGGTGTCATCGACGGTCACCTCAGCTACCACCATTGAACCTGCCAAAACACGCACTCGCTTCAACTTTATTTTGGTAAAGCCCCTCGGCAGAGCCGCAAGGAGCTTGCAACGCACGAACCACCACGCACTTCCGTACTTTGGGAGTGTTGCAGCGCATAACACTTTCATCGCGCTAGAGACATGCTCCATCAAGGTTGCTGTATCTGTGGCTGTCAAAGAGACCGTGGCTTCATCTTCCATATGCACCTGCGCCATCAGCGCGTCCTCATCGAAGGCGTCTTGCTGCGTGATCCGCATGGGGGAGGGAAACACGCAAAACGGAAAGGACGCGCCCGCAATGTAGAAATGACCAGTCGCTGCGATAGTTTCGGGATCCCAGAGCGATTCATCTTGCAGCAACACAAGAGTGCCTTGGTGCGTCAGGGGTTTTTTGAACTCGATGGCTGCCAGCTGACCGCCGATTGCCACGTGTTGAATCCAGCTATCAAGCCAGGCGACAATATCTGTACCATGGACGTAGAGTCGCCCGCCCTTAAACCTCGAACCTACACCGTCCAGCAGTAAGGGGACGTCCCTCACGAGCGTACCACTGTGCTTGGACGATAATGGCGCGCCTTGCGATATAGCCCCTGAGTTTAACAATTTCACCATGCTTTGAGCAGATAGTACGCCACCGCACCATACACCGCGCCCCGGTCATGCAAAGAGCTTGTTTTCTGGTGGTAACGTAAAATAATGCAATCCTCAATAACGCATTAGAAAACCAAGGATTTGGCAGCTTTATAGATTATTAACAGTATTAGATTTTTTATGTTCACGCAAGGCAAAGCATCTAAAGATAAACACTTACTACTCAAAAGAACCCAAGACGTTTCCGACCAGGCACACCCAAGAAAAGGGTCCAAAATTGGGTTGGCTGATTTGAACGTACAACGCAGGATGAGTGACGACAGAAGTGTTCAACAAGGGCCTCTAAGGGCCGTTTCTAAGCCTGTTGGTCCACTTGCCACCCTTTGACCTATCGGGAGCCCACAGAGCACCTATGGGGCTTAAAAAGTGTGATTTGGCGTCGCGCTCCAATGGCTTATGTTGGGCATAGAAAATTTGGGAGTGATGATTAGCGCTTGATCGGCAGTCGTTGTGTGCAAACCCTGAGCTGAGAAACAGTGAAGGGCGCACTTATGCAAACTCTCCACCTGCGGTTCCAAGATTTGCGTGCGATCCTCTTGGGACTGCGCCCCAGCCGATGGCCAACCCCTTCGATGCGAGTGGCATCGATCATCTGCTCAGATAAGCTCTGGTAATGATTTTACTCTACAGGTATTATAAAGTGATACCTATGGAGAAAAGCCATGCCAACACCCGTTGCCGTCAAACTGGACGAAGACGTCCACAGCCGCATGAAAGTTCTCGCTGAAGCGCGGGACAGATCCCCGCATTGGATGATGCGCGAGGCGATTGCCCAATACGTCGAGCGCGAGGAAAAGCGCGAAGCGTTCCGCCAGGATGGCATCCGCGCCTGGAACGCCTATCAGGAGACCGGGCTGCACGTGACACATGCCGAGGCGGATGCTTGGCTGGCCCAGCTCGCCGCTGGTGACGATCAGGAGCCGCCTGAGTGCCACAACTAATCTGGTCACCCGAGGCGCTGGCCGCTGTGCAGCGCCTCTATCGTTTCCTTGCCGAGAAGAACCCTGATGCTGCCAGACGTGCGGCAAGCGCGATCCGTGACGGGATGCAAATCATTGCAGACCATCCAGATGCCGGCCGTCCTGTCGATGACATGGACCCAGAGTTTCAGGAATGGCCGATCAGCTTTGGCACCAGCGGGTACGTCGCGCTCTACCGTTTGCAGCAGGACGTGGCTTTGGTTGTCGCTGTGCGGCACCAGAAAGAGGTTGGCTATCAGCCTTCTTAGACGCGTTCAAAAACGGTAGTTTTTGGGAGGTCGAGAGTTTTGAGATATAGCTGTCAAAGACCCATCAAATCATCGAACTGGTGAGCATCGTGCAGTATTTCCCCATCGTTTTCGCTTACATTGAAAAAACCAACCCCGGTGGATAAAGCAGTGTTAACAACGCGGTTGTAGGCCTGTTCTGATATCGACCAAGCAAAGCACATATAAATAGCATTCTCTGCCAAAGTGTAGTCCGTTACAAATGCTTCATTAAAAGCTGGCTCATGGCGTTTCGGTTGGGGCGTTTTCCTAAAGATATTGGACCAGAATCCTTTTGGTTTTTGCTCGAATATTGGTTGCGCCGGTTGATCAAAATCATATGCATATGGACCATTCATGGGTGGAAATTCTGCACGCAATTTGTCATAAAACAGGCGTAAATTACCGGTCATGTTCTCAGGTGAATTGTAATCTCTTTCACCTCCCCACTTTGTAACCGCGCTATACCACGCCATGAATTTTTGCCGTTCTCGCGGTGCAAACTCTGGGTCAAAAACCATTAGATCGTAGCTCAAATTAGAACTCCTAAATATAATTTTATGATTAACTTAAACTCATATCATTATATTGCTGTCTCGCAACTGCTTCCAAAAATCCTCGTTTTTGGGAACTAAGACCTCTACCCTGTTTTGCGCCACCATAAACTGTGGTCAAAACTAATTAGGTTTTTGAATATTTGATCTACTTCGTAAATCTGGCAAAAAAACCGCGCTTCTGGGGTGACTCTATAGATTCACGTCTAGTCTCTCTCTGATCAGTAATCTGTGCCATAAGCTGATCCTCTTTCCGTTCAGCGCGATCCACTCTCCCACGTAAATCAGCTATGTGTGCCTCTAATTGCGCTCGTTCACGCATACGCTCTGTTTCCTCACGAGCAATCTGCTCACGGAGAGCATCAACTTCGGCTTCCAGGTCATTGTTTCTATTCGGTGTTTCTGGTATTTCACTAGGGGTTACATAGGTGGAAACTTCGGGGTTTCTCTCTCTGTAACCAGAAAGCCATCTCCCAAGCTCGGAAGGATCGATCCTGTAAGGCTTTCCCCCTCCCCCTTCGGCGGTTAAGTCCCCTTTTTTAACTGCTCTTGAAAGAGTTGGCTTACTTACGCCTGTTTCTTTTGCAGCTTGTCCCAATGTGTACTTCATGTGGTGTAACACCTGTTTCTTATAGGGTTGTCGAATGACAAACATATGTTTCTAGCAACTGTAACAGGCTTACACCAAGATAGGGGAGGGAGGAAGCGGTGCAGATAGTTCTTAGTTAAGCCCGCCTAATCGTGCTCGGACTGACTTGGAACAACCGCGCCAGTTCGGCAATGCCACGGCCTTCCTGATCCCGCATACGCGCCACCTCGGCGCAGCGCTCCGCAGATAGGGCAGGGGGCCGACCACCAACACGCCCTCGCTTGCGGGCGGCGGTAAGGCCTTCTTTGGTTCTCTCAGATATCCGCTCGCGCTCAAACTGGGCGATGGAGGCGAAGACGTGGAATACCAGCCGCCCAGCTGGCGTCGTGGTATCAATGTCCTCAGCCAGCGACCGGAACCCAGCACCTTGCGCACGGACGGCATCAACGATGCTCAAGAGGTCCTGTAGTGATCGGCTGAGGCGGTCGTACTTGGTCACGACGACAACATCACCACTGCGCAGCTGCTCGATCATGCGATCAAGCTCTGGGCGGGATTTTTTGGTGCCAGAGATTTTCTCGGCAAAGATGCGTTCCGCGCCAGCCGCTTCCAAAGCCGAGGTCTGGGCATCAAGCTGCTGTTCTTTTGTCGAGACGCGTGCGTAGCCAATGATCACTGCTGGACCCTTTCAAAAACGTTCCAGAACTACTTAAGTTCTGGAAGGGGTTTTTGACAGCGTAAATTGGGGTGCTTTACGAACATGTCAAAAAGGAGCGTTTGTGGTGTCAGGAACATGGGCGGCATGATCGGCGGCCTCATGGGATACCAGAAATCTGATCCGTCAGGATACCCATTAGCCCTAGCGCGACCAAATAAATCTCTGCCGCCAACAGAAAGTTGCGACCAGCCTGCGAACACCCAGGAAGGGACCCCGTCTGCTTTGTTTATCAATCTCGTCTTGGTCGGCTAATGGCGGGAATAGAGAGAGCTTAGAAGCTGGTCTGTTACTGACGCTGTAATTTTTATTCATACTTCTCCAAGGGCCGCTATATGGCCTTGCCTCTCTATTTCCGCACCTGACCTAAATACTGGGGCACTGTGTCAAGCCTGTGGCAATGCTACAGGCCTTTGGAAGCAGTATGTTTTTGAAAAACCATCAGACTAGGAAGCCTAGCTGCCCAGCGTTAAGTAACGTGCCAGAAGGCAAGCTCTAGATTAACTGGTGCATCATTCGGATTGCGCCCAATATCTGTCGATCAAGTACACCGAACGGTAGGCGAAGGTCGCCGCTGACAAGGTAGTCAAGGGCGAGGAGAGCATCGTTGTAGCTGCAGCTCAGCATAAAGAATTTACGGCTTCCAAAAAGCAAAACCCGCCAAACTAGAACAACCAGCAGGACGGGGATTGGGTTCAAGTTGGAACGGCTCAGACTGTAGCTTAGCTCTTCTGCGGTAGGGCAGCAGTCAATGCCCGCGCATAGGCATTCCGGGCAGTTTGCATAATCGCAACCTCCTGCTGCAGATTGGTAATTTTTTGATCAACAACATTCATGCTGTTCAGCTGGTTCTTGGCGTCGTCTGACAGATCTTCGATCAGATAGTCTTTTTCGTCGATGGTGACTTTGGGTTGGTCGGTCATGTTTAACTCCATGTATTTAAAAATAGGACATTTTCGATTTCCCAGGGACGCCCGCAGCCCGCTGCGGTGGGTATGGACAAGCTCAACTCAAACGTTGATCTATTATGCAGCATCCCCACCCATAATTGTAGGTTGGTAACGCGCGATATGGGCATTCAAGAGAGGCATACTATTTTTCTCATGACGCAGACCCAGTTTTTTTGCCTGTTTACCAGCAATGATTGGACGGCAAGATGTGTGCACGAAGTTCGGCGATGCCACTTCCGGGAACAAGATCATAATTTCCTCCCAGCCATCGGAGGTTAAGCTTAGTTGCACCTGTTGCCCCAAATAGAGGCTTTCGGAAGGAATCCCACCAGCATAAACTATTTCATGGTGGTCAAAGAGGATGTGAAAGTAAGTCACCTCTTCCAAATCATAAGCGATATCGACACCTTCAATCGCCAGCAGATGTTTGGCCGAGACCAATACTTCTGTGCTACCGAACATCCGCTCAGCCACTTTGGAGGCAATTAAGATACGGTGTTGGGGCGATACAACTAAGTCGTGGACACCATTTCCAGCCCCGACAACAGTCTTGCTAATGCGGATCGGTCGCAGTTTGTCGTTTTCCGCAAGTTCGCGAGCATCAAGGTGGCGACGGCCGACCCAGCGAAGCGGTTGTAATCCATGATCAAGGGTTTGGACGAGGTCACCAATCTTTAGGTCTTCTACTGCAACTTCGCCGTCAGCGGTTTTGATCTGGGCGCCCTCTACAAAGCAGGGAACAGGAGGAATAGGACCAGTCAGACAGGCTGGGATTTCTTCGTCAACGGGGGCCACTTCGATGACCAAGGACGCGGTCCCCGCGTTGGCAGAATCCGTAGCATCAACCGTTGTGTAGGTCGTCACAGGACCTGGACCGTTGTAATTGGAAGCTGGAGTAAAGGTGTAAGTGCCATTGGCGTTGATCTGCAGATCGCCTTCAGTGTGGCTCGCTATATCACCAGCGCTATAGCTGGTAGAGCCCACCACGAACGTGCTCACGGTAGTTGTCGTGCTGAGGCCAAGGTCGCCGTTCAACACCGTATCCTCAGGCGTTGTAATGGTATTGTCGACGAATTCAATTCTCTCGATATTTGTGAACTTTACCTCACCGCCAGTTCGAATGCCGCCAGGCTCATCTAATTGGAAAACTGTACCGTTTTCCGAGTTGTTTGGATCAGTAAGCACAATCTCGTAAGGGCCGAAGTCTTTCAGAACAAGGAGGTCAAAGTCGCTACCATCAGCGTTCTCGCCGCCATCGATCACATCGCCCACGCCGCCATAAATAACATCAGATCCACCGCCCGCAGAAAGAGTATCGGCACCAGCCCCCCCGTCCAGAACGTCAGCACCATCACCAGTTACTATAGCGTCATTGCCACTTCCGGTGGTGATGTGGAACTCCTCAACCCCAGCATAGGTCGTTGCATCGATTATACCAGAATAGGTTCCAAGAACGTTTACAGCCGTGTTGCTAACTGGCGCTGTAGATACAGAAAGATCCATGATGAGCCGGTCATGCCCAGCACCCGTAGTTAAAGTGCCTGCACCACCCGCGTCCTTTATTATATCATTGCCAGCGCCCGTGGCGACAGTGTCGGCAGCGTTACCCGTTTCAACGACGTCGTTACCAAGGCCCGTGGTGACCGTATTGGCCCCACCCGCCGCCTCGATAATATTATTGCCACCCATAGCGGTAATGGTGTCGATGGCGTCGGAGGCTGTAATGAAATTGTTGCCTGATCCGGCTGTGATTGTGTTAGCTCCGCCACCCATTGCAATGTAGTTATCTCCGTGACCAACAGTGATAGTATCAATGCCTTCACTACCTAAAATGACATTGTTGCCGAAGAAGGTGGGCCCGACTGTGATTGTGTTGGCACCTGCAGTGCCAAAGCCAGCATCGATGCAGTTGTTGCCGCCCCCAATGGTCATCGTATCAATGCCACTACCGCCAATAATGATATTGTTGCCGGAGAACGTGGGGCCAACTGTGATTGTGTTCGCGCCCTCTCCAGCATAAATATAGTTATTGCCGCCACCAGTGCTGATGGTATCGATGCCGTCACTGCCAATAATAACGTTATCGCCAGAACCGACTAGAAGCGTGTTGGCACCTACAGTGCCTAAACCAGCATCAATATAGTTATTGCCGTTACCGACGGTGATCGTATCAATACTACCGCCGGCTATGACTATATTTGTACCGTTGCCGACCACGACCGTGTTGGCGCCCTCTCCAGCATCAATATAGTTATCACCGTTGGCCGTGGTAAACGTAAGGATGTCAGCACCCGCTCCAGTAAGTACCGTGAAGTTTTCAACATTAGTGACGCTAACCGTGCCTAGATCGCCGCCAATGACGGCAATAGTTGCTGTAACCACGCCCGCTGATGCACTATAATCGACAACGAGACTGTCAACGCCAAGTCCGCCATCTACAATATCAATTCCACCAGAAACGGTGATTACGTTGTCCCCAATGTTTCCCGTAATCAGACCACTTGAGCCACTATCCATCACATCTATTGGCGCAGACCCACCAAGGGTCACTCCGGTAACACCGAGCGCAAGATGCAAAACGATACCGGATGAACTGATGTCGCCTTCAATGATTATGTCTTCTTTTGAGACTGTCGCCGTCTCGTCGCTGTAACCTGAAGCCAAGAGGATGGTATCGCCGGGCGAAGCATCCGTCATCGCGGCCGCAATTGTCGGATAGGGAAAACCTGAGCCTACGGTTAGAGTCGCCATAGAAATTCCTTTCACGCAGATGGCGAGAGTATCGGTTTACCTCTTGCCGGGCGCACTGAAAAACTTTTTTCAGTTTGATTTAGTCCAGAAAATAAGACTGAATTGCCAAATTTCTGCTTGCCGTTCGAAATCGTTTGTAAAGCATCTTTAAGGTTATTTTAAGGCTATGTTTTGTATGGATTGTTAAGACCATATTCACATCGCTCAGGCTGCCAATTAAATCGCATATGCCATATGACAGGGTGGAAGAGTTATTGTCAAATCTGGTGTTTGAGGATTCTCTGTCATGCGGCGATCTGGCTTGGTTTGTTGGTTTCGATTCCGTCTTTGACTGTGACGCCTGTGATGACTTTGGCTAGGTTGTTTGGCGGGAGCATCCGCTTCAGAACAGCCTATTTTCGTTCTTGTGAGTATCCCAAGTCATTGTCCTATCCCGCCCACCTGAAAATCAGAGAAAAGTAGAGCAGCAGACAACATCCCTGACAGGCTCAGTACCAGCGAAGCTGTAAAAACGAACACATTTTCCAATGCACGCTAACAGACTGAAAAAAACGATTTATGCTGCTCATTACGGAACACTATTACGGATTTTTTAAGTGGTTGATTTCAAAACCCTTCTTGAACGTTCCGTATATCTTAAGTTTCGGA
>Ga0307997_10000328_pt1 | contig 21804 bp, 17 predicted proteins | sample Davwhametageno36_FD_203165 | JGI IMG/M metagenome (GOLD analysis project Ga0307997, IMG submission 203165) | Marine microbial communities from Davis Island wharf, Antarctic Ocean - #36 | ecosystem: Environmental > Aquatic > Marine > Unclassified | place: Antarctic Ocean: Davis Island wharf... | reverse complement strand
AAGAATATCAGGGTCGAGCCAGATAAGTTTTGCAGCCTAATGTCATATGTCATCGAGACTACATCTTGCCTTGCTTTTGTATGATGCAACGTGAGGGATAATATATCCCCCGTGAATTAAAGCTATACATATCAATGGTATAATCTAATCTAATCAATATCGATAGGGATCCTAGCTGGATTTCGGCCCCCATGCCCGAAAGGGATAATCGACTTCAAAAAAGACGCTAAAGGTTTTTGCTGTTGTTGTTGTTGTCGGCCCTTACGAAGCGGGGGCCCCTGTAGAAAACTTAAAGGATACCCCCCCTATGGCCCTAGAGACCGGCAGCTATATTAACTCACTCAACGTCAATAACCCAGCGGCCACAGATGGCCTATCGCAGGCTGATGACCACATGCGTTTAATCAAAAGCACAGTGAAGGCCACGTTCCCGGCGGTGACGGGGGCGGTATCTAGTACGCATACCGAGCTAAACTACACAGATGGTGTTACGTCTAACATCCAGTCACAAATGAACACCAAGCTGCAGAGTAACTATGGATTTAGGCACGCCCAATATTGGGTCAAAAATAGCAGCGATACAGGCACGCACAGCTTAGGTGGCCTGCCTTCGATAGTACAGGTGTATGCATACGTGCAATCCACAGCGGTCCACGGCTATGCAGTCGGTGACTATGTGCCTGTCCCCTTCCAGGCTCCAGCGAACATCACAGGCGACACGAAGAACGCAGGCTTCACTCTTGCCTTCAATGCCACACATTGGAAGCTAAAGTTTTCAGATGAGAATTGTGAGCTCCTAAGCCTCGCCACCGGCCAGCCGTTCTCAATAGACTCGGATGTTAACTGGCAATTCCAAATCCACATGCACCGCTAGGCCCTACAAGGAGAACACCAGATGGCAAATGTACCCATTCGTCAGCTCGGATCAACTGGTGTGATAACCGATGTATCCAATTTCAACCTGCCAATCACAGCTTTCACGAGAGCCAAAAACGTCAGATTTACGGATGGCCAGGTGTCTGCTGGCCCGGTTTTTCGTCCAATATCAACAGCCATCACGGCCTATGTTCCAGCGTTCTGCTACACAGTAGTCGAGCCGGCTAACTATGACTCAATCCTCATCGTTGATACCACCTTCGACATATTTGAAGTTTCCGCGGGTGCGACGGCGCAAAGGCTGAACGGATCCCTTAATGCGACCGGGGCCACCATATCTGCGGCTACTCTTGCTGATGTTGTGTACGTAAATCGTTCAGACACAGTCCCCGTCGCCAGGGTGCCTGGTGCCACCAATTTCACCACCTTGGCCAACTGGCCCAGCGCACACAAGGCAACCGTAATACGCGCCTACGGCGACTTTCTGCTTGCCCTCGGAATGGTCGAAGGTTCCAGCTCCTTCCCTAACCGCATCCGGTTTTCAGACAGTGTGACAGCTAACTCTATCCCCTCGACATGGGATGCCTCAGACCTCACAAATCTGGCCGGCTTTAATGATTTGGTACAGATGCAAACCCCGATCATGGATGGCGCCACCCTGGGCGACAGCTTCCTAATATACTCCAAAGACCAGGTGTGGGCGATGGAATTCGTGGGCGGTACATTTATTTTCAATTTCAGAAAGATATTTAATGACGCAGGTGTCATCAGCCAGGACTGCATTATTGAGCTGGAAGGCAAGCACTACGTTTTCGATTCTGACGACATCTACGTGACCGATGGCCAGTCTCGCAAAAGCATATGTGATGGACGCGTCAAGAACTACATCTTTACTGGCCTAGACAATAGTAAGGCAGATGTCTGCTTTGCAATGCACAACAGCAAAACGGAAGAATTATACTTTTGTTATAACAGCCAGGACGACATGGTTATTAATAATTCGCCGGGCGGCTTCCCAGGCGTTCCAAAGTGCAATCGTGCCGCTGTATACAACTACAAAGAAGACACCTGGACATTCCAGGATCTCCCAAACGCAGTTGCGGGTGTTGAGGCAAACGTGAATACGACGCAGACGTATGCCAGTCAAAATACCCAGTATCGCTTCATGGGCGGCTCCTACAAAGATTTCGACAGCCCCTTCGCAAAGCACCCTATTGTGTTGTCTAACATAGGACCCGCTGGCCCGACTGGTCAGATAGTACCCACAGCCAACTTATATGGCCTAGATTTTGTAGACACTGGGTCTCTTCCAGGCGCCTATGACACGGCGATAAGCAGGTCGGGATATCTGGAGCGTCAAGGCTTAGACCTCGACGAGCTTGGTGTGAGCCTGTCTGGCTACAAAAACATAAGCAAAGTACTGCCCCAGATATCGACACCAGACAGCGACCCTAACATTGTTTTCGCTTTTGGCGCCACCGACACTCCCTCTGGCCCAGTAGTCTACGAAGGGGGGCAATCCTTTAATTGCAGCACAGATCACAAACTGGATACCCGCATTTCTGGTAGGTACTTGAGCTATAAAGTATCCCCGCAACTGAAAAGTTTTTCCTTCAGCGGCATGGATGTCGAAGTAAATATTACTGGCAAAAGGTAGAGCACATGTCACTTTCCGATAAAGTCAATTTACTCATCCGCAGCTACAACAGACGTGAAGTACCCACCCTCAATTCAAACAGCATCGTTTTGTACTTGTCAGATCAGCTAAAGGCAATCGAGGCATCGACTCGGAGCCTGGCCGACGCCAGCATACAGGTCGCTGAAGCGGCCCCAATATCACCCCGCAAAGGCATGGTCAGGTATGCGGTCAGCCCGTGGAACCCCCTTTCAAATGGCTCCTCTGGCCTTGTTGTGTATAATGGATCAGCTTGGGTGGCCGTATGAAACAGGATCTCAAAATCCGTCAGTCGCTAATGGAATTCCAGTCCCTTCTGATGCACGGCATCGATGACGGCACACTAGAAGACTGTGAAGACAAGACGAAGCTCGAGCACCACTTCACGCCAGTTGACCCCCAATACGGATGTTCAAGTTACGCCAGGCAGCTCTTTATGCCCGCTGGCATGGTTGTTGCCGGCGCTATCCACAAGAAACCACACCTCACAATTCTTATGCAGGGCACAATGATTGTCATTAGTGAGGACGGGGGCCGGCAGCGCGTAACAGGGCCAAAGACATTTGTGTCCCCGGCGGGCACCAAGCGCGTCTTCCACATAGAAAAGGACAGTACACTTGTTTGTGTGCATCTCACGGCTCACAGCAGCGAGGCAGATCTCGAGGCAGTTGAAGCAGAGGTCCTTAGCCCAACTTATGCCGAAATGGGCCTCGAGGAACCAGACCTTTCAGATCTGGAAGAATTCCTCGGCACCACCACCGGCAAAATCAAAAAGATAGAATAGGAACACTTCATGGCTTTTATTATAGGCGCAACAATAATTGGCGCAGGCGTTGGTATTCTTGGCCAGCAGTCATCCTCGAGAGCTGCTGACAGGGCTACCGAAGCATCGCAAGAGGGTTTCAATCAGTATAAGCCATATGTTGACGCTAACTTAGCGGGATCGAAGGGTGCCCTCGAGGGGCAGCTAGAAACTGGCGCTTACGATGGAATCCACCATGCGCGTCAGAACGATATACAAACAAACACAGTCAACACCATGGCAGACCGAGGCGGCCGCCTAATGGACAGTGGCTACAACATGATGGATGCCAACGGCAATTTTGGTTCCAACTACCAGGATATGTATGACCAAAGCCAGGGTCTATATGGAAACAACAGCGCCCTGGCGAACCAGTTCCAGGGCCTATCTGAGAGCGCCAAGGCTGACAGGCTCGGTGTTGCCAATGAGTACGCGGCCAATAACTCAGGAGCCCTCGTGGACGCCGCGATGCGGGGAGAGACCCGAAATTTGCACGAGAATACTCTGACTGGGATCGATATGAATTCCAGCGGGACCGGGAATACAAACAGCAGTAGATCAGCAGTAGCGGGTGCCGTAGCAAATCGAGCTTATGATGACCGGCGCGCTGATGTAACCATGGCCACGCAAGATCGACTTGTTGATCGCAGCCTCGACAGCCAGGCCCGGCAGTTTTCAGATCAAAGTGGTGCCTTGACCAACGCGGGTAATGCTTACAATTCGATGGGCAATAACCTTCGCGGATCAGGCATGATGAACGAAGGTATCCAAGGATCCTACGATGAGGGCCTCAATACTCTGGGCCAGGGTGCCAACTTCTCAATGAACGCGGGCAATACGAAGCAAGGTTTCGACCAGGATGTTTATGATACCCGGCGCTCAGATTTTGAGCGGAAACGTGACTTTGAGATGCGCAAGCGCCAGGAATACCAATCAGGTATTTTAGGCAAGGCCCCAACATCCCCGACGGTCATGCCTAATTATAACAACCCTTACACCGCGGGGGCCGGTGGCGCGATGCAAGGTTTTGGCTTTGCTACCAGCTATAAGAACAAGACCGGCATCTTTGAGGAAAATGGCACATGATGGACCTAAATAAAAGATACGAATACGGAACGACGGGACATTTGCTACAAGGCATGTTTAAGGACCCAAACTCTCCTTTGCACTTAATGTCGCGTCAGGCTGGGATGGCCACAGAAGCATTTTGGGAAAATTTGGCCCCAGCGGCCCAGGCGGAATACTACCAACAACAGGCCAGAAAAAATGAAAAAGACTACATGCGCCACACGGCGGACTCAGGAATAAAGGATGGTGATCTAAATCTGAGGCATATTGCCGAACAACGAAACCTCGCGGCCAAAGCAGACGCTTTCCATTCGGCCCAGCCTAACCCTGCCTCAGCCTCCCCCGAACAGCTAGACGGCCGCCTCACCCAAGGGGCCACAACCGCCCCTATGCAAGGCACTATTCCACAGGATCTTGGGGCTGGGGCGCGCCAGGCACCTGCCATGGCTGGTCAGCCCTCTGTGTATAATCCTCCCGTTATAAATACCCAATCACCAGTACTAGATGCTCAAGCATCTCAGCAGCCAGTGGCCGGGCAGTCCGCTGGTATTCTTAACCAGGACACCAGCGCCGTACCGTCGAGGAACAACGGCAACGCTCGAGGCTCAAAAATGGGCTATGCGAAGGTTGGTATGGGCGAAAGTATGATCCGTTTGGGCGGTGCACTTGCTGGATCAGCAGATAAGCCATTCGGTGTAGGCCAAAAGGCTCTGGGCGATGAATACAGTAGGATAATGAATACTAACCGAGACGCTGACGATAAAGCGACCGCACAGCAGGCTGCAATTGATGCGGCAGCTCTACGCGCAAGCGCCTCGGCTAAAGCCACAGCTCCAGCAGAAGCCAGTGAAGAGTATGGCCTCATAGGCCAGGATGCAGCCGGCTTCCGCGATATAATAGGACAGTTGAAAGTAGACGACTACCTTACGGGTCCTGTTGCAAACTTAGTTGCAGCCAACGCGGACATGGGCGGTTTCCTGGGCGAAAAAGGAGTTAAGCGTGCAAACACAAGGCTCAAGATGGAAGGCATCGCTCTGAATGAGCAGATGATGTACATCGCCAACACCAAAGGCGCCATCACAGACCGGGAGATGGCGATGTTCCGCAGGCCTATCCCACAGATGACCGCTGATGAGGGTGTTTGGATACTTTGGCTGGAAGAGCGCGCGGACGTTATGGAACAGCTTGCCACAAATGGCATAAGTGATGCTGCCAGCGCCAAGGCCACGGGAAACGCGGGCCCCAAACCAAAATCTCAGGCCGCGCCCTTCAAGATGGACCAGGAAACTGAAGATCTAGTCAATGAGATCCTGGGGCTCTGACAAAAAAACCAAGTTAAAATAAAAGGGAGTTAGCCATGGCTGACCTAGAACGCCTCAGCAAAGCGCTGAAGGTGGCGCATGCTGCTGGAAATACTGAAGCTGCAATGAAACTTGCGACAGTAATACGCCAGGCCTCCGCAGCATCCCCGGCTCCTAAACTAGCCACAGCGGATAGCTCCCTGGGCACAGCCGCAGAGTTCGGTGATCTCAACTCACGAGCCAATGTCGCTGGCTATCTTGGGGCAGCCAACCGCCGCCTCGAGGCTGGTCCAGTTGGCACCATCATGCGCGCCGGTGATCGAATTGCTGCGCCTATACGCAGTGCCCTTGGCTTAGAAAACAAGACACGCGACCAGGTTACAGATGAGTACAGCGAATTCCAGGCTGCCCGTGAAGAAAACCTTCGGGCCGATGCAGAGGCTCTGAACTATGCCTCAATGACTTCCAAAGACATCGAGGGCGTCCCTAGCGCCATTTATTATGGCATGCAAAAGGTTGCAGAAAGTGCATCCCCGATGGCAGCATCCATAGGGTCATTTGGCACAATGTCTTATTTGACAAGCATGGGCGAGGCCTATTCTGGGATCAAAGACAGCGACCTCACTGAGTCTGAAAAAGTGCGGAACTCTACACTTACCGGCGCAATTATGGGCGTCCTGGAGAATGCAGGCCTCGGGGCTCTTTTCAAAGGAATGCCCCCTGGTTTGCTTGGCAAAATGGGCACAAAGGGCGTCACGGATCTCTTAGAAAAATCTGGCCTAGGCCGTTTTGTATCTCGCGTGTCTAGCGGATTCGTAACCGAGGGCCTGACAGAGGTTGCACAGGAAAGCATCTTGGTAGGCAACGAGGCTATTGCTGGCAATGAGTTCGAGCCTGGTGCGGTAAGTGACCGCTTACGTGAGGCTTTCATTGGCGGCGGCGCGGCTGGTGGAACGATCAAAGGAACAATGTCCGTGGCCGGTGGAGCTGCTGATACAGTCGGTAACTTCATGCCTAAAAAGGCAGAGGCAGATCCGGACTATGATGCGGCAGCCACAATGGTTGCTCGAGACTTGCGTGACATTGCTGAGGCACAGAGCTTCGACTTAAAAGACGTTAAGACTGGCGGCGGTGCCCAGAATGCACTGAACGCTGCACACGACACTATCCTGGGCGAAATAAAGGCTCTTTCCAAGGAAGTTGCTGTGAGAGCGCGCCTTGACCAAAAACAGGCCACAAGCCTGGATGAGTTGATTGACGATTATGCCGCCGCAGAGACAGCCGTGAGAACTGGTAAAAACAAAGTAAAGTCAAAGACTACACAATCTAATATGGATGCTATCAAGCGTCTCCTCGGTGAAAACCAAGAGAGCACGATGATGGTTAACCTTCTCAAAAAATCAAATGTAATTACTGACCTATTCCAGGATGGCTTCAAAGGCGGTGTTAGCCAGTTTACTGACTTCTTAAACCCAATTACTGACAATTCCGGTAACTATAGCCCCAACCGCGCCCTAGCTTCGCTTGGTAGTGCTGCTGGTGTTGCGGCGGTTGGCCCCGTTAAGTCAGCAGCAATTGTTGCTGGTGGACGTGCTGTGGACGCAGTGACTGGCCGGCGTTCTAAGATTGCCAGGTTTGTAAATAACAACGAAGGCAACCGGGGACAGGCAACGCCTACAGGTGAAAGCCTGATCCAGAACCGTATCATTGCCGAACAACAGGTAATTGATGGCAAGCAGTCCGAGGTTGAGGAAAAAGCAGCCAGACGCTCGGCCCTGGCTGCAACTAATCTAGAACTGGCGAAGCGTAATGCACCTCCCGCAGGGAGCCCTGATAACCAAGACAGCCAGAGCCCTCAATATGCTGTAGAGACTGCCCTGGGCCTGTCGCGGGCGGACGTAGCCAAAGTGCTGCGTGTGCTTGAGAAAACCAGCAGGGACCCAATTATTCAGTCAGCTATCCAGGGCTACCGCACAAGCATCGCCACGGGCGGCCGGTTTAAAGACATGACCCCGCTGATCCGTGCCCTCAAATCAAAGGTACAAAGCAACCCAGGAATAATCGACAGTGGTGCAGCCGGCACTGTCTCATTGCCTCAGTCACCATCAGCGGCACTACAGTCCGCCCAGGAAGCAGCGCCCACACCTAATTCGGAAAACTACAACAGGGGCATCAAGGATAACCAGGATCTAAACGATAGCCTGGCCGCTGCTGTAAAAGCGGATCCTAATGTAACTGATGCAGACCGCGCAAAGGTGCTAGAAGCATTGGCGTCTCTGCGTAAAAACTTAGGTAAAGATGTAATCGCTAGAATGAAACGCATTGATCAGATTTTGGACAGTGTGCAGGGTTCAGTTGATCCTGATGTCGTTATTGATTATGTTTTGCCATACGTTGATCGCATCATTGACCAGCAGACAAGGTTAGCTGATCAAGAACGGGCAGCAGCCCTTCCAGACTTTCTAAAGCCAACGGTACGTGAGCAGCGTGTTGTTCCCGTTCCCTTTAATAACCCTAAGATGCAAGAGATGTTTGGGGTGGATAACCCTGTTCCTGGTGGTAACTACATTGACCTGGATACCAAAGAGGATGTGACAGGCACAACCTACGCCGGTGGTTCAATCAAAATCGTTGATGGTAAGCCAGTAATGGAAACTAGTGACACCAAGGCAGAGCCAGCCACTAAATCTGACGGTGTTAAAGTAAGGGTCAACCTGTACAAGCAAAAAGCTGGCTGGAAGTGGATCGACTACGATGGCCCATCAACACTGGTGTCAACTACGATCCGTGGGAAGCACTTTTTTAGCTTAGAGACAGACCTCCAGAACTCAGTGTCCCTGGAAACATACCCCAACGAGCCTTCTGAGCCTCGCTTGCGGCCTACAACCCAGGGAGAAGTCCAGCTCGGCAACATCATTGGTAACATTAGTGTCCAAGGAAAGCCCCGCCCGGTTTACGACAAAGTCACTGTAGCCACGCCACAGGCACCGAAGTCCGGCGACAGCCGCAGTGTTCCTGAGATGCCAGCTCCACGGCAGTTTGGTGGAGAGACTGATGTCTCATTAGAGACAAGCTTGAGCAACGCTTTCATATTAGCACAGACCCAAATGTATGCCAAAGGCCGTGATTTTAAACTCGACCTCCAGGCTAAATCTCTAGCCGCCCAAGAGCGCGAAGGCATTGACCTAAATACTCTCGATGATGCCAATATTGATCGCCTGGCTGACTTTGCTGTTGAAGATGCACTGGAGGCACTCAAAGACAACGAGAATGCCATTGGCTGGTATAATCGGACAGTGGCCGAGGCTTTAAAGAGTGTAGGTGAAATACATCCTGAGGTCCTCACAGATCCAAAAGCAAAGATGCAGTTCATCTGGGCCACGGCCGTTACTTCCAATGGCCTAAAGGTTGATAAGAACTTTGAGCTGGCCCTGGATGTTTATGAAAGTCTCAAAGCAACAGGACGTTTCCCTACAGATGCGGGCATAGGAACAGCCGCAAAAGCAATCAACTCTGGCTTGGAAAAGTACCATATTATGCTGGATAAGTTTCAGCGGATGTCTAACTCTGACGAAGGCGCCCATGCTCTTCTGGAGGAGTTTATGAATGGCAAATTCCCGCTCAAGCAGCTCCAGAAGGAGTATGGCGTAAAGATCTCAGGAGAGAGCGCCAATACCGAGATCCGTGGTTCAGCTATCCTTGGGCCTAAGATTGGCGGGGGTTTCTACGCAAACCTGTACGGTAACTTCGATGAGCTTACTATGGACCGCTGGTTAATGCGAACCGTAGGACGCTGGCGGGGCGGCCTAGTTAAGATCAACAAGCCAATGATTGTGAAAAAGACACAGGAAATTCAGTCCCTCTTAAAAACTGCGGATCTTAAAGCACTAAAGCCACTGTTTAAGAAATCTGGTGTCTTCCCTAGGAAACAGATGTCTAAGGACATGGTTTATCTTTTAAGCGAGGTTATTGCTAAGGAGTCTATGGATCCCGCCTGGCGCAAAGCAATAAATGTCATCCCAGGTGGTGAGGATCTCCGTAAAAAAGGAAACGGCCTGGCTGGATATCTAGATGGTCAGGTTGAAATGCCGGCTGGTCCTAAAGAACGGGTTTTTATCCGATCTGTATTCACCAAGGCCCTAGATCGCCTTCAAGATACGCCCGAGGTACGAAGTATATCGAATTCGGCACTGAATATGAGTGACTTGCAGGCACTACTCTGGTATCCAGAAAAGAGACTATATGATACCGCTAAACAAAAAGATGGAGAAAGCCGTGGCTACAAAGATGACGAAGCTCCAGATTACGCAAATGCGGCAAAAGCTGCAGTCCGAAATCGACTGGGATCTCCTGGAGAAACTGGATATGGAGGAGGAGGGCCAAGTGCTACCGATGCGGGACCCACCGTCAGATCCTCAATCCCCTTCCCCGGCGTCCTTGACAGACAGCAGGCCGGTCAACGCAACGCGGCCATTCCCAGACCCATTCCAGAACCCACAGAAGTACAAGTAAAGCAGACAGTACCTCGCGCAAAGGCACTATTTGAAATCGGTAAACGTGGCAGCCGCTACGAGCACGGGATCAGAAACCTATCTGAGGTAAAAGCCCTGGCAAAAGGCCTAGGCGTAACCATGAAGCTTTACTCAACTTTGACTGCAATGGAGCGGGATAACCCTGGACTTTCTGGCGGCTCAGAAGCTGCCTACATGGAAGCCGGGAACTTGGCAATTGGCCTCGAGCCTGGTGCTTTAGGCAGAGCTGGCAAGCCAAAAACTGAGTTCGGTACTTACATAAGTATGCTGCACGAGGTGTCTCACGCAATAACGTCTCGGTCGTTAGACCAAGGCAGGCGCAGGCTAAACACCAGGGCCATAAACCCAATAACTGGCGAACCTGATTTCTATGCAGACAGTAGTCTCGAGCATGTGGTCCTAAATGTACTCAAAAAGAATTCTACTGAAAACAGGAAGATCCTGTCGGAGCTCATTTATATCCAGGACAAAGTAGAACTTCGGGACGGCCAGACAGGCGAGGGCGAGTCAGTTCGTACTTTTGCGCAGCACTCTAGTCGGATGAAAGAATTCAAAAGGCGCTGGGCACGAGACGGCAATAAAGACTTTTTCCTGATCTTTGCATCAAACCTGGCCAGCCTCAAAGATCAGGAAAACTACACACGTAGCCTGGCCGAGATAACTGTCGATCCGATCATACTTTACCTACATGATCCTAAGCGCATGAAGCAGATTGCCCCAGCCACCGCCAAGATGGTGTCAGATATGTTTGCAAAAGCAGGCAACCCCACAATACAATTGTATAACCACCCAGTGGCGATGGCCCTGGCGGTCATCATGGCGGGATTTGCTGCTAGTATGGGAGCCGAAGAGGATGAGGCAATGGGATCGGGTGCACTGTCACCGCCGCCTGGCGCTTTATCAGCATAAATACATGGGCCCCCTAGTGGGGCCCTAGTCAATTAAGGAAGCAAAATGAATACAAACGTATTTGACCTGGTGTCCATCATAGAAAAAATCGAGGCAGTAAAGTATTCGCACCTCAGTGCTATGTCCAAGGACGCTATATACCAAGAGATGATCAATTCGCTGCCGCCTGAGATGTTCTGCGGGCCGTGTCTGAACACACTCGCAATTGTCAAAATTGAACTAGGAGCATTGCTGAATGGGAGCACCAAAAAGCCCACGTCCGAAAGCACCGAAAAAGGACCTGACCTATCCCCTAAAGGCGCGGATGGGAAAAGAGAATTACTTCTCAAAGATGATGCAGACCGAGGAAGGCCGCGCCCTAAGAAAGCAGTGGTCAAGCAAGCCCAAAAAAAACGCAGGGCGGCCCCAGGGGACGCCTGATGGTTATACTTTGGAAATGATCACACCGATCAGAAACCAGGCGAAAGCAGATGCTGAAAGGATCGTGAAGATTATGGCCTCAGATAACGAAATAGATGATGTGTATGCAATTGAGGCACTAAAGGCTGCCGTCGAGATCATGCGCGAACCAGGTCAAAATCGAGATAGATTGACCGCCGCCAAAATGGTGCTCGACTTTACGAAAATCAAACCAGTTGCCAAAAGTGAAATAGTAGTCGGAAAAGCCGAAGCATTTCTGGAGTCGCTTTTGATAGCAGACCCAGAAGAAGAGCAAACCGATGATGGACCAGAAACTTAAAGCTGTACGAAAAAAGCTTTATAATGACTTTGACTTCTACAGTAAATCAGCACTGAAAATCAGAACCAAGGATGGCAGCATAGCCGCCCTGGATCTGAAGCCGGCCCAGCGCATCCTCCAGGATGCCGTTGACAAACAAATGGCTGCCGAGGGCAAGGTAAGGATCATAATTCTGAAGGCGCGCCAGCAGGGGCTATCAACATATGTTGGCGGCTACCTGTATTTCAACGTGAGCCAGCATAAAGCATGCAAAGCGATGGTGGTGACACACCACAGCGATAGTACCAGGGCGCTCTTTGATATGACGAAGAGGTTCCACGATAATTGCCCAGATTTACTAAAGCCACACACGAAATACTCCAGCAGGCGTGAGCTTACATTTGATGTGCTCGACTCCAGCTACGTGGTCGCTACGGCTGGCGGTGAGTCCATCGGACGCGGCGAGACTTTGACCCACGTACATGCCTCAGAGCTTGCCTTCTGGCAAAAGTCTACTGCCCTGGAAAACTGGAATGGGATGACCCAGGCGGTCCCAAACAAACCAGGCACAGCAATATTTATCGAAAGCACTGCTAATGGCGTGAGTGGCCCCTTTTATGACCTATGGAAAGGTGCTGTTGCCGGCACCAATGGATACGTGCCGGTGTTTATTCCTTGGTATGTGGATCCTGAGTACCGGGAGCCTGTGCCTGATAATTTTGAACGTACACCACAGGAAGAAGCCCAGGTTAAAAAGTACGGACTGGACAATGAACAGCTAATGTTCCGCCGCCGAAAGATCGCGCAGAATGGCATTGATCTTACATCGCAAGAGTACCCAGCGGAGCCAGAAGAGGCCTTCCTGACAACAGGGCGCCCAGTGTTCAACCCCGAGGCCTTGCAGGCGCGTATGGGGCACACTGAGGACCTACATCAGCGCCTTGCTTTAGAGGGTGTGGAATGGCTCGAGAACCTACGTGGTGAGCTCACGATCTACCGCCCCATTGCACCTGGAGAACAATACACAATTGGTGCTGATGTCGCCATGGGAGTGCGCGGGGGGGATTACTCGGTTGCGCAGGTCCTCGACAGTAAAAAGCGCCAAGTTGCAACATACCGCGCCCAGGTCCACCCAGATTATTTTGCGAAAGTACTCTACCACCTCGGGGAGCTTTTTAACTTTGCTTTCATCATCGTAGAGAACAATTCGCATGGTATTCTAACCTGTACCAGGCTCGGCAAGGATATGGCGTACCCGAATTTCTACACAGAGATTTCTGTAGATAAACTGACCGAAAAAGAGACATTAAAACTCGGCTTCACAACTACATCAAAAACCAAGCCACTTATCATTGATGAGCTCAGGGCTGCCGTCCGTGAGGATACTATCGAACTGAATGATAAAACTACTATTCGAGAGATGCTTACGTACATTGTAACACAGTCTGGCGGGATGGAAGCTGAAGCATCGTGCTTTGATGATTGTGTCATGTCTTTAGCATTAGCAAACCACATCCATGAAGGATCGTGGGATCCTATCCCCGCAACTGACGAATATTATATTGAGATGGTCTAAAAAATGAAATCAGAAGAATACAAAAAACTTGATGATGATGAGATTGTCTCGATCGTGGACACCAACCTTAGACGTTCGATTGGCTACTACGATAGTGAGCTTTCATCAGAACGCCGAAAGGTGATGCGGTACTACAATGCTGAACTCCCCAGGCCGCAGCACGATGGCAACTCGAAATTTGTAAGTCAGGACGTTTATGACAGTGTTGAGGCGCTCAAGGCAGCGCTGTTGGAGACCTTTTCAACCGGCAACAAGACCATGAAATTTGCACCGCAAAACATGGACGACGTTGATATGGCCCAGATCTGCACGGAATACACAGATTACGTCATGCACCGTCAGAATAACTTATTTTCTACTATGAATACGGTGATCCACGATGGCCTGGTAGCGCGTGTGGGCATAGCCAAAGTATATTGGTGTCTGCAAGACGAAAGCACCTTGGAGCCTGTCGAAGGCCTAACCGAGGAAGAGCTCGATGCCCTGCTGGCTGAGGAGAATGTCGAGATCGAACAGCTAACCGAAGATGAATTCGGGCTGTTTAGTGGAGAGCTGCGCGTCACACAGGATACTTCCCAGGTAAAAATCGAGGCAGTGGCTCCCGAAGAATTTCTAATAGAGCCGCAATGTAAATCATTAGAGACATCTGCCTTCTGTGCACACAGGACAAAGAAGACAATCGCAGAGCTGATAGAAATGGGCTACGATGAAGACCTGGTGAACGATATCTCAGACAGCGAAGACGCCGATTTTGACGGTGATCCTGAGATCCTCACACGCTTTAATGACATTGGTTCTGACACCGCATTCAACAGTAAAGGCTATCAGCGCCAAACGCGCCAGGTCACTGTGGTAGAATGCTATATTGAGCTAGATGTTGATGCAACGGGAACTGTAGATCTCTACCGCATCGTGAAGGCGTCGAACGTCCTCCTGGAAAAGGAAATAGTAAACCGGCGGCCTTTTGTTGCCTTTTGCCCGCTACCGATCCCACACGCTTTCCACGGTAACAATTTCGCAGGCAAGCTACTGGCAATCCAGAACGCGCGAACAGTTTTGACACGCAGTATCCTGGATCACGCCCAGGTCACCAATAACCCACGCTTCACCGTGGTAAAAGGCGGCCTAGTCTCGCCCAGGGAGCTAATCGACAACAGGGTCGGGGGTATCGTTAATGTTACGCGCCCTGACGCCATAGCGCCAATGGCCCAGGCATCACTTAATCCCTACGTTTTCCAAACGCTATCGATGCTTAACGAGGAAAAAGAGGACACGAGTGGCGTATCAAAAATCTCGCAAGGTTTAAACAAGGACGCAATAAGCAAGCAAAATTCAGCGGCTATGGTCGAGCAATTAGCCACGCTAAGTCAGCAGCGCCAGAAGATCATCGCACGTAATTTCGCAAACAACTTCCTTAGCCCTCTTTTCACAATGGTGTACCAGTTAGTGGTAGAAAACGAGAGCTCGGAAAAGATAGTGGAACTTGCTGGCCGATTTGTCGAGGTGGACCCAGTAAAGTGGTCCGCAAAGCGTGATGTGCAAGTTGAGTTTAATCTCGGATACGGCGACCAGGAACGCATGGTGCAGAAGTTTCTTGCAATGCATCAGCTTCTCGGGAGTGACCCAGCGCTTCAAGATATGTACGCAGCACCGAACAAATTTAAGATGCTTGGCGCCATCCTTGAGCATTCTGGAATAAAGAACATCGCAGACTACCTAACAGACCCTGCCACATTACCACCCAAAGAGCCTGACCCAGCACAGCAAATGCAAATGCAGGCGGCTCAGAAACAGCTTGAAATCCAGGAACGACAGACCGTTGTTGCAGAGATGAAAGCAAAGCACGATGCCCAAATGGCGCAGATGAAGCTAGAGCTTGACCAGATGAAGGCCAAGACGCAATTCGCACTCAGCAGTGACAAGATGGACCTCCAGGAGAGCCAACAAGATCACAAAGAATACGTCAACCTCGAGGAACTTGAGATTGCGCGTAATGCTGATGATGTTCGGGCTATCGCATCGCCTAACGGCTAATCAAAGGAAACTAAATGTCTACACAAGAAGAGCAACTTGTGGTGGCTGGAGATGAAGCAGAGGCCCTACTTTCGGCCCCTGCGTTCAACTCTGTCATCAATGAAACCGTGAACACTGCGTTTACAACATTTGTTAACACAGATGCTGATAAACCAGGTGATCGAGAGCTCGTATACACCCACTACCGAGCAATCATCGACGTGGTGGATACGTTAAAACAGCGTGTTGAGGTGCGTAATAGCATCCTAACTAAGCAGCGAGGCGACAACAGCCAAGAGGAAATCGCACTATGAATACCAACGTGCAGCAAGATAACTCTGAGCCCCAATCATTTGATACAGATGATGCGGCGGCAGCAATCCTAAGCCGATGGGAGGACGGTGCAGACCTATCCGAAATCGAGGACGAAGATGCAACATCCGACAATCTCCAAGACTCAGAGGTTGAAGAGGATGATACAGACGACACACCAGTCGATGAAGATGATGACGGTGATGAACAGGACCCTGATGACGAAGACGATAGCCAAGATGATGAACAGGACGAAGATGCCGATGAGGACGACGATGAGCCTCAACTGGCAACGGACGATAGTTTTGTTGAACTGAAGGTTAACGGCGAGTCAAAAAAGGTATCCGTGTCGGACCTAAAACGTCTCTACGGCCAGGAGGCCAGTCTAACCAAAAAGAGCCAAGATCTAGCAGCCCAGCGCAAAGCTACAGATGAAAATCTGGCTAGGACAAACGCAAGCTATCAAAAACTCATGGAACGCGCAGAAGCACGGTACAAACCATACTCTGACATCGACATGTTGGTTGCCTCCAGGCAGATGGAACCTGATACCTTCGCCCAACTGCGTTTGGATGCGCGGACGGCAGAGGATGACCTAAAATTTCTGAAAGAGGAAAGTGGTCAGATGATGTCTGAACTCCAAGCACAAAGCCGAGAAGCAACACAAGTGGCCGCCGCAGCATGCATTAAGGTCCTTGAGGAGAAGCTACCGGACTGGGGCACTGACCTCTACCAAGAGATCCGCCAATACGCGGTAAAGTCAGGCCTCCCACAGGAAGCAGTTGATACATACACCGATCCTGGTGTCATTATTTTACTGAACAAAGCACGCCTTTACGACCAATCAAAGCAGTCCGCTGAAAGCAAAAAAGCATCAGCCAGGCTACTCAAAGGGAAGAACGGCAAGACTAAGATCCTGAGTTCCAAGAAGTCAGCACCGTCAAAGGATCAAGATAAAGCATCTAGGCGCAACAAAGCGCATCAGAAGCTAATCGACAATCCATTTGATAACGATAACGATAGTATCGCGGAAGCCCTAATGGCCCGCTGGGAAGATTGATTTGTACTTTAACTACACATCTTAATTCCTTGAACAGAAAGACTAACCATGACTAATTATGTTACCTATTCACAAGTCGGTAAAGCCGAAGACGTGCATTCAATAATCTCAAATATTAGCCCTTTTGATACCCCCTTTCAATCTATGACTAAGTCCGAGAAGGTTACTGCGCGTACATTCTCGTACCTGTCTGATGCCCTGGCTGCTGTTGCGGTCAATGCACAGGTAGAGGGTGCTGACGCCTCGATGGCGACACTTGGCAACGCAACTGAGCACACAAATCAAACACAGATTTTATCTAAAGCTTTTGCCATCAGCAAAACGGCGGACGCAATCCGCACACATGGTAGAGCAAAAGAGACTGCGTACCAAATGGCGAAAGCCCTAAAGGAAATAAAGCGAGATTATGAGCATGCTCTCATTGGCTTAGATCAAGCCGCAGTTGCCGGTTCAGCTAGTGCTGCGCGTAAGATGCAAAGCATAATCAACCAAATCAGTACAGACGTAGATGCCGGAGGGGCAGCAGCCGACGCGTTAACCGAAGCAAAACTTTTAACCGCAGGACAGACAGCTTATGCTAACGGCTCAGATCCAACAATTTTTCTCGTGAAAGCGGCTGACGCAATGTTAGTTTCTGGCTTCGCCGCGGCCAGTGGTCGTAATCGGGAAGTGGCCCAGGGCAAAACACTGGTGAATGCGGTGGATATTTATGTGAGCCCATTTGGTACATATAAAGTTGTGCTTTCGCGGAATATTAAGCCCACACATGCGCTGCTCGTGGACCCGACAATGTTCAAACAGTGTGTATTACGTCCGTTTACCCGTACTCTTCTTAGTGCGAATGGTGACTCAGATCGCCACCACATAGTCGGGGAAGTATCCTGCAAGCACATTAATCACGGCGACTCTGTAAAGATCTCAGGTCTGTCGTAAAAAAATACTAAGGGTTTCGGCCCTTAGTTACTAAGCCCACCCAGGATCCACACAGGTTTTTGCTCTCCTTGTTGTGTTGGATCCTGGGTGGGCTTTTTGCATTTTAAAGGAAGCATATATTGACCACAGAATTACAGCAGACCTCCACCGAGTTCCTCGAGGACACCAGTGGCCTGGTACTGAAGCACAGCCAAAATATCACTCAGGCATTTCTTGATGACCTGAAAGACGCGAGAAACGCCAGCAGTAGCCAAGGCATCGGAAATTACCAGCGTGTAGCTTCCATCCCCACTGCTGTGGCCGAGGCATGGCTACGGGACGGATTCGACATATGGAACGTCTCGGGACCTGACATAATTGCACGCCTCAAAAAAGAGGACCTGGGCATGTTTATGGCCACAGAAAAAAGGATTTAAGATGAACAGAGGTGAATTGCGCGCCCATTTTATTGCAGTTTTGAACAGGAGCGATTGCCCCGCCGCATTGGCTGATACTTTTATCGACCAGGCCCAGAGCCGAATTACTAGGCTTCTAAGAATACCACCGATGGAGAAGACGCACACGTACAACGTAGCAACTGATGTATCAAACAATGACTTTGGTGTTGCTTCAGTTGTTATCCCATCTGACCTAATTGAGGCTATCGACATATACTCCGGTAAGTATGCTCTTACCCGTCTCCCTTTGCATGAGATGATAGGGGCCCAGGACAGTGGGCAAGTAGGAACGCCTAAGCATTTTACCAGGGTACAGGGTACTTTCCTTTTACACCCGAGCCCGTCCACCGGCACTGTCGTTTTAAATTACTATGGAAGCTTTGGCGCGCTCACTGCTGACGCCAGCACAAACACTTTGACGACATTAGGCCCTGACCTTTTGATCTACACGGCGCTTTCCTACGCGGCCGATTACTTCCTCGATGAGCGCTCCCAGACATTTGAAGCGAAAGCCTCTCAATTTCTAGCTGAGATACAAGAACAGGCAAACTCGAGCGAACAAAGTGGCGGAACTCAGGTGATACGGCCCAGCACAACGTATGAGGATTAAAAATGAGTAAAACTAGCTTCTTTTCTGGCACAGCCGTCACAAATAACCAAACAAACGCTATAGAGGCTAGTAAGTCCCAAGCGGCATCTAGCGCCGCCCAGGCCGCGGCCTCTGCTGTTACCTCCACCGCCCAGGCTACCGCTTCGACTGCTTCTAAGGTTGCCAGTGTGTCTGCAAAAGACGCTTCTGTAGTGGCCAAAGATGCTTCCCTCGCGGCTAAAAACTTGGCCGTGACAGCAAAAGATGCTTCAGTAGTGGCCAAAGATGCTTCCCTGGCGGCCAAGGACTTGGCTGTAGCGGCTCAGGGTCAGGCGGAAGGCTTCAAGAATACTGCCTCAACAAAGGCAAACGAGGCTTCCGCCAGTGCTACAACTGCATCTAATCAAGCAACTGCAAGTGCATCGTCGGCAACTACTTCTACTGCCTCAAAGAACACCGCCGTTGCTGTAACCGCCAACTTCCTAGGGGCTCACTCATCTGCACCCACACAGACCGCCGCTGGTGGCTCCCTGGCTGTTGGCATGCTCTACTTCGACACCGGATCTGATGTGCTTAAAGTACGGGCGTCTGGTGGCTGGATAAACGCTGGTAGCTCAATCAATGGTACAAGCGCACGGTTTGCATATACGCTAACGGCTAACCAAACGACTGTAACAGGCAATGATGCAAATGGTAATCCTCTGGCCTACGATAGCGGGTTTGCAGATGTGTACCTCAACGGAGTCAAACTAGCGGCTGGGGACTTCACAGCAACAAGTGGCACATCAATAGTCTTAGCGGCTGGGGCCACTGCAAATGACATCTTGGAAGTAGTTGCCTTTGGCACCTTCCAGCTTTCAAACGGCTCCTTCACTGGAACCACCACGGTGCAGAACCTGGCCGTCACGGGCACAGTAGATGGCCAAGACGTAGCGGCGATGGGAAGCAAACTTGCAGGGATTGAAGCCAGCGCAACCGCCGATCAAACTAAGAGTGACATAGAAGGCTTGGGCATCGATGTACCCGCCGCAAACATAACTGGAACTATAGCTGCCGCACGGCTATCCACAGCGGCCACCCAGGCTGAAAGCGATGATAGTACAAAGATAGCTACGACTGCGTATGTCGTTGATAAGATTACAACTTTGATTGGTGGTGCACCTTCCACTTTGGACGATTTGAACGAATTAGCTCAGGCAATAAATGACGATGCTTCGTATAATTCGACCCTCATAACTGCCTTGGCTACAAAGATGCCAAAAGCTGGTGGAGCCTTCACAGGCGGCGTAGACATCACGGGTACTTTAGCAACATCAAGTACGATAACGGTTACAACTTCCGCTTCAACCAAAGCAGGCTCATTTGTAGGTAATGGGATTGAGATTAAACATCCTACGGGTGCAAGCAATTTATTTATAGGCACTCAAACTGGCAATGATGTTAAAATAGCAGCTATAGGCGCTAAGTCTATGCGACTTGATACTAACGGTGAGGAACGACTTCACATTAGCTCGGCAGGTCTGGTTGGGATTGGGACAGGTGCGCCAGATAGCCCTTTAACCGTTCAGCCCAGCGCACAGGGGACTGGTACAAATAATGTTCAAAGTTGGATGTATTCCCTAAGCAATGGTAGCGAGTTTGACTTAAAGTTAAAACAAGTTGTTGCATCTGGTTTAGTAAAATACGCATTTGATTTGCGAAACGATGGTGATTCATATGCCAACAATCTTGTCCTAGATAGGGGTAATGTTGGGATTGGGTGTGTTCCTAGTTCAATAAAGTCTGGCTTTGATACATTACAAATTGGTGGAAACCTTACGTTAAATGTAGATAGCACAGGTGCTGGTGCTGGTGTTTATATGGGCAACAACGTCTATAGAGATAGCACAAACAGTCGTTGGGAATACATTAATACAGACGAAGCAAGTCAATACTTACAAGCGAATGGTACGCATGTTTGGAGATATGCTCCTTCTGGTTCTGCTAATGCGGCCATTTCTTGGTCTGAAGCCATGCGCATCAGCAGCGGCAACTTGCTGTTGGGGACTACGTCAACTTTAATTAGTGCTGGCGGTCCTTTGCAGGTCAAAAGCAGAACGGGTAGTGAGCATGTAGCAACTTTTCAGAATGGTGTTTCCAATGGAGGGTTTGGTATACGCTTTCTAAATGTTGCGGGGTCGTCTGTCGGCTCAATAGCATGGACTGGCTCAGTTACTAACTACAACACATCTTCAGACTACAGACTAAAAGAAAACGTAGACTATACTTGGGACGCAACAACACGCCTCAAGCAACTAAAGCCAGCGCGATTTAACTTTATTGCTGACGCTGACACTACAGTTGATGGCTTCCTAGCACACGAAGCACAGGCAATTGTACCTGAGTGTGTTGTTGGCACTAAAGACGCAATGCGTGACGAAGAGTATGAAGTTACTTCAGCAGTCATAGACGAGAACGGAACTGAGACAACACCCGCAGTCATGGGCACTCGCAGTGTCCCAGATCATCAGGGCATAGATCAGTCTAAGCTAGTCCCACTACTCGTCAAAACAATTCAAGAGCTAGAAGCTCGAATAACAGCACTGGAGGCTTAGAACATGACAAGATCACGCGACTTAGCGAACTTAGCCGATAGCACTGAGTTCACATCTGCTGACCACGCAAAGCTAGACGGCATCGAAGCATCAGCTACGGCGGACCAGACTAACGCCCAGATCAAAACGGCGGTTGAGGCTGGTGCGGACATTAGCCTGGGCGGAAACCCAACGACGACGACGCAGTCGGCTGGCAACAACACAACTCGCGTGGCCACCACGGCGTTTACTCAGGCGGCTATTACCGCTCTAGTTGGTAGTGTTCCAGCCACTTTAAATACTTTGGCCGAGCTAGGTGATGCACTCGGTGACGATCCGAATTACGCGACCACTACCAGCAATCTTATTGGTACAAAGATGCCGTTGGCTGGTGGAGCCTTTACTGGTGCCGTGACAACCAACTCGACTA
>Ga0307997_10000327_pt1 | contig 21849 bp, 23 predicted proteins | sample Davwhametageno36_FD_203165 | JGI IMG/M metagenome (GOLD analysis project Ga0307997, IMG submission 203165) | Marine microbial communities from Davis Island wharf, Antarctic Ocean - #36 | ecosystem: Environmental > Aquatic > Marine > Unclassified | place: Antarctic Ocean: Davis Island wharf... | reverse complement strand
CAGCAAGGATCAACAGGTCGGACTTGTGCAGTCCACCCAGTTTTTTGTCCAAATCGACAAGACCGGTTGAGATGCCCGACAGACCGCCATCACGCTGATAGGCGGCGTTGGTCACGTTCACGGCTTCGGTCACTGCTTTCAGGAATGATTGGAAACCTGTCTCAGACGAGCCTTGTTCAGCAAGACGGTAAAGTTCTTGTTCTGCTTCCACGATTTGTTCGCGGGGTTCGGAGAGGACATCAACCTTTTTCGCCTTGGCGGCGATGGTTTGACCGACTTGGATCAGCTCGCGGCGCACGGCCAGATCATAGATCATCTGCGCATAGTCACGCGCCGCAAACGCCGAAATCGCAGATCCCGCAAGACGGGCAAGATAGGCGGGACCGCCGAGTTCTTTCAGACCTTCGTCGTCTTCAAGGAATGTTTTAAGCGTCACAGGGCTGGCGAGCGCATTTTTCGCGATCCGGCTGGCGGCTGTCTCGAAGATGCGCGCATGTACGGGGTCATAGAAATGCTGCGGGCCGACGACGGACGCAATGCGGTCAAAAATGTCGTTGTTGGTCAGGATCGCACCCAGCAGCTGCTGCTCGGCCTCGATGGAATTGGGCATTGTGTCAAGCTCGGCCTCGGCCACGCCTGTCGCATTAAATGTCGCAACTTCGTTCATCAGTCCATCCCATCGTCCACACATGCGTCATACAAAGGTCCGCAGGTGGCGGCAAATTGTATGTTTCTGTGGATAAGAGGCTGCATAGCACATGTTGGGGGTATTTGCAGCATATGCACAATATTAGCCCGCAGGCTGGCTGAGGCTGAGGGCTAACTTGTAATTTTATTTGGTTTAGTCGGCGTGGGCGGCGGACCAGCCTGCGGGGTCGCGCAAATAGGCTTCTACTGCGTCCAACGTTTCAGAATCGTAAGAACCGCGCGCCTTGGCCTCTGCCAGCACGTCCCACCATGTGCACAGGTGGATCAGTTGCACACCGTGGTTGGCCAGCGTTTCTTCGACGCCTGCAAATATTCCGTAGTAAAAGATTACGGCAGTGGCGTTGCAGGTCGCACCGGTTTCGCGAATCGCGTCAACGAATGACAACTTGGAACCGCCATCAGTGGTCAGGTCTTCTACAAGCAGGACGCGCTGACCTTCGGTCATCACACCTTCAATGCGGGCGTTTTTACCGTAGCCTTTCGGCTTTTTGCGCACATAGGTCATTGGCAGGGCCAGACGTTCGGCCACAAGTGCGCCAAACGGGATGCCTGCGGTTTCACCACCAGCGATGTTGTCGAATGCTTCAAACCCAGCTTCGCGCATCGTTGTCACCGATAAAAAATCCATCAATGTGGACCGGATACGCGGGTAAGAGATCAGCTTGCGACAATCCACATAGGTCGGGGCCTTTTTGCCGGATGCGTGGGTGAAAGGTTCGCGCGAATTAAATGTGATCGCGTCGATTTCAAGCAGCATACCTGCGGTCAGGCGGGCGATTTCGTCTTTGGCGGGAAAGGAAGATGGGATCATTGCTTGCAGCTTTCGTTAATTAGAAGTCACGGACCAATGCAGGTCAAAACCGGGGTCAAACACGGTCACAGGGCCATCTGGCGTGTCAATGTGGGTTGGGTAGGCAACGGGGTCGCCCTTGGTCAGGGTGATCGTTGCCGCGTTAGGGTCGAGCCCATAGAAACGCGGACCATTGAGCGATGCGAAGGCTTCGAGTTTGCGCAAAGCACCCGCCGCCTCAAAAACCTCGGCAAGGCACGACATTGTGTTGGGCGCCGTAAAGATGCCCGCACAGCCACACGCCTGTAATTTCAGCGGATCGGTGTGCGGCGCGCTGTCTGTGCCTAGGAAGAACCTTTTGTCGCCAGATACGGCGGCTTGCACGAGGGCGATGCGGTGACCTTCGCGTTTGGCTACGGGCAAGCAATAGAAATGCGGTTTGATCCCGCCCACAAGGATGTGGTTGCGGTTGATGATCAGGTGGTGGGTCGTGATTGTTGCCGCGAGGTTCTTGGGCGTGTCACGCACATAGTCAACAGCGTCTTGGGTGGTGACATGTTCCATGATGATACGCAGATCAGGCACTTTTTTGCGCAGGGGACGTAAGACCTTGTCAATGAACACGGCCTCACGGTCAAAAATGTCGATGTCATGGTCGGTGACTTCGCCGTGGATACACAGCGGCATGCTGATATCAGCCATACGTTCAAGGACAGGGCGGACTTTTTCAAAATCAGTCACACCGGATGCAGAGTTGGTGGTCGCACCTGCGGGGTACAGCTTCACTGCCGACGCAATGCCAGATGCATAGGCGGCGGCCACATCATCGGGATCGGTTTCTTCGGTCAGATACAGCGTCATAAGCGGCTGAAACGTCATGTCTGCAGGCAAGGCGGCCATAATCCGTTCGCGGTATTGCACTGCTTGAACGGCAGTCACAACCGGCGGCACCAAGTTGGGCATGATGATAGCACGGCCAAAGTGGCGGGCGGTTTCAGGCAATACGGCCTGCAACATGGCGCCGTCGCGCAGGTGTAAATGCCAGTCGTCGGGGCGGCGGATCGTGAGGGACGTCATGTTTTTATCAGTCATGTTGCTGGGATTACACGTTTGCAGCGGCGGTGACCAGATGTCGATTGATCGCCCTTGTTAATGACTTAAACCGCAGTGATATAAGGTTCAGACCAATTTAATGACCGGAGAATACCCCATGCTTGGATTTATCGTAGCCGCAATTGCAGGCTTTATTACACCGCACCTCGAAACCCCAATTGCGCGCCCCTTGGCCCGCCTTGCAGAAAAGCACATCACGTTAGAGCCATCCGAGACACGCCTGATAGCGTTCATCGTGGCCATGTTGGCTGCAGGCGTCATCGGGTCGTTGTTGAATAGCGGGTCTGCGTTTTGGATGATTTTGGGCGGTGCACTCGGTTATTTCGCGACGCGTTTGGTTGCAGTAGGCCGTGCGGTTATGGATGCCAGAAAAGACAGCTAATCGCCATGCATGCGGCGCAATGCGGCGTTGCAGAGAAATAGGGTTCTGCAGTGCAGCATGTGCGTTATGTTCTTTGTAGCAAACGCAATTCCTATAAGGAGCCCTGCAATGGCCTTTCTATCGACATCCGATTTCTCCGCAGTACGTCCATCGTTTCTGAAAACCGTCACACGCGTCATCGGTGGATTTTTTACCGCGGTGATGGAGGCAAATAGTCGCCACGACCAAGTTCAGCGGTTAAGTGCAATGTCTGACGCGCAGTTGGCAGAATTCGGTGTGCGCCGCGAAGACATCGTACGTTACGTGTTCCGCGACGTTTATCACCTGTAAGCTGATTATATATTATGAAAAAGGCCGCTAGTTGCTAATGCAGGGGCGGTCTTTTTCGTGAAATAGGGGACTTAAGACTAGGCGGCGGATATGGCCAGTGGCGTGCTTGGCTCATGCCCTTGGGATACCAGCTCTTCCAATTTGCGCGCAAAGAATGTGTCGTCACCAGACCGCAAAACATAGGCGCAGACGTTTGCTGCCAGCTTCGGGTGTCCCGTTTTGATCATGCTGGAGTACAGGTTGCGCAAGTAAGTTGGGTTGTCGCGCCGTTTGCGCATCGCATTGTTGAACATATCCAGGTCGAGTGTTTTGAACATAGCACCTTTAATCAGATCATCGTGGACTTCCATTGCATCAAGCGCGAGGTCAAGGCGGTTGCCCAAGCCTGTGCAACGCAAAGCCGTCACGTTGGACCGTGTGAACATACCAGCATGCATCGCATCAAAACGCTGAAGCGGATCAAACACGATATATGCGTGGTTCACTGCATCGATCATATCAGGCGCATAGCCAAACCGGTGGGTGAAGTCATGCCGCCGCTGCGCGATATACCGTTTGTCCCAACCCGCAATGCGTGGATCAAGCGTCGCCTGAGGGCGTAGCGCCAATACAGTGCAACCAGGAGCAGCCACACTATAGGCCGCTGCCGCATAGGCGCCGCCATGTGTGCCGTAGAACAATACGTTGTCAAAGTCTTCAAAGAACCCGTCATCAATCAACCGGTCAAAATACCGATAGATTGCTGGGTCGCGGAACCAGCTTTCGGACTTGGCGATGATCGCAAGGTGTGACCACCCTTCCTGCTGGGCATAGTGAAATCCGCGCGGCGCGGACCCGTCGTTGAATTTGCGAATGTATTCCGCATCTTCAAACGTGACTAAAAGGTTTGTGCCGGCGTCCAAAAGTGCCGCGACGTGATTTTCGCCCAAACGTTCGAAATAACCATGTTCGTCGCTAATAGCGACGACACGTTCAAACCAGTCGTCTGCGTCTAAGCCGTTTAATTCGGCCTCAAAATCTAGGTGCATATCATTCATTACTGCTCTCCGATCCGGATTTTCCGGCAATTCTTTTGCAGTTTATGCCTGTCGTTTGTGTCAAAATTGGGCACTGGATAAGCCCGTTTTTGGGTAAATACAGGTCAAAAGAACGCTTGAAGGCCTGTTTGTGCACGGCCCAAGATCAATGCGTGCACGTCATGTGTGCCCTCGTATGTGTTCACTGTCTCTAGGTTAACCATATGGCGCATCACGTGGAAATCCTCGGAGATGCCGTTCCCGCCGTGCATGTCACGGGCCATGCGGGCGATATCAAGCGCCTTGCCACAGTTGCTCCGTTTCATCATAGAAATCATCTCTGGGGCGGCTTTGCCCTGATCCATGAGGCGGCCCACCTGTAGGGATCCCTGAAGACCCAAGGTAATGTCGGTCTGCATATCGGCGAGCTTTTTCTGAAATAGCTGTGTCTGTGCTAGTGGCTTACCAAACTGCTTGCGATCAAGCCCATAAGAACGTGCCGCGTGCCAACATGCCTCTGCGGCCCCCATAACACCCCATGAGATGCCATAGCGTGCACGGTTCAGGCAGCCAAATGGTCCCTTAAGCCCCTGTACGTTTGGCAACAACGCATCATCGCCAACTTGCACATTGTCCATAACTATCTCGCCGGTGACAGACGCCCGTAGGGACAGCTTGCCACCAATCTTAGGGGCGGACAGGCCCGTCATGCCTTTTTCCAAGATAAAGCCACGGATTTTGCCGCCGTGGTCTTCGGACTTGGCCCAGATGACAAATACATCCGCGATAGGCGAATTTGAGATCCACATCTTGGACCCAGTTAGGCTGTACCCAGTGGCGGTTTTGCGCGCCACGGTCTTCATGCCTGAAGGGTCAGAGCCCGCATCAGGTTCGGTCAGGCCAAAGCAACCAATAAGGCTACCAGCCGCAAGACCGGGTAAGTATTTGATGCGCTGCTCCTCGGACCCGTAGGCGTGGATCGGATACATCACGAGGGACGACTGCACGGACATCATAGACCGGTAACCGGAATCGATGCGCTCAACCTCGCGGGCCACAAGGCCATAGGTCACATAAGACGCGCCAAGCCCGCCGTATTCTTCGGGGACAGTCAGACCCAACAGGCCAATCTCACCCATTTGCGCAAAAATCGACGGGTCAACGGTGGCTTCGCGGTTAGCCGCAGTCACGATAGGGGCCAGCTTATCTTGGGCAAATGCAGCAGCGGCGTCGCGCAGCATGCGTTCATCTTCGGACAGTTGATCCTCAAGCCGCATCGGATCCGCCCAATCAAAAGGACCCAGATCAGGGCCAAAACCGGCCGGTGTTTCAGAAGTATTGTTCATCTTGGGCATCCTTTTGTACGTGTTGGAATAAAGATAGACCGTCGCATAGGGCGGGGCAATGCGTCCTAAAGTGGCAGATGATATAAACCGCATCATTCGGGTCGCCTATTGGGTGACCGCTTGGGCAACGTCAGCGGGACATATGAAAGAATCTAATCATGCCCGTTACTTTCTTACCTTACGATCAGACGTTTGTGGATGTTCTGCGCGCGGGTGGACCCGATTCTTACGGGCTTCCTGCCGAACGGGACATATCAAACGGAGAGGGCAACCCATGCAGGTCGTGCCTGTGCGACATTGCGCGCGGGGCCACGATACTGATCTGCGCTGGACGGCCATTTGTGGCGCTGCAGCCCTATGCGGAAACCGGACCTATCTTTTTGTGCGGTGACGCATGTGCGCCATGGGAGGGGGCAGGCGTGCCACCGATCCTGCAAAGTTCGCCAGATTACTTGCTCAAGGCATATAGCGCCGATGACCGGATAATTTACGGAACGGGGCAAATAACAGCGGCAAAGAAAATCGTCGCGGTGGCATCGGGTTTATTAGAGCGAGGCAACGCGGCCTATGTCGATGTACGGTCGGCGCGGAACAACTGTTTTCAGACGCGCATAAGGCGTGCGACATAGCTTGGACTAAGTACTGATATGAAAAAACCCTCAGCAAATCGATGCTGAGGGTCTGAATATAGTTGTGTCAAATAGCGTTACTTAGCCAGTGGCCCAATCAGCATGACCATTTGACGGCCTTCCATTTTAGGGAAGTTCTCGACTTTGCCATGTTCCGTCGTGTCGGCAGCAACGCGTTCAAGCAGCTGACGGCCCAAATCTTGGTGTGCCATTTCACGGCCACGGAAACGCAGCGTGATTTTCACCTTATCGCCGTTTTCCAAAAACTTGAAAACATTGCGCATTTTGACATCATAGTCGTTGTTATCCGTGTTTGGGCGGAACTTAACTTCTTTAATCTCAATAATCTTTTGTTTTTTACGGGCCTCAGCTTCTTTTTTCTGAGTCTCGTATTTGAACTTACCGTAGTCCATAATTTTGCAAACAGGTGGGCTGGCATTTGGCGAAATTTCAACAAGGTCAAGCCCTGCGATCTCAGCCAATTCCATGGCGCGTTCTGGCGTTACAACGCCTTCGTTCTCGCCTTCCGCCCCGATGAGGCGAATGTCGGACCCGCGAATGCGTTCGTTAATGCGGGGTCCGGTGTCGCGCTGTGGTGGCGCGTTATGGGGTCTGCGTCCTATGGTCTTTATCCTTTTGTCGTTTTCGATGTGAAGTCTTAAACTAGACGCGCTGGGCTGCGGCTTCAACCCGCAAAAAAGCGCCTATCGCCCCGAAATTCCCCGCAAACAGGTTCTTTCCCTTTACAATCAGTTCTGACATAGCACGCGCAGGGCTCACTGGGGGCCGTCATGAGACTCATTTGAAAAGGACATGACCAATGAGAGCAATTGTTATTTTGATCGCCGCGGCGATTCTCGGATTTTTTGGCTACCAATATGCAGCAAACGGCAACACGCCAGCTGCCGCTATTAGTGCTGTGACTGGTGCGACTGCCGCCGCTGAAGAAGCCGCCGCCGCTGCGACCGCTGCTGCAGAGGAAGCCGCTGCTGCTGCAACCGCCGCTGCCGAAGAGGCTGCTGCTGCAACTGCCGCTGCTGCCGAAGAGGCCGCTGCTGCAACTGCCGCCGCTGCTGTTGAAGAAGCAGCAGCGGCAACCACTGCTGCCGCAACCGCCGCTATTGAAGAAGCCGCCGCTGCCGCAACTGCAGCAGCAGAGGAAGCCGCTGCCGCCGTGGCAGCGGAGGTCGCTGCCGCAACCGCCGCTGCACAAGAGGCCGCGGGAACAGCTGCTGAAGAAGCTGCTGCCGAAGTTGCTGCTGCGACTGCCGCTGCCGAAGAAGCTGCTGCGACTGCTGCTGCCGAAGTTGCTGCTGCCGAAGTTGCTGCCGAAGAAGCCGCCGCAACTGCTGCTGCCGAAACAGGCATGGCTGATTTGCTGACCGCAGACGGTTTTGACGCTGACAAGGTGATCGAGATGATTTCGAACTCTGATCTGTCCGCTGTTCAGCAGACTGTTCTGTCCGGCGCAGTTAATGCAATCAAAGATAACCCAGCACTGCTGGAAGCCACTTTGACACGTCTTAAAGAAGCACTGGGTCAGTAGCCCGCCGCTTTCAACAAACGAAAAAAGGGGCCGCGTCAGGTGTGATGTGGCCCCTTTTTATGCGTAATCAGAAAAGTTTAACCTACAAACGCCTTTTCGATCACAAATTGGCCCGGCTCGGAATTTGCACCCTCTGTCAGGCCCGCCTTTTCCATCAACGCCTTAATATCAAGGTTGAAGGCAAGGCTGCCGCAGACCATTGCACGGTCTGTTGCCGGATCAAGCGGCGGAACTCCCAGATCGCTAAACAGTTCGCCATTTTCGATCAACGTGGTGATGCGGCCCATCTTGGGGCTCTGCTCGCGGGTGGTGGTTGGATAGTACCGGATTTTGGCCAAGTTATCCGCGCCAAGCAGCTCGATCATCATCTCGTCTTGCTTGATACTCGCAATTAGATCGCGGCCATACGTCAGCTCTTTAACATCGCGGCAGGTGTGCGTGATGATGACCTCATCGTATTTCTCGTAAGTGTCCGGCTCTCGCAGCAAGGACGCGAAGGGCGCAAAACCTGTGCCCGTCGAAAAGAAGTACAACCGTTTTCCGGGCAGCAAGGCGTCATGCACCAGGGTGCCAACAGGTTTTGGGCGCAGAATGATCTCGTCGCCGACTTTAATGTGCTGCAAGCGGGATGTCAGCGGGCCGTCAGCGACCTTGATAGAATAGAACTCTAGTTCCTCGTCCCACGACGGGGATGCAATGGAATAGGCACGCAGCAGCGGCTTTTGCTTGCTGGTCTCTGGATGCGGGTCTCCCATCAAGCCGATCATCACAAACTCACCTGACCGAAACCGCAATGACGCGGGACGGGTCACCCGAAAGCTGAATAAGCTATCGGTATAATGGGTCACGGATGTGACTGTCTGGGCGTCGGGCAGGGTCGGGACGGGCTTTGCGTTGTCAGTGATCACTTTTGTTTGCTCTGTCATGGGTAAAATTGCAGCCCGTTTGGGCCACTCTCCGTTTAGTCGGTGAATATGGGTGGGGTAAAGGGCTCAGCCGCGCAGGCGGGCCTGATAGTTGTGCGATTGCCAATTCGCGCGGGCCAGCCACTGCGGTTCTGGCTGGCGCGCAGCGAGGGCCGCGTCGATTTCAACCTCATCAAAGCCACTGCGGCGCGCCATCCCGTATTGGTCAGCCAAAACATGCCCGCGCGCGCGTAAACGACCCGTAAACCCAGCACGGCGTAAAATCTGCGCCAACGTAAATCCACGACCATCTGCAGATGACGGAAAATCGATCCGGATCATTGGGGCATTGGTCAAGCGCGTCAGCACATTAGGGGCGGTATCCGACGGCAAATCGATCGCTTGGGGGCTGTCATTTGCAGGGGCGTCGTCAGCCACGCGAAACCCGCAGTCCCAATCATCCGCGGCAAAGCCCGCATCTGTTACGATTACACTCATCGCATCGGCCTCGCTTTTTTCAAAATACTCATTGCCCGCTCACGTCGGCGTGCGCGGCCCCATTGGGGGTGAAATGAATGCCACATTCGGTTTTTACAGCGTCACGCCAGCGGCCTGAACGCGCATTTTCATGGTCACCCACGCGCGTTGTGCAGGGCGTGCAGCCAATGGACGGATACCCCTTCGCGACCAGCGGGTGGCGCGGCAAATTACGGGTATCCAGATATGTCGCAATGTCTGCCACCGTCCAAGATGCAAGCGGGTTCACTTTGATCTTGCGGGCGTCCTTTTCAAACAGCGGGATGGCGGCGCGCGCGCCAGATTGATACCGCTTGCGACCCGTGATCCAGCCACCAAATTCTGCCAACGCATCGTTCAGCGGCTTAACCTTGCGCAGGTGGCAACATGCGGTTGTGTCGGCCTGATGCAGCAACCCGTCAACGTCATTGATAAATACAGCATCCCGCGCAGGCGTAATGACACGCACGTCGGTCAGGCCAAGGAATTTCGCGACATCACGTTGATATTGCGTTGTTTCTGTGAATGACATTTCGGTATCAAGAAAGATCACAGGCGTTGTTTTGTTAATTTCAGACACCATGTGCAGCAGCACAATGCTCTCTGCGCCAAAGCTGCTGACAACGGCGACTTCACCGATTTGAACGTCCGACAGTGCATGTGCAAGTACGGTCTGAGCGTCTGATTTACGGTGCAATATATTGCGGCGCTCGGCTAGTTCTTTAAGCGGCATTTCTAGCAGCCTTTTCTGGATAAAGGAGTGCAATAAAGGGCTTTGCGCCTAAGCGGCGGAAGGCCGCGAGGAACGTCTCGGCTGCGTTTTCACGCAGGTCGAGATAGCCAAGAACCAGTCGCTCAATTGCGGGAACGATGTCATCTGCGCCAAAGCCGGGGCCTGCGCGTTCACCGATTGTTGTGGTTTCGGTGCCGTCGCCGCCAAGCGTGATCTGGTAGTTTTCGACCCCCGCGCGATCAAGGCCCAAGATGCCAATATGTCCGACATGATGGTGTCCACATGCGTTGATGCAACCCGAGATCTTGATCTTTAGCGGCCCAATTTCATGCTCTAGTTTCAGTTCGTCAAAACGTGTTGCTATCTCTTGCGCGACGGGGATAGATCGCGCCGTCGCAAGCGCGCAGTAATCCATGCCGGGGCAGGCGATGATATCGCTGATTAAGCCGATGTTTGCTGTTGCCAGGTCGGCAGCGCGCAATCCAGCGTAGATCGCAAGCAAATCGGACTTGTGAACATGCGGCAAAATCACGTTTTGCTCGTGGCTGATGCGCAATTCGTCATGCCCATATTTGCGCGCAAGACTTGCCATAGCGCGCATTTGGCCGGATGTCGCATCCCCCGGTGTGGCGCCATGTTTTTTGATCGAGATCGATACAACCGCATAGCCGTCTGCCTTATGGTCAGACAAGTTTGTATCCGTCCAAGACCGGAAAGCGGGGTTGGCAAGGCGCGCGGCCTCATAGCCGTCAGTCGCATTTTCAACGTAAGTTGGCGCCGCAAACGATTGTTCGATTTGTGATAGTAGCTGTGGGTTTACTCCCACAAATTCGGGTCGGATTTGTGCGAAACGTGACTCTACAAGCTCTTGAATCTTTTCCAAGCCGTTCTCGTGTACGGTGATTTTGATCCGCGCTTTGTACTTATTGTCGCGCCGACCAAGCAGATTGTAAACGCTGACGATCGCTTCACAGTAGGGCAGCAAATCTGATTTTGGCAGGAATTTGCGTAAGATTTTTCCGACCATCGGAGTGCGCCCAAGACCGCCACCGATGATGACTTCATAGCCTGCGTCACCAGCATCGTTGCGGACCATCCGCAGGCCGATATCGTGGGCGCGGGTGACGGCGCGGTCGGCTTTTGCACCTGTTACTGAAATCTTGAATTTGCGCGGCAGGAACTGAAATTCGGGATGATCAGTTGACCATTGGCGCAGCAACTCTGCGGTCGGGCGCGGGTCCTCAATCTCGTCTGCGGCGGCGCCTGCGAAATGGTCTGCAGTCACATTTCTTATAGTGTTTCCAGAGGTTTGGATGGCGTGCATGCCCACATCGGCGAGTGCTGACAGCATGTCTGGCACATCGCGCAACTCGGGCCAATTGTATTGGATATTTTGGCGCGTTGTGAAGTGGCCGTAACCTCTGTCCCAACGGTCGGCAATGTAGGCCAGTTTGTCCATTTGCGCAGAATTCAAAGTGCCGTAAGGCACCGCCACACGCAGCATATAGGCGTGCAATTGCAGGTAAAGACCGTTCATCAAACGCAGTGGTTTGAATTCGTCTTCGGTGAGTGATCCATCAATGCGGCGAGTGACTTGGTCACGGAATTGATCCACGCGGTTGCGGACGAATTGTTCGTCGAAGTCATTGTAAATATACATATTCTTCAGGCCTCTTGTTTGCCGTGGGCGTAATTGGATGGGCCGCGCGTGCGGAAGGTTTCGCGGAAATGTACCGGTTCTGGGCCATTTGGTCCGGCTTTTGCATCGGCCAAATAAACACCTGCGACGACCGATTGATCTGCCATGGCTTCGAGCAGGCGAATGTCGCCGTGGGCTTCGTCGGTTATCAGTTCAGCCTGTGCTATATCGCGGGTCCATTCGTTGGTTTGCGTGAACCAAATTGCATCGCCTTCGAGTAAGGCATTGGCAGTGACGACTTTGGATGTGAGTGCGCGGGCCATGATCAGAATGCCTCTTTTTGGGTGTGATTTTCGTATAAGTTTTGCGTAAGTTTTGCATATGTCGCGTCGCGCGGTGCAAGACCAAGGAATGTCAGTGCCGGACCCGTCAGATTTGCGTCCGATATCGTGGGTTCCAGCGTGCCAAGTGTGCAGGCGATGATGCGCTGATCTGCGCGGCTGACGTTCTCAATGATCGTGACGGGCGTGTCGGGGTTCGCGCCGTGCATCAACAACCGGCCTTGGATAAAGCGGGCAGATTTCTTGCCCATGTAGATCGCGGCGACTTCGCCATCTGCTGCGAGCGCTTTCCAATCGTGATCGGCGTAGCCTTTTGTGTCGTGCCCAGTGATCAGGCGCACCGCAGAGTTCCGGCCGCGTTTTGTCAGGCTTTGCCCGATGTTTGCGGCAGCCGCTGATGCGGCGGTGATACCAGGGATAATCTGGTAGGAAATGCCAGCGGCAGTGACCGCTTCAATTTCTTCGTCCAGACGGCCAAAGACGGTCGGATCGCCTGCCTTAAGCCGCACGACGTGCGCACCGTTTAATGCGTGCTCGACGATGAGTGCGTCAATGTCGGATTGAGCCATTGAGGTGGCGAACCCTTCTTTACCTGCGTCGATGATTGTCGCTTCACGGCGCGCGAGTTCCAAGATGTCGGCGGTCACAAGGCGGTCGTGGATGATGACGTCGGCCTTATCGATGGCTTTGCGGGCTTTCAGGGTCAGCAGGTCCGGATCACCGGGGCCAGCGCCGACAAGATCAACGTGGCCTTCTGTCTGGGCGGTCATTGCATGTTTATCCAACAGGGTTTCCAGAGCCGGAAGAATACCCTTTTCACCCTGTTGGTTTACCGCGAATGGTCCCGCGTTGAAATAGAAGTCCGACCAGAAGGTCCGACGTTTGGCACCAAATGGCAGCACGTCGACGGCGTGGCGGAACGTTTTACCGATACGGGCGAGGGTGCCCAACGATGCGGGCAGTTTCGCTTCAAGGTCGGCCTTAATCGCGCGGGCCAGCACGGGGGCGGCCCCTTCGGTGCCAATCGCGATGGTAACTGGATCGCGATCGACGATCGCGGGGGTGATGAACTGGCTGTCCGCAAGATTGTCGACGATGTTTACAAGCGCGCCCTCGGACGCGGCAATGGCGGCGGTGCGGGCGTCCTCAGTGGCGTCCTCGTTTGCGCCGTAGAATAGCACGGCACCGATTGCATCGCCGTGGCCCATCGCGCGGTTTGTCAGGGTAAGTTTGCCCCGTGCAGCCCAGCGGTGGATTTCAGGGGCGGCGTTTTGCGCCAGAACGGTGATGTGTGCTTCGGTTTTCATCAAAAGCCGCAACTTTGCCATGGCCGCATCGCCGCCGCCAGACACGATGATCCGGCGTCCAGAGACGGATAGGAAGATTGGCAAATGCTTCATGGCGCGGCCTTTCGGTGAATTATTATCCCTAATATAGAATATTGTCCTGGGAATTGCCGCCCCTGTGCGCCATGTAAGGACATATTTTCTGCCTTAGTGTGAGGTCGGATGGGTTGTCCCTCAAATACGGAGAATTGAGAATGTCTGTGCGGATCGATGAAATGGATCGGAAAATTTTACGCAGCTTGCAGGCTGATGCAGCCCAATCTTTGGACGATATTGCCAAATCTGTTGGGTCATCAAAGACGCCTGTGTGGAACCGGATTCGCAAAATGCGCGAGGCGGGGGTCATTGGGCAACAAACTGTTATATTGGACGCGGAGGCGCTCGGGTTTGAAGCGTGTTTCTTTGTTCTTATCCGCACGTCCGAACATGACGCCGACTGGCAACAGCGGTTTTTAAAGGCGTTATTGTCGCGCGATGAGGTCCAAGAGGCCCACCGTTTGGCGGGCGATATTGATTACATTTTAAAGGTTCGTGTGCAAAATGCCCGTGCTTATGATGTGTTTTATCAGGCATTGATTGCCGAGGTGCGGGTGTTTAATGTGACCGCGCTTTTGTCGATGGAAGAGATTAAATCGACGGTTGCCTTGCCGCTTTAGCGGGTGAAGGTGAGCGCGTGATTTGCCACGCCGTCTTGTTGGCGCGGTGCACTGCTGTATGTTGCTGGTATGTCTGTTGTTAGTCGCAAAAACCCGTGGGGGATATTGGCCTATCTTGTCACCGTGGCGTTGTTCGTCAGCGGTGTGTGGTGGTACGGCTATGTCGCGGCATTGGGCCAGCTGGAACGCCGCGCCCAATCGGATTTGACGCTTGCCGCCGATAGTTTGACGGCAGAGTTGCGCCGCTATCGCGAGCTGGCTGTGTTAACCGCCGATCGTCCGCAATTGAGCGCCGTTCTGGCCGGTTCGGGGAGGGTGGAGGCGGTTCGCCCGATTTTGCAGCAGGTCAGTGACAAGACGGGTGCATTGGATATTGTGCTGTTGGATACGGCGGGTGTGCCATTGATTGGAACCCAAGATGCGCCTACGTTTAGTCATGCAGGCCAGTCCTATTTCGAGCGTGCGATGGACGGGGCGTTGGGTGTTGATCATCCGGTGCGCGACGGGGTGCGTACGTTTGTTTTCGCAGCCCCTGTTTTCTCAAATGTGGGCCCTGTGATCGGGGCACTGTTGGTTTATGCGAGCGTCGGAGGCGTTGAAGATTCGTGGCGCGGTGCCCGTCCGGTATTGTTTTTCACCGATGCCGATGGCGTTGTTTTCGTGTCGAACAGGTCCGAATTGGTGCTGCGGTCGCGCGCGCCGGGTGATTTTCTGAATTACACGGAGCGGGATTTGCGTGGCATGGATGTTTGGTCAGTGTCGGGTAGTCGGTACGTGCCGCGGCGTGCGTTACACCGAACTATGGATTTGCCGGTGATCGATATGCGCGGCGAAGTATTGCTGGATGTGGCACCCGCCCGCCAAATCGCATTTTTGCAATCGGCTGTGGCTGGCGCGTTGTGCTTGGCGTTTGGTGCGCTGCTGTTTTTGGCGACGCAGCGCCGCCGTACCTTGGCCGAGGCAAATGCAAAGCTGGAACACCGCGTCCAAGATCGCACGGCGCAATTGTCATCTGCTAACCTGAGCCTGCGCCAAGAGGTCGAGGATCGCCGTGCCGCTGAGGTCCAGTTGACCAAAGCCCAAGCTGATTTGGTGCAGGCTGGTAAGCTGTCGGCATTGGGGCAGATGTCTGCGGGGATTAGCCATGAATTGAACCAACCGTTGATGGCCATTCAGTCGTTTGCGGAAAATGGTCAAAGTTTCATGGAGCGTGATCGCCCTGATATGGCGGCCAAAAATTTGGGTAAAATATCAGAACTGGCGCACCGAATGGGCCGGATCATTCGCAATTTGCGTGCCTTTGCCCGCCAAGAAAGCGAACCCTTGGGGGATGTGGATGTCGGCCGCGTGGTGGATACTGTTTTAGAATTGTTGGGTCCAAAGATCGCAGAAGCGCAGGTCGATGTCCGCTGGGCTGGTGCTGACGGGGTGATCGTGCGCGGTGGTGACGTCAGGTTGCAGCAGGTCGTGTTAAACCTCGCGTCCAACGGCATTGACGCAATGGAGCTGTCGGACCCGCGCGTTTTGACGATTACAGTTGCTGCAGATGCGACGCGCGTGACGCTGTCGGTGCGTGACACAGGGCCGGGTATCACCGAGCCGGAAAAGATCTTTGATCCGTTTTATTCGACCAAGGCCATCGGTGCCGCTGAGGGCATGGGGCTGGGTTTGAGCATTTCATATGGGTTGGTCCAAAGCTTTGGCGGTGTGATCCGTGGTCGTAACCATGATGCGGGTGGCGCGATTTTTACGGTTGAACTTATCCCCGCCGCTGCCGACAAAGCGGTATGACAATGCGTGTACTTTTAGTTGATGACGATCCTGCGATCCGCGAAGCCTTGGGGCAAACGCTGGAGCTTGCGGGGATTGAGCCCGTTTTGGCGGGGTCATTTTTGGCGGCCAAGGATCATTTGACCCAGAGTTTCGACGGTGTTGTGGTGACGGATATGCGCATGCCGGGTCGCGACGGGTTTCACCTGTTGGATTTTGCCCGCACGACCGACCCCGATTTGCCGGTGATTTTGTTGACGGGTGAAGGTGACATTCCTATGGCCGTAAAGGCGATGGGCATGGGGGCATACGATTTTTTAGAAAAGCCATGCGGTCCTGTGCCGTTTATGGCGGTGGTGACCCGCGCGCTAAAGGCGCGTGCACTTGTTTTGGAAAACCGCCGCCTGATTGCTGCGGTGGAACAGGGCGATGCGGCGGCGCGAATGTTGCGTGGAACATCGGAAAAATCGCAAGAATTGCGCGCACAGGTTCGCCGGATCGCGCAGATGGACACGGATGCGCTGATCACTGGTGAACGCGGGTCTGGCACGCCAAAAGTGGCCGAAGTGATCCACCTGCTTTCACCCAATGCGACCCGTCCGTTTGTTAAACAAAACGCAGGGCTACTGGATGTGGCGGGGCTACGCGCGGCCTTGGATATGGGCGCAGGCGGCACCGTTTTTCTGGATGAAATCAGCCGTCTGTCGGAAGATGTGCAATATGCGCTTGTTGATGCAATCGAGGCGGGAACCGGTGTGCGGCTGCTTGCAGGTACCACTGTGTCACTAGACGCCGAAGTTGCAGCAGGACGGTTCCAAGAGGATTTGTTTTATCATTTTGATATACTGCGCGTTCGCATCACAAACTTGCGCGAACGCAGTGCAGATATTCCGGTGTTGTTTCAGCACTACGTCGCGCAGGCTTGCGAACAGGCGAATTTGCCGCTTCCGGATATCAGCGCTGAGGTGATTGCAGGGCTGATGGCCCAAGACTGGCCGGGCAATGCCCGCGCGTTGATGAATGCAGCAATGCGGTTTGCGATGGGCTTGGATGACGCGGTTGAAGACCAAGGCCACGGACTTGCGGCGCAGATGGCACAGGTCGAGCGATCACTGCTGATTGCCGCGTTGCAGCGTCAAGACGGGCGGGCCGGTGATACGGCCGCTGACCTGCAACTGCCGCGCAAGACATTCTATGACAAGCTGGCGCGCCACGGCTTGCGTGCCGAGGATTACCGAGGGTAGGCACGTGTGCGGTTTTCCGCACAGTTAGGGCTAACCCATGTGTGAAATTCCGCATTCCAATTGGTGGTTCGGCGCGTCGTACTTTATAAAACCTATGTATTACAGTTGGTTGAAGGGTTTATTTGGCACGATAACAACCTGCTTGTCGTGACCCATCAATCATCGTCTGATCAGTGCAGATGGTCCACTTGGGCCGCAATTGACGTTCTGGGAGGAACCACAATGACATTTTTGAAGAACGCCGCGATGGTCGCGGCTATGTCCGTTGCTGCAAACGCAGCATTTGCCGATAGCCATGCTGCTGGCTGTGACGACGGTGAAATCGTCGTCAAATTTAGCCACGTGACCAACACCGACCGCCACCCGAAAGGCATCGCGGCCACGTTGCTGCAGGAACGTGTAAACGTTGAGATGGACGGCGTTATGTGCATGGAAGTGTTCCCGTCTTCGCAACTGTATAATGATGATCAAGTGCTAGAGGCGATGCTGCAAGGCGACGTTCAGATGGCGGCGCCGTCGTTGTCAAAGTTTGAGGCATTCACCAAGCAGTTCCGTATTTTCGATCTGCCATTCATGTTCACAAACATCGACGCTGTTGACGCGTTTCAGACATCTGAAACTGGCCAAGCGATGAAAGACAGCATGCAGCGCCGTGGCCTTCAGGGCTTAGAGTTCTGGCACAATGGGATGAAGCAGTTCTCGGCGAATGTGCCGTTGAACCTGCCAACTGATGCTGCCGGTCTGAAATTCCGTGTTCAAAACTCTGACGTGTTGGTTGCTCAGATGTCCGCGATCGGCGCATCCCCGCAGCCGATGGCGTTTTCGGAAGTTTACGGTGCCTTGCAGACAGGTGTTGTCGACGGTCAGGAAAACACATGGTCGAACATTTACGGCAAGAAATTCTTTGAGGTCCAAGACGGCACCACAGAAACAAACCACGGCATCATCGACTATCTTGTTGTGACGTCCGTTGATTTTATGGACAGCCTTGATGCGCCAGTGCGTGATCAGTTGACCACGATCCTGCGCGAAGTGACTGAAATGCGGAACAGCGAAGCGTTCAAAGTGAACGAGGAAGCCAAAGAGGCGATCATCGCCGCTGGTGGTGAAGTTCGCATTCTGACAACTGAGCAGCGTGCTGCATGGGTTGGCGCGATGAAGCCAGTTTGGGAACAGTTTGTAGGCGATGTTGGCCAAGAAAACATCGATGCGGCACAAAAGATCAACATGGGGCTGTAAGCACCAAGATCTGATCTCACTTGGGGCGGCAATGTGATCGCCCCAAGACCACCACACCACATTCAAAATCTGGGGGAGGAGACCGCGATGTCGGGCACCCATGATGCGCCAAGCAGTAAGCTGGGCCAAATGATTTCACATATCGAAGAGACGATTATCGCGACCTTGTTGGGGCTGATGGTTCTGGTTACATTCGCCAACGTCGTGTTGCGGTACGGGTTTGGATTGTCCTTGCTATGGGGGCTTGAGGTCACGTTGATCTTGTTCGCATGGCTTGTGCTGTTCGGTATTTCTTATGGCTTTAAGATCACCGCCCATCTAGGTGTTGATGCGATTTTGAACATGGCTGGCACGCGGCTGCGCAAGGCAATGGTCATCTTTTCGGCGCTGATGTGTATCGCTTATGGTGGCTTGATGATGAAAGGCGCATGGGATTACTGGGCACCGTTCGGTGGATTTCAGCAAACCACTGGCCGCATCATTCCGACAGGATTTGACGAAAACACGCGTGATCAGGGATGGTACGAGACTGATTTTGTCCCGATCCCGTTCGCCCAAACCTATCTGGAAAACACATTCAACATGGGTGAGGAATACGAAAACTTGCCTCGGTTCATCCCATATTTCATGCTGCCGTTTGGCTTGGCCTTGATGCTGTTGCGCATCATTCAGGCGACCATTGCCGTCGCCCGCGGTCAACGCTCGAGCATGATTGTGAGCCACGAAGCAGAAGAGGCGGTCCAAGAGGTCGCCCACATGAATAAGGACGCGTAAGATCATGGATGTAGTACTTTTATTTGGCATGATCGTTGGATTGTTGTTGATTGGTGTCCCGATTGCTGTGTCGCTTGGCCTGTCGTCGATCGTCTTTTTGCTGGCGTTTTCTGACACGTCTTTGGCGTCGGTCGCCCAGTCATTATATCAAGCGATGGCAGGACATTATACGCTGTTGGCGATCCCGTTCTTTGTTTTGGCGTCGACGTTTATGTCCACTGGCGGCGTGGCAAGGCGGATCATCCGATTTTCCATCGCATGTGTCGGCCATTTTCAGGGCGGCTTGGCTATTGCGGGTGTGTTGGCGTGCATGATGTTTGCGGCTTTGTCCGGTTCGTCGCCAGCAACTGTGGTTGCGATTGGGTCCATCGTGATCGCAGCGATGCGACAGGTCGGATACACCAAGGAATTCGCGGCTGGCGTGATCTGTAACGCAGGCACGTTGGGTATTTTGATCCCGCCGTCTATTGTCATGGTGGTGTACGCATCTGCAACGGATGTGTCGGTTGGCCGGATGTTCTTGGCTGGTGTCATTCCAGGTATCTTGGCCGGTACAATGTTGATGATCACCATCTATATCATGGCCCGTATCAAGAATATGCCAAAGGGCGAGTGGCAGGGCTGGGGTGAGATATTCGCCAGCTTCCGTGATGCTGCTTGGGGCCTGTTGCTGATTGTTATCATCATGGGCGGCATTTATGGCCATCCTTGGCTGACGTTTGATGGTTTGGTATGGAAGCCGGGTGCGTTTACCCCGACAGAGGCCGCTGCTGTCGCTGCCGTCTATGCGTTCATCGTGGCCACGTTTATTTACCGCGACATGGGCCCATTAGCAGGTGTTGATGGTGCGCCGCCCAAGTCGTTGCTGCAAAATCCACAGGTTTTGATCACGAGTTGGTTCCATGCAGATACCCGCAAGGCCTTGTTTGAAGGTGGTAAATTGACAGTGACGTTGATGTTTATCATCGCCAACGCGCTGATCCTAAAGCATGTTTTGACCGATGAGCAGATCCCGCAGCATATTGCCGAGGCGATGTTGTCAGCGGGCATGGGGCCGGTCATGTTCCTGATTGTGGTCAATGTGATTTTGTTGATCGGCGGTCAGTTCATGGAGCCGTCTGGTCTGATCGTGATCGTTGCCCCCTTGGTGTTTCCGATTGCGATATCGCTGGGCATTGATCCGATCCATCTGGGCATCATCATGGTGGTCAACATGGAGATCGGGATGATCACGCCGCCAGTTGGATTGAACTTGTTCGTTACCTCTGGCGTGGCAGGCATGCCGATGATGGCTGTTGTCCGCGCGGCGTTGCCGTTCTTGGCTGTGTTGTTCGTGTTCTTGATTTTGATCACGTATATTCCGTGGCTGTCGACGTATCTGCCAACGAAGTTCATGGGGCCGGAGATCGTTTTGAACTAAAGGAGCGCTGACGCGCATTACTTTTATAAGAAGACGAAAGGCGACGCATCACTTTGAGTGCGTCGCCTTTTTTGCATGTTGTAGAAGGACATATTTAAGCTCTGAAAAAGATTAGCTTGCCGCCAAGGCCGAGATGATCGGGATAAAATCGGCGGCTTTTAGGCTGGCTCCGCCGACAAGTGCGCCGTCGACGTCTGGGATGGCGAAAATTTCCGTGGCGTTGCTGGCTTTCACGGAGCCGCCGTAAAGGACGCGAAAATCTGCGCCGTCGGTGAACCGTTCGGTCAGGCGCGCGCGGATGTGCGCATGGACTTGTGCGATTTGGTCGTTGGTCGGGACTTTGCCGGTGCCGATGGCCCAGACAGGCTCGTAGGCGATGACGGTATTTGCGGCTGTTGCCGTATCTGGGACGGAACCCGCAAGCTGGGTGTCGATGATGGTCAAGGTTTTGTTGGTTTCACGTTCTGACAAGGTTTCGCCGATACAGACCACAGCCGTTAGGTTTGCCGCATAGGCCGCGGTCGTTTTGGCGTTGATCATCGCGTCTGTTTCAGCGTGATCTGTGCGTCGCTCGGAGTGGCCCGTGAGCGTGTAGGTCGCCCCTGTGTCGGCCAGTTGATCGGCGCTGATGTCACCTGTGTGTGCGCCGCTGGTGTTAGCGTGGCAATCTTGGCCGCCGACAGACATCGGCAGGTTGGCCATTTGAGCCAGCAGCGTGGTGGGCGGGCAGATTAGGACATCGACGCTGTTTGCATCATGGGCGGCGATGGCCGCGGCTTGGGTCATTGCGGCGGCAAGTCCATTCATTTTCCAGTTTCCGGCGGCGAGTTTGCGGCGCATGATTTATCCTTTTGAATTGCAGTTGCTTTGGTAGGTAGCAAGAACCTTGGGGGGTTGCAAAGCGTGCGGGTGTGCCCCATGCGTCCGAACATGTTTCAAGGAGAGTTGCGATGATACCACGTATTGATGCCGCCGCACTGTTGGCTGGTGACGCGGACGCGATGAAGTTGGCGGCGCAGGCGGCGACTGGTGTCGGGTTTATGACAGTGTAAACACGCCGCTGTCGGGGCCTTATGTGCAGGGGGTCATTGACGGGTACGGCGCATTTTTCCATCTGCCAGCGTCTGAGAAAGCAACGTATGATATGGCCGTGACGGGATCAAACCGTGGTTGGGGCGGGGCGGGGTCTGAGCAGGTCGATCCGGATGCCAACCCTGACTATAAGCAGGTGTTTGATTGTGGTTTGACGCTTGTTGAGGATGATCCGATTGCAGATGAAAACCTGTCGTTTTATGCGCCAAATCTGTGGCCTGATAAGCCCGAGGGTTTTGCCGAGGGTTTGCAGGACTATTACCTGCAAAGCACTGATTTTGCATTAGATTTATTATGTGCGATTGTTGATTCGG
>Ga0307997_10000326_pt1 | contig 21919 bp, 18 predicted proteins | sample Davwhametageno36_FD_203165 | JGI IMG/M metagenome (GOLD analysis project Ga0307997, IMG submission 203165) | Marine microbial communities from Davis Island wharf, Antarctic Ocean - #36 | ecosystem: Environmental > Aquatic > Marine > Unclassified | place: Antarctic Ocean: Davis Island wharf... | reverse complement strand
TGCTCATTCCCCAGAGTTTGGCTTACGCAATGTTAGCTGGATTACCTCCAGCTACTGGTCTGTATGCAAGCATACTGCCACTTTTAGCCTATGCACTGTTTGGTTCAAGTCGCACATTAGCTGTTGGTCCAGTCGCGATTATTTCTCTTCTATCGGCCAATGCAGTGGGTTTAGCACATATCACTAGCGGTTTGGACGTATTAACCTTGTCCATGGCCTTAGCCCTTTTGTCGGGCATACTAATGTTAATTATGGGCTTATTTAAGTTAGGGTTTATTGCTAATTTGTTAGGCCGCCCTGTGGTAACAGGTTTTATTACTGCCACTGGAATTCTTATTGCTCTGGGCCAATTAAAACATATCTTGGGCATTCCTTTAGGTGGCCATAACTTGCCTGAATTAATCCAAGGGCTGCTGCTATATGGTAGCGACACACACCTGCTTACAGTTGCTGTAGGCTTGATAAGCATTCTATTTTTATGGTGGGCTCGTGCTTCCCTAACCCACTTTCTATGTCGTTTTATGAGTAAAAATTCAGCATCCGCTGTGAGCAAAATGGCGCCTGTAAGCGCAATAATTATATCTATAATATTGGTCTCGAATCTGGATTTAAATCAACAAGGCTTGAAAGTTGTAGGCAATATTCCATCAGGCCTGCCAACATTGGCGTGGCCTGAATTAAGCGGGTTGATAGTGTCTACTTTGATGCCTTCAGCCATTATGATTAGCTTAATTGGTTATGTTGAGTCAATTTCTGTGGCTCAAACCTTGGCTAATAAACGCCGCCAGCAAATTGATCCAAACCATGAGCTATTAGGCTTAGGGGCTGCAAACGTCGCCTCTGCAGCCTCTGGCGGCTTTGCCGTAACAGGCGGGTTTTCACGCTCTGTAGTTAACTATGATGCTGGCGCACACACTCCCATGGCAGGTGTGTTTACTGCTGTTGGTATTGCTTTAGCTAGCCTTTACCTTACCCCTTACTTAGCGCTACTGCCTAAGTCGGTGCTTGGCGCAACCATAATTGTTGCTGTACTCACATTAATTGAGCCCAGCGAAATAAAATTCACTTGGAAGTACAGTAAACACGACTTTGCCGCGATGATGATCACCATTGGCATGGTGCTTTTTGGGGGCGTAGAAGCAGGTGTTATGGCTGGTGTAGTCACCACTATTTCGCTAATGTTATGGCGCACTAGCCGCCCCCATACAGCGATTGTTGGGCCCATTAGGGGCAGTGAACATTTTCGCAATATAGAGCGCCATGACGTGGAACAATGCGACCAGGTTATTGCCCTTCGTATTGATGAAAGTTTATTTTTTGGTAACGTGCGTTATCTACACAACCAGCTCAACCTGCTATTGGCTCAAAACCCTTGTTTAGAGCATTTAATAGTTATGGGGTCTGGGATCAATCATATAGATTCTAGCGCTGTAGAGAGCCTATTAGAGTTTAACAAGCGGTTAAAAGACAAAGGCATTAAAATGCATTTGTCAGAAGTTAAAGGGCCTGTGTTGGATCGACTAAAACGGGTTAACTTTGCTGAGCATTTAACCGGTACAATATACCTAAGCCAACACCAAGCATGGCAGGACTTAACTAAAGGTTTAACCAACGCATCTAACTAAGGCCATTAACCAACACCTCAGCCTGAGTTACTTTGCTTTAAAGCGACAATGAGAATGGTATGAATTTTAGCAAATTAAAATGTAGTGTATGTCGTAAAGGCACACCAACAGTAACAGATGAAGAGCTGTCTACCTTAATGAAACAAATCCCTCATTGGGCACCCATTGATGTAAATGGTGTTACGCAGCTTCAGCGGCAATACACATTCAAAAACTTCGACTTGGCTTTGGCATTTACTAACCTATTAGGGGGCATAGCCAAAGCAGAGGATCACCACCCAGCCATTTTGACTGAATGGGGCAAAGTAACCGTCACCTGGTGGACCCACACAATCCATGGTTTGCATCACAACGACTTTATTATGGCGGCTAAAACGGACGCCCTTTTGGGCTAATCGTAACAATTAGTGGCCTGAAAAATATAAGCTTAAGCAAATTTTATGAGCTAGAATAGACGAAAGTTAGCAATCCATGTCGCGCCTATCATGCTTAAGTTTTTTGAAAATTTAGTAGACCCCTACCCCCCAGAACAACCACAACAGCCCCCCAAAGGGGTGTGGCGCTTTTGCCTGCACTATTGCCATGGTATGAAGCGGTATATGTTTTTGCTCGCACTCACAGCGGGTGCCTTTGCTGCCATAGAAGTAATGGTGTTTGGCTTTATGGGACAACTGGTAGATTGGCTTAGCGTCCAAGATAAAGCGACATTTTTAACAGATCAAGCCGACACACTTTGGGGTATGGGCATATTAGTTTTGGTGGTAGTCCCACTTGTGGGACTACTTAATAACCTGATTCGCATGCAAACCTTGATGCCAAATTTAACGATGCGCGTGCGCTGGTTAGCCCATAGATATTTGTTACAGCAAAGCCTAGATTTCTACCAAGATGACTTTGCTGGCCGTATTGCAGCGAAAGTGATGCAAGGTGCTATTGCAGTAAGGCAGGTGGTAGGTAAGTTGTGTGATACCTTTGCCTATGTGGTGGTAGGCATATTTTCTATGCTTGTTCTCTTGTCTACTACAGACCTACGTATGGCTGCGCCTATTGCTATATGGCTAGTGTTATTTACTGGAGTAATGATTTACTGCTTACCCAGATTAGGCCGCATCGCCGAAGATCAAGCCAACAAACGGGCTGTGATGACTGGCAGAGTGGTAGACAGCTATACCAACATTAGCACCGTGAAACTGTTTGCTCATACGCAAAAAGAAACGGATTACGCTAAGTCATCTATGAATACTTTTTTGGTGAACGTATTCAAAATGATGGGGTTAAGCACCTGGATGGATGTCATCGTCACTAGCTTAAATAGCCTGCTTATTTTTTCTACAGCAGCGGTGGATATCTATTTATGGCTCAACAACAGCGCCAGCTTAGGCATGATTGCCGTAAGTTTAGCCTTAGCTATTCGGTTACAGGGGTTTTCTGATTGGTTGATGTGGGAGGTCCATGATTTTTTTGAAAGCCTGGGCACTGTAGCTGATGCAATGAATACTATTTCTCAACCTCAGACAGTAGTGGATAATAGTAAAACCACTTTATCTGTAACTAATGGTCACATAGAGTTTCAGGATATTTGTTTTCACTATGGCAAAAGCCATGGTGTTATTGAAAATTTAAGCCTACATATTAAAGCAGGAGAAAAAGTAGGAATTGTTGGGCGCTCTGGTGCGGGAAAATCAACTTTAGTAAACCTATTACTGCGTTTCCACGATTTAGAAAGTGGCAAAATTATCATTGATGGGCAGGACATTAACAAAGTAACTCAAGACAGCTTGCGAGCAGCCATTGGCATGGTAACCCAAGACACTTCCCTACTGCATCGCTCAGTGCGCGAGAATATAGTGTATGGCAAGCCAGACGCTACCGATGCTGAACTGTTACAAGCCTGCAAACAAGCAGAAGCCAATGTGTTTATTGATGACTTAGAAGATTTAAAAGGTAACCGGGGTTATATGGCTCAGGTGGGAGAACGGGGGGTTAAACTTTCAGGCGGACAACGTCAGCGTATCGCCATTGCTCGTGTGCTGCTTAAAAACGCACCTATTTTGGTATTAGACGAGGCCACTTCGGCATTAGATTCAGAGGTGGAAGCTGCCATACAGGCAAGCTTAAACCGCCTTATGGAAGGCAAAACTGTGATCGCTATTGCCCATCGCTTGTCCACTATTGCCGCCATGGATCGTTTGGTAATTATCGACGAGGGTAAGATTATTGAACAAGGCAGCCATCAGGATCTACTCGCCTATGGTGGCATTTATGCCAAGCTTTGGCAGCACCAAACGGGCGGATTTATTGGCTTAGATTAACACCATTAGTAGTCTGGTTATCAACACAGATTATGTGCTGAGTTAATAATGGTCCTCTTCTGATGCTTCGTCTGTGTCTGGGGTAACGGTTTCTGGACCAGCCATAGGTGCCTGGGTCCATTCGTCACTATCATCCAGCTGCTCTAGTTCGTCTTCCTCAAGGGCTTCTGCATAGTCTTGTGCATCTGGGGCTGCAAAGGCTGCAATAGGTGTACCGATCACACCAGCAGCTAGCATTGGCGACTGGTCTTCCACGTCTTCCGGAGTAACCTCACGATAGCGCATGCTGTTTAACACGGCTAAAGCAATGGCTAAAAAAGCAATAGCTATGCCCACAAAATAAACATCGGGGCCAAGGCTCGACATAGCAAAAGCCACCATAATAGGGCCAATACTCAAACCAATACCAGCAGCCATTACCATAGCACCGCTGGCAGAGACAATTTGTTCTGGAGATAATCGATCACTAGCGTAGGCAATGCATAAGGAATACATGGGCATCACCGAACCACCCACAATAACGATGAGCGGAATATAGCTATCACTTGTGGTGTCCCATGCAGATGCCAACAAACACAGTATGACTGCCGCCACGGCGTTAATTAGCATCACACCACGACGACCATACCTGTCAGACAACCATCCAATTGGCCACTGCAATAAGAAACCACCCCACAAAAAAGACGCCATAAATAACGCCACTAAACTATTATCAAAGCCTTTTTGTAAACCGTATACAGCCCCCAAACCAAATGCTGTACCATGAGCTGCACCAGTTAAAGCATTACTAATAACTGCTAAAGGTGAGACTTTATACAAGGCGACAATAGACATGCTAACACCCTGATCAAAAGCAGGAGCAGGACGAGCGGTAAGAAGTATAGGCACTAGTGCAAACGAAATAATGACAGAGATAAGAATAAATAGTTCTGTACTGGCTGGGTCTGCCACATTTAATAAGAACTGACCACTGCCCATGCCCAAAGTAATGACAACCATGTACACAGACAGAATAGCACCACGGTTTTCGTTACTGGCCCTGTCGTTTAACCAGCTTTCCGCAACCACAAACAACCCCGAAAAACAGATGCCCGTGACAAAACGCATTAAACTCCATGTGTATGGGTTAACGTAGATACTGTGTAAAAGAATCGCAATGGAGGCTGTTGAAGCTAAGGCAGCAAACACTCTTATGTGCCCTACTCTGGATACCAATTTAGGCGCAATAATACTGCCAACCAACATACCCGAAAAGTAAAACGACATCACCACACCCGTGGTAAATACGTCAAACCCTTCTAGGCTAGCACGGACGCCAAGGAGTGTGCCCTGTAAACCATTGCCTACCATGATGAAGCCGATGCCCAATAACAGGGCCCAGCTGGCTTTTATTTCTTGCAACATGGCGTGTATCTCCACCATAAGCGTTGATCTTTAGGCCGCCACAATACTGCTTTTTTAAGGTATTGAATAGAGCTAGGGGCCTAATTAACCCAATTATATGGCAGCCCCTCCTGCTAGAGGTGTTAGCCCAAATAAGCCTTACGAACCTCTTCAGCAATAATCTGCAAACCCTTAGCAATACGCTCAGGGCTTTGGGCAGCATAGTTAATACGAATACATTCGTGTTGATGTTGCCAATCATCGGTAATACCCACAAAGAAATTATGCCCAGAAACCACGATCACGCCTTGCGCTTTTAACCGCTCGTACAACTCTTGACTAGTAATAGGCATGCCTTTAAACCAAAGCCAAAGGAACATGGCCCCTTCTGGTTTGTGCATAGCGTATGGAATTGCAGGGTCCATTACTTTATGTAAGGTGTTTTGTGCAAACGTCAATTGCGCTTCATACGCAGGGCGCACTACTTTTTGGCTTAGATCAATGATCTCACCTGAAGCAATTAAGCCTGTGGTCAGTGCTGCACCAAAGCTACCACTGGCTAGATTAATAATGGCATTAATACCTGCAATGGTGTGAATGGTTTCTTCATTAGCTACCACAATCCCAGTGCGGGCACCGGGTAAGCCAAATTTAGACAAACTCAAACACACAATGGTGTTGTCATTCCAAAAGGGAGTGGCCGGGGTGTAAATTAACCCAGGAAACGGAATACCATAAGCGCCATCAATAATTAATGGCACCTTATTGGCTTTTGCCAATGCATCTAACTGCTCTACTTCACCATCGGTAATAACATTACCCGTGGGGTTAGTAGGCCTAGACACACAAATAGCACCTGTACTTGGCCCTACATCTAAGTCATTAAATTTCACCCGATATTTAAACTGGCGTTGCTCTAACTCCTCAATAATAGGGTGAGCTGCAGTAAATAAGTCGCTACCGATACCCGCATCGGCATAACCAATGTACTCTGGCGCCATAGGTAGCTGAATTTGTTTCGTGCTGCCATTCTCAAACTCACCTGCCAGCATGTTGAACAACATAAAAAATGCAGACTGGCTGCCATTAGTAAGGGCTATATTATGGCGCGTAACGGGCCAACCGAGCTTTTTACTAAATAGCTCAGCTAAAGCGTCAATGAGCTCCATGTTGCCTTGTGCAGGGTCATAACTACCGAGAAGTTGCCTAACAGAAACTGGGTCATTAGCCAGATTTTGCAGGCGTTGCTGCATAATCGCTTCTATTTCTGGGATATTAGCAGGATTTCCACCTCCCATCATAATCATGTCACGGCCACTTGAAAGGGCATTAGTAATGTCGTCCATCAACACAGTAATACCAGAATCGCCACTAAATTTTTGACCAAAAGCAGATAATTTCACAGTTCATTTCCAGATAAAATGAGGTTCAAATAAAGTAATGGATCTCATCACTTTGTTGCATAGTGAGACCTTTAAGGTCTCACAGTATAAAGCCACTAAATTGTGTTCAGAGCTTCACCATGACGGGCATACTACAGGTATTTTTGCCAAAACTCTGCTTTACCTGCACCCTCACGAAGTTCATAGACTTTAAACCCAAACTTGTTATACGAAGCCTTAGCAATGTCATTGTTACCAAGCACTTCCAGCGTCACTTTACAGGCATGTCTAGTGCGGGCATAATTTTCTACTGCGTGTAATAAAGCCGTACTAATACCCATACCCCTAAATTCTTTCTGCACACCCAGGTCATGGATATTAACCAATGGCATAGCCGCAAAGGTGGAATACCCCCAAAGGCAATTCGTCATACCTGCACATTCATCCCCTACCCAAGCTAAAAAACTAAAATTTTGCTGTTGTTGAGGTAAATCTGTTAATAAGCGCTGCTTAACCTCTTCTGTTAAATCCTCACCACCACCCATATCATCCATGGCATAGGCACCCAGCTGCTCTATTAACAAGGCCATTTGTTGAGGGTCTTGGTAATCAACCAGAGAAATTTTTACCGCTTTTTTATCCAACATAAGTTCTTCTCAAAGGTATAACATTAATCCTTATATAACTAAAAGGAATAACTAATAAGTTTTTAATTACTTTTTATTTTAAAAAAGTAGTGGCATACTGCGCGCAATCCATGGATCCAGTTGCTAAAAACAAATGGGGCCAATTTAACTTAACCGGAGCGTAATACCATGAGTAACATTTCTGAGACTCGCCTCAGCCACTTAAAACAACTAGAAGCAGAAAGTATCCACATCATGCGTGAAGTTGTGGCCGAGTTCAACAATCCAATCATGCTTTACTCAATAGGCAAAGACTCTTCAGTAATGCTACACCTAGCTAAAAAGGCTTTTTACCCTGCTGCTCCACCATTTAAATTACTGCACGTAGACACCACGTGGAAATTTAAAGACATGATTAAATTTCGCGCCAAAGCAGTTGCAGAATCTGGCATGGAACTCATTACCCACATTAACCCAGATGGTCTGGCTATGGATATCAGCCCCTTTACCCATGGTTCCAAAATTCATACAGACATAATGAAAACCCAAGGTTTAAAACAAGCCTTAGATCACTACGGATTTGACGCAGCTTTTGGCGGCGCCCGCCGCGACGAAGAAGGCTCCCGCGCTAAAGAACGTATATTTTCATTCCGTTCTAAAGAGCACCGCTGGGACCCCAAAAACCAACGTCCCGAGTTATGGAATTTGTTTAATACCAGAATTAACAAAGGCGAAAGCATCCGAGTTTTCCCAATTTCTAACTGGACTGAATTAGACATTTGGCAATACATTTACATGGAAAAAATTGACATTGTACCTTTGTATTTTGCCGCCACACGACCCGTTGTAGCCCGTGATGGCATTAATATTATGGTGGATGATGATCGCATGCCCATTGCCGCCAATGAAACAATAGAACAAAAGTCTGTGCGCTTTAGAACCTTGGGTTGCTACCCACTCACTGGTGCCATCGAATCTACAGCAAACACCTTGCCAGAAATTATTCAAGAAATGTTACTAGCCAAAACTTCAGAACGCCAAGGTCGCCTTATTGATGCCGACCAAGCTGGATCCATGGAACTTAAAAAAGCAGAGGGTTACTTCTAATGAGCCACCAAAGCCAACTTATTGAACAAGACATTCACAGCTACCTACAACAGCATGAACACAAAAGCCTACTGCGCCTATTAACCTGTGGCAGTGTAGACGACGGGAAATCCACCCTCATAGGGCGCTTGTTGCATGACAGCAAACTAGTTTATGAAGATCAACTTGCGGCTGTTAAACAGGCTTCTGCATCTGGTCAAGGTAATCAAGACAGCGGTGACTTAGACTTAGCCCTGCTGGTTGATGGCCTGCAAGCTGAGCGTGAACAGGGCATAACCATTGATGTAGCTTACCGATATTTCTCTACCAGCAAACGCAAATTTATTATTGCGGATACCCCTGGGCACGAACAATACACCCGCAACATGGCTACTGGCGCATCAAACTGTGACTTGGCTATTATTCTTGTGGACGCTCGCAAAGGTTTACTAACGCAAACTCGTCGTCACAGTTTTATCGTGTCTTTATTGGGCATTAAACATGTAGTTGTGGCTGTTAACAAAATGGATCTAATGGATTACAAGCAAAATGTATTCCAACAGATTCAGCAAGACTACAAAGCCTTTGCTGAAAACTTAGATTTGCCACACATTCACTTTATACCCGTGTCTGCCCTAACAGGAGACAACGTAGTAGATGAGAGCGCAAAGATGCCATGGTATCAAGGGCCTTCGTTATTGCATTTATTGGAAGATTTAAATATACACACAGACCTCACCTTAGGTGATTGGCAGTTGCCTGTGCAGTACGTTAACCGGCCTAACGCCAACTTTAGAGGCTACTGTGGCACCATTGCCGCAGGTAACGTAAAACCAGGAGATGAAGTGCGTGTGTTACCGTCAGGCCGAACCACCACTATAGAAAAAATTGTTACTGCCGATGGGGATTTAACACACGCCTTTGCTCCGATGGCTATTACCGTTACCTTAACCGATGAAATTGATATTTCTCGTGGTGATACCCTAGTAGATGCCAGAAGCGCAGCACATACGGCTAATACGCAGCAGTTTAGCGCCAACCTAGTGTGGATGGACCAACAAAAACTCAGCCTAAGCCGTGATTATGAGTTGAAACTTGGTAGTAAACGCATTAATGCGCGGGTTAAAAAAATACATTATCAGGTGAACGTTAACACCCTAAAACACAGTTCTGCTGACAGTTTGATGTTAAATGAGATTGGTTTAGTAGAGTTGTACTTAGATGCACCTATTCCAGCTGCTGAATTTAAACACAGTAAAGGCTTAGGGTCGTTTATTTTAATTGATAAGATTACTCACGCTACAGCAGCTGCTGGCATGGTTTCAGAACTTAACACAGCTTCCACCACTGCAGCTAATGATAATGTTATGGGTAATAGTTTAGCTGCCTTGAACCTACCAAAGGCTAATCAGCAGCTTGCATCAAGCAGTGCGGAAGAAGTCATTCACTGGGTTTTAGGACTGGGTGCAAAAACCCTAGTAACTACTAATTTTGGCCCTCAAGAAGCGGTGTTGTTACACATGATTAGCCACGCTGCACCAAACACTAAAGTGTTATGGATAGATTCTGGCTATAACATGCCACAAACCTATGCATTTGCGCAGCAGGTCAGTAAGCAGCTAAATTTAAACCTAGCGGTTTATACCCCAGCAGTGAGTGCCGCAAGGCGTGACGCCGTCATGGGTGGCATTCCTACCATTGATGACCCAGCCCACGCTGAGTTTACTCAACAATTTAAGCTAGAACCCTTTAAACGAGCGATGGCACAACTTGCACCCGAAGTGTGGCTCACGGCTGTGCGCCGTGAACAAAGTCCATTACGCCAGAAAATGGACACGATAGCTCATGGTCCTAACGGCACAATTAAAGTGTCACCATTATTAGATTGGAGTTTGGGAGATATGCAGGCTTACTTAACAAAGCATGGATTACCAGACGAGACACGTTATTTTGACCCTACCAAGGCTGAGGCAGGACGCGAGTGTGGCTTGCACACACTGGAGAGCAGTCCGTCTAACTAGCTCTAGGTGACTGCAGCCAGGTTTCATACTGGCTGCTTATACTGGCTGCCTGTGTTGCTTATGGGTCATTACATACCCATGCTAAGATGGCATTTGTACCAGTTCAGACACTTCTAAGCTGCCGCCAATATCTAAAAATGGACACGCCTTGGTAATAACTACAGCAGCTTCAATAGACTCGGCTTCGATGATAGTGAAACCCGACATTTTAGTACCCGCATCCTTGGAGACACTGCCGTCTGGAGATACATGATGGCTGTCTTTTAAAGGATTCATTGCACTAACAGCAGCTTCACCCAAACCATTAATCCACTGCATATATTTAGCAAAATGGGCTCGACCCTCGTCTGGCGTTGCAGGTTGATTACCACCTAAATAAGTGATGATGAATTGTGTCATGATAGAAAATCCAGATAATTGAGTAATAGTTAAATAGTGCCGATAAGTCTAACAGATAGCTATATTCAGTGTATATCGAGGTCTGTTAGACTTGGTCAATGCATAAAAAATTACTCATCGTTGCCCACCAGCCCTCTGCCAATACCCAACAAATGCTTGAAGCCTGCATGGCCGGCAGCCGAGCCGCAGAAACTGAAAACGTTGAAGTATTAATTGTGGCACCCTTGGATTGCCAACCCAACCAATTGCTAGAAGCTGACGCCGTGGTCATTCTTACTACAGAAAATCTTGGTTATATGGCAGGAGCCACTAAAGATTGGTTTGATCGCGTGTACTATCCAGTACTGGAGCTAAAACAAGGGCTCCCTTACGCTTTGATTATTCGTGCCGGCATAGACGGCACGGGAACGCAACGAGCAGTAGCGTCTATTTGCACTGGGTTACATTGGAATTTAGCGCAGCCTGTGCTGGTATGCCAAGGGCCATGGCAAGGCAAATTTACTCATCAGTGCTTTGACATAGGTCAATATATGGCAGCAGGTTTAGACCTAGGTATACTTTAATACCGACTAGTTATTACAGCCATTAAAAAGCCCGCTAAGCGGGCTTTTTAGGTTTAATTCTCTGCATTAACAAAAATGAGCAATTAAAGAACCTGGCTTAGAGCTTCATCTAAAGTAGCCACAGAGCGATCTACGTTGTGCAACTTGTCTAGGCCAAATAGGCCTAAACGAAACGTACGGAAGCCCTCGGGTTCATCACACATCAAGGGCACACCCGCAGCAATCTGAATACCTAAAGCAGCAAATTTGCTACCGTTTTGAATAGCAGTGTCTTCCGTGTAGCTTACTACTACTCCAGGAGCACCAAAACCCTCAGCAGCCACACTCTTAATGCCCTTCGAGGCCAACAAGGAACGCACCGCATCCCCAAGTTCTTGCTGCTCAGACTTCACCTTAGCAAAACCATACTGTTCAGTTTCACGCATCACATCGGCAAAAGACGCAATAGAGTCTGTAGGCATGGTAGCGTGGTAGGCATGGCCTCCATTTTCATAAGCTGCCATGATGTCGCGCCACTTCTTAAGGTCACAGGCAAAGCTAGTGCTGGTAGACACTTCAAGAGCTGCAACGCCCCGCTCGCCCATCATCACTAGACCACAACACGGTGATCCACTCCAGCCCTTCTGAGGCGCACTAACTAACACATCCACGCCCATGGCTTTCATGTCTACCCACAAACAACCAGACGCAATGCAGTCTAATACAAAGATACCACCCACAGCATGCACAGCGTCGGTTACCGCTTTAATGTAATCGTTTGGCAAAATAATGCCTGCCGAGGTTTCAACATGAGGTGCAAAAACAACGGCTGGCTTTTCGCTGGCAATCGTTGCCAATACTTCTTCAATAGGTGCAGGAGCAAAGGCTTCTTGGTCTCCTGTTTTTGCTTGGCGTGCTTTAAGCACTGTAGAACTTGAAGAGATACTGCCCATGTCCAAAATTTGAGTCCAACGATAACTAAAAAAACCGTTGCGAATAACTAAGGTCTTTTTACCCGTAGCAAACTGACGAGCTACCGCTTCCATGCCAAAGGTACCAGAACCTGGCACTATGGCCACTTGGTCTGCAGTGTAGACACTTTTTAGTGTACTAGAAATATAACGCATGTCGCCTTGAAAAGACTGTGACATGTGGTTAAGTGCACGGTCAGTATAAACCACCGAGTACTCTAATAATCCATCTGGATCTATATTGGGTAATAAGCCAGCCATGAGGCCTCCTAAATTTTATTTAGACATTGGGCCTTAACACAAGCACCAAGGCCGCTAGATATAAAGCCAGCAATAAAAGAGCTTTGCTGGCTTTGAGCAGAACCTACCTATTAACGTAAGGTTTCTGCAGAATGTACCAAGAAGTCTGTAAGAGATTTGGCGAAACCACGCATTACCCAAACTTCAAACTGTGGCTGACCACTCACGTCAGCATTACGAATAACACTCACACCAATATGGTTAATGTGGCTGTGTTGAACTTCACCAATAGCAAAATGCCCTTCATCAATGTCTAATGGCAGGCCACGAGCCAATAGGGCTCGGGCGTCTTCACCAGTAATTAATAGCTGAGTTTTGCCATAGGTTTGATCCGTTGCATAAACACCACTGTTATCAGCTAGGTCTGAACGATGTGTAGTTAACAGGTAGCGATCGCGCCCCGCCCAAACCAAACGTTCATCACCTTGCACAGTCACTTGACCCTGCGCTGGAATAGCCATACCGGTCATGGCAGCAACTTTAGTGTCTACGTTTTCGCAGCCTTCAAGTTGCCACATGTTGGTGGCAGTAACATCGATGCTAACTGCAGCGAAAGTTTGTGGCATTTCAAAATGCCCATTTAGTGCATTAGCCATTAGCCTTTCACCCTTTCGTTAGTTGGATCAACAAAGTGGTTACTCACCACTTCTACTTCAACAGTTCTTCCTTTTACTGGGTAAGCGGCATAAATACGCTCACCAATGCGGTCTTTACCACCTCGCAAAAAGCCAAGTGCAATAAAGTTGCCAAGTTCTGGGCTATACGTCATGGAACTTACCCAGCCTTGCTTATCTGCACCAGCACTGGCGTTGGCATCTGTTACCAAAATAGAACCTGTAGAGATAGGCGTGCGTGGGTCAACCGACTTTAAACCTACCAATTGTGGACGATCTGGATGCACCAGACCTTCCCGGTCTTTCAAGTTTTTACCTACAAACCACTTTTTCTTAGAAGCCATGCCATCCATATGCACATCACCTAAGGTCACACGACCATCAAGCTCTGCGCCCGTAACGTGACCTTTCTCGATACGCAAAGCACCTAAGGTTTCAAGGCCGTAAGGCACAATATCGTGAACCTGACCAGCATCAATAATGGTTTGCCATATATCCGTAGCGTGATCTGATTCTGCATACACTTCGTAGGCCATTTCGCCAGAGAAGCTAATTCGCAAGATGACCATCTTGGCGCCGTTATGTTCAGCATGAACCACACCCATAAATGGAAACGCTTCGTTACTGAAGTCTACAGATGGGAAAGCAGCCGTTAAAGTAGCACGGGCATCAGGACCAGCGACAGCCATGGCACCCCAACGCTCACTCACAGAACTCACACGAACTTTTAAATCTGGCCAATCAATTTCTAAACACCGCTCTAAATAAGCCATAACTGGGCCAGCTTTGGCTGTAGTTGTGGTCATAAAGAACCGGTCTTCGGCAAAACGAGAGGTGGTACCATCATCGTAAACAATACCGTCTTCTCTTAGCATTACACCATAACGAGCTTTGCCTACTTTAAGGGTGCTGAACATATTGATATAAACACGATCAAGGAACTCAGCAGCATCTGGACCCACAATTTCGATTTTACCTAGGGACGTTACATCACAAATACCCACTTTTTTGCGCACATGTTCAGTTTCACGCTCGTATGCATCATCAATTGTCTCACCTGCTTTTGGGTAATACTGTGGACGCAGATACATACCAGCTTGAACAAATACAGCACCCGCTTTTTCATGCCACTCTTGCATTGGCGTGCGACGCACAGGCTTAAAGTGCTTGCCAATTTCGCGACCACCAAAACCACCCATGGAGACGGGGGCAAGAGGTGCACGAAAACGTGTAGTACCTGCTTCGGCAATACTGATACCTCGACACTGGGCCATAATGGCCAACGCATTAACGTTAGACGTACGACCTTGATCGTTAGCCATACCTAGTGTGGTGTATCGCTTAAGATGCTCTACAGAAATAAAACCTTCTTGATGAGACTGAACTACGTCTGCGGCTGTTACATCGTGTTGAATATCAACCAGTTGCTTACCTTTAGCAGGCACGCTCCAAAGTGGCACAATGTTTGTAGCACCATCACGATCTTGTGGTGGTTGGATTATCGGGCCAGCTTCTTTGCCAAGTTCGGCACAAGCCGCTTTAGCCGCATGTAACGCCTGAGCAACACCTGCTAGCAACCCATTTTCGCCTTCAGCAGCACCGACAGAGTAGGTATCTGGGGCTTGGTCACCAACCACAAAGGCAGCAATCTTCTTATCATACAGCGGTGGCTTACCGCCGTGTGCCGCCATTTGCACTTGCGGAGTCCAACCACCAGAATGTGCAAGCACATCACAGGAAACACGACGACGATTGCTCACGCTTTGGCCGTTAGCCGCAAGGTCTGCAATCTCAATGCTACGCACTGCTTGCCAGCCCTTGGCTTCTGTTACTACACACTGGGTGAATAAGGTAATACCGCGTGATTTACAACCATCGACTAAGGCTTGGCTAGGGTACTGACGGCTATCAACTACCGCAGACACTTTAATACCAGCGTCGGCATAGTCAAACGCAGTTTGGTAAGCGCTATCATTATTGGTAAATACTGCCAACGTCTTACCCGTGGCAGTACCATAGTGATTAAGCATACGACGTGCGCCAGAAGCAAGCATGACATTAGGCTTGTCGTTGTTACCAAATACTAATGGGCGCTCAATGGCACCAGCGGCAATAATAATTTTCTTGGCTTGAACCTTATGGTAATTTTGGCGTACTTTGCCATCTACACTTTCATGGGCAGCAAGCATATTGCCATCAAACCTGCCCCAACATACCGTTCGGGTTAAAACTTTAACGTTAGAAGCCGCTTTTAGGGCCGCAACAGCGTCAGCACGCCATTGTTCTAAATCAGCATTAGCTTCACTGTTAGCTTCGTTAAGTAACTGACCGCCAAGGTCGTTATGCTCATCAAACAGCACTACACGCAAACCACTTTGAGCTGCACTTAAAGCAGCAGACAAGCCAGCAGAGCCACCGCCTACTACGGCAACGTCACAGAAGGATTGAACCCGATCATAGATATCTGGGTCAGCAACTTTAGGCGGCACGCCCATACCTGCAGCAGCACGTATAGAAGGCTCATAAAACTTATACCAAAGGGCAGCTGGCCACATAAAGGTTTTGTAATAGAAACCTGCCGAAAATAATGAGCCTGGCAAAATCGCACCAGCTAGCCCGTTCACAGACATCAAGTCAAACTTTGGTGATGGGAAGCAATTTTGAGAAAACACTTCCAAACCCTTAGTAATAGGCTCCATTGTTGCCCTAGCATTAGGGTCGGCTTTACCGCCTGCGCCAATGGTAACTAATGCGCCCGTCTCTTCTGGGCCACTTGAAGTCACACCACGCGGGCGGTGATATTTAAAACTCCGCCCAACTACCTCAACACCATTGGCCAACAAGGCCGAAGCCACTGTATCACCAGCACGTGCAAGCATGGGTTTACCATCAAAGGTAAAGTTAAGTGTGGCATCGCCTAAACGGCCTTCGCCATGTCTAAATCCGCTCATGATTCAGCCTCCGGATTTTCATGGGGCAAACCCACCCAAGAAATGTCATGCGTAAAAGTGTTGCGCTGAACTTTTAACCACGCTCTGCAACCAAACGCATGATGCCAATATTCAATGTGCTCACCAGCGGGATTATCACGCTCGTAAACAAACTTATTCCACTCCTCCATAGGAGCGTCGTTGTCTGGTGTGGTGCGAGTGGCGTCTTCACCGTAAGTAAATTCACTATGTTCCCGTTCGCCACAGTAGGGGCAATTAATTCTGATCATAATTAGTGCGCCTTCGGATATGGACCCATACCCTTTTCGTCAATCGTGTAGCCTTTGGCAAAACGATCTAGGGTATAAGCTTTGTTAAGTTCGTGGGCTTCGTCATTGGCAATAGTATGCGCAAAACAATAACCCGAAGCAGGTGTCGCTTTAAAGCCACCGTAACACCAACCCGTATTGAGGTATAAACCATCAATTGGGCCAACATCAATAATAGGCGATCCATCCATAGACATATCCATAACCCCCCCCCAGTTCCGCAGTAACTTAAGGCGAGACAGGCACGGCATCATGGTTAAACCACCAGCAATTACGTCTTCAAACACAGGCAAATTACCGCGCTGAGCGTAAGTGTTATAGCCATCAATGTCGCCACCGAAGACAACACCGCCTTTGTCCGATTGAGACACATAAAAGTGGCCGGCCCCAAAGGTGACAACACCATTGATTAAGGGCTTATATGGCTCGGTAACAAAGGCCTGGAGTACATGGCTCTCGATAGGCAAGCGAATACCTAACTTTTGCGCCAAACGGCTAGAGCTACCGGCAACGGCCATGCCTACTTTGTCTGCATGAATGTCACCACGGTTGGTTTTAACACCAATAATACGCTCACCGTGCTTAATAAAGTCAATCACTTCGCAGTTTTGAATAATATCTACACCCAACTGATCCGCGGCACGAGCATAGCCCCAAGCCACAGCATCGTGTCGAGCATTGCCCGCGTCTGGCTGCAAAATACCACCCCATACAGGGAAGCGAGTATCTGCACTGCCATCAATAATAGGTTCGCGTTCTAGTACTTCGTCGCGGCTGAGCAATTCAGCTTGAATACCGTTTAAACGCATGGTGTTGGCTCGGCGAGCAAACGTGTCGTATTGTGACTTGGTATGAGCAATGTTCATAACACCACGCGGCGAGAACATTACGTTGTAGTTTAAGTCTTGTGCCATATCACGCCACAAGTTCATACCATGCTCGTAAAATGGTGAGTTGCCGTCTAACAAGTAGTTAGAACGAACAATAGTGGTATTACGACCCACGTTACCGCCGCCTATCCAGCCCTTCTCAAGGATAGCAACATTAGTAATACCGTGATTTTTTGCCAAATAATATGCTGTAGCAAGGCCGTGGCCACCACCTCCAATAATAATGACGTCGTAGTTGGATTTTGGCTCTGGGTCGCGCCAAGCCCGCTGCCAATTTTTATGGCCTCGTAGAGCGTTCCAAGCGATGTTTAGGGCATTATATTGGCCCATGTGTGCCTCCGCTATTATTGTTGTAGCCACAGGTGGCTGGTTTGCGAAATTTTAAAGCATCTCCACACAAAATGGGATCTTTATCTAGTGTTGAAAAAATAAAATAATTGGCCTAGGGGGTAGAAGGATAAATCGACACCTTGTGTCGGTTTTGAGCATAAAGCGACAAAAAACAGGATATATTCGACTTATATGCGATTTAGACCCACTTTTTACCCTAATTTTGAATAGAACGTTAGTCTAAAGCTAACCTTCCACGGCTTAATAATTAACCGGTTTTTTTACTGTAATTTAGCGCCCGTTTAACTGGTTTTGTATTCATTATCATGCAAACTACGAACACTTTGGTAACACATTGTTTGATCCTTAGCCTTTAAAGCGACACCTCCCTTGTGCCGCTTAAAGGGGTTGTTAATTTTTTAAGTGACGGGTTTTAATGGCCACATGAACACGACGACTCTTAGCAAGGTCTTCACTCTGGTTATTGACTACAGGAGATGTTTCTCCTTTGGCAAACATTGACGTTACCTTAAGCTTTAAAGCGTTTAAGTAGTCAGCCACGCTGCGCATACGCTGTTCAGACAAGGTCATGTTGTAAGCTTCACTACCACGAGTATCTGCATGGCCAACCACCTGCACTGATATAACACTCTGCGCCAAGCCAGTCGCCATAACGAGTTGTTTTAGGCTACCCGTGGCATTGTCTGACAATGTTGCACTGGCGGTATCAAATAACACCGTTGTTTGGTAATTGTTGAACCTGTATTCAACCTGCGGGGTTAGCATTGCTTCTACTTTTTGCGTTACAGGCCTTAGCTCTGCCACTTGAGTAATAGTAGCTTTAGGCTGTTTTATAATAGGCGTTTGCGCATCAACAGCTTGCTTAACCTCCTGTTTTGTCTCTTTTTTGGTCTCCTTTTTTACCTCGCTTTTAATAACTGGATCCACAATTTTTATAGGGATTAGTTTCGGTGATATTACGTTTTTAGGGGCTATTATGGGCTCTGGCTCAGTTTCAAACACTGTTGCAGCCGCTGGTTGAGCCACGTTAACGAAGGCTATTTTAGCCTCTTGATTCACTTGTTCCTCAGCTACTTTTTCAGCGTTAATCACTTGAGTAAGGGCAGCTAACGTCTTGTGTTTGTAGTGAATCGTTCTAACGGGGTTACCATTTCCATCGACCACAACAGACCCATTCGTTGTGGTCCATACTTCGCTGTTGCTGCTGGCCATGGTTGGCACTGATATAATAACTAGGGCAATTGCTATGGCACATTTCGATCGGGTGTTCATGTTAAACGTTCTCTTAGGATAGATGCTCAATTGGATGCCCTTTTTATGTTTGAGGCATTTTTTGCAAGGCTGCTTGTGGGTTGGTTTATGGCTAAAAAACATCGGCGTAACACTTCCTCTGCAATGACCTCTATGCCTGCTCGCAAAACCGCATCCCTAAAATTAAAACGCTGTATGATTTTAATAAGAATTTCAGCAGATAATTGGCTGTTCTGACGACTCAAAACCAGCAGCGATATAATCACGTTGCTTACATAGTAAAAAATGACTCGGGGCGATATACCCTCATCGCCCACTAAAGCCAAGTAACGCGCTGCCATTTGTTCAAATACAAAGGTATATGACGATTCACCTTGGCACACATCTTTAACAACAATGGATAACATCTCAACAGTGGGAGGTTGTTCTGGCACCATGTAGTTAACCTCTGAGTAAACCACCTTGTGGCTTAACAGATACACCTTTAGGGCAGTTGTTGCTGAGGTGATGCGGTCTTCTTGGTAATCAACACAGCGGCTTTCAAATGTATCAATAGCTTGCACGAGACGCTCCCCTGTTAGCCGCTAAATGGTCATACTTATGGCCAACGGTAAGCACAGTTGCGCCATCGGCATCGATAAGGTAGGTGCTACGCAGAGATTGAAGGTGCTGTTGCACATGACGCATATCTTTCATCAGTCGTTTAAGGCCTCGCCGCGTTAAACTGGTGTAATGTTTGCCTTCACCAATGTCACAGCTATCCCCGTATAACATCAGTAATTCTACTTGCAGGTGTTCCACAGAACTTATTTGTTGCGAAATGTTGGGCTGAAGTAAATTAAGGTCCATGGTCCTGCTCCTTGTTGTTAGTATTGGTATGACAACCATTAAACAACTTAACAATGAGGAACTATGGAAGACTTCCTGAAGATGTAAGGAATAAGTCTGAAGAAATGATGAAGATCAAAGAGAATTAACGAATAGCCATTAGATAAGGCTTGCGGGCAGCCTTATGGAAAAACGAACACCCAAGCCATCGGGCAGATTGGCTACTTGTGCTGCGCCTTTATGGAACTGAGCAATAGTTTGCACGACATAAAGCCCAAGGCCAAAGTGTCCGACGCCACCCGCAGAGGCTTGTGTGCGCGAGGTTACCATTGATTGAAATAGCTGGTCTGCATCGTCTAGGTTAATGGGTTCGCCTTGATTTTCAACGTCGATAAACCAGTCAAATTTATCTGCAGTTAAGCGAACAATAATGGGAGTACCCTGGCGATGAAAATCCTTGGCATTATCAAGTAACTTATCCAATGCCTGCTCTAAACGATAGTCTACCGCCATCACCACCGCCGCCTTTTTAGTGCCCACGTATTCAATCACCACATCCGGCCCTGCCATTTGGTGTTGATGCTGACAATACAAGGTAAGAAAGTGATTAACATCTAGAGGTTCTAGTTCGTCATTGGTTAATGCTTGTTCAAGATTGGCAGCAGAAGACAGCTTAGACAAGATAGACTCTATTTTGTGCAGGCCACGTTTAGCAATATCAATGTAGCCTTCAATTTCTTCATCAAGGGGGTAATCAGATATATTTTCAAGTGACGTAGAGATGGCATTCAACGGGTTTTTAATCTCATGGCTTAAAGTGCGTGGCATGGTGGACATAAAAGATTGCTGTTCGTGAAGTTTAGTGACCACGTCAGAAAAACTGCGGGCTAAATCACCTATAGAATCATCTCGGTCTACCTGGCCCACAATTCTACTTACCACTAAGCGCCCTTCATCATTGACCATATTGGCTGTTTCTATGCGCAATTTACGCACACGATAAGCCAAACGCCAAAACAAAAAGAAAATAATAGAGAAAATAAGCAGAATGCCAGCCACACTAAACAGCACAATATTCTGCAAAGATTTAAGTTGTAATTTTAATATTTGATCAGTGGATTGCTTAACCAGCACGATACCTATTACCGAGCCGTCATCTGATAACACCGGCGCCGCCGTGGCTAAAAACCCACCGCCCCCCAGGGAAGACCAGCGAGCCTGCGCTAATTCACCACGCTGAGCAAAAAGCAACAGCTCTTCTTGGGTTTCCAATTCGTCACCATTATTGCCCATGCTCAGTTGCAACAGCACTATCATTGCCTCATCTAACAGGCCAACAATGTCATCCCACACTGTGGTTTCAAGTAATTGTGCATACGGGCGCGGCTTATTCTGTGTCTGGGCTCTCAACTGAAAATTTACATCGTATAGGGCTATATAACTAACCGATTTAGCTAACTGTTCAAGCAATCGATTAGCGGCTGAGGAGCTGGTATTTAGGCTGTGAAAGCCTTTTGAGGAACCCATAGAAGAAATGCCACTTTTAGTAGTACCATTGTACACAGAGAAACGCAGCTCTTGCTTTTGGCTTAGGCTGGCTTTGGCTATTTCAATCTCAACCGCATAGCCTTCGAGTGTGGGCATCATCACCGCACTTATGGGTGCTGCTTGGAAGCGATCCATGGTGTCACGGCGCCAATTGGCACCTACCCTAAAAATAGCCACAAACCCACCTTGTTGTGGCACTAATACAACACGTTCAATATCGCCACGCTGATTAACCCATTCCAACCTAACGTGGTCTCTCGCGTCAAAGTCATTCATCACGCCTGTGTCAAAATCAGGGTCTATATCTCTTACGTCAATAAGCCCATAAAGGCTGCCGTTACGCTCACCTATTGCCACAGAAAAACCAAATCCATTATAAAATTGTCGCTGCGGAAAAGACGCCTTTCGATAACTTTGATCTTGCCAATCTTGCTGAGAACCGTCAACGGTTATCGGGGTGGCTAGATACGTTTTAGGTAGGGGTGCGCCTGCGGCTAAGGACAAACTAAGACTTTTCTTTTTATTGTAAAA
>Ga0307997_10000325_pt1 | contig 21923 bp, 26 predicted proteins | sample Davwhametageno36_FD_203165 | JGI IMG/M metagenome (GOLD analysis project Ga0307997, IMG submission 203165) | Marine microbial communities from Davis Island wharf, Antarctic Ocean - #36 | ecosystem: Environmental > Aquatic > Marine > Unclassified | place: Antarctic Ocean: Davis Island wharf... | reverse complement strand
TTTCTCTAGCAATAGATTGAAGTACTGCAATGGGAAGATGTGGATTTTCATAATGGATTGTAGTTTTGGTTTACGTAACTATTGGACGTAAAAATTCTTACCCGCTTTGTATATGTGAAAGTGGGTAAGTAAATTTTTAAACAGTTTTTTCTTAAAATTAATTAAGAATTAAGTCTTACTTTTTGTAAGCCTTGTAAACTAATGCTCCTAATAAACCTAAGATAAGTACGTTATGTACGTTGTTACCTCCTAAAAAATCTTGACTTTTAATATCAAATGAAACTCCCATTATAAATTATTTTTATTGTTATGTTATATACAAACATAATAAATTATTTTTAGCTATTCTATTTAGTTGTAAATATAACCTTTATGCAACTTTTATATTGGTAGACTTGTTTTATTGAATTTTAAAATATTGTTATTAAAGATAATTAAAAATAATCGAATAAATTTAAGTATATTTGCTAATTAACTTTATATATGATTTCATCTGAAACTAAAAATATTTATATTACTAAAGTTGTTTTAAGCGATTTTGATAAAAGAAAATACTTTGGGCAATATAAAAAAGTTTTTAACGCTTTTAATAAAGATTTAATTGGATTTAGCGAAGAAGCCTATGAGTTAGAATCAAGTGGTCAAAGAGATGCAGACGGAAACTACATATTACTAATTTCACAAGGTCTAGACGATAATAATACACAAGAAAGATTATCTAAAATAAAAGGTATTTCATTTGAAGAGATTTATATAGATAATAATAAAAAAAATATTTCTAATAATATGATTTTTCCTAAAATTGAAGATATTAAAATGGTTAAGGACTTAGGAGGCTCTACGGGTGCTTACTTAGTTAAGGATAGTGTTTCCAACAACTTATTTGTGCTAAAGAAGGGTATGCACCCTAAACAAGCCGAAGAAGAATATCTTGCCAATAAAATTTATTCTATATTAAATGTAGATGTTCCACAAACGGAGTTATATAAAACACAAAATGGAGATGTTTTTATATTGCACGAATACATACCAAACGTACAAGTTGCAAACGAGGTTCTTACCGATGATTTAATTAAACAGATTTCTAAAGATTTTGTAGCAGATAGTTTATTAGCCAATTGGGATGCTTACCAAAACGATAACATATTAGTTAACCTAGACGATGGAAAAGCCTATCGAATAGATAATGGTGGCGCAATGAGGTATAGAGCAAGAGGCGGTGTTAAAAATAGCTTTAATGGCTCTGTTAGCGAATTACAATCTTTAAGAGAAAACAATACAAACATTACACAATTCATTGATTCAGATGAAATAAAGAAACAAATTATAGAGGTAGTAAAATACCAAGACGAAGTTCTTGATTTTATAACTGACCAAGAACTAAAAGAAATAATGAAAGCAAGGTTTTTGTTTTTAAAAAGTCTTTTAGGAAAGGAAAAAATTATGAAAAAAGGTGGCGATGTTGATTTCAATCCCGATGGTGCTATAAAGGATAAGATAATTAACTTATCGGGTAATAATGGCGGTATGCTAGTCGGTAAAAGACATTCTGAAAGCGGAATTAAAGCAATAAATCTATCTACGGGGCAACCTATTGAAATGGAGGGTGGCGAAGTTGTAATTACTAGAGATGCGGTTTCAGACGATAAAAAAAGAAGCTTTAACGGTAAAATGTTAACCAACCGACAAATATTATCTTCTATCAACGAGAGTGGTGGCGGGGTTTCATTTGCAGACGGTGGCGATATTCCCGAAAATTTATCATTTAATTCAAATGCCTTGTTTGAGTATGGAGGCGAAACAATGTGTGGTAAAGACTTGGCTTGTTATATGGCAACGGGCGGTGTTACAACTGCAATAGTAACAGACCCAAATCAAGCAATGGATGATTTACAATCTACTTACGGATATGGAGATGTATATCGTAAAGGTGGTAAAACAAAAGACGACCCGTGTTGGGATGGTTACGAGCAGTTCGGTATGAAAACCAAGGACGGTAAAGAAGTTCCAAATTGTGTTCCAATTATGGTTAAAGTTGGCGCAGTAGATTCTAGTGATGAAATAGATGCCTTAATTGGTCAAATTGATGTGCTTTCATTTGAGGACGGTGGCGATATTCCCGATGATGAAAACGGTGTAGACACTTTGAGTAGAATATTTGGATTACCAAAATCAACGGGGAAAGGTAAAAATAAAATTCAATTATTTAAAACCAAGCACATATCTCAATCATTAATTGATGCTACCGACAATGAATCTATTTTAAAAATTCAGTTTAGTACTGCAAAGGCTCAAACGTTTAGCGATAATGTTGTATCTAAATTTTTTAGTTCAGACCAATTTGTTTTACGAGATGAAAGTGTTTTAAGTATTAATATTAAATACTCAATATATAATTCCTCGATTATTGAGGGTACAACTTATTCTTTACAAGAATTAATTGCTTTTATTGAAAACTTTATAGTAGAATCCGAAGGAAAAAATCAAGATTATGCTACTTTTTACTTTACGTTTAATTTATCTAATGGTAGAACTGAATCCTTTTCTCACAAGGGGCGATTAAGAAAGCCAACGGGTAGAAAAAAATATAGTCAATTTGGTATTAAAGACGTTAAAAAAGACTTTAATAATTTTCTTGAAGTATTGAGTTACGATATGTTAAGTTATCAAAAACATAATATGGTTGCGTTTGTTTTAGGAGAAAGTCAAGGTGCAATTGATAAAGCAAATCAAGATGCATTAGATTTGGCAGAAAAGAAAAAAGCAGATGCGGAGGCTACAAGTATTTCTGATGAAGCATCTAGGTTAGCTACTTTTACTGCGGAGGAAACTAAATTATTTGATAATGATAATTGGGGAGAGGTTGTTTCAACAATATTTTTTCAAAAAACGGGAAAACGTTATAGACAATCTATTTCTGCTTTAGAACAAGACCAAGAGGATTTAAAGTCGCTTTTAGAAGCATTTGGTGGTACTGAAAAATCAGTTCAAAGAGCGCAAATATTAAACGAGTTACAAAAAATTAAAAAACGATTAGAATACCTTACTGTTGATTTTCCAACAAAGTATTTCCTAAAGAGTAATGACTTGCTTTCAGCAGAGGGATTATTGAATTACTATAAGACCCAAACAGTACAAAGTCCAACCGCACCAATGGGAGAACCTTGTAATTTACCAACCCCTAATGGTGGTAAAAGCAAACTACCATATAGTGCATATTTAAACGTTAGAACACCGCAGTTTAAAAGTTGGTTTGGAGATTGGGAAATGGCTTACGAAACGGATAACTATAATGATTGCTCAAAAATGATTAATGAAGAAACAAAAGAGCCAAGAGTATTTTATCACGGTGTTAGAAAGTTCAGTAAAGTTAACGCTCAAGGTGTAGCGAATATGGGTAAAGGTGTAGTAAGACCATTTGGAGCATTTACACCAACCGATTATCCCGCATCATTCTTTTCAGATAACGAAGAGTATGCAAAGTTCTATGGAGGAATAGCTAAGAATCAACCCAAACCAAGCCCAACCTATAAGCCCTTTATATACAAGTTGTTTTTATCTATTAAAAACCCTTTATCACTAGAGAGGCTAGGATTCAAAGCAAGTTATAAAGATTTGATTGATTTTTTATTAGTTGGTTATGGTGTTCGTGTAGAAGTAAATAATAGCTTGTTAGAAAGACTTAATGGAGATATGGATATGATTAACCCGCTTTGGGTTTATATTAGAAACGATATAGGTATGTTGGAAACAATTAAGGATTATGGATATGATGCCTTGATTCAAATTGGAGATATTCCAGTTTTCTTAGCAGACGGAGAAATGGAACAAGATAGGGAGAAGCATACTCAAGAAAAAGAGTTTCTTACTTTTTACCCTAATCAAGTTAAAAGTGTAACAGTTAAGAAAAGTTTTTATTTAGACTTTTTTGATGATATAAGATTTAAAAAGGGAGGATATGTTCGTATTTAAAAAGGGAAAATTAACGCACGATGTTATTAGTCTAGGGAACGGTAACAAAGTTTATAGACTTGTACACAATAGCAGTAAAATGGTTATTGAGGTTGAATATAAGCCAAATAGAGCAATTGGTGTAAACTCAAACACACAAGATTTAGGGTTTGAAACTACCGATGCAGTTTACAAAGTGTACAGAGATGATGATGGCGATTACTCAAGATATAAAGAATTTACATTAAAAAAAGATGGTTTAATTATTGAATTATTTAAAGAAGCTATTGAATACTTTGAGGTTTGTATTTTTGAAATATTAAAAGAAACACCACCATCTCAAACCGCACCACCTCCCGATGATGAAGACCCCGATGATGATGATAATCCCGATGATGATGATGATGATGATGATGAGGAAAAAGATGATTCTGTTGAATTAAAAGTTGGGGATATTATTAAGAAAAAAGGAAAGTTTGCTAGAATACTAGATATTGCTAATGATAAAACACTTAACTTGAAGCCTCTTGGTACAAAAGAGGCTATGAAGATACTTCGTCAACAAAGAAATAATTTACTTGCACAAACGGTTGGTTCTAATCAAAATACCGAAACGGGAGCAAGTACTAGTACACCTATGGGTGGTTCGAGAGTTGGTACTTTTACTAGTTCGGGTCAGACTGCTACGGGTGTGGATGAAGCAATTAATTCTATTGAAAGTATGGGTTTAGATAGTTTTTTAAATCAAATAAAAAATGACCCAAATACAAGTGTAACATAACAAAATAAAAGGATGAACACAGACGAATTAAAAGGTATAATTAAAAACTCAATCAGAGAGGTTTTTGCTGAAATGGGTATTCAAAAAATGGAAGCGGGTGGTAAAGTTTTTACTATTCCTTGGAGTGAACGTAAAGATTGGATGTTACAGAAAGTAGAATTACCCGATGAAGGAGAGGAAAATCCACAACCGCCACAACCAAATAACGAGCCTAGAAACACGGAAGACCCTTTTGCGGAAGACGATGATAATCCCGATAACAATCCCGATAACAATCCCGATAACAATCCCGATAACAATCCCGATGATAATCCCGATAACAATCCCGATGAAGGAGAAGGAGAAGGAGATGATGAAGGGGAAGGAGATGATGAAGGAGAAGGAGATGATGAAGATGAATTTGGTGGCGACCCCGATGGTGAATTTGGTGGCGACCCCGATGGTGAATTTGGTGGCGACCCCGATGATGAATTTGGAGATGATGGAGAGGAAGATACGCTTGAAGAAATGTTGGAGAAAATAAAAAACGCTGAATTAGGAACAAACTCGGAAGAGGCTCTTCAAACACTTAATGATAAAAGAGCAGTTTTAAATGCATTAGGAGTTCTTGAATCGGAGGTTAAAAGAACTTTTAGAACTAAGCGATTAGCCAAGACCTCTATTAGTATGGATGATATATTCCCAACAAATAGTGGTACAAGAGTAGATAATGTGTTAAACGAAATTTTTAAATAATTATGGAAAAAGTAAACAAAACAGAACTAGTCAATATGTCTGAATCTTCGTCTAATGATGTTGTAAAGTTAATGGCTAAAGAAGCTCTAAAGGATGAATTTCAAGGAGATGAAGTTGCACAAAAAATGATTCAATTAAGTCAATTGATGGCTATGAATAAAAATCCTAGTTCGCAACCCCTTGACGAAAGTGAGATTAAGCGAATTATTAGAGATGAAATCGAAACAGAAAAAATATCGTTAGATAATTTAGATGCAACCGTAAGAGCGATTATTGAAAATAAGCCAACCGCAGTAACTTTAAAGATAGTTAGAGGAACTGTTACTAAAGTTGTGAATAGAACACTTGATTCTTCTGTTACTAGACCCCTAATACAGTTTATATTGAGTGATGTACTAGCGAGAAACAATGTTTATTTATATGGAAGTGCGGGAACGGGTAAAACTTATACTGCAAATACTCTTAAAAAAGTTTTAGGGTGGGATGTTATTACGGTTAACTGTAATCAATTTACTTCTCAATTAGAACTAATGGGTGGTCAAACAATTGATGGATACCAAGAGGGAAAGGTTATTCGTGCTTTTGCAAATCTAAATCCCGATGGTTCTCCAATGAATAAGGGTTGTATCTTGTTACTTGATGAATTACCTAAAATAGACCCGAATACTGCGGGTATTTTAAATTCTGCTTTAGCAAGTGTTGGAGAGTATGATGGAGATGGATTAGCTACTACTATACAAAATGGTAAAGGGGATATTATGAAGCGTGGAGATTGCTTTATTATGGCAACGGGAAACAGTTTGCTTAATACAAAGGATGCTGAATACGAAGCTAACTTTAAACAAGATTTATCACTACAAGATAGATTTGTAGGTTCTACTTACAAAGTTGTGGTTGACCAAAGATTTGAGTGGGAGGGAATACTTAAAGAGAGATGGGCATTTATATTTATTTACCTTACTACTTTGAGAAAGAAAATACAAGACGAGGGTTTTACATCAAAGGCTTTTGTTTCGATTAGATTAATGCAGTCGGTTCAAAAAACATACAATGTTTACCGTCAAGTAAGAGATAACCGTAAGAAGACAAAGCTTTATACGGATAATCCCGAAATTTCATATACACCCGCACCCGTTGAAGGTGCTTTGGCAAGTATAGAATTTAGTCGTACTAAAACTGTACGAAACACTTTAGATGAATTTTTTAGTTTGTTTACAGAATCTCAATCTAAAAAGCTAAAAGAGGAAACCAATTATAATGATTGGCTTTATATTGTAGAGGAAAAAGACAAACTTCCTTTTGATGCCTTGAATACTTCACAAGAATTAGAAGAAGTAAAGAAGATTTTAGAGAAATAAAAAAACAAGCTTACAACTATGGATAATATTTTTGATGTTGTTAAAAAGGCTAATAAAAAACCTTTTGAGGGATTTGTTAGAGAAAGCAAAATAGAATCAGCTAGGCAAAATAGTTTAAGCGATATGTCTAAGCGTGGATTTGTGTTTAAGCAGTATCCTAGTTTAAAAGATTCTTTTGATGAAATTGAAGCGTTAAGAAAAAAACCAAATAAAGAAGACTATGAGAACGAGGCTTTAGATACTATTAAGAAAAAAAGATACGCTAGTTTTGATTCATTTATTAATGCAATGGAGGACAATAATTCTTCCTTTGAAGAGGCTAAAGAACTTATTGAGAACATAATGCTTAATATGTCAAGTGTTGTAAATGTTGGAGGTGGTCTTAAAAATGATAAAATTAAAATTACAGAAGACAAGCGTGGTGTTTTTGATTTTGGATTAGCGAGTTTAGGTCTTTACAGACCAATCGAATTTTATTCAGAAGAATTGTATTTAGATATTTTGAATGATAAAATTGTTAGTCCTTTCAAGTTTTTGGATGTTCAAGACGGAGTAGTAAGTGCTGATTTAGTAACTAAAGATATTGTATCGGGAGTTAACTATTTTTCATATACATATTTAAACAAAAACTATAATTTAGAGAGAAGACAAAAAGGTGCTACGAAAGTTTTTAACACTTTCCCAAGCGAGTGTGTGCTTAAAGCTAATTCGGATAATATTATTTTAACTTACCGTTCTGACAACAAGACAAAGGTTTTTAATGGAAGCGGAAATGCAAGGCTTAAATACGCATCAAGTAATAAAAAGTCTTATTTGATTTATGATAAAAAATCTGACAATGTAAAACACGTTGATATTTTTATGCCTATAAACCTTTTAGGTGTTAATGATGCAACAAGAGCATTAATGTTTTTACCCGCTTATTTAATTGCGGGTGCTTTAGAGGAATATGGTGTTCAGACTAGGATAAGTATAATGCGTTTAGGTTCTGATAGAAGCACCCATATTTCCGCATCAATACCAATTAAAGATTATGGCGAAAGCACTAAAATAGCGTTTAACAAAGCCTTTAATTTATCTTCTACTACAACAAATGCCCAAGAATATATGGCTTTTTTTAAGATATTAGCTGAAAATGAAGGAATACAAGCACCCTCTACGCAAGATACTTCTGTCGCTTTTAGTAATGTAAATTATGATAATTTAAGTTACATCAATGATGTTTTTACAAAGTATAAGAATTGGGCAGAAATAAATAAAGACCAACCCTTTTTTAATAGTCAAGTAAAGAACTCAAACTTTCAAATTATGTTACCGTCAATTGCATATAACTTGGATAGTGGAGATTTAACCTTTAAGTCGGTGTTAGGGGATTTACATAGAGTAATTTATACATTTTATTTCTATCTTGATTTTTTATCTTTAGAGTTAATGCCATTACAAGAGTTTATCGGTAATATATTTAGAAGATTTAGTGAGGATGAAACTTTTAGGTCTGTTTTTGAAATACCAACGGAAACCAAGGGCATAAAAGCTTTAATATTTGATTACGTAAGAGAATTGATAAAGCTAAAGTACATTACTGTTTCGGGTGGGGAATATGCTGATACGATAAAACAAATGGACGAAAAAGATGCAAAGTTTGAGGAAAAAATAAATTCATTAAAAGAAATACTAAACTCATATTAAATGAAATCAATAGCTAGAGTAACTCAAAGCCAAATACAAACTATGCAAGAATACTTGCAAGGAAACCCTAGTACAAGTAAGGGTAAAAACAAAAAGGTTAAATTGTTCTATAATTTGATTACACCTAAAGTTATTTACGTGCAATACTCTTCTTATGGAGTAGAACCCGATGGAAGTATATCTTCTGAAATTAGCTTAAAATGTATTCAAGAAAATGGAGATTTAAGCGATTGTGCTGAAAACTTTGACAATATGAAACAGAGATTAACATTTGAGGCTGACTTAATTGAGGTTGATTTAGATGCTAACGGTAAAATAGTATTTTTATGAAATTAAAAGAATTAAAGAAAGGAGATTTTTTTACAATAGATGATAGTAGCGGGGGTGTTACGTTTTTGTTTATAGGGAAAATTGAAAACAAAAAGTTGGTTCAGACTAGAACTATTCAAAATGTGAGAGATGATTTATATTTAGTTCCCGAACATTCTGACGATTTAGAAAACCCTTTTGTTGGTTATAAATTTATTGCAGAGGTAAATACGTTGTTACAGAAATATAATTTAGATTCTAATTTAGGTGTAGTTGATACTACGCACTATTTATATATAAGAACTCATTTCACAAGTTGGCAGTCTGAATATGGTAAATTTTATAATTCTTCATTAAACACAGAAGATGGAGATAAGGAGGTTCAAAGACTTCGTTTTGCAGTTTCGGATGTGATGGATAATACTTTATCTCAAGTAAAAGCTAATGAATTTTTTACTACTGAAAATTATCTTCCAATTCCTGAATTAGGTAAAAAAATTACTGTTTTCCAAAAACTACAAAATAACGGGCAAACTGTTTATAATTACTTAAACAAAGATGTGCAACATAATTTATTCAAGGACACGTTTCAAAATTCATTTCGAGATATGCCCAATCAAGATGTATATACTGTATTAGCTAGTAATGGCTTTGACTTAAATACAGATGATGACAACAAAGTAGTATCAGTAGAAGATGAAGAAATTGATGCTGATATTGAATCAATTTCAGAATCATTTGTGAGAATTGCGGGTTTACCTAAAGACGAAAGAGTAAATGCCTTAGTTGACTTAGAGTTTATTTTAATGCAATCCAAAATACCTAAAGACGAAAAGGATTTAATTCACGATATTCTAGGATTGTTTATTGACGAAATAGTTGACGGAAATAAAAAGAAAGTAACTAAAACCAAACCAAAAACGGTAGCTAAAGTTGGAACATCAGACGATGATGTAGAAGATTTCCTATCAAGTATTAATAATATAGAAGACGATTTATTTGAAGAATTTGATATTGACGGTATTTCCGATGATATGTTTGAAGAATTAACTTAAAAGATAAAATTATGAGTATAGAAAAAAAATTTAAAAGCATAGATGCGAGTAAGTTAAAGCCCGAAATAACTAAGATTCTTGACAATATGAAGAAGAGGTCTGAAAATTTTACAAATACTGATGTAAATGCAAGAATTGAACCCGCTTTAGATAATTTAATTGAAAAAATAAAGAAATTCAATCCAAACGCTATTTTAAAGCCAAAGCCAAAGCCGAAAGCAAAGCCAAAGGCGAGTACCAAAAAGCCTAGAGCAGAATCGTTTACCTCTAAAGCAAGTAAGCTTATGAAAAAAGAGGGTATAACTTGGGATGAAGCTAAAAAGAGAGTTAAGCAAGATATAGCGGATGCTGATAAAGAGATTGAAAAACAAGGTAAAAAGGAATTAGATAAACTATTTAAAATTGTTGAATCTAAAGACTTTAAAGCAGATTTAGAGAAGTTCCCTAAAAACCAATCTAAACCTAGAAATACTCAAAACAAAAAGACTATTGGTTCAGATGCTAAAAGAATGGCTATGCCCGTTGGTAAGAGAGTTTCAAAGAAAAGTGGCAAGGTTTATTACGAATATAGAAATAATCGTTCTGACGTTAACTCATTATCCGCACCAAAAGGTCAATACAAGTATAAAGGTGCTACACCGCCATATTTAGAACACGGTGGGTTTATTGAAGGTGGCTCTTTAGACCTTACTTCTAAAGAAAAATTAGCTATGTATAAATGGATTGAAAGTAGCCCGATATTTACATCCGATTCGGATAGCAATGAATTTAAGGATTTTGATTTAGAAAAAGAATTTTCTAAAGAATTTTCTAAAAATGAAATGCAAACTAAAGATATAATTCATTTTTACGAAGTTTCAAGAGGTTATAAAAAAGAACTTGGTGGTGGATTGCCTAATGGTTCATTCCAATCATTTGAACAAACATATTTACCCGCAACAAATACTCCTATTGGTTACGCAGATGGTGGTAAAGTGGAAAGAAAAATTTATGATTTAATTCTTCAAAAAACAAAAGACAGTCCTTACGAATTAGTTAATAAGGAGAGTATGACGGAATCGGAGGCTTTTGAAATGGAGCGTATATTTAGAAAAAGTGGTCTTAAATTCCATAAACTAGTTGTGGATGTTGCATTGCCATTTAAAAAAGGTGGTCGTACAAAATCTGCTTTAGCAAAAGATAGAAAATACTTTAACAAAGACGAAGCTTGGGAGCGACAGTATTCTAAAGGAACTAACCGAAAAGGTTATAAAGAACTTGGTGGTGGATTGCCTAATGGTTCGTTTCAATCATTTGAGCAAACATATTTACCCGCAACAAATACTCCAATAGGATATGGTAAAGGCGGTCTTTTAAGCGCAAAACAAAGATACATACTAGAACTTGAGGGTATTGTTGGTATTAGAAAAAGTGCGGTTGAAAAATTGGTCAAAGATAACAAGTTAAACGAGAAGCAATTATTAAATATTGTTATCGGTGTTGGAAGACAACAGTTAGAGAGGAACGTTATTGTAGATGCAGTTGTTGGAGGAATATCAAGTAAGGCAAACAAAGAGGTTGTTAAATTCGCTAAATCCGATAAAGCATTAAAGCTTGAAGATGGTGGTAAGTTAGGTTTTGATGGATTAGCAAACAAGGTCGCAAAGAGGTATGAAGGAAAACCCGTTCAAGGTAAATTCAAATCTGAATACGGAAAGACTTACTCAAAAGCGGAGGCTTTAGAGGTAGGGAAAAAGGTAGCGGGTAATGTATATAGACAACAACAATCTATGGCTAAAGGTGGAGCAACAAAGCGAAACATAAGCATAGTTAATGACGGTGTTGAATTTAAAGAATCTGATTACAAGACTATTTTTGGAGATTTTGATGGAGATGGAAATGTAAATATAGATGATGCTTTTCCGTTGAACGATAAAAAAACAAGCAAGGTTGAACAAGTTGAATTAAAAGAAACTTTTAGAAAACTTTTAGATGTAAAGGCAGAACTTGATGGTGTTATGAATGAAGCAGTTGATGTATTAGATAAAAAGTCGCCAAAAGGTGCTGACATATATGCTCGTACAAAGACCCCGTATTCAATTGTTAAAAAATTAGTAGAGAAACGTATGCTAAACCCAAGTAAAGGGCTTACAGATATGGTGGGTACTACTATTGCGGTTTCTAATCAAAAAGAACTCAATGAACTTCGAGATAAAATTGATGGTGGTTTATTAGGAAAAGTTTTAGATAGAGATGATTTCTATAAAACTCCAAATGCGGGTTATAGAGCATATCACTACATTGTAGAATATAAAGGCATTCCCGTTGAAGTACAGTTGAAGACTAAAATTATGAAACAACTTCACGAAGTTTCTCACGAATCTTACAAAAAAGGTACTTTAGATGCAAAGGGGCTTGAAAAAGTTTCTCAAACATTTGTAAAAGCAGATAAAGGGAATAAAGAGGCTCTAGCAGAGGCGAAAGCATTATTGGGAAATAAGAAAAAACTTAATTCAGAAGTTTCTACTTCTAAAATGGCTAAAGGCGGTGCTATTGCAAAGTTGAAAAAACAAATGGAAGATAGTATTCATAGCGATTACTATGCTAAAGGTGGTAAAACACAAGGTTTCAATGACAAACTTGATGAATCTTTAGGTAATACTAACGGTAGGGATTCTTCTAAAATGCAAGATGATAAAGACCGTAGAGATGAATCCAAAGCAATGGAAAATTCAATGGGTCGTAGAGCGTATCAGTCTGTTGGAACTATGGATAAAATGGCTAAAGGTGGTAAACTAGATGCAGAATACATACCGAGAGATGAAATTTATACTGTAACCACTAAAGACGGTAAAGTTTATGAAAACAATTATTCTGATTTAGAGTTTTTGAGTGGGGCTTATGTTTCTAAAAAGGTTGTAACGGAAGCAGAGGAAAAAGATAAAAACCAAATGACTTTATTTGATAAGGGCGGTAAATTACCTAAAGATGCCATTTATATCAAGAGAAGGGATATTGCAAGTATAACTCACGGTATTATTGAAGAAGAGGCTAAAAAGTTAGACGGGAAGTTCTTGTTTAATGGATTTTGGCTAGACCCAAAAAGAGATACAAAATTAATTTCTAAAGCAAAAAAGGAAGGTCTTTTTGATAAAAAGAAATCTTCTCCAATGAAGTTTTTTATTGATGATGAAGGTATGTTTAAGGGTGGGGAATTTCGTATAAAATCTCAACAAAGTTATCCAAATAGATATATTATTGCAGAACTAGACGAAGACGGAAAAGAAAAGCCTTTTAAGAACACTATAAATCAAAAAGATTTTGAAGCAAGTTTTTCTAAACTTCCTAAAAAGAAAGTAGTTCCTAAAGCAAAGTCAGACCACAAAACCTATGTAGAGAAATATCCAAGCGGGAATACTATTAGAGTTACATTTGGTAAAGAGAATAGAACTCTAAAATTATCTGACGAAATGATGGCAAGTAAGTCGAAAACAATTGAGTTTGCTAAACGATTAGCAATTAAGAATAATGGCAAGTATATGGGTTATAAAGTAATGCCAAGTCTTAAAAAAGCACCCGCACGTAATGAAAATACACCTAAAGCACCAACACCTAAAAAAGTTGTAGTTTCAGAATCGGTTGTTTATAAAAAGGGAGATAAAGTTCTATTAAAAGATGGCAATACTGAAAGAACCGCTATTGTTAGTGCTGATGGTGTTGATAGCAAAAATAGGATAAAAGTAAGACCTCAAGGTTTCCCTATGGATTTATCTGTTTCTCTTGATAAAAACACAACCGTTTATGTTTTAAGAAAAATGGCAAAAGGTGGAGTTACTAGAAAAAAGAAAGCACCCGCAAAAAAGAAAAAACGTGTAACTAAAAAAGGTAACTACACTAAGGGTAATAACATAATGGTAATTACTAAAAGCATTAGAAAAGAGGGAGAATCTTGGAATGATGCTTTAACTAGAGCAAGGGCTTTGAATAAATAATCAAGGCATTATATTATTTTATAAAACAAAATTTTGTAAGTTTGTAAGAATAACATAATTATAAATACGATGAAAATTAAAGACACAATTAAAGAATTAGGATTAGATGAAAATACTCTTCCTAGAATTTTACAACAAAGAGTAGCTACAATTAATGGTTTACAAGACCAATTGGTTGTTGCAGAAGCAGAACACATCCAAGAGCCGACAGAGGGCAGTAAGGAAAACCTAGAATCGGTAAGAACTTACCTTAAAGAATACTTTGAGGATGTTAAGGAGCAACTTGTTAATCATACCGACAAGGTTGCTAAGAAAGCTAAAACAGATGCGGATGCACAAGCACAAGCCGATTCAGATGCAAAAGCAAAAAAGGATGCAGATGCACAAAAGTTAATTGATGAAGCTAAACCAAAAGAAGAAAAATCTAGCGGTGTAGGTGCATTATTAATTGGAGGGGTGTTATTAGTTGCTACATTGGGTGTAGTAAACATAATGAAAAACAAGTAGTAATTGTATGTATATAATTAAAGCCTACACTAAATCTCAAGCTAAAAAATTAGGAGTAGAGGTTAAACCCTCTAAGTCTAAATCAAAAAAGATTGATGTTTTTAAAAAGGGATTAAAAGTAGCTAGTGTAGGCGCAATTGGATATAATGATTACCCCACTTACTTACAACTAGAGAAACTAGGTAAAGTAAAAAAAGGAACTGCATCCAAGCGCAGAAAATTATATAAATTAAGACATAATGACGATAGGAAAGTAAGAAACTCCAACGGATATTATGCTGATAAATTACTTTGGTAAAGAATTATGAAAGATAGAAACCTAATAGTGTTAATCACTTTTACTTTGTTTTCAGCAGAAGCTTATATGCATTATAATACTGCAAAGAACGAGGGTAAAAAAGATTTTAAATGGTATAGACCATCAAGAGAAACGACAATTAAAAACTTAGGTATTGTTGGGTTGTTTTCAGTTTTAAACGCTTATATAATCGAAACTATAAAAAAATAAATATTATGGAACATAAAATGGAAGAACAAAAAGAAAAGATAAATGGTGTTCATCCCAATCTTTATAAAACATTTTTAATTTTAGCTATGGTTTCTTTTTCACTTGGAGCATTAGTTAATTATTATACATTAAAAAGACTTACTAAGTAATGGTAATCAAAGGAAATGTATTTGACAGTTATGGAAAGCTAGACGGAGCAACTATTGTACTTATGCGTGATGGCAAGAGAACAAACGTAGCAGTTGTTTCGGATGTTAACGGTAATTTTCAAATTGACAATGATGAAATTGAATCAGATGATATTTTTGAAGTAAGGTATATGGGGTATTTAACCCAAGAACTATCTGCAACAAAATTATCTAACTCTTCAATTGAAATGAAAGAAAGCGCAGAACAATTAGATGAAGTTATAATTACTGCAAATATTGGAAAAAAACCAAAGACACCAAGGACACCAATTACTTCAAGATATACAAAAAAGAACACTACAAATACAAAATGGTTTAAGTCGCCAATAGTACTTATTCCAACAATAGCAATATTGACATTAGGCACAGTTTTATTAATAGTAAATAAATTTGATAAATAATGGAAATAGAACCAAGTAAATTAGCAGAGGGTGGAGAAGCACCTAATGTACCCGTAGTTGCGCCAAAAGTAGAAGCAATAATAGAACCAATGGATAAAGGTGGTAATGTTGATAGTTCAGATGAATTAGGGCTAATACCCGTAATGATGTTGGGCTTGTTGACTGCTTCTTTAGTGTATTCTATCTTTTATTATAGAAATGCCTTGAAAGACATTAAAAAAGGTTCTTCGGTTTCTAAAGTAAAAGCAGATGTGGATGCATTGCGTACTAGATTAGACAACTTAACAAAGAAAAAGACACGAAATAATGGAAGGAATTAACATTATAACATACGGTAATATAAATCAACAACAATTAATGCAACTAGAGAAGGAGTGTGTTGCAGATGCAGTATTACCGATACTAGAAGATAAGTTTAGTGATGCTTTAGCTTTTCCTACAAACGATTCGCAAATAACAAAAGACGAGTTAAATGATGTTGCAAAAAAAATGGAATCATTAAAAGAGAAAGATAACCGCATACACTTTGACAGATACCAAAGATATGATAAATCTCTTGCTCAATCAATAAGTTCTGTATTTGCAAAAAAAGGAATGGATGTAGATGAAATAATTAAAAGCGTTTACGAAGATATTAATAGCACTATTTTAAAATTAAAAGCTAGGTATCAAAGACCAAGACCATTTCAGTTAGCACAAATATATAAACTTAAACTATTTCCTTTTCCGAGTTTTAGCGCACACACACCATCATATCCAAGCGGTCATACAATCCAAGCGATTGTAATACTAACGGTTATAGGAAACAAGTATCCCGAATCATATAGATTCTGTAAACAAATGATGGAAGATATAGGTACTAGTAGAGTTTATCTAGGACACCATTACCCAAGTGATAATGATGCCTCTGTATTAATTGCAAGAGAAATAATGAAACTGCCCAAAATGGCTAAAAAATATAATTTATAATTTATAATCTACAATGAAATTAAACGACACAAAAGAAGACACAAAACAAGTACAACCATTAGAGCCTAAAGTAATAAAGCTAGAGCCAAAAAAAGAAGAGAAGCAATTAACCGCAGACGGTCAAGAAATTCTACCATACATTACTTTAGGGATTACTCCCGTTGCAAAACCAAGAATGACACAAAGCGATAAGTGGAAGAAAAGACCACCCGTTGTTAAATATTGGAAATTCAAGGACAACTTAAAATTGCTTTGCCATTTATGTAGGTGGGAAATACGAGAAGAACTAGATATTACTTTTGTTATTCCTATGCCGATTTCTTGGAGTAAAAAGAAAAAGGAGAAGTACGATAACCAACCCCATAAACAAACACCCGATTTAGATAATTTAGTCAAAGCTTTTAAGGATGCTTTACTAGAACAAGATTCTGCGGTTCACACATACGAGAACATAAAAAAGGTTTGGGGAAGGAAAGGACAAATTATTTTAAAAAGATAATTCTTATTTTATGAAATAAAAAGTATAAATTTGTAAATATGAGTAATAAGGCACACAAAAACTTAAACAAAGGTATTCATTATGTATTTTCTGAAATTCAAAAGACCATAGAAACAGTAGGCGAAAGCGGTTTTGTCAATATGCTTATAGAGTTGCGTGAGGATAAAGAATTAATTTATCAGAACGAAATAACTAAGACTGTTATACAAATTGTCTGTAATGAATTTAAAATATCTTCTAAAGAGGTACTATACGGAAAGTCAAGACAAAATGATAAAACACACGCATTAGGAGTAATCACTTTCATTCTTACAAATGATTTTGGTTATTTATTAAAAGACATTTCTTTTGCGTTAAATAAAAATAATACTAATTTATCAAGATACAAGACCGAAGTTGATAACTACGACCCTACACATCCTTTAGACGAGAAGAGATTGGAGAAAATGCAAAATATACAACACAAAATTAAAATCTACAAGAAGCATTATGAGCAACAAAGACAAGAATAACGACATAGAAGAAATCAGCGAAGCACAAATTGAGTCTACTGATTCTACAAAAGAAGAGTTCTACGAGGGATTTAGCCCACTAGACGAACCCGTAAAAGAAAGGGCTTATACCCAAGGTGGTATAGATGGTAGTAAAATTGTAGGGGAAATTGAAGAGCCATCATTTGATGCTCCTAATTTTTCAGATTTTGACGAAAAGGAAGACCCTGAACCAAGTTCTTTTAACCCCGAAATTGGAAATTTAGATAAAAAAGAACAAGCCTATGCTACCGAGCAAATGGTGGATACTGTTTTAGATGTTTATGTAAAAGCGCATCAACTTGCAAACAACTTTACCAAGCTTAAAGAGGATAAGGTTCAAAATGCTATTGATAATGGCGAAATCTCACAAAACCTAAGAGTTCCTATTGATGAACAAGGTGGCTCAATGGGATTGATGGAGTATGTAGGAGAATACAATAATCAATTATCTGATGCTATAAAGGTAGAAGACGATTTTATTGAAAAGGTTAAACCGCCAATGGTTCGAGTTTTTCAAAAGAAAGGTCTTGCGCTAACTGATGAACAATTCCTTATGGTTACTTTTGGTGGAGATATAATCACTAAAGGAGCATTGATATACCAATTGGTTAAGCAAAATAACAAGTTGATAGATATGTGGAAAGACCAAAGTGTACCACAAACACGACCTCAAGCTGAACCACAAGCTAGTAAACCTCAAGAGCAAACTGCCAAACAAGCACCAAGAGAAGAGGAAGTTGCAGAAAAGCCACAATACGAAGAACCCGAAGAAGAGTTTAGCGCAGAGGGTATGGTTCGTGATATGATGCAAGGTAAAGAAGAATCTAATTTTCAGAATACGGATGTAGACGAAAGTATGCCTAGTTTTGGAGATAAACAAATTCTACAAAATTTAAGCAAGTTGTCAGAAGAGGAAACAGTTATTGACATAACCCCCGCTAAAAAGACTAAAGGTAGAGGTAGACCAAAAAAGAATAAATAATGAGAGAGCCTAAACTTGGAGTAGCAGTAGGGAAAAAAGGAGTGGGTAAAAGCTATATTACAGACCAAATGATTGCATCTTATGTTAGGGGAAACCCTAGCAAGGGTGTTATTGGTAGGAAAGCACTTATTTTAGATGTTAATGATGAATTTAGCGATGTTAAAGCATTAAGCTTAAATGATGTTATGAAGTTTTCAGCACACAGTACCGTTGAAGCTAGGAGAATAAGACCGTTTAACAAGGATGGTAGTCGTATGACTTTAAAGGAGATTCAAAATGCTTTGTTTTCTATTTTAAATGACTTTAGAGGTGGACTATTATTGATTGAGGATATAAATAGATACATTAGCGACCACTTGCCAAATGATTTAGTTGGTGCTATATGTACTAATAGACATACCGATACCGATATTATTATGCACTTTCAATCTATTGGAAGAGTAACATCGAAAATATGGCAAAACCTAAATTGGGTTCGCTTTCATAAAAACACCGATAGTGTAGACCGCCACATAAAGAAGTTTGAGGATAAGTTCGAGTATCTTAAAATTGCTGAAATAATGGTAAACACTCAATATTATAATGGAAACGAGAGATTCTTTCTATTTGTTGATATTGATTCTGAAAAGATACAAGGTAATTTTGACAAAGAACTGCTAAACAAGGCAATAGACGACTATATAGAGAAGTATTACCGTAAAATAATAACACCGATGCTACAACAGAGGGATTTAAAGGGTAATAAAAAACACACTCAAGTATCTGCGGTTAAGTTTGTTAAGGATAGAATAGTAAAGAATTATTGCTCTTAGGACTTATTTACAATTTTCATATTGTAGTTATATTGTATGCTTTATAATAATTATTATGTTATAAGATAATATATTTGTTAAATGTGATTCTGTAATCGCTAACAATATTTATTATTAACCTTTTAATTCATTCTGAAATGAATACACAAAAATTAGTTTCTATTTTAGGTAAAGTTCTTACTGTAACTGCGGGAGTATTAGTTGCTTTCCAAGTACAGTCTTATTTAGGAGAGATGCGTGTTCAAGCACCATCGACTGCTGAATAACAAAAATTATTATTCATTTTAAAACAAAATACAAATGTCAAATATTCGTAAATATTTAGCTGATGCAAAAGCAAACGCTAACGAAAGTTTCTCAAATATGACGGGTGGATTCGCAGACGATTCTAACTTCACGGGAGATGATTTTTTTGGTGCTAATGGAGGTGGAAATTCTGCTCCAACATCACAACCTTATATTATTAACGTAGCATCAACAGATGCGGCGGCAGTTCCAAATTTTGCAGTTTTAGGTTCGTATGAATTTATAAACAATGCGGGATTTACTGCGGGTGGAAACTTAGTAGTAGGTGCAATTACAATTTCTAGTGGAATTTCGGGTATTACTTACCGTGAAATGCTTTACCAATTTATGAACAACCCTTTTAGTGTTGGTTTGACTTATTTACAGTCGGGTACCACTAATCAAGTGTTGGAAACTCTTGCAATAAACACAAGAGATGCAAATGGTAACGAAGCGCAGAAAACGTTAGTTCCTACAATTGACCCTTACCAACAACAATCTGATATTATCGCTATGCGATATGGTTTCAGAATTGATGGATTCACGAAGATTAAAATTTCTCAAGTACTTGCTAACGCAACTGTGAAATTATACTTCTATCCATCTGATAACATCAACTTAGCTAGAGGTTTAGCGGGTAGGTCTGTATCAGAGCAATTCGGAAATCCAGGCATTGTTAAGGCTCAAACTATTAACTTACAAGGGTAAATTGATGCTTCGTGTAGCTAGTCTACACAGTAAACTTAATAAGAAAGGGTTATGGCTATGCTATAACCCTTTTTTTAATTTAAAATACAATACAGATGAATACAGTTTATGACTACATAGCGCAGACAGACCCTAATTCAGCAAAAAGAATAATTGAAACATTCGGATACACCGTTACTAATGCAAAGGATATGGGTGCAAACCTAAAGACTTTGGTTAATAATGAAGGAGAAGGTGCTTTGCTTAGTATAATGGAAGCACACCCCGACAAGGATATTATTTTAGAACTTTTTACTAAGAAAGAAGATTCATCAAACGCAAGTGGGAATAACGATTCTAACGCTAGAAGAAATAATGATGATTTTGCTTTTGAACGTGGATTGCAATATGCTAATGCAAGTGGCGCACAACAACAGAATAGTGATGCAAGTAATTTAGCATCAAACACTAACACAATGATATTTGCCTCTGCATTAATCTTAGCGGTAGCAATAATCTTTAAAAACGATAAATAAGATGGCAAAAGTAGATGATTTAACAAGTAACATTGCGGTATTAGTCGCAAACAACAAACTTGCAGTTGTAAAATTTCTAAGAGGACAAGGAATTAATATTTCTGTAAAGTCTTCTGAAAGAGATGTTGCACTTGTTTTGTTTCAAGGTTTAGCAGATAATAAATTTGCAAAAAACTTTAACGATTGGGTTACAAACTCACAATCTAATTACGGAGGGGATTACTCAAACGCAAAAGGATACGATACATTTGAAAAAGCTTTTACGGGTTCACTTGAATCTATCGCAGTTAAAAAAGGAGATTTTGCAAACTTTGATACTAGTAAGCCTTTTGATATTGGAGATTTTGGAACGGGATACAAGTCTGCCTTAGATGCAGATGGAAACAAGGTTGACAATCTTTTAACTAGAGGTGCTAAATCAGTAAATTGGGGTTCACTTATTAATGGTGGTATCTCATTTTGGCAAACTAGTGAAAAGGCTAAAGCCGAAAGAAAGCAAGGAGAGTTATTGTTGAAAGTTGAACAAGCTAAAATTGATGCAATGATTAAAAGTGGAGAGTTAACCACTAGACAAGGAGAAATACAACTTGAAATTGCTAGAGAACAATCAAATGCACCCGAATCTAAAACTGTTATTTATATAGTTGGTGGAGCAGTTGCGGTTACTGTTTTAGCAGTAATAGGTTATGTTTTAGTTAAACGTAAATAATAATTAAATGGCAAACGAAAGAGAGGTAACTTTTGACAAAGTTAAGTTTGACGGTTTAGATTACCAAAGAGGTGTAAATCGCTTCTTTAAATCTGACCTAAAATACTACATTATAACGTTTGCCTTTATTGGTATTGGCGCATTAATATTTGTAAAACTAGATAAAAAATGAAAGAAGTAAACGCAATGGATAGCGCTAAGAAGTTAATTAGTGGCGACCACAAAGAGCAATTGTTAACCAAAACCAAAGGAACTGTTCAAGGTGCTTTTACGGGAATGGTTGGGGGTGTTATGTTCGGTTACTTTAAAAGTAAGAACATTTACACTACGGGCTTCGTGGGGCTTCTTATTGGAGGTGTTATTTCAAACTTATTAGTTAATAGTATTAAAATTCAAAAATAAAAAATATGAGCCAAATAGCGGGAGATTTTGGAAGTAGGTCAATGAGTTGTAGTGAT
>Ga0307997_10000313_pt1 | contig 22278 bp, 22 predicted proteins | sample Davwhametageno36_FD_203165 | JGI IMG/M metagenome (GOLD analysis project Ga0307997, IMG submission 203165) | Marine microbial communities from Davis Island wharf, Antarctic Ocean - #36 | ecosystem: Environmental > Aquatic > Marine > Unclassified | place: Antarctic Ocean: Davis Island wharf... | reverse complement strand
TTAGTAGTTTGGACGCCGAAGTAGAGCAGCAGAGACAGTGGAGTAATTTACATGGTTTAAGCTTACACATCGCTTATCACCCCTGTCTGCCACCGATGCCACTCAAAAGGCACTGCAGGGGCTGGGTGTGGGGTTAGATTGGATGTATGGGTCTGCAGGAACGCCATCTTGATTCACGCACTTATTTAAAGCTAAACCGTGGCGCTGCTCTGGCTGAGTGGCGTCAATTACTGAGCGCATAGATTAGGCTGTGCCAGCAATCCAATTCTAGGTATCAGTTGTTACAATTCTTTAATCCGCCTTGATTATCATTGTAGTTGGAAACGGTATGTCGATTCCACCCTTATCAAAGGCTTCTTTGACTGAACGCGTCATGTCAAATTTGATGTGCCAATAATCGCTACGATCGCACCATACTCTTACAGTAAAGTCGACTGAGCTGTTGTTGAGGTTGCCAACTTTTATCAACGGTTCAGGGGTGGTGTGGATGCGCTTATCATTGGAGATTAAACTCATTAATATGTCTTCAGCAACTTTAAGATCACTTCCATAGGAAATGCCAAAAACAAAATCTACGCGACGAGTTTCATAGGCAGAATAGTTAGTGATCGACGACCCCCAAATTTGCCCATTAGGTACTATCACTTGGATATTATCAGGAGTCGCTAACTCTGTAGTAAAAATTGATATTTCCTTAACTGTACCAGAACTCCCACCTACAGAAACGTAATCACCCTTCTGAAACGGACGAAAAGCAATCAGCATTATACCTGCTGCAAAGTTTGAAAGAGTACCCTGCAGAGCCAATCCAACAGCCAAACTTGCTGCTCCAAGTAAAGCAATTATGGAAGTTGTCTGAACTCCAAATTTATTTAAAATCACTGTGCCACCGAAGATAATCATTAAAACCTGCACTACTTTGCTTAAAAAAAGAAAAAGTGTGTCATCTAATTTTTCATATTTGTATCCAATGTGAATGATCCGATTTTTTATCAACGTCGAACACCACAAGGTGAGAAAAAGAATAGCTGCAGCGACCGCAATATTGGTCACTGTATTTGCTAGCCATTCTGAGGAAAAAACGCTTTCTACCAAAATGTTCATATTATTACCTTCTTTGTATCTCAGACAAACTTATGGGGTTACAGTAACTTCTCTCAGAGAGCTTCGTAAGGGGGTTGCTCATTGTGTGTGTGCTTTGTTACCGCATCGCACAGAGAGTGGCGACGGTCGGTTGGAAATATAACTCCCAACCTGCTATGGATGTGTTGGGCAGCTGTACTATTTAAAAGACTTAACAAGAGGTTTAGGAATGAAAAAAACACAGTTAACTCGCCGGAAATTATTAATCTTTGGCTCAAGTTCTATATTCGTTGCTCCATTGGCTGCTTTAGCTGCCAGCACTCTCCCTAATATTCACGTAGTAAAAAATCCCCAGTGTGGTTGCTGCAATGCTTGGATAGAGATTTTAACGGAAAAAGGCTTCAATGTTACTGCGGAAGATCGTTCTGGTAGCCTTTTGAATAAATTTAAGACTGAGAGTGGTATCCCCAGAGAAATGATGTCCTGTCATACCGCTAACGTTGATGGGTATTTTATCGAAGGACATGTTCCCGCTAGCGACATAAAACGTCTCATAGCAAGCCATCCTGATGCATTGGGATTAGCAGTGCCAGCGATGCCTTACGGTTCACCCGGGATGGGACCTGAAGATGAACGCGAAGCCTTTGATGTGTTTATTATAAGTGCTAACGGCACAGCAGAGGTATTTCAACATTATCCAAAAGCAGGGATACCCGTTTAAGACTGGCCTCCTAACCTTCTGATTCCTTGTTCGCTAAAAGGTACCCGGGGGTGGTACCAGCGGGTGTTGTTCGCAGCTCGAAAGAGATTAGCTATCATGAATAACTGGGTGTGGCTAAATATGCTTTGACACAAAACCATCATTCTCCAGCCCTGGCGATTAAGAGAATGTTTAATATGTCCAAGCTAACAAAAAGCACTGTGGTTGAGTTTTTAGGTTGAGTAGCAAATTATAAAAAATTTAAGGAAAATATTGACGAAAACTGACGAGGACATCACGGACATCTGGACACCCCTGTAGGGGTGTATCCGTGTCTGTCCGGTTTAGGTATGACGACGGACATGTCCGCTACTTGTCCTGTCTGTCCGGATCATCAATGAACCAGATTTTATCCTCATATTCACGGACATAATCATTCGCCTGCAACCAATCTCACGCCCGGTTAAAGCTTTTGCATATGGCCTCTGACGTTGTTTCGCATGAAGTTCTGCGCAGCTTAAAATCAGAGTACCAATGTGTGGCCTCCACGACTTTGCGATTGGGTGGATAATGTTGTGAATTCCTAATCCTGCGGCCATGTTTGTCTATCGCGTCGAGCAGGGCTTGGTGTGAGGTTGAGTTGGCCGTGAGGGGCTGCAGGAGAACATATTTGTGCTCCTGCTAATTCTGTTTGTAACCTTAAAACTTTCGCTCAAAATCAAGCATCAGCGCCTTGCGTGCCGTTGAGCCAATTTTGTCATACTGGAACTGAGCATTGATATTATTCAGCCCATCGTCAGATGCTGCCGCAAGACCGAGAGCCACACCAGCGCCACAGTTGCGACTAGACGAATTGCGGTTAGTTTGTTCGCACTTGTAGCGTGGTGCAAAACATCGCTGTGAGCTATACGGATGGCATGAGGATAAAATAGCACTCCATGTCGATCAAGTTATTCCAAGGTCTAAAGGTGGCCCTGACGACATAAGCAACTTCCAAGCACTCTGCATGACCTGCAACACCAATAAGCGTGATACTGACGATACCGACTTTAGGAATGTTCTAGATTGCTACAATGACCGTGAAGCCAATTGCATCTTCTGCGAGCTAAGCGCTAGTCGTATCATAGCGGAGAATGAGCTTTGTATTGCTATCAAGGATGCCTTCCTTGTCACTGAGCATCACACTCTAGTCATCCCTAAACAACACGTAGCTGATTACTTCGACCTTCATCAGCCCGAACGAAATGCCATCAAAGCCATGCTGCATGACCAAAGAGGCAAGATACTCGAAGAAGACCCCACAGCCACAGGCTTCAATGCAGATACTTCAGCGGGTCAGACGGTCTTTCACGTACATGTACATTTGATCCCACGCAGAGAAGGTGATGTCGTTGACCCCAGAGGTGGGGTACGTGGTGTTATCCCGAGTAAGCAAAAGTATTAAGCTGTATCTTTAGCAGTCGCCTTCAAATGGCCTTCTACATTTGCTCCAAAATCTATTCGGATACTTTCTGCAACGATTTCACCTGTAAAAATCGCAGTCGAAGATAAAACAACCTCTAAAGCTGAGATCGTGCCCTTCAAACTTCCCTCCACCGTAACCGACCTCGCTCGGACATTTCCGTCCACTTTACCCGTGCCCGTCACTACTAAAATATCAACAGTTAAATCACCTGTGATTTCTCCACCAAATTCAACCACTCCATCACTTTGCCAATCACCTTTAATAACTATGCCGTCGTGTAAAAGAGAACGGCGGGGCGCAGGTTTAACGGAAACATCTTTTGAGAGTTTGAGATTTTCATCTTTTGATTTGGAAAACATTTTATGACCTTCTTCGTTAAATTGTTCTGAAATGTAGAATTTGTATTGTCGCAACGATGGCAATAGGTTGTTAAAATAACATATACGTTGTGCTAAAATTGAGATCAAAATGAGACAGACCCCCTCTTAATTAAAGTGGCGTCAAACGCCAAATAATCTAAAAGGAAAAATTGTATATTCTTTAAGTTCAAAATGGAAAAGCCGTTGAAGCTAATATCATCAAAATCAACTAAGTCTTTGCTCACTTATGCTGGCTCTATTCCTTTTTTGTTGGGCGCTTTTCTTCTCATAGCAGATATTGGGACACAGAAATCGATTTCTAATATTCAGCATTTATTGAGCGTATATGGCCTTGTTATTGGTTCCTTCATGGCTGGAACTTTATGGGGACAGCAGCTGGACGAAAATAGCGGATGGCAACGATACGTGCTCTTGTGTAGCAACACTATCGCATTGGCGCTCTGGGCAGCTTTCGTAATATTTAGCTTCACGAGCTTGATGGTAGCTTATGCTATTTCTTTTCTGGCTCTCCTACTAGTCGACTACCAATTAAGCGAGAATGGTATGAGTAACGTGGCTTATTTTAAGCTGCGCTTTAGGGTAACAATTATAGTTGTTTTGGCCATTGGGATTTCAGCTTTGGCTGGCTAACTTAATTTAATAGTTTATTTAGGTCTAATCTCTAAATCTCTATGCTAAAGGCAAAAAAGGCTTCATACTGGCATAAGACACAAAATAAGAAATTAATCGTACTCAAAGACTGAATTATACAGCCTGTATCTATTTAAGATGGTGGTGCCTGACGCCTCATCATTCGTGTAATGAACCGCTTATCAGATAGAGGAATTGGTTGCCTGTCGTTATAGTTCCAGAGGCTAACAGTGATGACGCTAAAGAAGCCTTCTACACAGCTTACGAAATTTTTGGCAGGCGCAAACCCACCCTCCCGATTGAAGATTAGTCATTTGGAAGTCCATGGGATTAATAGGACGCTAATGGGGCGGGCGAATTTGTTAGGCTATTATTATTTCTTTGGCGGACGCTTCTCAAATGATGGAATACTCTCAGAAATGTAGTGAAATGCCTGTTTGTCACAGGTAAATATTGCAGCTTGAGCTTGGTAATCTTCAGGTTTGTCCAAGGTGCCTACCTTAACAATCATTGATTTAGGGCGTGACGGGCTTCGTGAACCTATGCCTGTTCCACAGGCGCCACAGAAGTGTCGTATCACTGGGTTCTCCAAATCAGAACGAGCGAAGGTCGATGGCGCACCTTTAGTGTATTGGAAGTCACTATTTGAAAATACGATCACAACATTGGCATTTCCACCAGTGATGTATTGGCACTCACGACAGTGGCACTGAAACGCTGCCTCTTGCGACCCATTCACCTCGTAGCGAAGCTCGCCACAATAACATCCACCGACAATAATACTCATGTTCCATCACCCCATCGAATTTGAATATCTGATAAGATCATAGTCTGATTTTTACTAACTGCATAATCCTTGTTTTATTATTTGGTGCTTAAGTACTTTTAATTACTCCAAAACAGCCACTGAAACCATTTCATCCAGCACCTCAATGACAACACAATCGAAAGTCTACTGATTAGGAATCGGGAAACTGCTTAGGTTAAACGAGTGAGGAGCCATTCTGATGCTATTTTACTCGGTACACATTCGGTACACAATTCAAAATTAAATCCTTCTTAATCTCTGTTATCAAATAATTATTATCAATATGACGATCCCTACCGCCGGAACCATAACAACTTAAGTATCTGATTTGGATAACTTAAACTGCTTCGGTGGCCTGTGTCATACGTAACCGTCACACATATGGCAGTTCATGTTTGGTATTTATGATCTCTTTGGTGCCCCTCACAGGAGCCCTACTCATGGAATTACAATCCAATTTGTTTCGCCATGGTGCCACATACGCATGCAATTATGGCAACGCTACCAACCCTGATGGATACAGCGAATGCACCCGACCTGAACTTGACCAATGGGGAGATCCGGTTCGATCACGTGACCTTTAAATACGGCGAAGTAGACGTAGTCGTAAGTGACCTATCGTCGACATATCAGCTGACGAGAGCGTTGCCTTGGTGGGCCTGTCCGGTGCAGGTAAATCGACCTTCGTGTCCCTTTTGATGCAGTTGCGAGTTATTAATGCTGGAAGAATTATCGTTCACGATGTCATACAGACCTCCTTACGAGAACAAATAGGTGTGGTGACACAGGATGTCGGCCTGCTGGATCGGTCGATCAGTGACAATATACGCTATGGCTGCCCAAATGCCACATGTGCCGAGGCCACCACAAAGGCACGGGCTTCATTCACGACTTGCGCGATGACAAGGGTGCCTGGAACTTGACGCATTCGTCGGAGACCGGGGCGTAAGCTATCAGCTGGTCAACGCCAAAGGGTCACCAAGTTGTAAAGGTTGTTTGGCGTGTCTCACCTAACAGATGTCCGACCAGCTAAAAATGAGTTTGCAACGCGTTCTTCAGATCACGGATCAGGTCGTCTGTATGTTCTAAACCGATATTCAAACGCACCAATCGCCCTGCGTAATCCTGCCCCGGTCTTTCGACATCTGGATACACAATGGCGAGACTGTTGACCCCCCCCCAGCTCAGCCCGATCTGAAATAATTCCAAGCTATCGATGACTGCTTCAACCTGCGTGGGGGAAACATCATCCTTGAACCAGATAGAAAAGACGCTTGTTGATCCCGTAAAATCCCGCTCCCAGACGTCATGCCCTGGGCAAGAGGCAAGTGCTGGGTGAAACACAGCCTGTATTTTGGGGTGATCCGCAAGCCAATGCGCCACTTGCAAAGTTGATTTTTCAAGCTGCTCCAACCGCAAAGCCAATGTCTGCAAACCCCGAAGCGCGAGGCTGCAATCATCAGGTGAAACTGCAAGTCCCAGTTGACGGTAAATGGGCCCCATCTGTTCAAAAGCGGGCGCATCACGAACGGATACCGACCCCAACAACAGGTCGCTATGCCCACCCACAAATTTAGTCAATGCTTGGATACTTACATCAACGCCGTGGCCAAAGGCGTCGAACATAACGCCAGCGGCGTAGGTGTTGTCTAGCGCGACGGCAACCCCCTTGTTATGTGCGGCTTTGACAATCGCAGGAACGTCCTGAACTTCCATCGTCACAGACCCCGGGCTTTCGCACCATATCAATACTGTGTTTGACCTAATGAGATCAGATATTCCTGCCCCAATCATGGGATCGTAGGCTTCGACTTCGATACCCAAGCCGCGCAGAATACCTTCGGCCATTTCCTTGTTAGGGCCGTAGGCCGAATAAGGAACCAACGCGTGACTGCCAGTTGAACAATATGCGAAATACACCAGTGCGATCGCCGCCTGCCCGCCGGGTACGATTAAGGTGCGATGCGCGCCTTCAATCTCAGCGATGCGCGCGGCCAATTCCAGCGCTGTTGGAGTTCCATATAAGCCATAAGAATAGCCAACTTCGGCTTGATCCCAGCTGTCTTTCACCGAAGACTGATCATCAAAGAGGACGGTTGAGCCACGGTATACCGGCGTCACCAGAGACTTATAGTCCCTGCGCGCACGCGGGTTTGGGTCAAGAAGTTTCGTTCGCCAGTCCATTGTTAGCTCACTTTAATGTTGGTTGGTTTTGCATCAACAATATCGTTTCCAGATAAATGAGAGCGGCTGATCTAATTTCCGAAATCGGGACGTACTCGTTGATTGAGTGACATTGCGCCAAATCACCAGCACCACATATCACGGTGGGACACCCGAAATTGGGCGCATCCGTTGAACCGGGAAAAGTCATGTATTCAGCATCTTGGCCAGTGACCCGTTTAACGGATTTGGATATTGCCTGAACGATTGGCGATGACATGTCTGTTTTGAGGGGTGGGCAATTCAGACTTGGTGCCGAGATTTCATAGATGAAACCGGGTATGGTTGCCGCAAGTTGTTCCAATACCTCTGTAAGTTCAAAACTGACACTATCGTAGGTTTCGCCCGGAATGGTACGACGGTCAACCTCGATCTCGCAAAAATCAGGAACTGACGATGCGCCTTCGCCACCTTTGATGGCACCGATACTGAATGTGGGTCTACCGCATAGTGGGTCGGGGTTACGCGTTGAAAGCGTGTTTGCGTAGGCCTGCAAAGCGTCGATGACGGCTGACATGTGGTAAATCGCGTTGATCCCATTCTCGGGAACGCTTGAATGTGTGGATTTGCCGTAGGTTCGTATAAAAAGGCAGATTTGTCCGCGATGGGCTATGCTGATTGCCAACTTGCTAGGTTCAGCAACAATAGCGCAATCAATGTGCGGCCCGTTTTCGCCAAAGTCTTTGGAGCCGATCATCGCGTCTTCTTCATCCACAACGCCTGCAATTATCACATCCCCGTTGAGCGGCGCATCGCTGGCAACAAGTATACGTGCCACTTCCAGATAGACGGCTAAGCCTGCTTTCATGTCACACGAGCCGCGCCCGTGAATGCACCCATCCAAAATTGTGGGCTCAAAGGGGTTTTCATATCCGGGTATACCGACCGTATCCAAGTGGCCTGCAAGCATAATAGTTGGCCCATTACCTGCCCCTTTGAGACGGCCCCAAACATTGCGACGGCCATCAGAAACATGAGCAGAGTACACATCTAACCCGATTTCCTTCATTCGCGTTTCGAAAAACTGCGCCATTTCCTCTTCGGCAGGACGCTTTGGGTCAGCATTGCCGAACGTGTTCACGCTAGGAATGCGGACCATCGCAGATAGATCGTTTATCAGGTTTTGCTCATTCACTTGCATTGGCGGCAATTCCTCCACGCTCAGATACTAAACAGCCTACCGAAACCTGCAAGCTTGTCATCAATTCCGACCAGTCGCAGCAGATGCCATGCAAGCGCATGATTGCTGGCTATAACGGGTTTTCCAAGTTCTGCTTCGGCCTCATCAATAATTCCGGCAGCTCGAAGGCTGGTACAGGAAATGAAAATGCCGTCGCATAGCTCAGATTTCCCAAGTGCAACTGCCGCCTTCAAAATCGACTTTGGATCAATCTGCCCCACCAAGATGTCATTTTCCTCATAGAACGACCCAACCAATGTGATAGCAATACCTGCCTCCCCAAAACGCTGCTGCATCGCTTCTGTTACCTCTGGTGTGTAGGGTGTTAATAATCCCAGGCGCTCAACGCCCAATGCCTTGAGCGCCGCCTTAGCAGCGGTCAAAGGGTTACTTGATGGAATATTTGGATGACTTTCTTTCAAAATCGCCTTGACGCGATCTTCACCAATGATCGTCGCACCTGACGTACAAGCATAGCCAATCGCATTCAGTCCCAAATACTCAGGGAGTAGGCCCGCAGCGACTGGCAACTCTTCCTCCATTTTCGCAAGGCTTTTGGCGTTAACAACAGTCTCATTAGTCAAGCGCGCATGATATAAATCGACCTCCACAGCGTCAGTCAATTGCAGCAACTCTCGTTCCAACGTTTGATCTGACGCGAGTACGAGGAGGCCAATGCGGGCCCTTACTCTGAGGTCCGGATTGGTGGAGAATTCAAAGCGTGTGATCACGGGTGGCGTGGTTTCATGCATACAGGGCCCCTTTCGTAGACTATGCTAATCGTGACCTCCAGCACCTTGCATGGCAAAATGCGACACGCTCGTGAAACTTCCGGCTATTAGATTGAGTTAGTGCCTCCTTAAGGATCGTTCATTGAAGGCGGTACCGGCCCGTGAAATTAGGCACCAAGCTGTTGAGCATCTTAATCGCTCTATCGTCGGTCATTTAGTAGGCAAAAGGCGGGTTAGCTGCTATCTCGAATCGATTGGAAGAGGAACCTGTAAGCACGTTTCTTAGCATGTCTAACGGTAGCAAACTCAAGAAGCGGACATTCAATCCAGGACACACTAGAGTATATTAGTCCGCTTTGTGGACCTCAACACCACAAAATTCCATGCGATTGATCAATGTCTGCTTTAAGGAAGCTGCAATGCAGCTGCGCCCACGCAGGCCAAGGTCCGCTAAGGGCCCTTCGCGTCGATGATTTGAGCTAAACCTATTTTAATTTGGCCCAAAACGACGCTTTACGATCATGAGAAATGCGGAGTGCCGCAAAATAGTCGGCGTGGGATTGAAATGTGCCATATTCAAGAATGGCATCGTCAAGGACGGAACAGTCCATCAGATGATCTGCCGCATGACCGTACAGTGACGAACGCCCCTCACCTAAGGCAAAGTCGATCATCGAACGCCACAACAGAACCGCCGGTAGCGGGTGGCGCTCTCGCAGAGCTTCGGCAGCAGGCGCCAATATATCATAGCGATTACCATCAATCTCATCCAATCGGTTTTCAATCAGTTGGGCAGCAGACAACAAGTCGGGCCATTCTAGAAAAAAGGACAATGCTGTAGAAAAACTCGGATAGGACAGAACATGCGCTCTCGCCTTTTCTTCCGCCTCAACATCCTCAAAGTCGGGAAGAGCTTTGATATATGTACGCAAATGAGATTGATCAAGCGCCTTTATAAAGTAAGACCAGCGGTGTTCTTGCGCATCTTTAGTACGCCCCAATGCTTCGAGAGTAGCAAGATAACTGTGGTTCCAAGCCCCTTGCCCAAAGTCGCGCCCGTCTTGATCGACATCATTCAAGAGCGTCAATGCGTCATCAGTGCGGCCTTCATTTATAAATAGCAGTGCGACTTCGGCAGCGATATCTTTGCGTTTCAAATCCTTTGAGGTGAATTGCGCAACATATGCGTGCATATCGCCCGCCGCCGCTGCGATTTCTTGAAGGCAAGACTGAACGAACCGCTCTTTACGCTCAGCAGCAGAATCAACATGACCCCCGCGCAACTCCCGCAGAAACAAGATTGCGTCGTGCTGTTCGGCTTCAACATCAATTGGTTGAGCCGCGAAATTTTCGACGTGCTGCCTTAGCTGATCTAAGCCGGTTGCCCCAAGAGAGTCCGATAGAATTCCAATGATCCCATCCCATTCCCCGTACCCATTGTCTTGGATGACATTCCAAACACGCGCGGCCAGTGTCTCAACCTTCACCAACGCCAAGGGTGCGATAGCTTCAAAATGCAAGATAGCGGCCCGGAAAACATCGCCAACGTCGCCCCTACTATCGTCAACGCGCTCATAGAGAGATGGGGCAATCTCGATAAATTGCCAGAGCAACTCAAACGCAGAGGGTGGATCCTCTGGCGCGACTTTTTTAACGATCATTATGACTTGTGTATCAATATCTTTGATCAGGGCTTTTCGTTTGCGCCAGCTTACAAAACTATTGGATTTTCGCAATGTAACAAGGCGTTTACGGATTGCGTGCACAAGTTCTGACGAACCCAAATTATGGCTTAATTCCAATCTCAGACGACGTTTGATGTCCGCACTACCGGTGCTCACTTCGATCAAGAGGTCGGCCAATTTTTTTGCACCAAGAGCTTCAAGGTTATCTGTGTTTAAAGTTTTCTTTGACATAGTTTGAGCCTGACAGTTTGAGTGGGTAAAATAAAGTACCCTCCAGAACGTTTATCTGGTCACGTTACCTTGTTAATGCAGCAAAAGTCCGGTCTGACAGGCCGTACTGCGGCATTACTGAGATTGGCCGAACGGCAGGAAAGAGCCCATGTTGTACTAAACTGCTGTGTCTTCGAATGTCCGCTTCAAAACGTATCTAAACCTCGACAGGCAACGCACCCGAGATTTTCATCTGCCGTAAGATAAAGGTGGTTGTCGTTGTCTTCACAACCTTTAGTCTAAGAAGCCGGTGCATTATAAACTGCTCCAGACTTTCGGGATCTGTGGCCGCAACTTTCAAAATGTAATCGAAGTCGCCAGTAATCGAAGAACATTCCAACACTTGCTCATTCGTATCGATGAAATTCTGAAATTCTCTGATCGAAGAGGCATCGTAACCGACGAGGGAAACCTGAATGTGGGCAAGCGCACGAAGGCCCAGCTTTTTACCGTCCAAAATTGCCGCATAACGGGTAATATAGCCATCTTCTTCGAGACGTTTCACGCGCCTCCAACACGGGGACGCAGACAGGCCCACCGCAACGGAGAGTGTTTGCGTGCTGGCGCGCCCATCGCGCTGAAGTTCTTTCAGGATCAGTTTTTCAAATAGATCTAGCAAAAATTTACCTACTTATTAGCAATTCTGACAATAACTTACCCATTATTGTCGATATCAGATCAATTTGGAAGACTTTTTCTTTTTGTTCTAGATTACCATCCTCAAACATTCCAAGCTTCCTCATTGAAGAAAGATCACCCCAATGAGCCCTATAAACTATGCCTATCAATCCATAGCACGTGCCACCAAAGACCATGGAACGACGAAAATGTTCGGGCTGATGGGAGATGCAAACCTTTTTATGGTAGACAGTTTTGTGCGCGAATGTGGTGGAGAGTTTATTCCCGCAGCCCACGAGGGAAGTACTATTTTGATGGCGGCGGCCTATGCCCATGTCTCAGGGAATGTCGGCGTTGCAACCGTAACGCACGGGCCAGCTCTTACCAATTGCGTCACCACGCTCGTTGAGGCCAGCAGAATGCACACGCCACTGGTTATTCTGGCTGGCGATACTCCCGTCGCTAATCCGCGCCACCTTCAAAGTATCGATCAACGTGAACTTGTGAAAGTGACAGGCGCAGGGTTTGTTCAGCTTCGCTCGCCGACAACGGTGACAGAAGATGTTGCGCAGGCGTTTTACCGTGCGCAGGTTGAACGGCGTCCAATTGTCTTGAACATGCCCGCTGACTTCATGTGGCAGGAGATGGACCACGCCACGAAGGTCCTTGATGTTTTCACAAAACCCGGCGGGGTCGCTGAAGGCGACACTCTCGACAATGCTATTGGCATGATCGCCTCTGCCAGACGTCCACTAATTTTGGCAGGCGGTGGGGCCATTCACGCGCGTGACGAATTGGTGCGCTTGGCGGAAAGGTTGGAGGCACCGCTTGCAACCACTTTGCGCGCCAAAGGCCTGTTCAACTACCACCCATTTAACATCGACATTTTCGGCACGCTTTCGACGCCTGCAGCTTATGATTTGATCGCCCAATCCGATTGCATAATCTGCTTTGGCACCGCGTTGCATGACTTTACCACTGACCGCGGCAAGCTGATGAAGGATAAACGGATCATTCAAATTGACGTTGATCCAACTGCGATTGGCGGCGGCTTACATCCTGACGCGGCCCTTGTCGCAGACGCGGCATTGACTGCTGAGACCATATTGTTTTGGCTGAATGAGGCCGAAATTCCAGCAAGCGGATTTACCCGTGAACTGGATACCACCACGCTCACGGCGCATGTAAAAGGAACAGGTAAAGCATCAGAGGGCTTCGTCAACTATGTGGATACACTTGAACTGCTAGAAGATGCCTTACCCAAGGACCGCGTTTTGGTCACCGATGGGGGGCGTTTTATGACTGAGGTCTGGTGCCGCATTTCCGTTCCCAATCCGCATAGTTTTGTTGGTACCGTAGGCTTCGGCGCAATCGGGCTAGGCTTGCAAACGGCTATAGGTGCTGCCGTTGCGGCCCCAGATCAGCCCGTTGTCCTGTTTAGTGGTGATGGCGGCTTTATGATGGGTGGCATTAACGAGTTTAACACGGCTGTGCGCCTTGGGCTTGATTTGATTGTAATTATCGCGAACGACTCCGCCTATGGGGCAGAGCATATCCAGTTTGTCGACCGCAAAATGGACCCAAGTTTGACGGAGTTCTCTTGGCCATCCTTCGCCGAAATCGCCACGTCACTTGGCGGGCAAGGGTTTGAAGTGCGCTCAAGTGAACAACTTGAAACGGCCTTGCAGGCTGTTGGAAACCGCACTGGTCCAAGCTTAATTGAGCTACGTCTAGACCCCGCTGATGTTCCTGCTATGCGCATTTAATACCATCGTTCCCTTACAGCGGCATAGAGGACCTTTAAGCTATGAAACGGCAACGACAGGATCGTCATGCATTGTGGAACTTCGTGCGGAGCGAAGCGAACGTCTGGTTTTCGCGATTTGCCGATTTGTCTAAATTGTCTTGATGCCTCCACTGTCATATTGAATGGTTATACATTCACTTTTACGATACCTAAGAACCTATAAATAAAAAATAAGAATCAGATACTTAATAGATTTTAGCTCCATCCTTATCGCCGGCGCAATTATCACTTAAGCATTTTATTCGGTTGGGCCAAACGTTCTACTCTTTGACCAACGCACAACCAAAAGATCTTCAACTCTTGAGTGGGTTCCACCCAATGATAGCCGGGACCGAGAATGAAAAATTAAGGCTTGGAAAATGTGCTCTCGGTTAGCGATGCAACAAAGTAATCCCCAACAGAACATTAATTCTACAAAGCCAGTAATTCCCTTCAGTCATTGAAGCTCTTTCAAATTGGTGCGAGAATTATGTCCTAACGTCCACGAGGTTTGAAATGTCCAAAGTTATGCAAGGCTTCCCGCCAGCGGAACCAGACCGCGCTTCGCTCGCCAATTGGCGCAAAGCTCCTTATTGCCAATGGGCGTTTCATCATGTGCGAGAAATTGTTCCATCTGTTGACATCCCAAACGATCCAAAAGACGTTTGGGAACTGGAGCACGGCACTATAGATACAACGAGTTTGGACCTTGAAGACACCATGGTTGAGACAGACAGCGATGCAGTTGTTATTCTACACAAAGACAAATTGATCCATGAATCCTATCGCAATGGAATGACGCCACGAGATCCGCATATTTTAATGTCAGTATCAAAATCCATGCTGGGCTTGGTTGCTGGGACATTGATAGAGCGTGGCGAATTGAATGAAGATGATCTGATAACAAAGTATCTACCTGAGCTCGCAAGTACTGCTTATGCTGGTGCTACGGTGCGTGATCTACTGGACATGCGTGCTGGTGTCTTGTTCGACGAAGATTATCTTGCCACTGAAGGTCCAATTGTCGATTATCGGTTTGCAGCGAACTGGAACCCAGTCCCAAAAGATCATGAGGCCGGCGACCTACGGTCTTTTATGTCAGTATTAACCAAGTCGGACGGACCACACGGCGGTCGGTTTCACTATGTTTCGCCGAACACAGACCTGTTGGCATGGGTTTTTGAGCGGGCAACCGGGATGCGCTACGCAGAACTTGTGAGCGAAAGGCTGTTGAAACCGCTGGGGGCAGAAGCCTCGGGTTACATAACCGTTGATCGTATAGGCGGCGCGCGCGCGGCAGGCGGAAAATGCTTGCTCGCAAGGGATTTGGCGCGCGTAGGCATGATGATGGCTAACGGTGGGCAACGTGACGGAAAAAAAATTATACCGGCGAGTTGGATAGAAGACATCGTCAGAAACGGCGATCCCAAAGCTTGGAAAGATGGCGATTTTTACGATAACATGGGGCAGAGAGATATCCATTATCGTTCAAAATGGTATATCCAGCGCGGTACTGAACCAATGATTTTTGGGATCGGAATTCACGGCCAGTTTTTATTTGTGGATCCTGCTAGAAAACTTTCAGTTGCATGGTTCTCCAGCCAGCACACTCCGATGGACAGTGAACCTTTCGAGAAAACACTCACAACAATCGAAAGAATTCGCGCGTTGATTTCTTAAAAACTGTAAAGGAAACTTTGCTTGAGACCTTATCAGTCACTTTAATATAGAAATCGGCAAAATACGCTTTAAGTCGGGTCAACTAAAAAGGATCTATCGTATCAATAAGTTTGCCACTCAAACGCTATCAATAGCTCATCAAGGAGTAGTTAAAAACACTCGTCGATGGCTTGAACAAATGGTGGTAGGATTAAACCTATGCCCATTTTCCTGTAACGTCATCGCCCAAGACCAAGTGTATTACGCCATATGTGATGACACCAACGATGCGCAACTAAAACATTTCTATGTGACGGAATTACAGCGCCTACTTGAGGCTAACGAAAATGACGTTGCCACCAGCTTACTCATGTTTACTAGAGGTTTAGACAAGTTCAACGATTACCTCGCCTTACTCGATTGGTTCCAGGAGCTGTTAGAGAACGCAGAACTGACTGAGCATTTTCAATTAGCTTCATTTCATCCTCAATATCAATTTGAGGGTGTCGCTGCTAACGATCTTAGCCACTTCACCAATCGCTCACCCTACCCCATCATACATCTCCTGCGTCAAAATCAAGTGACCAAAGCCCTCGCTCACGTTTCGGATCCCAAGAAAATCTATTTAGATAACATAAAAACACTGAATGAACTTGGTCGCCAAAAGGTCGAAGCACTCTGCCCATGGGGTAAATAAAAAACGTTAGCATTGCATTGTAATCGCTGTTTACTCAGCTACTTCTCGATTATGGAATACAGCCGCAATAATGATGATGTACGCTCTGTTCCATTGCCTGCCAGTCGCATGGCGCGCATGGGTAAACTAGGTTCGTTGACTGCAAGTGTCGCCACAAACATGGCCCTCAATGGTGTCAAACAATTGGCACAAGGGAAACGCCCCTCTCTACGCGGCCTCTTATTAACACCATCAAACGTAAAACGTGTATCAGATCAGTTGGCTCAGATGCGTGGCGCAGCAATGAAAATTGGGCAACTTATGTCCATGGACACTGGAGAAGTACTTCCACCAGAACTATCCCAAATTCTGGTGCGATTGCGTGATAGCGCAAACCCTATGCCGCCAGCCCAGCTAAAAAAGGTTTTAAACGCTGAATGGCCAAAGCAATGGTTGCAATCCTTTCAAAGCTTCAACGTTCGCTCAATTGCTGCAGCCTCCATCGGACAAGTGCACCGTGCTCAACTAAAAGACGGGCGTGATCTCGCAATCAAAGTGCAATATCCTGGTGTTGCAAATAGTATCGACAGCGATGTCGCCAATGTTGGCGTTCTGATACGTACGTCTGGCTTACTACCCGCAGGTTTCAAACTAGATTCCTATCTTGAGGAAGGCCGTAAACAGCTACACAAAGAAACCAATTACATGCGAGAGGCCACTCAACTTTTACGGTTCCGTGATTTGCTTAAAGACATGAAGCAATTTGTTGTTCCCGAAATGCATAGTGACTGGACCACCCCAAATATTCTAGCAATGACATATGTGGCAGGCGTGCCAATTGAGAGCATTGCAGAAGAAACCCAAGAAATTCGCGACCGAATTGCCAAAGACCTAATTGACCTTACTTTGCATGAGCTATTCTCATTCGGAGTCATGCAAACCGATCCAAACTTTGCCAACTATCTTTATCAACCAGATAATCAACGCATCGTGCTGTTAGACTTCGGTGCCGCCCATGAAATAGCGCCCAGTATTGTAAAATTTTATCATCAACTAATTCAGGCTGGTCTTGCGAGCGATACTGCCTCTCTTGAGAAGGTTATAAAGGATATCGGATTCATCGATGATGACACCAAAGACAGACACCGCAAACAGGTCGTTCATATGATTAAGCTTGTATTTGATACGCTGCAAAGCAACCGTGATCTAGATTTTGCAAATACAAGCCTCACAACGCATATTCAGGATCAAGCAATGTCTTTGGCCAAGGATGGCTTTGTCCCACCACCATTACCAATCGACGTTCTGCTGTTACAAAGGAAATATGTTGGGGTATTTTTGCTTGCAGCTAAGCTTTCGGCGCGGGTTAATATCATGGCATTGTTAGACAAGCATTCGTGTAAAAACCTCTAGGACAAAATTATCAACTGCAGCATGTTGTATATAAGCTAACCAAATGCATCTTAATTCGAGAAAAGCTCGATATATTAATAGAGCCATGGCAGGCCACGATTGTTGGAACTGCCAAAGCAACCCCTTGTTGATCGTCGTAATTTACATAAGAGTGCGGTAGCAATAGTGCCAAACTCCGAAAGGACAGAAATGACAAAACTTACTGGTAAATGCCTCTGTGGCGAAGTCTCATTCGCAGCTGATGGTGACGTGCCTGTTATGGCCAATTGCCATTGTACAGCATGTCGCCAATCAACAGGCAGTGCTTTTGCAACGTTGATGTTCATGAAGCAGGATGATGTAAAAGTTAGCGGCATGCCAAAAACTTTTGAACACAAATCAGACGGCGGCAACCTGATGACCAAGCATTTCTGTGGAACTTGCGGAACACCACTGTTTACTCAGAATTCAGCTCGCGAAGGTATGCTTGGCTTGCGTGTGGGTATCATCAACGAACATGAAGAGTTCACCCCGAAAGTGAATGTCTATACCTCGAGTAAAATGAAATCGACAGTTCTCGACGACAGCATCCCTGCCTTTGAAAAGATGCCAGGGTAAACTAAGTCTACCTCCAGAAATTGATTTGGTTTTTGGGGGTAAACGCCACTTAAAGTAGCTATATTTTGACTTCTCCAAGTGCATCCGACAGCCTTACATTTCGAAGCTAAAAGAACAGATGCTTTGCCTCCGCGATTGTAAGATGTCCGCTGTCAAATCTCCTGCAATGGGATAGGGGAAGCGTTTCAGCCCGTGCATAACCCTGCTTGATTTGACCAAAAGTTGGCGGTATCATAAATCCTTACAAAATTATGGCGACTGCAGATGATTATTGGCGTTTCAGCCTTGATAGCATCAATAGCGCCAACGCTATGCTCGCTGGAACAAGTTGAGGAAGCCCTGCTTGCATGGCGACGGTCACTGCCGCCATGCAAGCTTCACCAGCAACGAAAATTAATAAACATACAGCAATGTTGAATTGCTATTTTTCATCTTTGATCAAGAGAGACCAAACCAGTCCAACGGCTATAAAAGCGTTATAGATGAATTGGTTATAGGCTACAAACCCATATCACACAAGCATGGTACGAGTGGTTGCCGGTGATCGTTGGCAACTGCCTAACCCAGATCAACTTTCCAACAATCCCACAAGATCACGAAACGAACTGCAGCCACTGTTTCAGCAAGTATTACCTTATAATTCGGCGACATTTGACTACTTGAAGATCTAAGATGCGGATCATTCCTATGTAGCTTGACCTAAACTGCAAATAGGACAATTAATTCATATAGATGGCTTTGCAAAATCATCCCCGGCCCTCCGGCAATGGAGTGAAGCCCTTGAAACTGCGTCACGCCTTCGTACCCGAAGTTTCGCCCTATACCCGACTTCTTGAAACCGCCAAATGGCCCATTGTTGTCCATCGCTGACGGACCATGTGCAATGACGAAGGTATATCCTGCCTCAATTTTCCGAGCGAGAGCCGCTGCCCTCTGGGTGTCTGCTGTCCAAATTGATGAGGCAAGGCCAAACGGGTCGTCATTGGCCATAGCAATGGCTTCAAGCTCTGTTTCAAACGGGATGATTGGCAAGATTGGACCAAACTGCTCTTTGCGCACAACCGACAACGACACATCGGCGTTCAAAACCAAAACAGGGCGTTGGAAGTACCCATTTTGATACAACTCTTGATCTGGGACCTGCCCCAATTCATGAACGTCTTGGCCTGCCGCGCGTGCCTCCGCGATCATGTTTGCAACAACCTTAAGCTGTTTTGCGTTGTTCATAGGCCCCATTGTCGTTTCAGGTAACAAACCATCGCCAATCACCTGCGCATCCACAACTGTCCTCAATCCAGCGACCACCTCATCATAACGCGACTTATGTACGTAAAGCCGTTTCAGAGCGTAACATATCTGCCCTGTGGACATGAACGACGCACGGTACAAGCGTTGAAATACATCGCCTGTCAGGTCAGCATCATGGCAAACGATACCGGCATCATTGCCGCCTAACTCTAGCGTGACTGGGGTGATATTTTCAGCGGCCACTTTCATTACATGACGGCCCACATCGACGGAGCCAGTAAAATTCACAAAACGAACCAAGGGATGCCCAATAATGGCATCACCAATCCGAGATGCTGATCCGGTGACAATATTCACAACACCTGGTGGCAACATTTCGGCGATCCTGCTTAGCGTCATAGCAGGCGCGAGTGCTGAATTGGCCGATGGCTTCACGACAACGGTGTTCCCGGCCATTACGCCTGCGGCAGCTTGGCACCCAAAATTGCCAACAGCCAATTCCACGGAACAACCAAAGCAGCAACACCGCGCGGTTGCCGTGTTATAATCATGTCGTTTGGCACTGCTTTTATATGTTCGTCTTGTTCAAGACGATCTGCATAATTTGCACATTGCAAGAAGCGTTCACCAAGCCGGCTGATCTCTAGCCGTGTTTCAAAAACGATCTTCCCATGTTCGCGTGTGAAAAGACGTGCGCGCGCCTCTACCTCTTCCATATCTTGCGTGATAGCGGCAGCGACTTTGCGTACCATCTCTGCTCGCTCTGCATAACTAAGTGCCGCCCATGCAGGAAATGCTCGATGCGCGGCCTTCATCGCGGCCTCAACATCGTCAGGTGTCCCTGCCGCGGCCCGTCCAACTAGCTCAGAAGGTCGAGCAGGGTTAAAAATGTCGTAGGTCCCGCCGTCCGATGCAGGCCGCGCGGCACCATTAATAAAAAGCTGTGTTTCAACCGTATCTGACATGGTAAGATCCCCAATTATTTGGACAACCTTACGTGACATACGTGATAAGAAAGAGTGATAAGTAACAAATTGCTGTTGCTCCAGCTTATCGCCTACATAGAAGTAACACGCCGCCTAATGCACATTGCAAGCGCGTCAGCAGCAGGGGTTAGCGGATGCCCGGCCCTTGTCATCAATGCAATTTTCAAAGGTTCAATTTTCTCTCGGATCGGCACACGTGCAATCTGCCAAGTTTTTTGAACCTCTCTCATCAAAAGCGAAGGAAACGTACAAACCGCACCAGTGCTTTCCACCAAGGACAGTGCACCAAAATAGGATTCTGACGTTGTGAGTGCCTCTGGTGGCGTCATTCCATGATCAAGAAACGGTTGTTTGAAAATATCACCCGGTCCTGTCTGAGCTCCGATCATGATCCACTGCGCTTGTGTCAATTCAGCCAAAGACTTTGCCTGCAGCAATGGCGATCCTGCTGCAGTCACCACATCAATTGGAGTTTCCAAAAGATGTTCAACTGCTATTTCACGGCTTAGGTTCGTTGGCGGCACTGGCCCAATCAATATATCTGTACGCCCCTCCCGCAAAGGCTTGAGTGCACCAGGAAATAACCCACTGGTCAGGCGAACCTCAATTTTGGGGTGTGTTTTGCGAAACAGCGTTAGCGCAAGCGGCATTATGCGCATCGCAGCCAATGGCGAAAGACAGACAGTTACAGCACCGACCTGTTCACCACGCAACTGTGCAACCTCTTCATCAAGACGGGCAATCTCAGAAGTTATTGTGCGCGCCCTAACCAACACTCGCTCACCAACATCCGTCAGTTCAACCCCTCTGGATGTGCGTAGAAACAATGATACCCCTAACTCACTTTCCGCTTGGCGCAAGGATTGCGTCAACGCAGGTTGAGATTTGTTAAGGTACTTTGCTGCAGCGCGTAGGCTACCGTGGTCAGCAATAGCGACTAAAATTTGAATATGTTGAGGCTTCATGGTGATCACAAAGACTTATAGGCAACGTATTTTCAAGGCCTATTTTAATCGCTAGCCACAACCTATTATAAGCATACCTAGGGGAGAGTGACAAATGACATCATCGACCTACGCCGTAACCGGTGTTGCAAGCGGAATTGGCGCGGAATTAGCCCGCCTTCTGAAAGCACAAAATCACCGCGTCATCGGATTTGATATCCAAGAGACACATGACAATGTGGACCAGTTTATCATGTTGGACCTCAATGACGTCTCAAGCATCGCCCTGGCTGCAGCATCCATTGACGAACCCCTTAATGGATTGTGCAACAACGCAGGCCTGCCACCTCGCGCTGGATTGGAAGAGGCCATCTTGCAGGTGAATTTTCTTGGTACCCGCGCATTCACCCATGCGATGACACCGCACTTTCGGACAGGCGCATCTATCGTGAATATGGCCAGCCGTGCGGGCCACGGATGGCGCGACGGGGCTGATCAAGTAAAGCGGCTGTCTGCCATCACTGACAAGCACCAGCTGGCAGAATTCATTGCATCTGAAGGGATCGATGCCATCCGTTGTTACAACTTAACCAAAGAAGCCATGATCCTTTGGACCGTCGCGGAAACCGAGGCGATGGTAAGGTGTGGCGTACGGATAAATTCCCTAAGCCCCGGTGGTATTTCCACAGGCATCCTGGGTGATTTTCAAAAAGCATTTGGCGCGCAAATGGCAAAGAACTTGGTACGTGCAGGTCGCCCGGGTGCGCCAACCGAAATCGCTGAGATCGCTGCGTTCCTACTTTCACCTGCCTCAAACTGGATCAAGGGCGCAGACATCGCTATCGATGGTGGCATGAGCGCGTTCAACCAATCAGACGCGATGGATCTTTCATGCCTAAGCTTAGGATATGAACCGCAATGAACATTCCAACGCTAGACATCGATTTCTATTCCGATGAGGTCATAAAAGACCCCTACCCTCTGTATGCAAAAATGCGTAACCTTGGTCCAGTTGTCTACTTGCCTCAACATGACCTTTACGCCCTACCGCGTTACGCCGAGGTCAGTGAAGTACTGCGCCAACCATTGAGATTTGTTAGCTCCCGCGGTGTTTCACCCATTCAAAAGGTGAATGACATTTTAGTTGGGTCGACGCTTAACTCCGATCCACCTGAACATGATCGCACGCGTGCTGT
>Ga0307997_10000307_pt1 | contig 22488 bp, 18 predicted proteins | sample Davwhametageno36_FD_203165 | JGI IMG/M metagenome (GOLD analysis project Ga0307997, IMG submission 203165) | Marine microbial communities from Davis Island wharf, Antarctic Ocean - #36 | ecosystem: Environmental > Aquatic > Marine > Unclassified | place: Antarctic Ocean: Davis Island wharf... | reverse complement strand
CACAGGTTTCTTCAAGTACTTCCCAAGGGGTATTGCTGCTGTTGCCAAACTATCACTGGCGGGTGGTTTACAACACGGACAAACTCCCGAAACCCTTAACTGGGATAGAGACAAATCAGGTGACGAGCTTGATGCTCTAATGAGACACATCCTCGATGGGGATTGGGATCAAGTCGCTTGGAGGGCCATGGCTAACCTCGAAAAGCAATTAGAGAAAGGCTTTGTGAGTGACTGTCAAGTTAAATAAGAGCACTACAGAGGTGTTTATGGACAAGTCAAGTAGGTTGTACAAGTCTCATTACGATAGGAACTTCAGGAAGAGAAGATGGGAGATGATCTTTGAGTACTTTGGAGGTCGAAAGTGTCAAGACTGTGGTGTTGCATCCGAGCATCCAATCTATGATCTCCATCACAGAGATCCTTCAGAGAAAGACTTCTCTATTGGAGCACTAATACGTAAGAAGTGGGCAGCGTTAGAGCCTGAGGTAGCTAAATGTGACCTGTTGTGCTCTAACTGTCACAGAGTTAGGCATGACATAGAAAGAAAACAACAACGAGAGGTGTCAAATGGAAGTAATTAAAGGTGATTTCGGTAAGACTACTGAAGCAGAGCCAAAGAAACTGCTTGACTTACTACATGAGGCACTAGCAAGTGCTGGTATTGATGAAAACACAGTGGGTAAGTTCATATTAATTGCAGAAGTTGAGGGTGATGATGATGACTTCAAGATAATGACTGCTTATGACACCATGGAAACCAACTATATCCTAGATGTAAGCAAGTTAACTTTCTTAGGGTACTAATAATACCACAACAACCTACAAACTAAACCAAGCCTAACCTAATACACGGCGGCACTTGAGGATTTTGCATGAAATTAGTATTTGATATAGAAAGTAACGGTTTATTGGATGAAATCTCTACCATTTGGTGTATCGTATGCCAGAATGTGGAAACTAAAGAGATCATCTCCTTCTCAGACTACGACAATACACTACAGAGCACCCAAGATGGTCTTGATTACCTTCAGAAAGCTGATGTACTCATTGGTCACAACATAATTGGCTATGATATACCCGCAATTAAGATAGTTACAGGGCTTGATTTGATAGAGAAGAAGTGCTACGACACCCTAATAATGTCCCAGATGCTGCGTTATAAGCGCAACCACAAGCACGGGCTGAAGGGTTGGGGTGAGAAGCTGGGTGATAGTAAACTAAGTTACAACGATTGGACTAAGTACACACCGGAGATGTTGACTTACTGTATACAAGATGTGCAGTTGAACACCCAAGTGTACGAAGAGTTAGTAAAAGAATTCAAACAGTTTCATGGAAAGTTCCCTACAATTGCTAAAGGTCTTGAGGTAGAGCACGATGTCTACAAGTTCAACACCATGGTCAGAGAGCAGGGTTGGAAGTTCGATACTAAGAAAGGCAAGGTAAGTCTGGCCGCTATGAACGCAAGGGCTGGAGAGATACAAGATGCTATCGAGCCGCACCTCGGGACACATGTAATCTACACTGATAAGGAACCTAAGACTCCTAAGTTCAAGAAGAACGGAGAGTACACAGCAGTTACTGTACGTCTCTTGTCTGAGTTCCTAGGTAGAGACATACTGCCCACAGATACACATGAGGTAGGTGTCGGTGTTACCTTCCAGCGTAGCAGGACAGTTAAAACTAAGCTTGGTCAGATAGACCTAGTGAAGGAGTGGTTGCTAGAGAAGAAGGGGTGGAAGCCTGACGAGTACACACGTAAGAAGAATGCGTCTGGTCGTTGGTTCAACGTGTCTCCTAAGTTCACAGAGACTTCTCTAAGTAAACTAGGAGAGGTGGGTGCAATGCTAGGCCAGTACTACACACTACGTAACCGTATTAGTGTAATGGACAGCTGGTTTGCACAGTTAAAGAATGGTCGTATCCACGGTAACATGTGGACTATTGGTACACCATCTTTCAGAGCAAGACATGAAGTCATTGTAAACCTACCGGGAGTCGAGGCTGCATGGGGTCGTGAGCTGCGTGAGTGCTTCGCTGCTGATGATGGTGACCTTATCGTAGGTGCTGACTCAAGTGGTAACCAACTGCGTGGCCTGTGCCACTACGTGGGCAACGAGAGCTTCACTAAAGAAGTTGTCTTCGGTGATCAACACCAACGTAATGCCGATGCACTAGGGTGCTCACGTTCAGTAGCTAAGACATTCCTGTATGCCTACTTGTTTGGTGCAGGAGACGCTAAGCTAGGTCAAGCGTTGACCGGAAAGAGTAACGCTAAGATCGGCAAGGAAGCTCGTGCTAACTTCGCCAGTGCCATCCAAGGTTTGGATGAGATCAAGAAGGAAGTAGAAAGTGAGTGGAGTCGTAAGAAACAAGCCCAAGGTAACGGATGGATACATGGGTTGGATGGAAGACCTGTGTTCATTGAGTCAGAGCACCAGTGTCTTAACTATCTGCTTCAATCAGCAGAAGGTATCACTTGTAAGGCAGCTGTATCGTACCAAATGCAGAAGATCAAAGAGGAAGGACTACGTGCTAAGCCCCGTATCTTCTACCACGATGAGTCTGCTTGGTCTGTACACCCTGATGATGCTGAACGTGTTGGTCAGATCCTAAAAGAGAGTTTCGAGTTAGCACCTAAGTGGTTTGGCGTAGAGTGCATGGATGGCGGTGCTCCTATGATTGGTACTACCTATGCAGATGTTCACTAGAGGACTAGATGATGAGTAAAACAATACAAGTACTGATTGATGCTGATTCAATCTACTTCAGGATAGCAATGGCTACTCAGAGAGAGAAGGACATGCGTGTAAACATACGCAAGGCACTCATGGACATCGAGGATAAGTGTGCCATCTTTGACCCAGCAGAGCTGAGGATAGCCGTTAAGGGCCATGGGAACTTCCGTACTGCCGTCTCAGAGACTTACAAGGGTAACCGTAAGCGTGAGCTAGAACCCGGTGAGAAGAAAGCTCTGGCCTATGGACATCAACATCTCATTGACAAGTATGGTGCAGTTAAAGCAGATGGCATGGAGGCAGATGACCTCGTGTCTATCTGGGCATGGGAGTGTATTCAGAATGAACAACCCTATGTGATCGTCCACATTGACAAGGATCTTAACATGATCCCCGGTCAGCACTACAACTTCGTAAAGAAAGAAGAGTACTACGTTGACTTCGAGAAGGGACACTACAACTTTATGATGCAGATGCTGATTGGAGATGCAACAGATAACATCCCGGGCGTTAAGGGTATAGGCCCAAAGAAAGCTGAGAAGCTGCTGCTCAACTGCCCCTTCGACAGGAGGTGGCAAACTGTTAGTAACTGCTGGGCAGATAAGAAACAAATGCTTATCTCCGCTAGGCTACTATGGATGGCTACTACCTTTGATGAAGCTGAGGGTGGTAACGAACTACTGCTTCAGTACATAGATGCTAAGTCAGTAGAAGAGTTCTGGGCGCAAGACCCCATACCACTGGAGGGAGAACATGAAGAACACACACAAGGTGAAACCCCTGAGTGCGAACAAGATGTTTGCGAAGAAGGGGAGGACAACCTTCAAGACAGCGGACTACAAGAGGTATCAGGAGGAGATTCGGGACGAGATGATGGCAGCAGTGTGGCCCTTCGGGACGAATCAAGTTGAGTTCACCATCGAGGGAGGCATGTCTAACAGGGGTGCTGACCTTGACAATATAATAAAACCTCTCTTAGATACCTACCAAGGTATCTTTGAGGAGTTCAATGACAACAAGGTGTACCATATAGAACTCACTAAGAAGATCGTTAAGAAGGGTGAGGAGTACATCAGTGTACATATCAAAGAGCTAGAGAGTGTTACATGAAGGGGGGTAAACCTATAGCTTGGAGCGACTCTTCTATTAAGCCTCTCAATGTACCCTTTGCAATTGTTGGAGATGGGTGATGAAAGTTAAAATGTATAAACTAATACAAAAGATAGTCGAGTCCGGTGTGGACGCAGGTTATGACAGAGCGCACAAGCACACAGATACACCTATAGAAGAAACAATTAAACACTGCATCGAAGAGTACATAATGAACGGCTTTGATGAACACTTTACATTTGAACACGAGGAATTATAATGGAACAGTATCAACAGTTTATACACAAGAGCCGCTACGCACGTTGGATTCCTGAAGCAAAACGTAGAGAGACATGGGCAGAAACAGTTAACCGTTACGTTGGTTTCTGGGAAGGACGGGGACAAATAGATAAGAAGACAGCGGCTCAAATGTTTGATGCCATCCATGACCTAAAGGTTATGCCCTCAATGCGCTGCTTAATGACGGCGGGTACTGCCTTAGCTAAAGATAACGTGGCTGGATTTAACTGTGCGTACCACCATGTTGACTCACCCCGTGCTTTTGATGAGATGATGTACATCCTCATGTGTGGTACAGGCGGGGGCTTTAGCGTAGAGCGTAACTATATTAACAAACTACCAGTTGTATCAGAAGAGTTCCACCCTACAGATACTACCATTGTAGTAGCCGACAGTAAGGTTGGTTGGGCCTCAGCATTCCGTGAGTTAATCGCTATGCTGTACGCTGGTAAGATTCCTAAGTGGGATGTGAGCAAGGTGCGTGGTGCAGGTAAGCGCCTTAAGACATTCGGTGGTCGTGCCTCCGGGCCTGAGCCATTAGTAGACCTCTTTAACTTCTGTGTGCAACTCTTCCAGAAAGCTAAGGGTCGTAAGCTATCAAGCATTGAGTGCCACGATGTGTGCTGTAAGATTGCTGACATCGTAGTTGTAGGTGGTGTTCGTAGGTCTGCATTGATCAGCCTCTCTAACCTATCAGATCAACGTATGTCCAAGGCTAAGTCAGGACAGTGGTGGTTGGATGAGGGTCAACGTAGACTTGCTAACAACAGCGTAGCGTACACTGAGAAGCCAGACTTTGAGGCCTACCTAAATGAGATGAAGAACATGTACGAGTCTAAGGCTGGTGAGCGTGGTATCTTCAATCGTGTTGCAGCCCAGAAGATTGCTGCTCGTAATGGACGGAGGGATGCCACGTATGAGTTCGGAACTAATCCTTGCAGTGAAATAATCTTACGCAGTAACCAGTTTTGCAACCTCTCCGAGGTAGTTGTACGTGCAGAAGATACAATAGATGATCTTAAATCTAAGATAGAGATGGCAGCTATCATCGGTACCCTACAGGCTACACTAACTGACTTCCGTTACCTACGTAAGTCTTGGAAAACTAATACAGAAGAAGAAGCACTGCTTGGTGTCAGCCTTACAGGTATCATGGATCACCCAGTGTTGAATGCAAGGGGTGGTGTTAATGGTGAACTACAAGACTGGCTTGAGACAATGCGAGACACTGCTATCAAAGTTAATAAGAAGTGGGCTGAGAAGCTTGGCATTAATCAGGCTGCTGCTATTACAGCTGTCAAGCCAAGTGGTACTGTATCTCAGCTTGTTGATTCTGCTTCTGGCATTCACCCTCGCTTTTCTAAGCATTACATTCGCCGTGTACGTTCAGACAAGAAAGACCCACTGGCAGTCTTCATGCAAGAGAAGGGGTTCCCAGTAGAGCAAGACCTCCATAGTGAATCATCACTGGTGTTCAGCTTCCCCGTCAAGGCACCTGAAGCTAGTGTGACGGTCAAGGAAGTGGGTGCAATGGCTCAGCTTGAACAGTGGAAAGCCTATCAGGACTTCTATTGTGAACACAAGCCAAGCATCACTGTCTACTACACAGATGACGAGTTCTTACAGGTATGTCAATGGGTCTGGGATAACTTCGATATGTGCTCAGGGATCTCTCTGCTGCCCGTTAGCGACCATGTGTACCTACAGGCACCCTATGAGGACATAACCCCTGAGAAGTACACTGAGTTGCTTGAGGCTATGCCTACGGGTATTGACTGGGCTGACTTAGGTGACTTCGAAATGGAAGATAACACTACAGGTTCTCAAGAGCTAGCCTGTGTTGGTGGTGCGTGTGAGATCGTCTAGTATGGTTGATGATATGAGAGACATTGTCCACGGCCCCGTAATGAAAGCAATGACTGACGTTGTTGAGGGCAGGCTAGCCCTATCCCAAGCCTGTCAGAAACATAGAGTAACTAAAGAAGAGATACTAGAGTTAATCTCTAGGTTCTTACACGAAGAGTGAACTGGTTTAAACAAGTTGTTGTTTACGTAGTATCACTCCGGGAATAGAAGTTTTATTAAACTAACGTAGCCCCATAGGTATTCCCTGTGGGGTTACAACATTTAAGGAAAGGATTATGACAACAGTAGTTAACTATACACTTGATGAACTAGAGAACAAGGTGATCCTCTGGGGACACGAGAAGGGTATCCTACCTAACGGTCAGGCTTCCAAGCAGTTCAGTAAGACACTAGAAGAAGTCTCTGAGTTATGCTCTGCCATCGAGAGTAACGACCATGATGAGGTAGTGGATGCTATAGGTGACATCGTAGTGACGCTTGTAATGCAAGCACACATCTGGGGTGTAGACCTTAAGGCCTGTTTGGATGCAGCGTATGGTGTAATCTCTAAGCGCACTGGCAAGATGGTTAATGGTGTGTTTGTTAAAGACTAAAGATCTGGGCCACACTTCGTGTGTCCCTCTATAGGATAATGTTATGAAGAAGCTTACTAAGATTGAAGAGACCACTCCTGAGACTGAGTACACTAAGTCTACCTTAAAGGCAGAGAGACAAGAGAAGAGTGAGAAGAAGCGGAAGAAAAGGATATCTAAAGAAACAATCTACGAACAACGATGGAACTAATCAGAGGCTCTTATGAGACCAGAATACAAAAGCTCACCAATGATAACCAAGCACCTTGCATGTGAGGCTTGCGGGTCATCCGATGCTAAGTGCATGAGGGAAGACGGAACAGGTTACTGCTTCAGCTGCGCTACTAACTTTAAAAGCACCACAACTAATCACAAACAGGACATCCAAGAGATGGCTACTAATTACCCAGTAAGTTTAGAAGAGATCGGGACGTACCCCACGTATGCCTTGTCCTCAAGGTGCATCACCAAAGCAACAGCAGATCACTTCAACGTGAAGATGTCTGTAGATTCAGAAGGCAGACCAGAAGCACACTACTACCCTTACACTAGAAACAACAACATCGTGAGTTACAAGATCCGTAAGCTGCCTAAGACATTCACTTCCATAGGTGACTCTGAAGGTATACAACTGTTTGGACAAGCGCAAGCATCCAATGGTAAGACTCTTGTCATTACAGAGGGTGAGCTGGATGCACTAGCTGTGTCCCAAGCCAACTTCGAGAAGTACAAGAAGTACTACCCGGTTGTCTCTGTTCCACACGGGACGGGTGCTGCAAAAGCCCTCCTAGCTAACCGAGACTTCCTTCGTCAGTACGAGACTGTAGTCCTGATGTTTGATATGGATGAAGCTGGTCAAGCAGGTATAGAGGCAGCCTGTAAGATCGTTGGGGCTGGAAGGGTTAGGATTGCTAAGCTCAAAGAGAAAGACCCTTGCGATGAACTCAAGGTCAACGGGTACATGAGTATCATCGAAGCTATCTGGTGTGCCGAGGCTTGGTCACCATCCGTGATTGTCAAGGGTGAGAAGGTATGGGAGATGTACCAGCAACGCAAGAACATCAAGAGTGTTCCCTACCCTACCTGCCTCTCCGGTTTGAATGAGAAGATCGATGGCCTCCGTCACGGTGAGATCGTATTGTTCACTAGTGGTACTGGCTCAGGTAAGAGTACTGTGATCAAAGAGATAATACTAAACCTCCTTAACACTACTGATGATAAGGTAGGTGTGATTGCACTAGAAGAGTCTGTTGGTGAGTCCGCAGAGAAGCTCATTGGTATGCACCTCTCAAAGTCATTACGAAGAGGACACGAAGTAACCCCTGAAGAAGAACGTGCGGGTTATGAAGAGGTCTTTGGGAGTGAGAAGTTGATGATGCTAGACCACCAAGGTTCTGTATCTGATGACTCCCTCATAGATAAGATCGAGTACATGGCCCTGATGGGTTGTAAGTACCTCGTCCTCGACCACATCACTATCGCTGTGTCAGAAGGTAACTCAGGGTTAACTGGTAACGAAGCTGTAGATAAGTTGATGTCAGACTTACTGAAGCTAGTTAAGAAGCATGACGTATGGTTAGGTCTCGTGAGTCACCTCCGTAAGTCACAAGGTAAAGCTTTCGAGGAAGGCTTGATGCCCTCTATGGATGACATCAAAGGGTCAGGTAGCATAAAGCAAGTCAGCTTCGACATCATTGGCTTCACTAGGAACCTAGTAGCTGAAGATGAAGGTGAGCGTAATGCAATCAAACTACGTGTACTCAAAGCTAGGTACTCAGGGGAGACAGGTGATGCAGGGGTAGCTAACTATAATAAGGACACAACTCGCCTTACCAAAGGTGAAGTGGGGTTCTCCATGGTCTGATAAACTAAGGTATTCAAATGAATTGGTTAGATAATATAGAGTTGTACCTAAGGTTAAAGCTTACGGGGAACCAGAGCAGGGCATCCCACGGGGCCAAGTTATTAGCCAAGCACCCGGAGTCTCACGCGAGGCTCCAAGAGTTTGCACTAGTAGCCCACACAGTGATCACTACACAAGCTAAAAGTGTTTCTAATGTTACACAATGTAAACTAACAGTAACAAGTATCGCTATAGGTAAACGAATCCTAACCTCTCTGACCAACTCAAGGAGGCATAGCTGGAAGGATGAAGTGCGCCTTGGTGATATGTTTGTTGAAGCTTACTACCGACTGGGGTACGTGGATATAATTAAGCCAGCATTCAAATCAATTAAGCCTGTCGAGATAATACTACTCGATACATTCCCAACAGAACTACCAGTAGCTGTAGCTAAGATGACCTTGCATGGTGTATGGAGTGAACGCCCCAGGCCTATCAACAGGGCTGAGCAGATCATACAGTTTACAAGGGACAGTCCTAAGTTTGTTAAGGGTGTTGTCAAGAGGTGGGATGAGGTACTCGATGGCCCCTTCAAAGAACTGCTAACAACCAAGGCTATTAAAGCAGTGAACAAGTTGCAGCAGGTACCTTGGGTAATCAACAAGGATATATTAGAGGCTGTCAAGGCTAACCCCTACAAGTTCTTTAAGGAAGATGATAAGTCCCCTGAGAATAAGTCGAAGAAAATAGATTATGTGTACACAATAGCCAAGGCAACAGCACTGTCAGAGGTTGATCAGTTCTACTATGCACTGGATGTTGACTACCGTGGACGAGTCTACTACGTGGAGAGCTACATGAACTTCCAAGGGTCAGACCTCGCCAGAAGCCTCCTAAGCTTCTCTAAGGCACAGTTGGTTACACCCAGTGGGTTACGTTGGATGAAGATACATTGTGCCTCCTCGTACAACGAGAGCTATCCTAAGGGATCTATACCCTCATGGTGCACCTCTGACTACAAGACTCACCTAGATTCTGAGGGACTAGATGATATCTCAGTGGATAAGATGACACTGAGGGATAGAGAGCTGTGGGTTGAGAACAACTATGCCAAGGTCTACATGACTTCAATGAAGAAGCACCTGCATAAGTGTGAGAAACCTGTAGCATTCCTAGCAGTATGCATTGAACTACTAAACTATAAGGAGAACGATGGTCATTATTATTCTAATCTGCCTATACCAGTGGATGGTAGCAACAACGGATGGCAACACCTAGGTGCTATCTCTAAGGATGCGCAGACAGCAGGGTTGGTTGGTCTAGTACCAGTAGATATCCAGAATGATTTCTATGTACAGACAGCTAAGATGTTGATATCTATAACAAAAGATGAGACTCGTAGAGACATACTAGAGAGTATGCCTATGAAGAAGATCAGGAAAGGTATCAGTAAGAGGGGTAGTATGACGAGGGCTTACTCCGCTGGTGCACAGAAGATTGCTGAGAACATGTTCCAAGACTGTAGTAAGTATGATTACTGTGGTGAGTATGGGATAACAGAAGAGATCTGTAAGGGTCTTGCAAGGGATCTAGTTAAGGCTATCCAACTGGTATGCCCCGGCCCCCTTAAGACTATGAAGTACTTACAGCAGCTAGCTAACGATAGGCTAGACCAAGGTTACGGTTACATGACATGGACATCCCCTTCAGGGTTCCCTGTGATCTACACCTGCAACCATCAACGCTCAGAGAAGCAGAGGGGTACCATCAGTGGGCTTGGGCAGATCAATCACGTAGCTAAGATAGACACTAATGTGTCTGACCGTAGAGGTTTCATGTGTGGTATCTCCCCCAACTTCATCCACTCACAAGATGCAGCTCACATGAGCTTAGTTATACACCAGTTCGATGGTGACTTCGGGGCAGTGCACGACAGCTTCAGTACCCATGCGTCAGGTGTAGAAGAGTTACTTACGATAACCAAGAGTGTCTTCATAGGTATGTACAATGAGGATAACTATTTCAATAACATTCAAGCTAGAATAGAAGCCACGGCTAACCAGCCAGAGCTAGGTAGCTTGAACATAGAAGATGTAGAGAAGTCAGATTACTTCTTTGCATAAGGAGAATTACATGGATAAGAGTACAAACTTTAACGTACTAGCATTACAAGGTGCAGACATTGATGACATGGAATACATTGAGCAGTTCAATCTAGACCCTAAGTTAGCATACACTCCGGGTATCAATGACGCAATGCTTGACTCAGTCCGTGCTGAGAACCTAGAGTTCTTTAGGTCAGAGGGTAACACCGAGAAGGAAGCCTTGCGAAAAGCCAACGAATACCACAGCTCAGCTAAGGCTAGCATCAAACGTCTACTACGAAACATAGTTCACTAAAGGAAACACGATGAGTAACGTAAGCCTAATAGCATTATCTAAACCCTCAGCTATCACTGGTTGCCATACAGCTAACGAGCTAATAGCTTACACAGCAAGGGTGAGCAACCCAGCTAACCAGAGTAACCTTGAGACAGCACCTAAGCTCGTGAGGTACCTGATCAGGGAGAACCATTGGTCACCCTTCGAGATGGTACACATGACCTTAGAGATTAAGACTACTCGTGACATAGCACGACAGATACTTCGGCATAGATCCTTTGCCTTCCAAGAGTTTAGCCAACGGTACGCTGTGAGTGAAGACTTCGAGTTACGGGGGTGTCGTTTGCAAGACCCTACTAACCGTCAGAACTCTGTAGATACAGAAGACTGGGAGCTGCACGAGGCTTGGCGTATGAAACAGGCTGGGTTACTACGTGAAACTAAAGAGGTCTATCAGTGGGCTTTGGATAAAGGGATTGCCAAGGAACAGGCTAGAGCGGTACTGCCAGAAGGTAACACCCAGTCTACCCTGTACATGTCAGGGACTCTCAGGTCTTGGATACACTACTGTCAGTTGCGGATGGAGGCTGGTACGCAGAGGGAGCACAGGGATATAGCTAGGTCGTGCTGGACAATTATTGAAGGACACTTCCCAGATGTAGCGGAAGGATTAGAAAAATAAGATAAGGGGTACCCCGGGCATTGCGCCTTGGGTACCCCTATTTTTGTATATCAAATGAGATATAAAAGCCCTGTGTTAGGGTAGTTTAGTGAGCGAAGTATTGGTAAACAGAACCCTTGCCCCTGTTCATCTCCTTTCGTATCTTAGCTTTACCAACTTCAGCATCGGCTTTAACCTTGCTAAGCAACTGTTTAGTATCTAAGAATTGTGTTACCAGTTTGTTAAAGTGCTGCACCTGTTGAGGTGTCGCTGTCTTCGATCCGAATGTAAAGCCAACATCAGTAGCCATCTTCTTCTTTATAATCATAGCCATATCTGCGGCTTTCTGGTCAATGTCTTGAGTAGTGCTGCCTCTCCCCGGATCTGTAGCTTCTGCTAACATGTAAGCAAGGTTCTGTGGGAAGTCAAAAACCACCTCAGTTCTCTTAGTCTCCGTCAAGTATCCCATCATCTGAAACTCTTCATTAACTTCAAGAGACACCTGTGCATTCGGTGCCATCTTAGAGATCTTACCATTCAGAGCAACCTCTGCTCTCTCTCTTGCACCTTCATACTCCCCGAACACATCCCAATCCATCGTAGCTTCTATCCAGTTCTTATTACTCTCTTCAACAATAACATTAAAGCCATTAGCATCCGACTTAAGCGCATCGTAGATTGGAAAGGCGTATGGGTTACCATTACTAGCAGCATCTAGCTTAGCCATAGATTTCCCAGTGTGGGTGGTAGCAATAACAGCAGCGTCTGTTGACTGTGGCCCTGCCACTACAGAGGTGTTAACTGCTTCCATGCCTGTCCTGTACTCTGGCCCATTGATGCCCTCCACTACCCTAGTAGCAGCAGCAGTCCTCCTTTCGGGACTATAAGATTGTGCCTTGACTTGCCTACGCATACCATCCTTGTTGGTCATCGAGTAAGGTATAGGTTCATTAGCTTTCGTGACAAAACCACCCATCTCTAAGTCCATACCAGCTGGGCCTACTATCTTCAATGGTAAGTCCGACAGCGCACTTAAGTATGCTACTGCTTTCATAGCAGCTCTGGCACGTATAGCATCTTCAGATACCACTTCTTTCAAACCAGTAACATAAGGCTCTAGTAATACAATGCCAATGTTACTAGGGTCAGAGCTCTGTCGCATCAAAGATTCATAGGCATCCTTAAAACCAACAAGATCCCTATCCTTAAGTGCAGCAGCTCTCCTAGCTGGATCTGTGATACCTTCGGCATCTATAGCCTCTTGGTATATCATCCCTGCAAACTCATTAATAGTTCCCTTAATACTCTGTAGTGCACGACCATAACCGAAAGTCATTGTGGTGTACTTGTTGAGATCCTTCTCAGAGAACAACCTACTTGCCACTGCTGTGAGTGCTGCTGGTACATCTGAGTACACACCGTAGTCTAAGCCTATAGTGTTTATATTACCTAGTAGAGTCTCCTTGAGTTTATCACGGATATCTCCAGCATCTAACAACATCTTGTTACCAACCCTTAGTACGCCAGTTAAGAATGCCAATGCGTAATCACCAATCATCATACCCATAGCCGCTAGACCATTAGTCTTACCATCAATGTAAGCATTGAACTGTGATGCGTGAGGTTTCTTATTAATAACAACACTCTGATAGTACTTAGCAAAGTCCATGAGACCATCCATGTACAGTAAGCCATCCTCACCTGCCTTGTCTATCGCACTAAGAAGCTCTGCATCCCTATCAGGGTCAAGCGCAAGCTCGTTAAACTGTGGGAACGCTGGGTCTTTAAGCCCCGTCTTGTCCTGAACAGCTTGATGTATCGAATCAGATTGTGTATTAGACATGGTAGCATCAAGAACTTCCTGTAGTCTCTGACCCCACTTCCTCAACTGAGGAGATGCTAGGGCCAATGCCTTCTCACGTTCGACTGGCAACTTCAGGTCAGCACCACCCACTAAATGCATTGCGTACATCTGCCGCAGGTTAGCTTCCTGTCGAGAGTTAGGCTTCACCATAACAGGGACAGGGTTAGCCAGTGCAAACCGAACCAGCTTAGAGCTCGTGGGATCTAGCCCCGTTTGCTCTACGAAGATCCTACCAGTTCCTTGCATAGCCCATGTTAAATAGTTAACACCCTTCCTGTCTTTAGCAAGAGCTTGATAGTACTGTGCAATGCTGTTACGAAGCTCACCCATTGCTTGATCTGAACTGTAAGGTTTGTCTTCTGTAGCTGCTCTCTCCTTAGCTCTGAATGCAGCCATCTTCTTTGGGCCAAACCCTAGGATGTTAGCGTACACTAGTTGCTGTGGGGTTAGGTCTGGGCCTTTTTCTAACGCCAGAGATTGAGCTGCTGCAAGTGTTGGTAGTATAATACTTGTTATCAACTTAAGCCTTGCAGGGACAACAGCGTGTGGTATCTGACTGAGGTTAAACATAGCCTCTTTGACTGTCTTGTCACCCCTTATACTCTTGATAGCCTTTATGAAGAACCTAGAAATGGGTGACCTACCCTCCCCCTCTCGTAGTGGTGGTGTCTTGTAGGGTTCCACTTCTGGTCTAAAGAAGATGCTCTTCCTGAGCTTCTTGCCAGCCGCCAGTTGGGTGACACCCAGAGGTGTCAAGTGGAACTGAACCTCACCTGTCTTACCTGTAGGTGACACTCGTCTCATTAACTCAGAACCCGGTGCGCCCTTGTTGACATTGTAGTACATCTCTAGAAACGCATCACCAAGCACAGTTGCTTGCTCATCAGAAATATCTGTGATGCTTTCTGGCCCACCTGTAAGGAGCTTCCACTCCCTGTTGATGTTCCTACCAAGATCCTTATTCATAGAGCTTTTAACAAAGGGTTTCTCAAGGGCACCCATTTGTGTTTGCTTTCCAGTGTCAGAGAACATGCGTGTAGCTGCATCCTCTACAGTGTTAACACCTTCCAGCTTATTCAACATAGTGTCTTCAGTAACAGCAGATGCTATTGCAATGTAGTCAGGGTTGTAACCTGTTCCCCACTCAGGGATGCTTGCGTCAAACGCTTTGTGGTCATTAGCAATTACAGATGTAAGAACACTAAACCCTTTGTCACCTGCGACACGATTCCCTTCCATTGTTTGCTTTTCCATACCAAACTTATAACCACCATCACGAACAGCGTTAACGGAAGCTCTAGTCCTGACCCTGACACCCTGCTCCAACTCGGAATCGCTTTCAACAGCTGTGGTTAACAACCCACCCCTATTCTCAAAGAGCCTTTTAGTAGTATCAGGGTACAGCTGATCCTGCCGTCTCACTTCCTTTTCAACTTCCACCTCCCTTTCCTCTTGAGTAAGTTCTTTATTAAGAACAGACGCTATTGCTTGTTGGTCAGCCAAGGTGTTTTCAACAGGTGCACCCTCAATTGCTTGAGGGGCATCTGCTGTTACGCCTTGGATAGTACCTACAGAGGACTGTAGGATGTCAGTCTCTATGGTCTCTACGGGTGTTTTCAGAAGGGTGTTAAGGAACAGTTCACCCTGTTGCCCTACACCCTGTCCCGGTTTTGTTGTTATGTTTACTCTAGCCATTCTGTTCTCCTATATCTCCCAGTCATTCTTATTCTTACCAGTTATAGCATCCCTAACTTTATGTCGGAGTGCAGTGAACGGCCCTATTGGTGTGGCCTTAAGTAGTTTGTTAACGCCCATGTCTGTGTCTTGTTGTATGAGGTCAGCAACGCCACCTGCCATACTTGTTATAGAGCTTAGTACAGGTGCTTGACCTACAACTTCACCTGCTGCCCACTCACCCACGTTGTCAGTTCTGCTCTGGTAGATTGGGAAGACTGTGTTGATCACCCTCTCGCCTGTACCTAAGAGACCTGATGAGTTAATAGCTCGTCTACCTTTCTCGAAGTCATCGAGGTAAGGGTTCTCACCACCAAACTTCAAGCGGTCTTTAAGCTCTTGAGATGCAAAGCCCATGGCAATCATCAGTACCATCATAGAGAATGCTTGATATGTCATCTCTGGACTACCACGTTTAATGTACTCACCCCATAGCTTGGGTATGAATGTTGATTGAAACACTGAGATGAAACCTTGGAACTGTGTGAACAAAGCAAAGCGTGGGTCTTGGTAAATCAAGGGACGGTTAGCTGCACCGGGCATCATAATAGCATCATTGATAAAGTTTGTTGTAGCGACTTGAGTTAAGTCCTTCAACCTTGCCATGTCTGCTTCAGTTGCGGTACCCAACTTTGTCTTAATACCAAGCACGGTCAACTCCTTGACCTTACCAGTGTCTAGTCCAAGATTACGCAAGTGCTCATAGGCTTCTTCAACAGCGTTAGTTAAAGGGTAACCTTCAGGGTGACCACTAATTGTTTCTAAGTGGTTGAACATATAGTCCCATGAAATACCTGCACGAATAGCACGAGTCATCTGTGTCCACCCTTGCAAACCATTCCACTTAAAGAACACCGACAGTAAGTTCTGACGTAGTGCGTTAGTCTCAGTGACACCTGTCTTAGATGCTGCACCAACCTGACTATCAAAGTACCCTAGCTCACGCAACTGTTTCATAGCTGCTGACTCCCTATTAGTGAAGTGCGTCCTTGTAATGACAGAAGCCACCTCACCACCAGCATTGTAGAACATGTTGCCAAGCTCTTGACCCATGACCTTGATCCCGCCCTTGCCAAAGATCTGTTCATTAGACAGGCTCTTCATAGTTAACGACAGTTCCACAAGAGAGCTGACAGTAGCTAGGGGAAGGCCTACGAACACCATGTAGGTTATGAAGTTCTTCTGGATTCTTTGGATAGACTTACCGAACTCAGAGGTAGCCCTCTTGTAGTTACCAGACTCAGCATCAAGGTAGTCTCTCATCTGTCTGCCTAGTTTATCAATGGAAACTTGAGGTACACCTTCAGCCTTAGCTTCTTCAAGCAGTTGGTTGATAACATTGCCATTGATACCGACATACTTCTGGTATCCCTGAAACCTAGCAGCTGACTTAGCAGCGTAGTCTACGTTAGCAAAGAAGTCTCTCTCCATGAAGTTAGCAAACTTTGTATTCTGAGCCAGCCCTAAGCTACGTGATCTGTGTGATCCCGGAATAGGTGTGCCTTTAGTTACAGAGAATGCACCATCACCATTAAGCAAGCCATCAATATCAGCCTTCAAAGGGTTCTCTAAGATGTTCTCTACGATATCGTTAGCAGCTTTATCAGAAAGGTTATACTCTTCCTTAAGCAAGGCTTTGAACTTGACCTGCTCCCTTGCAACAGCTGCCTTATCTAAAGTCTTAAAGGTAGCAAGGTAGTTCTTAACCTTGCCCAGCTCACCATCAGCTTCCTCATAGTACTTGTTCTGATCAGACCACATAGCTTGAGCAGTCTTCTCAGCATTCTCCAGAACACTCTTGTAGTCTTGAGCAAGATTAGGGTCTATCTTCTGATCACCCTTACGCTTTGCATTTATCTCATTGATAACCTGAGGTATCTTACTGTAGTCTGGGTTACCATCTTTATCAACAGCAGCTTGTCCTATCTCATACAACTCATCACTGATACGACCTCTGTCCTTACCGCTGACTCGTCTTCCATAGTTTAACTTAGCGTAGATCTCAGTAGAATCACCTACCATGTTCTCATACTTAGCTGCAAGGTTCCCCTTAAACTCCTCAAAGGAAGCACCAGAGAATGTCTTCTGTAGTTCACCACCAAACATACCTGATAGTTTCCTGACAGCTCTTGACTGTGACTTCAAGGTTTCTGTAAAGGCATTACGAGTGGAACCTCTCCATAGTCCGGGGATCTCAGAGACACCTTTCCACAGAAGATCACTTAGGCTCTTGACCTCAGCATCCATATCACCACGAGCGCCCTTGTCTCCAAAGCTGTCATCAGTCTGAGCCTCTCTCAGTTTGGTTATCTCTTCTTGAGTTAACGTAGCGCCAAGCTGCCTCTTCTTTAAAAGGTCAGTGACTATATCATTTTTAATACTAACCTGTAACCTAGCTCGGTCAGCATTCTCTTCGTTGCTGGCAATAACCCCATACTTGGCTAGTTCTTCTTGTGCACGAGCGCCTGAGTTGGACACACCTGACCCGTCTGCTGTACTACCAGCCCAGATAGCTTGTTCTGTCTTGGCTTGATCCCAGAGACCACCAGCACCACTGAAGGCACCACCGATAGACCCACCAGCTACGGCAGCAGAGATCATTCTCTCAGACGCATCAGTGAAGTTAAAGCTATCATCCTTAAGGTGAGCAGCAGTGTACCCTATGAGTTCCTGTGTTGCTTCTGTAACTGCTTCACTTGCAGCACCGACACCAGACCCCTTAAGTATTTCTCCTATACGCTCACGGCTTCTTATTTGTTTCTTTACAATGTCAGCCATCTCAGTAGAGACCTTAGCTAGTTGTTGCTTAGTCATAAGGGCAGCCGTTTCTTCAGGTATGTTCAACCTTTTAAACTCATCAGCACCTGCCTTAAGTATTTCTTTAGGTGTTCCCATCTTACCAAAGGTACTTAACAAGACCTTACCACCAAAGATATCAATGGCACCCTGCATAACACCACCAGTTAAAGCTAGTGCGGCTGACTTAGCATCATCGGCTTGCTCATTCCAGATAGCTCCAGTGTACAAAGAAGCTGGGACTGCTAATGAAGCACCCATTGTAGGGCCAGCAGCTGCGATAGAGGCCATTGTGGTTGCCATGTAAGGCAGTGACATAGCTACGTTATTAGCTACGAACTCAAAGGCATCTCCTGCGTTCTCAACTTCCTTGTAATCTAGTAGGACTTGAGCACGTTGAGACAGCTCATCACCTGCACGGTACACGCCAGACTCGCCCCAGTTCTCAAGATCCTTATCGCCTATAACAGTACCTATCATAGAAGATATGCCGTAACCAGCTTCCTTAACACCCACCAAGGCGCTACCAAAGGAACTGCTGAATGGGCTGTAGGCACGGTTCATAATGTCTCTGTCATTGCTTCTGTACTTAACAATGTCTGACAGGTAAGCATCAGGGTTGCTTGCATACTGTGCTTCATTGATAGCCATCTCTTTGAACACCATAGGATCATAGCCTTCTGATACCATGGCTTGGTTTATATCTGATGCAAGAGCATCGTACTTATCCTGATTAGGATCAGAGTACCCAAGAGATCTAGCGTACTGACCAAAGGCTCTGTCTTCCAACTGATCTGCGGTGACACCCTCATGGATCTTAACAGCACCAGCTAGCATCATTTGTTCGCCAACATCTCTACCTTGAGAATCTATTATCCTACCTGTCTTACGATCATGCGCTGCATCAACATCCATGTCTCGAATATAGAATGGGCCATTGTCTTGCATGAACTTGTTAAAGGCCTTTAGTGACCCAGTACCTCCTGCGGTTCCCGGTTTGTATGTTGCTCCTCCTGTTTCATTATCTCTAAATAACTTACTCACTTCTGGTGCATCGAATCCTTGAACCCTATAACGGTTACCATCAGCTCCCTCAAATGTATCAACATCAAACATTTTAGTGATTGGTATTAACCCCTGTAGGTTCTCTGGTTGCTCAGATGCGTTAACCACTGAGGGATTAACCCCAGTGGTTGTTGCAGAGGGAGCATCAAGTAGTTTTGTTAGGTAAATTGGTTCCATACTTGTGCCTCATTATGTTTATTGTTTAACTAAGTTTTCGCTAAGGGACTTAAACGCTGGTACCCACTTATCTTGATCTCTAGTTGCTTGACCTTGTTTAATGTACTCTAAGAAACCATTGTGTGTCCCACCTGAATCCTTAACGTACCTCTTCTTATCGTCAGGTGTAAGGCTGTTGTACCCAAACTGGTAAAGAACCTTTAGGAATTCACCCTTGCTAACTGGGCCACCTAGTGCATCTATGTCTGGGAAAGCCTTCTCTAGGATAGCAGACTGCACGGCAGGGGCTGTTGCACTCGCACCTTCTTCTGCTTTGAGTACGTCTTTAGTTACACGGCTAACAACTCCTTTGTTTAACATTATCTCAGTTAAGTCCCTATCCGATATGTCTTTCATATTAGGGTTTGACCTATGCTTAATAATGCCGTCTACCACATACTTAGTTAGCTCAGCAGTTCTGGAAGTGTTAGCATTAAACTTCATAGAGTATTGAGCCATCGCTTCAGCAACCTCTTCAGTGTTTACAAAAGCGTCAGGGTCGTAGTTCTCAGTGCCTGCTGCCGTAGCTTTAGCCGACATTGTCTTTTTCATACCGCCAATGAGACTTCGTATCCTGTCTTTATCTGTCTTAGAGCGAAGGTTATACTGCTCAGCTGTGAGCATACTCTTAGTGTCAATTACTTTATCTTCCTGATCCAAGTACCTTACCACCCCTTTCTCATCCTTGGCAGTTCGTAGATCATAAGTCGTGCCAGTCTTAGGGTCAACAAAGTATGCAGGCTTGCCTTGGTCAGTCATTTTAGGAATGAGTGCAAGATCGTTAAGGTTACCAGTGTCTTTATACTTAGTGATACTGTCATTGGTGTACGTACCAACTGCCTTGTTAGCGATAGCTATCTTCTCTTCAATGCCCTTACCGTATCGTTTAGATACAAAGTTCAATGACCCTTCGTGACCATAGCCAAGTGCTCGTGATCCAAGGTAAAGAGTAGCAGCTTCAGAGAGAGCACCCTTGTCTAGTACAGTACTAAAGCCTTCCTCGAAGAAGCCCTTAACCTTAGCCCATGCAGTCGGTTCATCAACTACGTCAGGTGTTAATGTTTTAGCTTTTTTACCTGCATCAAGTAAACCGGCAACGGTAGCTTCGTCATTATCAGGTTCACTCTTAGGATTGTTGATAGCATCCACATCAACTTCAAGACGGTAAGGATCAATAGCTGGTACAACATCTTCCTCATTGAGTGCATCCCTTTCTCGCCAGCCCGTGGGCTTGTATATATCTTTAAACGAAGATGTAAAGTTATCAAGAACAGCTTGTTGTCCGGGGTAACCAGCATCCTTAGCTTCCCTACGTCTCTCTAAAGCTCGATCAGCCATTTGTTCAGCAGTCACATAACGCATGGGTTCCATCATAGGGCCATCAGTCCGTGGGATCTCTAGGGGTGGGTTATCAAGTGAGTCCATTGTGCTTGGGCCTAGTACCCTACGGAGGGTTTCCTCTTGGGTAGGGGTAGAGCTAAGGCCGACACTTGCTAAGTAGTCATTATCAATACTAACTGGTGGTACAGAATCATCACTAGCCATAGCTGCTTCTATCTTTCCGGGGTAGTCAAGTGTTTCTTGAGGAAGTGGATTATCGTCATTAGCCCTAAGAACCCTACCCGGCCCTGCATTATACATCTGTAACACCTCGTTTTTAGTTGCATCTGGGTATTTAACTGCAAGAGCTTCAAGGTACATCTCAGTAAACTGTCTGGATTTTACAGGGTCAGTAACATCTTGAGGAGAAATGGGAGTAACACCGTATCCCGGATTAGCCGCTGTTGCTGGCATGATCTGGTATGGCCCACGAGCACCTGCGGGAGACACTGCATTAGGATTACCACCAGATTCAACCTGCATCAGCGAGTCCAGTAAGGAACCAGTAAGCCACTTAGGGCTTTCTTTAGAGTAAGTGGGTTTTGTAAACTCAGGGATACTACCACCAGCAGCCTTATACTCAGGGATACTTCCACCCTGCTCTCGTTGTACAGCTCTTCCTGCATTATTCATTTCTTCTATCTGAGGCTCGAACATTCTCGTGGCCTCTGCATTCATTACAAACTCACCGGGGGTTAGCCAAGCAGGTACTGTATCGGTACCCTTGGGATTACCGGGGTGTTCCTGTGGAATGTCCTGCATTGCTGGAACACCCATGCCACCAAGGAACTGCTCTACGAGTTGGGCAGCTGGGCCACCCTCTCCAAACTCAATAGACACTTGAGCACCATGTCTATCTTTGTGCATAATCTTTTTAATACTCATCTGTTTCTCCTGTCATAGCGATCCGAGAGGGGGCTATAGTGATTACCTAAAGTAACTTGTCCATCTTGATATGTAGTGTATGGCGCTTGTGGGTTTGACACGTTAACAGGGTTTACAGTAGGTACTGTAGTGGGTACTGTAGTGGGTACTGTAATAGGTGTTTCAATAGGAGGTTCCTCAATAGGGGGAACTGCCTCTTGCTGCACCATCTCAAAAGGTGTCTTACCTTCTTGGTATCTAAAGCCTGTAGGCTTAGTCTCGTACTGCTTCACAGACTCATACTGCACTTCAGGTTCAACAACCTCCTCAACCTCTTCAACAGGAGCAGGTTGATCTTTAAAAGTACCAGTAGCTGGATCAAATAGTGTCCAGTCAATATCATTTAAGAAATCAAGGTCTAAACCACTAAAGTTCACAGGGCCACCACTGTATTTGTATTGAGGTTTAGCAGTATCAAAGTACCCAGCTATTGGATCTTCTCTCATAGTATTCTCCTATTAACAGTTGCAGTTTGCCATTGGGCCACAGCCACAACCTTTACCAGCGTATCCACCCTTAGCTAGGTTCATTCTTTCATCACCCATTAAGTCTAACAGTCCCATCAAACCACCACCTGCAAGGACACCCTTGAGCAGTTTAGCATTCTTAACACTTTTGCTGTAGTCTGCATTAGGGTCTTTGTAGCTAATACCACCTTGTGCATAAGGGCCAGTAGCTTCAACAGCGCCACCATCAGCTTTAAACAAGGTGTCTTTAACTCTACCAAGACCACCTGCAATCTTGTTAATACCAAACTCAGCAACAGTATTGGGGTTCTTAATGTAACCACCTGCACTGTCTTGAGCCATGTTTGTTAAACCATCTGGGGAGAATAGGTTTTTTACTGAGTTAACAAGTGTAGGCTTAGTTGTGGCTTCACCAATTGTTGGCATCGCCATACTGCCTAGGTTTCCAGTTGCCTGTTGAGACAATGCACCCTTAAGGCCTTCTTTAGTGGCTCCAGCAGCAACTTCAGTAGCCCCTGCAAGTGCTGCATCAGCGGTAGCCTGTGTAGCTGCTTGTGCAGCGGCTGCCTTAGTCCCCTCTTTAGTTGCGTT
>Ga0307997_10000305_pt1 | contig 22518 bp, 21 predicted proteins | sample Davwhametageno36_FD_203165 | JGI IMG/M metagenome (GOLD analysis project Ga0307997, IMG submission 203165) | Marine microbial communities from Davis Island wharf, Antarctic Ocean - #36 | ecosystem: Environmental > Aquatic > Marine > Unclassified | place: Antarctic Ocean: Davis Island wharf... | reverse complement strand
ACAGTGGCGATAGCCGCAAACAGGCCAAAGGTGCGTGTGGTGCTGAAATTCATGGGATGTGGCTTCCGTGGGGATTGATCGGCAGACTAAACCCCATTGCTACACGCGACACCAGAGCAAAGAGCAGGCCTCACAGCCAAGGCACTGTAATAAATGCCAGAAACACATAGCGCGCACTTTTGGCGATGCTCACCAAAACTACAAAGGGCAGAAACCGCTCACCCAGAGCCCCCGCCGCCACGGTGATCGGATCGCCGACAATCGGCAGCCAACTGCCCAGCAAGGACCAACGCCCGTAGCGCAAATACCAAGCCTTAGCGCACTTTACTTGGGTCGGTGAGGCCGGAAACCAAGACCTATTTTGAAATCGAGCCAGCATATGGCCCAGATACAAATTGATAACGGCCCCCAGCACATTACCCACTGTGGCCACCAGCAACAGCCCCACCAAGGGCTGCGTCTTTGCGATCATCAGCGCGACCAAAACCGCCTCCGACTGCATAGGCACCAGTGTCGCAGCCACCAAAGCTGAGAAAAACAACGCCGAATAAGATATCATACTTTGGCTCCCTCTCGTTTGATCAGCCTATGGGGTAAAAGCTTTGACAGGGTTTGAGGCGGGGGGCAATTGGGGGAAGCCTCACTACTTTTCCGGTCTAAGGAATGGATCACTTTTGTAACAACCGGGTCGAGGGCTTCAAAATTTCAATTAACCCAAATGTAGCCCTTATCAGTAAACCCACCTTTACCCCGATCTCCACGCAAATTTAGCCCTTGGAAACCATACGCCAAAAGGAATTTGCAAACCCATGCAAGCACTATATGATACTAGCATGTTGGAACATGGTCACAATCATTATCTGCTTTTGGCCGCCTTGGCCGTAGCTCTGATGTCGGGGTTCACGGGTCTGTCTCTAACGCAGGGTGCTTCGGCCATGGGGATTGCGCGGCGAAAGCTTGTTGTTTCGATGTCTGCCATTGCCTTGGGTGGTGGCATTTGGTCGATGCATTTCGTGGCCATGCTCGCCATGACCCTGCCCGTTACGTTTCATTATAACGCGCTTGTCACAATGGTGTCAGCCTTGGTGGCGATTTTGATCACTGGCACCGCCTTGCTGTTGGTGCATTTTGGCGAACGTACAGCTCAGAGAATCAAATTAGCTGGTCTCTGTGCAGGCTGTGGAATTCTTGCGATGCACTATATCGGCATGTCAGGCATTCAAGATGTGCAGACGGTCTATTCGACTGTGGGTGTTGTAGTGGCAATTATAGCCTCCTTGGGCCTGTGTATGGCGTCATTCTGGATAAGCTACGGCCACCGCGGCAGCCGTAACATTTTGCTGGGTACCGTCGTGTTTGGCACTACGGTTTTTGCAGTCCACTTCATTGCCATGATGGGAACCGATTTCAGGCCCCTAGAAGCTGGCCCATCCACCGGGTTATGGCTGAGCAATGAAGCCCTAGCTTTTGGTGTAACGCTCACTTCCTTTGTCATTTCGGGTGCTTTTTTGTTGGTTGGCGTGACATTTTCCGCGCGCCTTCGCAATGTAGAGTTCGATATTACTCAGCTAGAAACCCCGCGCCTCACACCCGTGGTGGACCCGCCAGTCATCAGAATTCCCCATGAAAGCAATGGCCAGACGCATTTCGTGCAAAGTGACACGGTGGCAGCTATTCAGGCCGAGGGCCGGTATACGCATCTGTACCATCACAGTGGGCGCCTGTTCTGCCCTTGGTCCATCACAAGGCTAGAAAGTAAGTTGGAACACTCAAGCTTTGTAAAGGGTCACCGCAGCTATTTGGTCAACACAGATCACGTCACCAGCTTTGAACGTAAGAAAGATAACGGCCTGTGCTTCTTTGAAGGCAACGCTCATTTAGATCAAGTTCCGGTCAGCCGATCCTATCTCAAACACATGCGTGAGAGTCTTGGCCTTTAAATACATCCCATTTTCGGCACCATGCTTGCTGTATCTGCACACGTATTTCATTCCCAATATTCGCGTTTCGTGCGCAGAGCCTTGCAGCTCAGATGTTTGGTCTGGCGCTTATTGAGCTGCCCCTGTTGTATTCTGAAGTATACCGTCGTCAGGGAGGACACCGTATGATCACATCAGCTTTTGAATACCACCGACCTTCTGATCTAGCAGGCGCTTTGTCTGTTTTGGAAGAACATGGAGATGATGCGCGCGTCATCGCGGGAGGGCACAGCCTGATCCCAATGATGAAAATGCGCATGGCCGACGTGCCACATTTAATAGATCTGCAAGACATTGCGGATCTCAAGGGAATTACAATTGCGAGAGGCATTGTTACCATCGGGGCAATGACCACGCAGCACGAGCTTATCAACAATGAAACGCTCGCAGCTGCAGCTCCAATCATCCATGAGGCAGCGCTTCAGATTGCAGATCCGCAAGTGCGCTACATGGGTACAATCGGCGGTAATGTAGCCAACGGCGATCCCGCCAACGATATGCCAGGTCTCATGCAATGTATGGATGCGAGCTTCACCTTGATTGGACCTGATGGTACTCGCAGCGTTAAGGCGCGCGACTTTTACGAAGCGGCTTATATGACCGAACGCGAGGATGGTGAAATACTGACTCATATCAGTTTCACCGCGGTGGAATCGGGCTTTGCCTATGAAAAGCAAAAGCGTAAAATTGGGGATTACGCGACCGCAGCCTGTGCGGTACTGATCACCAAAGAGGGAAGCAAAGTTGCCAGCGCATCTGTTGCAATGACCAATCTAAGTGATGTGCCAGTTTTATCTGAAGCCGCCGGGGCTGCATTGGTCGGAACATCCTGTGATGCCATCGCAGTGAAGGCCGCTGTGGCCGCCGCTCTGGAAGACATTGACCCGACCGAAGATAACCGTGGTCCCGTTGAGTTTAAAATGCACGTCGCTGGGATTATCATTTCACGGGCGATCGCGCGTGCTTGGTCACGGGCTTAAGGGAGGATATCATGACAAACCAAATCGTAAAAATGACGGTCAACGGCGAGAAGAAAGAGATCCTCGCTGAACCCCGCGAACTACTGATCTATGTGCTGCGCGAAAAGCTTGGACTGACGGGTCCACACGTGGGCTGTGAAACCTCACATTGTGGCGCCTGCACCGTTGAGATTGATGGCAAATCGGTAAAATCTTGCACCATGTTCGCCGTTCAGGCTGAAGGTGCTGAAATCACCACAATCGAAGGTCTAGGCACACCTGACAATTTGCACGTGTTGCAAGAAAACTTCAAAGAGCATCACGGGCTGCAGTGTGGCTATTGCACACCGGGCATGATTACCCGCGCGCATCGATTGCTTCAGGAAAACCCAAATCCGACAGAGGAAGAGGTGCGCTTTGGCATCGCTGGAAATATCTGTCGCTGCACCGGATACCAAAACATCGTGAAATCCATTTTGTCGGCAGCCGCTGAACTGAATGCAGCCAAGGAGGCCGCCCAATGAAGGACGAAATCACTCGCGAAGAACGCGTCACAAATCTAAAGGGTTTGGGCTCTTCACGTAAACGCGTCGAAGATGCCCGCTTTACACAAGGTAAAGGCCATTACGTCGATGATATAAACTTGCCCGGAATGTTGACAGGCGATTTTGTACGCTCTCCCTATGCGCATGCCCGCGTGAAATCGATCAACATTGATGCAGCCATGGCGCTTGACGGAGTTGTTGCAGTTCTAACTGCCAAAGATCTTGAGCCGTTGTCTTTGCACTGGATGCCAACGCTGGCCGGTGACAAACAAATGGTTTTAGCCGACGGAAAAGTACTGTTTCAAGGGCAAGAGGTGGCTTTTGTTGTGGCGAAAGATCGCTATATCGCAGCAGATGCGGTTGAGTTGGTCGAAGTCGAATATGAAGCTCTTGAAGTCATCGTTGACCCGTTCAAATCTTTGCAATCCGATGTGGTTCTGCGTGAAGATCTGGACCCAACAGCACCAGGCGCACATGGCCCACGCAAACACCACAACCATATCTTCACCTGGGAAGTTGGTGATGAGGACGGAACGAACGCTGTTATCGATGATGCGGACGTCGTGGCGACAGAAGAAATGTACTACCACCGCACCCACCCCTGCCCGCTCGAGCCGTGTGGCGCGGTTGCCAGCATGGATAAGGTAAACGGTAAACTGACACTTTACGGCACATTCCAAGCGCCGCATGTGGTCCGCACGGTGGCCTCGCTTCTTTCTGGTATCGAAGAGCACAACATCCGAGTTGTCTCTCCTGACATTGGCGGAGGTTTTGGCAACAAAGTTGGGGTTTACCCGGGCTATGTCTGTTCCATTGTGGCCTCCATTGTCACGGGTGTTCCGGTGAAATGGGTTGAGGACCGGATGGAAAACCTTATGTCCACTGCCTTTGCGCGGGACTATTGGATGAAGGGTAAGATCTCAGCCACCAAAGAAGGTAAGATCACAGGCCTACATTGTCATGTGACCGCCGATCATGGTGCCTTTGATGCCTGCGCTGATCCCACCAAATTTCCAGCTGGGTTTATGAGCATCTGCACCGGCTCTTATGACATCCCCATCGCATATTTGGGTGTGGATGGTGTTTACACAAACAAAGCCCCAGGTGGCGTGTCTTATCGTTGTTCATTCAGGGTGACGGAGGCTGTGTATTTCATCGAGCGCATGATAGAAGTTCTTGCGATTGAGTTGGAGATGGACGCCGCAGAGCTGCGCAGGATCAACTTCATTAAAAAAGAACAGTTCCCATATAACTCAGCACTTGGCTGGGAATATGACAGCGGTGACTATCACACGGCTTGGGATAAGGCTCTAAAAGCTGTGGATTATGACGGGTTGCGCAAAGAACAAGCGGAACGCGTGGCGGCCTTCAAGCGTGGTGAAACCCGGACTATTATGGGCATTGGCCTAAGCTTCTTCACAGAGATTGTGGGCGCAGGACCGGTGAAAAATTGTGACATCCTTGGGATGGGCATGTTTGACAGCTGCGAAATTCGCATCCACCCAACGGGGTCTGCCATTGCACGTCTGGGCACAATCAGCCAAGGCCAAGGACATGCCACCACCTTTGCGCAAATCCTAGCGTCGGAGATTGGCATTCCAGCGGACTCTATCACAATCGAAGAAGGCGACACGGATACGGCGCCTTATGGCTTAGGTACATATGGGTCACGCTCAACACCAGTCGCCGGTGCAGCAACCGCAATGGCGGGACGTAAAATCCGCGCCAAGGCTCAAATGATCGCCGCCTATTTGCTGGAAGTGCATGATGATGACGTTGAGTTTGACGTCGATCGTTTTGTCGTCAAAGGCACACCAGAGCGGTTTAAGACCATGGGCGAAATTGCTTATGCGGCGTACAATCAAGCCATCCCCGGTCTGGAGCCAGGTCTGGAGGCGGTCAGCTACTATGATCCGCCAAATATGACCTATCCTTTCGGCGCTTACGTTTGCGTGATGGATATCGATGTTGACACCGGTGTTCCTAAAATCAACCGCTTCTATGCGCTTGATGACTGTGGCACACGGATCAACCCGATGGTCATTGAAGGGCAAATCCATGGGGGGTTGACCGAAGCCCTCGCCGTGGCTCTTGGCCAAGAGATTGCCTATGATGAGATGGGCAACTGCAAAACTGCGACATTGATGGACTTCTTTCTGCCAACGGCTTGGGAAGTGCCCAACTTTGAGACGGACTTCACCGTGACACCCTCCCCGCACCACCCAATCGGTGCAAAGGGCGTTGGCGAAAGCCCACATGTTGGTGGTGTGCCTTGCTTCTCGAATGCTGTGCAAGATGCCTTCCGGCCTTTTGGCAACCGTCATACCAATATGCCCCATGATCACTGGCGCATTTGGAAGACGGCCAATGACCTTGGTTTGCACGATTAGACAATGAAAGGGCGGGGCATCTCCGGATGCCTCGCGCATCCCAAATGACATCCTGGACAGATTTACAATTATCGCTTGAGGGGATCGGCTACGTCGCGTCCGACGATCTGTCGACCGCGCTTCACATTGCCATCACCCTTGGGCGCCCACTGCTTTTGGAGGGCGCCGCTGGTGTTGGTAAAACCGAAGTTGCCCGGGCTCTGGCCACGATTAAAGAGACTCAGCTGATCCGCCTGCAATGCTATGAAGGCCTAGACGCCTCGCAGGCAATTTATGAGTGGAACTATCAACGACAATTGCTCTCTATCCGTGCCGCTTCTGAAGCGGGGGAAACCGGTATGGCTGTCGAAGAGCGCATATTTTCTAAAGACTACCTCATGGAGCGCCCCCTGCTCAAAGCCATAAGCCAAGAGATACCACCGGTGCTTTTGATCGATGAAATCGACCGCGCCGATGGAGAGTTTGAAGCCTATTTGCTGGAAGTCCTATCCGAATTTCAAATCACCATTCCCGAGTTGGGCACGATCACGGCAACCACAAGGCCCTTGGTTATTCTGACCGCCAATGGCACCCGCGACCTGTCAGATGCGCTGCGACGGCGCTGTATCTATGCCCATATTGATTATCCTGACCGGCAAACGGAACTGGCCATTTTGGCGTCCCGATGCCCAGACATCGAGGCCCATCTTGGTCAACAAATTGTTGGATTTGTGCAGAAGTTAAGGCATGAAGAGTTAGAAAAAGTCCCTGGAGTGGCGGAAATGTTGGATTTTGCCGCAGCTTTAGCAGGTTTGGGCATCAAAGACCTTACCTCTGACCCTGCGGTCCTACAGGCGGCTCTTGCGACATTGCTCAAAACACAGGCTGACCGTGCTTTGGTGCCAATCGAAGTGGCCGCACGTCTTGCTGGAAAAGCAGCATGAACAAGATCACCCGTTTCACCGGATCTGACCCGGGAGCTGCGGCGCGGGTATCAGGGTTCATGGCTCATTTGCGCGACCATGGATTTCACCTTGGAGTGGCTGAAACCGAAACAGCGCTGCGGGCTTTGTCCTGCGTGAATCCTATAATTCCATCAGAGGCCCGGCTTGCCCTAAAGTCCGTCTGCGCTGGATCGGTCGAGGATTCTGCCCAATTTGACTTGTTGTTCGACTCGTTTTGGATGGCTGAGGGCCGGGTACGCCATAAGGTGATCCCGTCGAGCACCAACCCTGCTCAAAAAGATACCAAAAGCACCCGCACCGATGATGCTCAAAGCACATCAGGCACAGGCACTATTTACGCGCCCGAAGATGCACAGGGTGGCGAAAAGAGCTATGCAGATAGCACCGGCAAGCTGGTGGCCTCAAAGGCCCATAATTTGATGAAGAAAGATCTGCGTGAGCTGGTATCAGCGGAAGATATTCGCGCCGCTGAGCAAGTGGCCATTCGCTTAGGCAAAGCATTAAGAGACCGAAGATCGCGCCGCCGTAAGGCGGCCCAAAGGGGGCGCTCAATTGATCTTCGTCGCACCATAAGGCGCAGCTTGGCCACCGGTGGAGAGCCCTTGCATCTTGCGAAGCATAAACGGCCTGACCGCCCATTAAAGATTGTGGCTCTGTGCGATGTCTCTGGCTCGATGCTGCATTACGCCCGTCCCTTCTTGGCCTTCCTTGCGGGCTTAATGCGTGCGGATAGTGCCAGTGACGCCTATCTATTTCACACAAGATTGGTGCGCATTGCCAATGCCTTGCGCGATGACGATCCCCTGCGGGCCTTGAACCGAATTACCTTGCTGGCCGATGGCTTTGGTGGTGGATCAAAAATCGGTGCAAACCTCCAGCACTTCGCCAACAGCTATGCGCGCAATTTTGTCGATGGACGCAGCGTGGTAGTGATTTTATCGGATGGCTATGACAGCGAGAGCTCAGAGGTCTTAGGAGATGCATTGGCCAAATTGAAGCGACGTGGCTGCAAGATCATCTGGTTGAACCCGCTAAAAGGATGGCAAGGATATGAGCCTGTTGCCAAAAGCATGGCAGCCGCATTGCCGCATCTTGATGCCTTCGCCGCAGCCGCGACACTCGCCGATCTTGCAAGCCTTGAACGCGCATTGGAGCGGCTATGACCCTATCTTTGTCGGCGCACACAAAGCTTGAAACCGAAATGCAGTCTTTAAAGTCCAAAGGCGTTCCCTTTGCCATGGCCACAGTGGTTCGTACCGTTGATGCCACATCTGCCAAACCTGGCAGCAGGGCCCTGCTCGATCTTGATGGTAACATCCTCATGGGCTGGGTTGGTGGTGGCTGCGCGCGTGGTGCCGTGGGCAAAGCGGCGCGCGAGGCGATCAAAACTGGCGAGCCCCAGTTTATTTCGCTACGGCCACAAGAGCTTTTGAAAAGTGAAGGTGTGGTCGCCGGAGAGTTGCGTGACGGTGTCCGTTTCACCCGCAACGGTTGCCCCTCCAAAGGTACGATGGATGTTTTTGTTGAGCCAGTTTTGCCCTTACCAGAAATGGTCATCTGCGGCACTGGATTGGTGGCCATGGCCCTGTCTGAGCTGGCCACACGCTTTGATTTCAAAGTCTCGGCCCATGCGGCAACCAATCAGACAGAGAAATCTGATATGGAGCAGGGGTTTGGCTTTGAAAGCGCTAACTTTGTCGTGGTAGCGACCCAAGGACAAGGCGACAGTGATGCCTTGCGTGCCGCCGTATCAGAGACTTTCCGCTATGTGTGTTTTGTTGGCAGTAGGCAAAAATTTGATGCTATTGCATCTAAATTAGTGGCGGAAAATCCAGAGTTATCTGTCAACCTCAAAAAGGTAAAAGCGCCTGCGGGTTTGAGCATCAACGCGATCACACCTGATGAAATCGCCCTGTCAATTTTGGCCGAGATCACCCAATTGCGGCGTGCAGGCGCCCTCAGCCGTGAGACTGCTGATGTCTGACACAGCCGCAATCGTACTGGCGGCTGGACTGTCGCGTCGGATGGGGGAGTTTAACAAGTTGCTGCTGCATGTTGGCAAGGACATATTGCTTACCCATATTGTCTCAGCCTGTGCCGCCGCCACAGATCATCCTGTGACCGTCGTAACCGGCCATCAAGCACAAGCTGTGATCGATGCTTTGGCACCTGCCGCTGTTAATGTCATACACAATAGCCAGTTTAAAGAGGGGCAAATGACCTCTGTTGACGCCGGCTTGCGCGGCGCGCCAGAGGCCAGGACCTATCTCATCGCTTTAGGCGATCAGGCATTTCTCACGGCGGACGATCTCCGGGAGCTTTTGGCCGCACATCATGTTCAGGCAGATGGGCGGATCACGGTGCCCATGGTGGGCGCTATTCGGGGCAATCCAATTGTCATGCCCGCAGCCCAACGCACTCTCATCTTGGCGGACCCGGTTAATCTTGGCTGCCGCAAGTTGACACGCACCTCACCAGAGCGTGTGCATCAGTTTAGGACCACCAACCACAGCTTCATAGCCGATGTAGACACGCCAGAAGATCTAGCCGTGGCCCGATCTTATGCTGTATCTAAGGAGAACAACGTCGATGCTGCGCTTTAGGACACTTGCACAAACGCTCCGCATGCGTTTCTTTCCCGCCTTCACCAAAGATCAAGCCGATCTCTTGGCTGCGATTAAATTACCTTGCTGTTAAAATAGGACGACCACTATGGAACTCAAAGACGAAATTATCATCAATGCCACGCAATCCGTGGTTTACGCCGCATTGAATGATCCTGAAATTCTTAAGCAATGCATCCCCGGATGTGATGAGCTGATCAAACATTCTAATACGGAGTTGGAAGCAAAAGTCGTGCTCAAGGTTGGCCCGGTAAAAGCCAAGTTCAACGGCAATGTCACCCTTAGCCCAGATGCACCACCGGAGCGATTTTCACTCAGCGGCACCGGCAATGGTGGTGCTGCAGGCTATGCCAAAGGCGGCGCTGTAGTTGAGTTGGAAGAACACCCAGAAGGTACTTTGCTGCGCTACACAGCGACGGCGGATATAGGAGGAAAATTGGCACAATTAGGGAGCCGCTTGATCCAAGGCACCGCAAAGAAATTAGCTACTAAATTTTTCAAAAGCTTTGCGGACTTGGTTGGGGAAGATAATGCCGCCTGAATCCAGCATCACCTATGCTGAGCATGCACAAGATATTTTAGAGGCCACCGTGGGGTTGATCAAATCAGGTCAGCCTTGCGCGCTGGTGACCAGTCTTGCAATTGAGGGTGGGGCGGCACGCGAGGTTGGGTCTTTGGCAGTTATCTCGCAAGATGGTTCAATGCTGGGCTATCTGTCCAATGGCTGCATTGATCGCGACATTGTTTTACAAGGGCTTAGGGCCATTGAGACAGGGCTGATCAAACATATTCGATATGGTGCCGGTTCGACCTATATGGATCTCAAGCTGCCCTGTGGCGGCGCGTTGGAACTGGTGATTGATCCAGCACCCAATTTTGAGATGTTGCGTGCCGCCTTAAAGGATTTGCGCGCCCGCAAGCTCGCCATGCTCACATTTGCGGCGCAATCTGGCTCCGTTCGGTTTCAATTTGCCCCAAAGCCAGCCCTGGTTTTAGCGGGGCGTGGCGCCATTTTACGCACCACTGCCAGCCTTGCGGCACATATGGATTTTGAACTGCACATCGCCTCGCCCGACAGCGAGGATCTCACGAACCTGGCACAGCTGGAGCCTAAAACTTGCCAGCCCATGACCACGCCGCAAGCCTTTTTGCAGGTACCAGTGGATGCTCACACAGCGGTGCTGCTGTTGTTTCACGACCATGAGTGGGAACAAAGCCTGCTGATGCGCGCCGCGAAGCAGGGGCCATTTTTTATTGGAGCCTTGGGCAGCCGACAGACCCAATATATCCGCCTGCAACGGCTTGCAGACGCAGGCCTTAGTCCAACGCTGTGCGGGCGGATCAAAGGCCCAATCGGCCTCGTCCCTTCCCTGCGCAACGCCTCGCTGATCGCCGTGTCAGCCCTCGCAGAAGTGACCGCCAACCTGCCTGCAGCGCAGGTTAGGTTGGTGTGATAACAGTCTGTTTTACGGAGCTTTCTCAGTTCACCTTAACAACCATCTTGCCAAAGCAGTTACCCAGGAGCAGATCATTGAGCGCCTCGCGGGCCTGGTCAAGCCCCTCAACCACCTGCTCTTTATACTGTACCTGACCTGACTCCAGCCAGCCAGACATGTCACGCACAAAGTCTTTGAACAGGCTGGCAGGGAAACTGTCAAAAATGATGAACCCTTCCACTTTGACCTTCATGCGCAGAATGGTCCCCATGATGGCAGGACCAAAGTCGGGGCCTTCGGGCAGGCCGGTGAGATTATACCACGAAACAACACCGCACACCGGCATGCGCGCAAAAGCGTTCAACAGCGGCAAAACAGCATAGAGAACGCGCCCGCCCACATTCTCAAAATACACATCCACCCCATCCGGGCAGGCATCTTTGAGCTGCTGGGCAAAATCATCGGCTTTATGATCAATACAGGCATCAAACCCGAGATTTTCAACCACGTGGGCGCATTTATCGGCACCACCAGCGATGCCAACCACGCGGCAGCCTTTGATCTTTGCAATCTGCCCCACCGTCGCGCCAACTGGCCCTGAGGCCGCAGCGACAACTACGGTTTCGCCTGGTTTTGGCTCACCAATCTTGAGCAGACCCGCATAGGCAGTATAGCCAGGCATGCCCAAAATTCCGAGAAACCAAGACGGGTTTTGTGGGTTTTGACCCAAATTCCGAATGCCCTCGCCATCGGACAGAGCATAGTCTTGCCAGCCGCTTCCAGAGAGAACGTAATCACCGGCAGTAAAGCCATCACAGGTGCTCTCAACAACCTCAGCCACCACCTGCCCAGTCATGACTTCGCCCAACTTAACCGGCTCCGCATAGGATTTGGAATCGTTCATACGACCGCGCATATAGGGATCAAGAGACAGATATGAAGTTCGCAGCAACATCTCACCTGCGGCGGGCTTTGGTACGGCGCTTTGCTCAAGTTTGAGAGTGTTTTTATCCGGCAAGCCATTTGGACGCTCTGCAAGAACCACGCGTCGGTTTATGTTTATTTTCTGTGACATATCAATCTCCCAATTGTGTTTGTACAAAGCTAACACTTTTCTAGGGGGCCTAACATCACCAAAATATAGTTGTTATAGTGGCCTTATGGACCATAGGCGCACCATGCCCTAACCTGCGACCAAAGGTAAAGTTTCAACCTGTCACTGAGGGATATTTTATGCGAAGCGTTTGGACCCCAACATGAAAGCAGCACAGGCGCATCCTTGGATGGTTTTGGCAGGTCTGGCTCTGGGGGTCACCGTCACCAATAGTTTCGCCAGATTTGCTTACGGACTTATTTTACCCGCTATGAAATCAGAGATGGATTGGACTTATGCACAAGCGGGATGGCTTAACACAGCGAATGCTCTGGGCTATATTGTTGGGGCGGTTATAACCATGCTTTTGATCGGGCGTCGCTCGCCCACGCTTTTGTTTGCCTTTGGGCTGATCACTACCACCATTGCGCTTTTGGCCACAGGACTGAACGCGGCTATTTGGTGGCAAACCATATGGCGCATCTTGGCCGGATTGTTCGGTGCCATGTCTTTTTCCACCGCGGGTGTTTTGGTGGCGGGATTGTTTAAAGACTCCCCTCGCCACAATGCCCTTGCCATTGCTATTCTATTCGGCACCGGCGGCGGTGTCGGAATTGTACTGGCTGGCGCGGCCCTGCCGGGGATGCTGGATCACTACGGCAACAGCTCTTGGCCTATGGCTTGGGTGACGGTCGGGGCGGTCAGTGTCAGTTTCCTGCCCCTCAGTCTTTGGGCGGCAGCCCAGTTGAGTGTTCCGGTGCAAATCCAAAGCAAAGCTCCAGCCCTGCCCATCCGCCACATGCTGGCCCAAATGGCAGGATATGCAGGGTTTGGCCTTGGCTATATTGTCTATCTCACATTTTTATCTGCGTGGATGACCGAACAATCCGCCAGTGCAGAATTTATATCAGCAGTTTGGGTGCTTTTGGGCCTGTGTATCTGCATCTCCCCATTGGTTTGGCGGCCCATTCTGGCGCGCCATGCGTCAGGTGTGCCCCTGGCTATGATCCTCAGCTGCATTGCGCTCGGTTCTGCCCTGCCCGTGCTTTGGCCCGGTAGCCTGTCGTTGCTGATATCGGCGGTGGTTTTTGGTCTGTCGGTCTTTATGGCCCCAAGCGCCGTGACCAATTTCACCCGCCAAAACTTGCAACCAGAAAGCTGGGGCCAGGCCATCAGCCTGTTCACCGTGATTTTTGCCGTGGCCCAAACCCTTGGACCATATGGTGCGGGCGTGGTGGGAGATCTCTCACACAATATTGGAACGGGCCTCTTGGTGGCAGCAGCGCTCTTGCTCATCGGAGCTCTGATTGCTTGGACCCAAAAGCCATTAGGCGCACCAGTATCTAAAATCAAACCTGATCATTATTAAAAGTGCAAGATCTATGGTTGCTTACGGCAAAAGCAATCCGCCTCCATAATATCATCAAGGTATAAGTACAAATAATAACCCAACTAATATCTATATTACTGGCCATTAGCACGTGTTTTGTAATGCATCATAAAAAATCAGAAATATGACGTAGCCCCCATCACCTGTGGAGCATACTAAAACGTGTCATGCCACCACAACGTCAGTTCCCCATTGCTTACACTCGTTAAGGAAATTAGTTGGCAATGCCACATCCGTAAATAGTTTATCAACAGCACTGAGAGAGCAGATTTTAAGCGGCGCTGTACGTTTGAATTTTAAATGATCTGCAATAACAATGACACTTCGTGATTGCTTTAATGCGGTTTGGCTGACCACAATTTCCTGACTGTCAAAATCCAACAAATCTCCATCCGAATCAATGGCTGAGCATCCAAGTATCGAAAAATCAAATTTGAACTGTTTTACCAATTCAGCCGTCAACCCGCCAACCAACCCACCATCAATCCGGCGTAAAATACCAGCAGTTAAGATAATCTCACAACCAGTATTAGCCATAAGAATATTAGCTATATTCAAATTATTAGTCACAATCAGAAGGTTTTCGTGATCCAGGAGCCTTCGAGCAACAGCTTCAGTACTGGTGCCAATGTTCATGAATACTGATACACCGTTGGGGATAGCTTGCGCACAGGCCTCGGCAATGGCGTGTTTGCCACTAGCATTCAATCGGCGGCGCTCTTCATAAACGATATTGACCACGCCTGACGGGACAACCGCACCTCCATGTACCCGTTCCAATTGACCACTATCCGTCAGTTCAGCAAGATCGCGTCGGATGGTTTGGACAGTAACGTCATAATGTTCGGACAGCCCCACAACGGTAACCTTGCCGTCTTTGCGGGCCAGATCCAGTATTTCGCGCTGTCTAAAATTCGTAACCACTCACTCACTCCTAAACGCACTTTCGTAGTTGAACCCACGCCAAATAACCGTCTCTTTGCGAGCCCATAATCTACTCTCATGTCAAAGGGTCAAGGTTAAAATAACAAAACCGAATGCAAATGAGTCCCAAAAAATGCCCAATTATTCGTATCACCATCTTATTTTCTTAAAAAACCCCCTATAAGAACAATATCGAACATTTTACCTTAGTGTTTTCGCAATCATTGTGGTAGTTTTCTTTATGTCGAATCCCGTAAAACGAGTTTAAGGACCCATTTTGAACTATACGAGCAAACATGACATCATCGACCTTTTCGTAATTGGTGGCGGCATTAATGGCTGTGGTATAGCGCGTGATGCAGTCGGGCGTGGCTTGACGGTCGAACTCGCCGAAATGAATGACCTGGCTTCAGCGACCTCCTCTGCCTCTACAAAATTGTTTCATGGTGGCCTGCGATATCTGGAGTATTGGGAAGTGCGCCTGGTACGTGAAGCTTTGGAGGAACGCGAAACTCTTTTGAAGGCCATGCCACATATTTCTTGGCCAATGCGGTTTGTGCTGCCCTACCACAAAGACATGCGGTTTGAAGGCAACACCCCAACCTCGAAACTTATAAATGTTTTGATGCCATGGCTGAAGGGCCGTCGTCCTTCTTGGCTCATTCGGTTTGGCCTCTTTTTGTACGACAATCTTGGTGGCCGTCAGATTTTGAAGGGCACAACAGCGCTCGAACTTCGCGCAGGACCTGAGGGCGCGCCTTTGCAAGACCGTTATGAGAAAGCTTATGAATATTCCGATTGCTGGATCGAAGACAGCCGATTGGTGGTCTTGAATGCCCGCGATGCACAGGCCCACGGCGCGCGCATCAATGTGCGCACCAAAGTCATAGCAGCTGATCAAGTAGATGGCATTTGGCACGTCACGCTCGAAGACACTCAAAGTCAGGAACGCCGCGTTGTGTGCGCCAGGCTTTTGGTCAATGCCGGTGGTCCTTGGGTTGAGAATATCATTCGTAAAACAGTTCGGATCAACATCAGCGAAGGTGTGCGTTTGGTGCGTGGCAGTCACATCGTTACACGCAAACTTTACGATCACAACAAATGCTATTTCTTTCAAGGTGAAGACGGCCGGATCATCTTCACTATCCCTTATGAGACCGACTTTACCTTGATTGGCACAACAGATGTTGATCATGCAGATGTGACTGTGAAGCCCATCTGCACGCCCGAAGAGCAGGATTATTTACTACAATTTGCTTCAAAGTATTTCAAAACGCCCGTCACCTCGGACGATGTGGTTGCCACCTACTCTGGCGTGCGCCCGCTCTATAACGATGGTGCCAGCTCAGCCACAGCCGCCACCCGCGACTATGTGTTGAAAATGGATACATCAGCCGGTGCGCCTTTATTGAATATTTTTGGCGGAAAAATCACAACCTATCGCAAGCTTGCAGAATCTGCTTTGCAACAAATTACCCAAGTGTTCCCACACGCGACCAAACCTTGGACCGCAGGGGTGGCTTTGCCAGGTGGGGATTTTGCAGTAGATGGGGTTTCCGATTTAATCGAACAACTGATCACAGAATTTCCCTTTTTAACAGAATTTTGGGCAACACGGCTCATTAAGGCTTACGGCACTGAGGCCTTCGATGTGTTGGACGATGCCCGGAGCGAAGAAGATCTAGGCCAAAGCTTCGGCGCCACATTGAGCGCCCGCGAAGTTATCTGGCTGGTAGAAAACGAATACGCGCGCTGCGCAGACGATATTGTTTGGCGTCGCAGCAAATTGGGCCTGAGGCTCACCACACAGCAAATAGAATTTCTGGACACATGGATGGAGCGCGAATGCGCCCCCATAGAGCTAGACGCAGGCGATTTGGCTGCACAGGGAGAACAATAGCTGTCACTGATTTTAGAGGGTGTGTCAAAGTTTAGGAAAAGCTTTGAACCAGTGTTAGCTTGCTTAAGGTCCTCGCGGGTTGGTGGCCATCGGCCTTTATAGGCAAGATTACGCAGCCGCGCTTGGTTCAAAATCACATGCGGCATCTCTGACAGGTCATACTCCACGATCTGCCCGAATGAGACCTGCGCCTCCATCATCCAGCCGCCAGAAGCCAACTTCATTCACCCAATAGGCCTCTTTGAGAACTTTTTCAGAAAATCTAAAAGACTCAAACATCTCCACGGATCGACACGCCAATTCATCCGCCTGCCCGACCTCAAGCGGTCCAGGTTTGAGATCGTGAGCATAGCCTTGATTTCTGGGAATGCGGCCAGCTGGGTGTCAAGCGTGAGCCCTGCCGGACCACAGCCCACAATCAATACATCGACGTCATCGCACACGGTCCCTGCGTCGGGACCGGCCAAGGCTATAGAGGGATCTCCCCTGCAAAATCCGTTGAGATGGTATTGCATAACCAGCCCACCATCGGTGTGTATACATAATAAATGTCAAACAAGTCGCCAAGCTGTCAAGTTTTGTTCCACTTGAGCGTTAAGCAGTATAATCTGCCAGGGTGCTGCCATTTTTGGCGCAGGCGCGCAGCAGCGGGATGATCTGACATGCAATAGGATCTTCTTTGGCCAAAACCTCAAGTTTTCGCACTATCGCCTGCTCCCCAAGACTGTCTGCATATTGCGCCAATCCACCATGCCAGCGCGGGAAGCCATAACCAGATAACGTAACAATATCGATATAGCGGGCCGATTGTGCGATGGCCTCGTACAAAATATTCGCCGCCTCGTTGATACTCTACAAGAGCAGACGGTTTCTAATGTCTGCTGGCGCATGATCAGTACGTGTGCGCCCTACAAAATGGGCTTCTTCTTTGGCTAGATCAGCTACAATTGGATCTTCCACCTTGCCCTTTCCGCCCGGATAACGATACCAACCGGCGCCCGTTTTTCGGCCAATTTTTCCCAGCTCAATCATTCGGTCCAAGCCATGTCAGCCTATCCAAACGAATTGCTAATTGGCTGGATGCTTCATTATCTGGTTGGGTTTTTCTATGTCATTCTTTATGTAATTTTAAGGAAGACGTTTGGAATACTATCACCAACCTGGGCCGACGGGCTGATCTTTGGTGTTCTCAGCGTTGCAGTGCCATGGTTCTTTTTCATACCCGCCATGGGCACAGGCATCATGGGACGCATAACACCTCAACCAGGAACCGCCTGCCCGTCAGTCTTTGCCGTGCACTCTGTGTTTGGCGTTGCCATTGGCTTGTTGCTGCGCTGGATTTGATCCACGAGTTTGTTGCTGATTTAGCAACGCCACCGATAGAAGCCAGGCTATGAAAGTGCAGCTTACCTTTTAATAAGTAACTAAATAGTTGTGCTTTTCATGGCATAGGCAGCTCAGTTGTGAATTTTGGAACCGAATAGCCTTTTTGCACAGCCTCCCGTGCCGCTATGCGCAGATACCAGTCACGCACGTGCGGAAAGTCGTTCAAATCGATTTCTTGCCATTCAAATCGTGACACCCACGGCCAACAGGCCATATCGGCGATTGAGTAGGTACCAGCCTCTCCACCGGCAATAAAATCTCGTCCGGCGAGGCGCTCGTTCAAGATACGGTAAAGGCGCTTGCCCTCCGCAGAAAACCGGCCTTCCCCATATTCAGATTTGCCTTTGTTGTATTTAACAAAATGATGCACTTGCCCAAGCGTCGGGCCGAGGCCGCCCATCTGCCACATCAACCACTCCACCATGCACCAGTATTCTTCACCTGCGCATTGGAATTTATCATACTTGTTCGCAAGATACATCATGATGGCGCCGGTCTCCATCAGATGCGATCCAGTTTCATGATCAACAATCGCGGGAATTCGATTGTTCGGCGCAATCTTTAAAAAACTGGGTTCGAATTGTTCGCCAATTGATATGTCGATGGAATGAACAGTGTAAGGGATGCCCAACTCTTCCAGTAGAATTGACACTTTGCGGCCATTTGGTGTGGTCCAAGTATAAAGATCAATCATAGTTCATCCCTGCAGTTTGCTAATTTTTTGAAACACATTGTGTGGAAATGCATATAAATGCCAAAGCATTTCTACTGTGATCGCAAAATATGTTTTGCTGATCCCACTAGATCCATCTTGCGATCGAAGTAAAGCGACATGCTAGCCATTGGGATTTAACAATTGGCATTGCCCCCAAAGCCGAGCAACGCCCAAGCTGCCATGATCTGAAGAGACAGATGCGCAAGGCCGGGGTTGACCTTTGGTCGGCTGCTCGTTTTGATGCACAAAACTGGAGCCCTCGCGATGAATAAAGAACGATTGTATGTTTATGACACCACACTGCGGGACGGCCAACAGACGCAAGGAGTCCAATTTTCGCTTGCCGAAAAACACCAGATAGCCGCAACACTGGACAACCTTGGGTTGGACTATATCGAGGGCGGTTGGCCCGGCGCCAATCCGGTTGATAGTGAGTTTTTTGACAGCAAACCCCACCTAAGGGCAACCTTTACGGCCTTCGGTATGACCAAACGCTCCGGACGATCTGCCGAAAATGATGATGCCTTGAATGGGGTTCTCAACAGTGCGACCCCTGCGGTCTGTTTGGTTGGCAAATCCCATGACTTTCACGTCGAGACAGCGCTTGAGATCACGCTTGCAGAAAACACCGAAAACATCGCCCGTTCAATTGAGTACGTGGTGGCAAAGGACCGCGAAGCCCTGTTTGATGCCGAACATTTTTTTGACGGATATAAGGCCAATCCGCCCTATGCGTTGGAGACTATTCACGCTGCCTTTAATGCCGGTGCGCGCTGGATTGTGCTCTGTGATACCAATGGCGGGGTGCTGCCCGCTGAGATTGGTCAGATCGTCACCGAGGTGATTGCCTCCGGCATCTCAGGTGATCGGCTGGGCATTCACACGCATAATGACACGGAAAACGCGGTGGCCAATACACTGGCGGCTGTAGATGCGGGTGCACGCCAAATTCAAGGTACACTCAACGGATTAGGAGAACGGTGCGGCAATGCCAATTTAACCTCCCTTTTACCGATTTTATGTTTGAAAGAGCCTTACAGGTCAAAATATTCCTTGGGCATCACGCCTGCCGCGTTGCGGAATCTTAAACGGGCCTCGCGGGTTTTAGACGATATTTTAAACCGGATTCCCACATCTCAGGCACCCTTTGTTGGCTCCAGCGCCTTTGTCCACAAAGCCGGGCTGCATGCCAGTGCTATATTAAAGGACCCTACCACCTATGAGCATATTGATCCTGCATTGGTGGGCAACCAGCGCGACATTCCCATGTCCAACCAAGCAGGCCAATCGAACTTGCGCCAACGCTTGCATGAGGCCAATTTGGAGGTCGAAAAAGGTGACCCAGCCTTGGGGCGCATTCTGGAACTGGTAAAAACCCGCGAATCTGAAGGTTATTCTTATGACACGGCCCAAGCTAGTTTTGAGTTATTGGCACGCCGTGAGTTGGGGGTTTGCCCTGAGTTTTTTGATGTAAAACGCTATAAAGTCTCAGTGGAGCGCCGCAAAAATAAATATAATAGCATGGTGTCTCTCTCTGAGGCCGTGGTTGTCGTGCGAATTAACGGTGAGAAAAAAATGTCAGTTAGTGAATCGATGGATGAATTGGGCAATGACCGTGGCCCAGTGAATGCGCTGTCCAAGGCACTAGCCAAAGATTTGGGTCCGTATCAGGAGATGATCGATGATATGCACTTGACCGATTATATGGTGCGCATCACCCAAGGCGGCACCGAGGCCGTTACCCGGGTGGTGATCGATTGTGAAGACAGCAAGGGCAGGTGTTGGTCGACTGTTGGGGTGTCAGCGAATATTGTCGACGCGAGTTTTGAAGCGCTGCTCGATGCGATAAACTGGAAATTGATCCGCGACACGGAGCAGAACGCTTGACCAGGCTGCCGTCTCGTTATGACATTCATACTGCAGGTCGCTGAGTAAGCATTAACCTACCTTGTTAGGTACTGTTGTTGGCACAAAGCTTTTTTACAATTACAGGATTACTAATAGTTTTAAAATTCAACATCAAAATGGTTGTTTCACTACCTAAAGTCAAAAGCCAACGCAGCAAAATGGAGCTAAGCCAGCAATGGAAACCAGTTATATATTTTGGTTGATGGCTGTGATGGCGGCTGTGTTTGTCGGCTTGGGAAAAGGCGGTTTGCCGGTTATCGCGGGTTTAGCGGTGCCAAGTTTGTCACTATTCATGTCACCAATATTGGCAGCGGGATTACTGTTACCGGTCTATATTGTATCAGATATTTTCGCACTGATGGCTTATCGGCGAGATTACGACAAAGCTGTTTTGAAATTGGCATTTATTGGCATGACGGCTGGTGTCCTGATCGGAACTTTGACTGCCCATTTAATTATAGAGTGGATAATTACCCTGCTCATTGGGGTGATGGGAACTGTCTATGCCTTAAAGATGTTGCTCGAAAAACCTCAAGGACCTAGGCTTAATACGCAAAAATTGAATTCTCTAAAGGGATATTTCTGGACAACTATTGCTGGTTTCACCAGCTTCATCAGCCACAACGGCGGCCCACCATGGCAAATCTTCGCGCTACCTTTGCAATTGCCGAAAACAGTGTTTGTAGGCACCTCAGTCATCATATTTTCCTACGTTAACTTCATTAAATTGTTTCCCTATATTTGGTTGGGTCAGATTAATTTGGAGAGCACCTATATCTCATTGTTTTTAATAATACCGGCCGCAGCGGCAGTTTATCTTGGGGTCAGGGCTGTCAAACTCATCCCTGAAGTGTTGTTTTTCAAACTTGTAACCTGGGCCTTACTTTTGATTTCAATCAAATTGATGTTGGACGGCATTCGAGCCAGCAATCTGTTCAACACTTCAAGCGTGACCTGACTGACATCAATTTGATTTGGCGACCTTACGGCCCAAGTATTGTACAATAAGATCAATATTTGTAACATACGCGGCAGGTCAATCATTACGGGATCACAATCATGGACTATACTCCAAGCCAAAATCGTTATGATAAAATGGCTTACCGCCATTGCGGTAAATCGGGGTTAAAATTGCCAATTATTTCCCTTGGTCTCTGGCATAATTTTGGACATGATTTTCCTCATCAGATCAAACGAGACATATGCCAGACAGCTTTCGATAATGGCATCACTCACTTTGACCTAGCCAATAATTATGGTCCCCCCACCGGTAGTGCGGAAGAGGCCTTCGGCGAAATCCTAAAAACTGACTTTTCGAGGTTTAGAGACGAATTAATTGTCAGCTCAAAAGCAGGCTATGACATGTGGCCCGGGCCTTATGGCGAATGGGGGAGCCGGAAGTACTTAATCGCATCTTGTGACCAGTCACTAAAACGACTGGGGTTGGATTACGTTGATATTTTTTATTCACACCGCTTTGATCCAAACACACCCTTAGAAGAAACGATGGGCGCCTTGGATCACATCGTTAAATCAGGTCGGGCATTATATGTGGGCATATCAAGCTACAACAGCCAGCGCACCAAAGAGGCGGTGAAAATCTTAAATAATTTAGGCACCCCATGCATCATTCATCAACCCAGCTATAATATGTTCAATCGCTGGGTTGAAGAAGACGGGCTTCTCGACACGCTCGAGGATCTGGGCGTGGGATCAATTGCATTTACGCCACTTGCGCAAGGCATGCTCACAAATAAATACTTAAATGGAGTGCCAAATGACAGTCGTGCAATGCAGGGTAAAAGTCTTGACAGAGATAAAATCAGTCCGGAGCTTGTCGAGACCCTGAACCAACTGAGGGTTATAGCCTCCAGCCGTGGCCAGACGTTAGCACAAATGGCTTTAGCCTGGGTTTTACGGGGTGGAAGAGTAACCACTGCTCTCATCGGCGCATCAAAGCCAGAACAAGTTTTGGACTGTGTTGGTGCAGTAGAAAATTTAAACTTCACAGCAGACGAGCTTTCGGAAATTAACTGGCTGTCCGGCGATCAAGGCATAAACCTCTGGGCGGCATCTTCTGAAATTGGATAATTTTTGACTCGGTGGATGGGACTAAAATTTAGCGCTTGTTTGATACCGTCAAACTAATGAAAACACGCATCAGATTGCAAAAATAACCTGCATCTACACAATCAATAATTGAAGCCACTCGGCGAGCGCAGGGACACGGTTTAGCTTGAGAATCGTGAGTGAATAAAGATGGGCATTCCTGCAGCCCCTTTCACTCCAACCAACGCCACACCCCTCCCCTGTTGCGCCTTTATC
>Ga0307997_10000304_pt1 | contig 22560 bp, 61 predicted proteins | sample Davwhametageno36_FD_203165 | JGI IMG/M metagenome (GOLD analysis project Ga0307997, IMG submission 203165) | Marine microbial communities from Davis Island wharf, Antarctic Ocean - #36 | ecosystem: Environmental > Aquatic > Marine > Unclassified | place: Antarctic Ocean: Davis Island wharf... | reverse complement strand
TTTTTTTTTGAAAATAAATGAGAAAAAGCTTGTGTATGTCAATCTTAAATCGTATATTAGAGTGTTGTTAAGATTGAGAGATTGATGTACAACGTTAACCCTGTTAAACAAACAAAAATGAAAAATCCAATGTATTTACAACCAGAACAAATTGAGTCAATGAAACCATTATATGGGTACGTACCAACAATGGATGAACGAAGTGGTACAATTGAGTGGTACAAAGAAAATTATAATGAAGTGGTATATGCCACCCCAAATTGGGAAACTGAGGGAATTTGTCCAATTGCTTATTCTAATATTGAAACTGGAGATTATACCGATGTAGGTACTATTAGTTTGGTTGGGAAGAGTATGGAGAAACAAATCGAAGCTTATAGAGATATAGTGGAGAGTGTTATATCAGGTATTGTATTTCAAAAATAAATTACCATAATGATATTAGCTATAAAAATGATTATTGTGTTAGTAGTTTTTTATATCTTTATGAATCGATTATTAAACTATTTAGATAAATAATTAAGAAAACGCTTGTGTATATCAAATATATTTCGTATGTTTGTATAGTTAGTGAGTGAGAGAGTTGAACCCCATAAACGAAAATAAATGAAATTAGAAACTGTACAACGGATTATCAAAGAAGTTTATCCAAAGATAGAAAAGTATTATGGATTCTCTAAGTTTAATCCTAATGAAACTCCATATGTAGAAACTCATTATAATATCTATGCTAGATATAGTGGTGAGCCTGAGGCTGAGGGAACTGAATCCGGTTGTCATGCTGAGTATGATAGGATTGATAATAGTATTGTTGTTTACTATCCTAATATGGTTAGTAGAAAACACATTGTTCAAACATTAGTTCATGAATACCAACACTATCTACAATCACCATCTTGGATGAAACGATATTATGATATGGGTTATGATTACCAAACTCATCCATACGAAGTAGCTGCTTATGCAGAAGAAGTTAATTATACTAAATTCATTTAAAACCTTAAATTATGATAAAGAAAATTAAATCAAAATTGTTAACGTATTTATTTACCGATTGGGTAAAATCTGAAACCGATGTAGAATTATTAGTTCTTACATCAAAGATGTTAAAGGATAGAGAAATAGCAGTAACCGGCATTAAGCCTGTATTGGGATTCCGTTCACATATAGTGGAGGCTAAGAGTAATATCTCAATTAACTAATATGTTTAATAAACAAGTATTACCAGTTGGAGATGAATTGTATATAGTTAAGAGAACCTTCCCTATACAACAATTTGAACCTATTATAAAGGAGTTTGGAGCAAAAGTGGTATGTGCTAATTACCATTGTGAAACTATACTTAGAGCTAGAGATGGTAATTTTTATTTATGTGATAAAGTAGATGATGCACAAATTGTTTAAACCAAATCTAACTCCTAAAGAGATAATCCAAATGGGTTCTTTTGGTGGAACTTACTTCCATCCAACTGATAGGAAAATTAATATAGATATCAACGAATTCCCAACTGATTGGATTGATGGATTACCTACTGAGTTTTATTACTCTAAGAAATATAATCGTAAGATTAACTATTTTAAAACCAAATGTGGTCAATCACAAGAGGAGTGGGAAAAGATGGGTTGGATTAATCCAATAGACCCACGTGGGTGGTTTCAATGGTATTGTAGATACTATATGGGTAGGCGATGCGAAGATGATGTTAGGCAGATTCAACGATGGGTAAACTTCACAGGTCCTAATGGTAGATGGAGAAATTACATCTATACACAAATCCACAAAAATGGTGGAGATATCTCAGATGAATCATATTCATTGGGAGCAAGGCAATCCTTAATTCATTGGGGATATAAAGTAAATCAAAAAGATTATGATATTTGGAAAAATAAGTGAAATAAAGCTTGTGTATGTCAAATATATTTCGTAAGTTAGTGGGGTAATCAAGTGAGAGAGTTAAACCCTTTAAAATAAAAAAAATGATAAAAGAATTCAAAGATTTAGTTTTTACAAAAAGAGATTTCGGTGGTTGGAGTTCGGTTACTACAATTGCTGAACATACACTAAGTGTTCAATGTGGGCAATTACCATATTGTACTCCTAGAGAAAACCTAAGTTCACCAACTGAACATTCATCTTTTGAAGTAGCAGTTTGGAGAAATTATGATGATGTATGGGTAACTAAAGATTTTACCGATTGTGATGATGATGTTGCAGGTTGGGTAGATAGAAAAGAGATAACTGAAGTAATTAAAAAGATAAACCTTTAAAACATAAAGATATGACAAAAGTAAAACCAAATCCGTTAAACGTAGAAGTATTAGTAGAAAAAGCTAGATACAAAAACGTAGTAGTACTTCCAGTGGAACATTCTAAGTTTCCATCATTAGTAAAGATTGAAAAAGCACCTGCTAAGATTAAATCACTTATTGGAAAACAATACATTACACCACAAAAAGCTCAAATTGCTATTGATTTATTGTTGACTGAAAAGAATATAGGTAAATCAGCAAAAGCAGTAAAGAGTGAACTATCATCAATTGGATTAATTGCAGAAGTTGATAAAGCATGGTAAAGTTCGACCCAAATAATGAACTTTCTGAAGAGGAACTAAGTAAGTTGGGTGAAGAAAACTTTGATGATTTCTTAGATTACTTAGACCAAAAATCAGAACATCTAAAACAATTCAGTAAACCATTAAGTTCATATCATACTAAGAGATATGCATCTATATCAGCGGCAACTCAAGGTAAAGAACTTACCAAAGATGAGTTAAAGAAAGCTGGTGAGTTAGGTAAGAAGAATGAGGATGCTGCATTTGAAAAGATAAAAGAAAGATTTGAAGAAATGGAAAAGGACAATCCTAAGTATTCAGATGAGGGTATCAAAAATATAAAGACTAATCGTTCACAATGGTTTGATTAATTATGGATAAAGATTTAAAAGAAATACTAAATAGAATCAAATTTCTCAAAGAGGATTTTGAAATGTTACAAGATGGTAGATGGAGTTTAAATTACGATGATGGTAATGGGTTGGATGCATCTCTAATTAATTGTGATAAAATCATAAACGCAGTTGAACGATTAAACAAAAAATAATATGGCAAGTTGGAAGTATAGGGAAATGGGTAGTAGAAATAAAAAGACTGGAAATCTATCTTACTACAACGTAACAGTTACTGATTATAAAATTAGTGATTGTGAATGTAAAGCTAGGGAGTTTCGTAAACACTCACCTTGTAAACATATGAAACGATTACATGAAAAATTAGGACATATGGCAATATGAGAAGATTAATTTGGGATTTATATAACAAAAACGAAATATCAATTGAAGTAGCTAACATTTTGTTAGATAAAATGGATGAATAATGTTGTGTATGTAAAAAATATTTCGTATATTTACTATTCAGTATAACACAATTAAAATATATTAAGATTATGAAAGTATATTCAGTAGAAATTACACCAATCACAAACACTAAAATGTGTGCAGCAAAACCATACATCGTTGAATTAAAAACAGATGATATCGAATTCTCAATGGAACAATATCAACGTAATAGAGAACCATTAAATTACGTAATTGTAGGTAGAACCGATTTCATATAAACTAAATTAAAAGAAGTATTATGAAAACAAAAGTATTAATTAGTACGGTAAGTAGATATTTAGTATTATCAAAAGAGTTTGAACAAGATGTGGATGATTTATTTAAAGATAGAGCAATAGACGCATCATCAATGTATATCACTACAACCGGTACCAGTATTAGTGTAAATGGTGGTAGTATTTCTATGACTAATATCACAACTGAAGCTAAAACAAGAGCAGAAGTTATTTTAGATAAAGCAAAATTAGAAGCAAATCGTTCGGATAGGTATGATGAATACAAAAAACTTCAGAAGAATCTTAGTAAGTATTTCGATGCATACTTTGAATTTAGAGTAAAATAAAACATAGGAAAACCTATAAGTGGTTATGGCATTAGAAGATTATAGTCAAATGACATTGATAAGTACTCACCCAGTTAAGAAGGGTGATTTAGGATTCCACGGAAACCTATTTGGTGGAAAACTTTTGGCATGGTGTGATGCTGCTGGAGCAGCTTTAGCAACACAAATAGCAGATACACCTCGTATGGTTACTGTTTTAATTGATGAATGTTTATTTAAGAAACCTGCAAGGGAAGGGCATTTGTTGAAGATTTATGGTAAGGTTGATACTATTGGTAGAACATCGGTTACCTTAAAGTTAGAAGCAAGGGCTCATAACGTTTATTCTGGTAAACAATCTATTATACTATCTACGAATATAAAGTTTGTTAGGATTGATGAAAACAACGAAGCATTACCAATTTCACAAAAGGTAAGAGATAAATACAATAAATAGAATATGGGTAAGTTGAAAATGAACTTTAGATACAAAGTATTATTGTTTCTAATCTATATAGCATTTTCTATTATATATACAACAATAGATTTAATATGTATATTAATCAATTCAATATAAAATTATGAAAGCACATTTTAATAATAGTAAGTACAAATTTAACTTTTCATTTCCAAGTATTATATTTGGAATACCAACTGCAATAATAGGACATAGTATTCATGGTGGGTTTTGGTGGACATTATTCGATTTATTATTTTGGCCAATAGCATGGTTGAAGTGGTTAATATATCGAGATGTAAATGTTACAATAATCAAAAACGCATTTAGTTGGTTCTTAGAATAAGTAAACTATGTGTAAATGTGGAAATGTAGATACATCTACAAATAATCAGAGTTCCTATATATGTAAAGTATGTGGTGAAGTAAATATAAAAAAATAATGGAGAGTAACAAAACACGAATAATATGAATATAATAATTGTAGCTGTTTTAGGATTAATTACCTTAGTATCACTACTAGGTAACTTATACCTAATAGGATATGTGTTAAAAGAAACATATAACACAAAACGTCCGAGCAGAAAGAAGAGTAAAAATAAAAGAAAGTGATACTTATACAATCACATAACAAAAGAATAGTAAAATGAGTGCAAGTAACAATAGTGGACCACAATTAAATTCAGTAAGAGATAATTACAATGAATTGGTTTCTAAAAGAAGAATGGTGGGTAGTACAAAAAGAGTAATTTGGCAATCTAAAAGAAGATTTTCAAATATCTAAATTAAAGTTAGGAATTACGGAATTTATTTCGTATATTTACAAAGTAATAACAATAAAGAGTTTCGTTCTTTGACTTAGTGGAATACCAATAATGAAAGAGAAGCATAATGCTATGGTGGTGGAATTGGTAGACACGATGGACTTAAAATCCATTGAACAGTAATGTTCGTGCGGGTTCAAGTCCCGCCCGTAGTACAAAGAACGGACTCGTAGCTCAATTGGATAGAGCAACACACTTCTAATGTGTAGGTTTCAGGTTCGAATCCTGATGGGTTCACAATAAAATAATAGAAGAGTGGACAATGGTTGTCAAATGGATTTGAAATCCATCGGGTGTTAAAGCTTTGCAGGTTCGAATCCTGTCTCTTCTGCAGAAATCCGAATTAGCTAGTAAAAGTTCGGAGAGGTGGATTAGAGAGAGATTGAAGCAGAAGTTGATGTAAATCAGAACCAGCTAGCCTTCTCTCTCCACCAAAAATAATTAAAATAAAATTAGGAATTAACAAATTAATTTCGTATATTTACAATCAACAAATAATAAAGGATATGGAACAAACAATGGCTTTTGGATTAGGTGTACTAATTGTACTAATAATTGTAGGTATTATTAATGTAGTAAAAACTTCAACAAAGATTACTAAGATGGAATCTGAGATTGCGATTACATTAAAACTATTAGAGAATTTAGATACTCAAATGGAATATATGCATGTTGATATTCAAAATGATATTGTTAAGTTGGAAGAGGCTTATGATAAAATTGTTGTAGGGATGATTGAAGTTTCAGAAAAAGGAACCGATACTAAGTTAAAGAAGTTAGAAACTAAGTTTACATCACAAACAACATCTGGTGTTGAGGTTAAGAAAGCATTGGAGGAAATTTCAGTAATAAGAAAAGATTTAAATATGTTTATTGAAATGTATCGTAATCAGTAAACTGAGTTATCTGTCACAGGCGATGAAATGATACTACGCAGATAATAAAGAATTAGAGAGATAGTAAAGCTGTAATTGGGAAGTAGAGAGAATTAATTAGTGAAAAAAGGTTTATAGTAGCTAGACGCCTCTAATTGCACCCAATCAGAAACCTTGAAAGACCCGAAATATCTCTCTTATTATATTGATAATAAACTCTTCACCGAGGTAAACCTTTAAAACAGATTCACAACTGCAGAGGTCGTTGAGTTAGGGTACATTAAATGTGGATGTACCCATTATCAATTTTAATATTATTAACTCGTAAGAGTAGTAAGCCAAATATCAATGCAGAGATATCCTTGGTACGCTGACAATGTTCGGGAGTTGTTTAGTAATATTTTTAATAATCATAAGCCCATTGGTTGGGAGCACCTCACAAAGGTTGAGTAACATTCAGGATGACTCATTATTGTAAAGCTGCAATTGGTTCGAATCCAATTATGATTACTGATAACATCCTATATGTGTTAGGTTCGCTACCAAAGCACAAAGTGGGTTAAAGTGACGGTCAATCGTAACGGCTCAAGGTACGTAACAACGAGTAGTTGGTTGAAGTAAGTGACTTAACAAGGTAGGTTCGATTCCTACTAGGGTGACAAACAATTAAGTACTTCGGTATTTAATTGGAAACTAAATGGCGTTGCGCTGGCACCACTCGAGAGGTTACACGTAAGAATCGGCCTTTGTATGTTGTGATTGCAAGTTCGTTGAACCCAATCGCCCCATAACACATTTAGTTTCAAAATAGCCCGTTGGACAAGCGGTTAAGTCGTTTCCCTTTCACGGAAAAGATCATGGGTTCAAATCCCATACGGGTTACTAATCACTATTTAATAAGATACTCCTTAGTTGGAGGGAATCGTAGTATTGGCAACTACTTGGAAGTTTGAAATAATAACTTTGTCGTTTTATATAGCCCGTGATTAAATTTTTATTAAGAGAAGCAGTGAAGCTGTAATTGAGAAGTAGAGAGAATTAATTAGTGAAAAAAGGTTTGTAGTAACTAGACGCCTCCCATTGCACTCAATCAGAAACCTTGAAAGACCCGAAGCTTCTCTTAATATTTAATTAGGATATATGAATTATATTTCGTATATTTGAATAACAAATAAAAACAGAGAAGTTATGTCAGCAAAGAATAATGGAGTTTCACATAGTATGTTACTATCAGCAAAAGAAAGAAGAAGAAACGCTTATACGAGGTTATCAAATCAGTTAAAAGCTGGTTCTAAACCTTGTAAGGAAACCAAAGTACAAATTCCGTTAACCGATAAGAATAAAACACGTATCGAAAAGGAATTAGCAACATTAAAATTAAGATTCTAAAACAATGGATAAAAATCATATACTAACAGGTGTAAATTTATATTACCCATCCGCACGAGATTGGATGTGGGATTATTGTATGTATTTGGGTCCATACGTTGATTCTAACGGAGAGAAATATGATTTAGGTGTGTTTGTAAATACTGGATTTGATGATACCGATGAACCACATTATTCAGCAGCAATAGTATATGGTAATGAACCAGGTGAATATATATCGGGTGAGTTAGAACCACAAAGGTTTACTGGTGAACATTATACCGAAACTATACGTAGATGTAAGGAATTAAATTTATTTTAAGTTCTTAAGAACTTTTAATATCATAGTTTATAGGTCGTTCTGTCCTTGAGTTCTATTTAAAAACTCTAAAAAAGGCAAGGAAGAGTGGATAATGGTTGTCAAGTGCTCTTGAAAAGCATCGCGGGTTATACCGTTGCAGGTTCGAATCCTGTCTCTTCCGCAAAACTACGTGCATGTAGTTGTTCTTACCCAAAGGGTAAAGGACTTGGGTTTGGATGAAATTCTATCAAAGGTATTCCCTAAAGATACCCAGTTAATCTACGGGATTAACTTTAAACAGAGAAAAGGTCTGATTCCGATGCATAGGATAGGAAACGAAGCACTCGAATGACGGGTCTATTTAATGTTTAAACGAAAGCTTTCGTACTTTCGAATAGTTAAATAGATTGGCGCGGAAGTTGGTCGAATCGTTAGTCGATTTAGTTGGTAACTCTAAAGTGTTCTAAAAGTTACATTTATGGCCCGTTCGTCTAACGATTAGGACATGCGGTTTTCATCCGTAAAATGGGAGTTTGATTCTCCCACGGGCTACAAAAGTAATACACTATATGAGTAACAAACATTCAAGATTAGAAGGGGAATCCATAAAGGAATGGATGGATAGAGTTTCAATACCAAATAGTGAGTGGTTTTCAAAACGAAAAAGGATTAGGGGAAATTTAAAATTAGTATATTTAAATATATGGAACCAATTGATAGCCCATATATTGAAAATGTTGAAATAAATGAAATTAATAACTCATTAGAGGATGGGTATGATAATTGGTATCCAGATACATCTATTAATTAGTTAAATCTCCTTAAAATAAATTGAAGAAAGTTGGTATTACATTTGGTAGTTCCAACTTTTTTTTGTATATTAGAGTGTTGTTAAGATTGAGAGATTGATGTACAACGTTAACCTTTAAAAAAAATAAAAGATATGGCAATTTTAAAAAAACCAACTGAAAGTGGAATTACAATTGATTTAACAGGTCCACAAGGAAACGCATATTACCTATTAGGTACGGCTAAAAACCTTGCTAAACAATTGGATTTAAATGGACTGGCGATTATGAAGGATATGCGGAGTGGAGATTATGAAAACCTATTAGAGGTATTTGATAACCACTTTGGAAACATCGTAACATTATATAGATAAGAAAAATGGGAAGAGTTAAAGAACAATTATTGAATGAACATCCAAATTTGGATTTGGATACAACTGATTTTGCATATCAATTTGAATTATGGAAAAAATCAAAAGAATATGTTAATATGGTTAACGAAGAGTTAATCGATACACAAACAACATATTCAAAATCAGATGTTAAGGAAGCAGTATATTATGCATTTGAAGCAGTTAAAGTTACACAATTTGAAGTAGGTTCAGATGTGTATGGTAAGTTAATCTACGAAAATATATTAGAATATCTAAACCGATAGTTATGAGTGAAAAGAAAAAGAAAGAAGTTATAAAAAACATAGAAGGAACAATAGCATCCGAGCAATCTAAAAGTGGAGGTGGAAACACTAAAGTTATAGCCGATTTACAAAAGAAATTACAAATGATATTAGATGGTAAGAATAAAGGAATCCGTTCTAGAGCTACAAGATAATACATTCTATGCTGCTTGGGATGATATCACAACCACAACGGCTTGGAATAGACCCGAACTACATAATCTAATTAAATGGAGGGATACTTTATTTAATTTACATAATGGATTGGAAGGTATTAATGTCTATTTGGTTGGTGGATATGCTGAATTTTTGTACAAACCATCAAACCCATTAACTTGGGATGCTGATGTATGTTTTATTGTGGAAGAATCGGTTGATTATAAACGTATTAAACGTATATTGGATGATTCTCTGAAGATTGCATTAGAGGTTGGGATATTATTAGACCAAAAAGCAATTACACCATATACACATAGCTTCTTCCAGTCATTATATAGTGGTGTAGTTCCTGAATATAATAATGATAAGATAATTTACTTTAAGAATTTCAAAAGTTTTGAGAAAATTATTAATGGGAATATAGTGATTGCTAAGAGTACAGCCGCACCACCTAATATGGAATTTGAGAATGTATATCCTGGACTTTATAAGGTGTTTGGAATGAATAAAAAGTTGATTGATAAAGTTATTAATAAATTTAAAAAAGGTATTTATACTGGTAGGCTAATTGACCTTAAAAATACTGATTTTAATTTTACAACATAGAAGAATATGGATATGAATATGATAGCAACTCTGATAGTTGCGTTTTTACTATTATTGGTGATATGTACACCAATTGTATTACTTGCAATATTGATTGTAAGAACAAACAAACCAAAGGCACCAGTGAATAAAGTAAAGCTGGAACAATTGGAACAAAATGATTATCAGATTGCAGATGATGTAAATAAAGCATTTACTGATTTTGCTGCTGATTTAGAGAAATTGAATACAAGGTTAGATGGTTTAGAGGAAAAATTAGATAGAGATGCTAGTGAAATAAAAGGATTTAATTCTAAAAGATGAAAAACCTAATCTATGGAGCTGGACTATTTATAATAGGTCAAGCTATGATTTGGATACAAACCAATGGACAGTTTATTTGGCCTTGGTTTAAGAAGAATCCAATAATACTATCCATGATAGGTGGTACTATGATTTCATATCTATTCATCAAAGGAACTGCATTGTTAGCTGAACATTTCGATGGTCAATTATGGCCGGGGAGATTCATAGGTCAATCCTCTGGAATAGTGGTATTCGCTATAATGACGTTCATATTAATGAATGAAGGTATCAATACAAAAACAGCTATATCATTGTTATTAGCAGTGTTATTAATATCAGTTCAAATATTTTGGAAGTAAAAGATTTAGATAGAATTATAGAAATGGCGTGGGAGGATAGAACTCCTTTTGAAGCTATTGAATTTCAATATGGATTGAAAGAGAATGATGTTCGAAAGATTATGAGAACTAATTTGAGAGATTCTTCATTCAAACTATGGAGAGAACGTGTTAAGGGTAGAAAGACTAAGCATGCTAAAAAATCGGAATCGATTAGATTCAAATCAAAAAACCAAAAATAAATTAGGATAATTAAAAAATTATTCGTATATTTAAGTTATAAACAAAAAGTTATGATTGAGAGGAAAGATAAAAAGATAGTCGGATTTACCGCTGGTAACTTTGATATCATTCACCCTGGATATGTTTACACATTCCAAACAGCTAAGAAACATTGTGATTACTTCATAGTGTTTCTTCAGAACGACCCATCATTAGATAGGGAAAATAAGTACACACCCGTAGTACCAAGAGCTGAAAGATATAATACTTTAATGGAAATGGAATCAGTTGATGCAGTTTATACTTATCAAACTGAAGATGAATTGTACAACTTAATTCAATTCTTTAAACCTGATGTGAGAATCTTAGGTGAGGATTATATTGGTAAACGATTTACAGGTGATGAGTTACCACCAATACCTATTTACACATCCCGTGCACATGGTTGGAGTACTACTAAGTTAAAGAATGATGTTACTATTCAAACTTTAAAAAACAACCCAAAATTATTATTGGAACATCCTGAATTATTAAATCAACTTAAAAAACTTAAATAAGTTATGAGTGAAAAGATATATGTAAGAAAGTGTGAGAGATACACTGTGTGGGAAGCATCTGAACCTATTGAGGTTGATGTAGAGAAACTTACTAAGTGTGTACCACCATATAAAGGTAGTACCGAAGAACATCTATTAGAGTACCTAACAAATAATGTTCGTGATAACGAAGAATGGGCTGATACTAATAAAGAAATTTATGGTGATGATGAATCATATGAGTTAACACTTATGGATTCGTGGGATAGTATGGAACCATATTCAGATTCCAGAGGAAAATTTTGTGATGATTGGATGGATGTAGGTGTACCAAATGAGAGTTTTACAAGGACAGGATATTTTGAAATAAAATCAACTAACGTAGATTAAGTTATGCCAAAATTAAGAAGAATGGTTTCAGAGGTTACATATATTTGGTATGAAGCTGAATTAACTGATGAACAAGCGAAAGCATACAAAGAAGGTGATTTTGAAGATAAATGGGATATCATTGAAGAAGTAGAAGATGATATGGAATTTTTAAGAGATAAACCTATTTCTGATGATGTTACATATGAATTAATAGAAGAATAAGTTATGGCAAATCATATGGAAACTTACGTTCGTATTACCAATGGGGATATAAACGTAGCAAACAAGTTAAAAGAAATATTTACACCTGATGAAGGGAAGTATGAGGTATGGACAACTGAATTGATAAAACGTATTTATGATGATGTACCTAATGATGATGATATAGATTATGCTTGGTGTATCAGTAATTTAGGTGCTAAGTGGATGCATTCTGATTTTGAATATGATGATGATTGTAGCTGTATTCACTTAATGTTAACATCTGCTTGGAGTGTTCCACAGCAATTTTTAGAACAATTAGCAAAAGTATTACACACTATAAAGGAAGATTGTTATATCTCAGGTAATTATGAAGATGAAGGATTTAATCCGGTTGGGGCATACATCTACGCTAAAGGTTATGATGATATAGAAGATTTAGATGTAGAGGTTGATTTTGATAAAATATGGGATGATGATGAGTATCGGGATGATATCTATAATCAGAATCATAAATTACATGATGATATGATTGGATGGTATAACGACCACTTAAAGGATATAGAAGAAAACCCAGAAGATTATATCTAATTACATACAAATAACCAATAATTAATAAAATTATATGAAATCACATATATTTATAGAAAACCACACACACACTATGGGATTAAAAGAAAAAATAGTAAAAGAAATTTTAGAAGCAAAGTTGAACAAGGCTACCGAATTTGGAAGCAACTATATTCAGAAGTTACAACAAAAATTAGATGAGTTATTATCAAAGGATAAAGATTAATTTATTTCTACACAATTTAAACCAAGAGAAGCTAACGCTTCTCTTTTTTTTTGAAAATAAATAAGAAAAAGCTTGTGTACGTTAATTAAATTTCGTATATTAGGAGGGTAGTTGAATGGGGGATTTCTCACCAACTCATTAACCCTTTAAAACCTTAAAATTATGATAATACAAACAGCAATAGCAAAAGAGCAAGATAAACTTATTAACAAAGTTAGAACCAAAGGGTTGTATGAAAACTTTGGGCAAAGGGAGGTTAGTAAGTTAGAAGATAGATTCATTAATAGTTCATCTTATACAGATGAGATGAATGTGAATAGATTATTAATAGAAGAATTTAATGAATGGTGTATGAACTATTCTTAAAAATAAATACGAAAAAGCTTGTGTATGTCAATCCAATTTCGTATATTAGGGGTGTAGTTGAGTGGGGGAGTTCTCACCAACACATTAACCCTTTTAAATTATAATATATGAATTATTTAGTACAACCACAATCACTTATTGAAAAAGCAATTAGAATCCCATCATTCGCTAGTATGTTCTCTAAAGAACAAATCCAATTTTCTGAATTAGTAGATATCTCAACTCAGATAGTTGAAGAGTGGAGTTCCGATTGGGATGAAGGACATGGATTTGGTTCCTCTGATGGAACTTATATGTTGAAAGATTTTATCGATACAGTTATTAGTAACTTTACTAAGAGTATCTATAACAAAAGTGGATATCAAACGGTATTCAATCCAACGTTATCAGTAGAATACAAATATTCTGAATCAGAATTAGTATCATTTGAAGATGATGGGCAATTTTAAAATATATAAGATATGAACATAACGTATAAGATTTCAGAGATTGAAGAACCAATCACAAAGAATGAGTTAAGAACTCTAAAGAAGTTCTTAGGTGAATTTACAATAGAAACCAACGCTGGGCTAGATATCCATAGTTCTGAAATGAATAATGGTAAATGGAATGGTATAACAATTAACCCTTTAAAATAAAAAATATGATAAATTTAGATTACGCTAAGATTAGCGATGTAGAAGTAGACGGAATAGATACCGCAGATTACCCTGATTTTTGTGATGCATTTATCTCATATGCAGAATATGATGGTAGAGCAATGACAGATACGGAATTAGATACATTAAACGATGATTCTGATTTTGTTTATGGTGCAGTACAAACTCATTTATATTAAAAATATACAATATGATTAGAAAATTTAAATTAGGTGATATCGTTACGTATTGTGGAGATGTGGGTATAATATCTGAAGTTAGAGGAATCCACCCAGCAAATGGTATCCCATTATATGATTTTACATATGATGGTGGTAAACTTTCAAATAATTTACTAAGTACATTTATTAGAGAAGATTTAATTACAAAAATATAACCCTTTAAAATAAAAAATATGAATTATACAACAAAAATTACAACATTTAGACAAGAATTCAAAGCATTAGGTGACCACTTGGAATCAAATGGTATTGATTTGACTTGGGAAGGCAATGAAGCTGTTCTTGATACAATTCCTTACATAGGTAGTGGATTTTACAATGGAGTTGAAGGTATTTACCTTAAAAAATCAAACTACGATTACCTCTCAGAAGAGTGGGAGAGAGCAGTTGTAATATCATTCCCATTTACTACCAATGGATGTACCTTTAACTTAGAGAGTGTATCCGATTTTGATACCGATGGTGATAGAGATTACCAACCATCTATCTCTGTGATTATGGAAAAGAATGGAATTAACCCATTAGATTAAAATAAATCACTTTTTCCTTGGATATGTCATTTATTATTCTTATATTAGAGTGTTGTTAAGATTGAGAGATTGGTTTGCAACACTAACCCTTTTAAACAAATAAAATGAAAAATTATCAAGCTATTTTAATGATTATTATCGGTTTCGGATTAGGAATCGGAACTATAAGTGGAGTTGTTCAAAACTATATCGGTTTTGCTGGTGTGGATAACGAAATGGCATTCTCTTTTATGGGAATTTTTATGGGTACTTTGGGTATCTTCGCTGTTGATTATAAGAAACTATTAATCGGATTAAAATAAGATGGAAGGTAAATTAGAAATAGTTGGATTATATGAATACAATGATGTTTATCAAGTCATAGATTCAAATAGGACTGTATGGTTTCAAGGTAGGAAATCTGATTGTAAAAAGTATATTAAAAAAAACAAATAAAGGTTATGGTGGGAGTACAAAAATACACTTGTGGAGCTGGAGATGGGATGTTTGATGATGTTAATGGGAGTTGGGTAGAAGTGAAAGAATATAACAGGTTAAAAGAATATTTAGAAGAGTTATATGAATTGGCTTACAATAATTGTAGGGGATTAGCTCATGATGAATTAAATGAAATTGTAAAAAAATACGAATAATAACCCTTTAAATTAAATAATTATGATTTTAGAATTAAACAAAGAAATGGCGTGGGTAACTTTCCTCAACGATGGTTGGGAACAAACGTGGATTGCAGTAACCGATGAAAATGATGTACATTTAGAATTTCATAGTGAGGATACTATGAACATATGTCGTTCACAATTCGGACACACTAGTTTTGGTATCGCCCAAACATCACAAATGATTTTAGGAAATTCAGTAAGAGATAACTTTTAAAACTTAAAATATGAATTGTACAGTAAAAGTAATGGCTCAGTATCACGAAAACTATTCAGATACGGATATTCCTTATTGGAAACCAAAAGGTGGACATGAATTCCAAATCGTAATAGATTCGGATGTATTGATGTATTCAAATGATTTAATAAAACATCTAATGGAGATAGTATCAGCTCAATCTGATGAACATAATAAGTATTCTTATTTAGGGCATGAAGTTGAATTTATTAAACCAGTGGTATTGGATACTGAAGTGTTGTTAAACTTAATTAGAAAGGAAGCAGCATAAATGAATCATTCCATAGAAACATTTTCAGCTGAACAAAGGGTATTTCTAAGAACTTTACAGTCTTGGTATCTCACACAATCAGATGAAATGCATGGTATTAAAGTGTCTTGGTTGCATGGTATGTTGAAAAAAGAACACTATGATGAAACTCAAAAAGCTATGTTAAACAAAATGGTATTTAAGTATAACACTTATCTAAAAATAAACAAAACTAATTAGGATATATGAATTAAATTTCGTATATTTGGTAGAACAAAATAATATTATGGCTGGAAAAGTAAGTGGATATACTGATAAGATTTTTACTCAAGATGAGGTGAAAGATATTTTAATGGAGATTACCAATATGGTTGAGGATTTAGAATTTGATTACCAACGAATGTCTCAAAGTGGTAAGGAGATTTATGATAACCTAACAAACTATTTAGATAAGTTATAGGGTGGAATATGACAACACATTTTTTAGAGAATAAATTGGATATGGGATTAAAGCAAATTGATAAATGGTTAAAACAACAACAAATCGATGATGATACCCATATCGTAGAAGCGAGTAGAGAACGAATTAGTGTTATACAAGAGAAAGGATATTATACTGATACTGAAAAATCATTCTTAAATGAGTTGAGAAAGCAGTATATCGAAGATATGAAACAAAACGAAGTTTAACAAATACTTATATATGAAGAAGTTTTTAGGAATTTTAACATCAGTTTTACTATTAGGTGGAACATTTTTATTATTGAGTGCTGGTAATAGTTATAGAGCTAGAACAATTGTAACACCAATTGTAACTTTGGAACCAATGCCAATAAAAGAAATTGTAGTTGAATTACCAATAATGGATGAATCTGATTTGGTACAAGCATTAATACAAGTTGAATCACAAGGAAATGATTCTGCTATTGGTGATGTTAACTTAGGTGAACCATCTATTGGTGTATTACAAATCAGACCTATTATGATTAGAGAGGTTAATAGGATACTAAAACTGAAACGTAGTGAAATTAGATTCAAACGTAAGGATAGGTTCAGTAGAGAAAAATCTATCCAAATGTTCTTAATTTGGAAAGAGTTCCATCACAAAGATTCTGATTTTGAAACAATTGCAAGAAATTGGAATGGTGGACCTAAAGGTTATAAACGTAGTAGTACTCTACACTATTGGAATAAAGTAGAAATCGAATTAAATAAATAAATATTATGAGAAAAACATTATGGGTAATCTTAGGATTATTTTTCGTAGGTTGTGCCTACATCGGAATCATCCTACCCGGAGTTCCAACAACGTTCTTTGTGATACTAGCTGCATGGGCATTTAGTAAATCATCTGAGAAATTTAATAAGTGGATACATGAACATAAATTGTTTGGGAAATATCTAACCAATTGGGAAACAAAACGAATTTACCCATATAGAGGTAGATATGCAATGGTAGGTGTAATGTGTTTATCTTTACTATCAATGTACTTTACACTACCAATTAGGGTAGTATTGTATGCTGGTATTACTTTTATATTGATTATCTTTTGGGCATTTAGATATCCGGGTTCAGTAAAGGAGTATGATGAAAGAGTTAAAAAAGGACAAAAAATCGGTTGGTTTAAATAATGAAGAAAAAGATATACTTAGAAGGTAGTTCAATAAAAGTATTATACCCAGATATTGAATTCTTTTTGGATAAGATAAGAAAAAACGAACCATTCAAATATCTGAAAGTAATGCATGGTACCTTAGATGGTATTACAGCCGTATATAAAGATAAAATGGATGAGTTAAATACTCTTGTAGCTAATCAAGATTATGTTACTATTGCTAAAACTATTTCGGAAAATAGAGATGCTAGACTTCAATCTGGTTCAGATTATTGGCATGGTAAAGACCCACAATTTGATGAAAAGTTGGTTATTTTATGGACAATGATAAATCAATATAAAAATCTTAGTAGTGATATTATGATTGGATTATCTTTAGGTGTTGGTTTGGGTAACTATTGGGGATGTTATGAACATAGCCACCCAACTCAAGTTTCACGAAGAAAGATTGCTGGTATATTGGATAGTAATACATATGATAGCTACCTATATGGTGGGATATTTAAGCATTTTACCATAAAGAATGAAATTCAATACCTATTTGATGTACTAAACCAACTTAGTTATAATGTTGGATTCTTTGGACCTACTTACTTTAGTAGATATAAGGAGGTATTTGGAATCAACGATTTTACTCATATGGAAATCCCAGTATTGGGAGCAATTAAAAATTTAGATAAAGAGGTAGATAGAATACGAGAATTCGGTAGGAATTCAAAAACACCAACCATCGTTTTTCTACAATGTGGACATACAATGGCATCAAATTTAATATATAATCTTAAAGATGAAAACATAACCATCATAGATGTTGGAAGAAGTTTTGATTTATTGATAAAAGATGAGGTAGATAAACACGAAACAATGTGGAGATGTTGGACATCATTAGACCCAACTGGGTTGGTAGATTATGTTGATAAAACAAGAGCATGAGTAGGGTAGAGTTAATAGTAGTGGTAATGTTTGGGTTGTTAGCAATCTATTTTAGATATTTAGAATACAAAGATTTGTAAATGTTAAATATTTATCGTATATTAGTAAATAAAATGTAAGTTATGGCAAACGGAATTTATAAAGTTACTGAAGAGTTTGAGGAAAAGCTAGCGGATTACACTGGAGCTAGATTTGCGGTAACGTTAGATAATATGAGTAATGGGTTATTCCTTTCATTATATTATGAGCATGTGGTTATGAATCGAACCGCTGATACAATAACCATACCAAATAGAACATACCCATCGGTTCCTTGTGAAATCATTCACGCTGGATTGAAAGTTGGGTTTAGAAAGGTAAAGGGTAAAACAATTAAAGGAGCTTACCAAATGGAAGGTTCCAATGTATGGGATTCAGCATTAACATTTACAGCTGATATGTACAAACCAAATACACATATGTGTGTATCATTTACAGGTCCGTATAAGCACTTTAAGTTATCAAAAGGTGGAGCAATTCTAACTGATGATTACGATGCTTACAATTGGTTCAAAAGAGCAAGATATAGTGGTAGGAGAGCTGTATCATATCACGAAGATAATTTGGATATGTTAGGATGGAACTTCTATATGATGCCGGAACTTGCTGCTAGAGGATTATTACTTATGGGGCAATTTTACGAAGTTGGAACTGGTAAGAAAAAGGTAAATGAAGATTTGGAATTATCTTACCCAGACCTAAGTAAATTTAAAGTATATAAACAATAAGTTATGGTTAACAAAATGGGGAACTACTATGATGATTTTATCATAGGAGATGTATTGGAACACTCACAATCCAAAACAATATTTGAATCTGATAATAATCTATTTTCATTACTAACTTTAAATGGACATCCAATCCATACGAATATAGATTATGCTGAGAAATCACAACACAAACAAATATTAGTAGTAGGTACGTTGGTATTCAGTTTAGCAGTTGGTATAACTGTTTCTGATATTAGTGGTAAAGCTATTGCTAATTTGGAATATATGAGTGTGAAACATACTAATCCAGTATTCGTAAACGATACAATATATGTAAAATCTACTATATTGGATAAAACCCCATCATCTTCTAAAACGGATAGAGGGATTGTTCACGTAGAAAGTAAAGTTTATAATCAAAATGGGGAAGTAGTATTAATATTCGAAAGAAAAGTTCTAATAAAGAAGAGATGATAGCACGTAGTTTATTATTTGTACCAGGTCATAATTCCAAATTTATGGAGAGTGCGGCTAAATCCAACGCTGATATCTTATTACCAGATGTTGAGGATTCAGTACAACCAATTTCAAATAAACAATTATCAAGAGATATGATTTTATCATTTGTAAATGATAAAAAGTTTGATGGTAAGTTGGTATTTCCAAGAGTGAATGCACCCGATAGTGGTGAACTGATACATGATATTACACAACTAGCGGTTAGAGGTATTGATGGGTTTATGTATCCAAAAGCTAGAACTGGTAGTGATATATACTTTTTCGATAAATTGCTTGAATCCGTTGAAGCTCAGAAAGGATTTCCAATTGGAACATTTAAAATAATACCATTAATAGAAACAACTTCGGCTGTTTTAAACGCTCAAGACATATGTAAGGCATCCGACAGGGTTATAGCAATTGCATATGGTTGTGAGGATTTTATTACTGATTTGAAGGGTGTTCACGATGGAGGTGATGTGAGTTTATTTGTACCGAGAAGTTTAATAGCTATGGCTGCTAGAGCTCATAATGTGATACCAATTGATACAGTTCACGTAAATATAAATGATTTAGATGATTTGGAAAAGAACTTAAAAACAGCTAAGAACTTAGGGTTTGAGGGAATGTTATCATTACATCCAAAGGAGTTACCATTAATTCATCAGTATTTCTCACCATCTTCAAAAGAAATTGATAATGCTAAACGAATTATAGAATTATACAACGAATCTGAACTTAATGGTAGAGGAGTTGCTTTATTTGGGGATGAGCTAATCGGGCCACCAATGGTAAAAGATGCTAAGAATTTATTAAATAAATGGATAAACAAATGAAAAAATTAGTAATATTAGGAGGAAGTGGAATCGGTATGATTGCAGCTTCCATTGCGAGGGAAAATGGAGAGTATGAGGTTGTTGGTTTTCTAAATGATTATGTAGAAGTTGGTTCTAAAATAGGAAAGTATGATAAGATAGAGGTGATTGGTAAAACTGCTGATATTCAACATTATTTAGATAATGGATACTACTTTTTTATAGCTTATGTGGGATTAAAGAAAGAAAAGAATACTTTTGAAAAGATAGATAAATTTAATATACCAATGGATAGGTATGTAAATCTAATTCATAAAACTGCTCACATACCAAAAGGGTTTTGTAAGATAGGTAATGGTGTATTGATGGCTCCTTATAGTCAATTATCACCTGATACAACTGTTGGGGATAATTGTATGTTATTGGCTAATTCCTTTTTAGGACATGATAGTACAATGTTACGATTCGCACACTTAGCTACAAATAGTGTTGTAGGTGCAAATGTGGTTGTTGGTAGAGGTGTTCACGTTGGTAGTAATTCAACCATTAGAGAAAAGGTAACCATTGGTGATTTCAGTTTAATTGGAATGGGGGCAGTTGTATTGAAAGATGTTGAGGTTAATACTAAAGTAATAGGTAATCCAGCCAAAGAATTACGAAATAATTAGGATATATGAATTAAATTTCGTATATTTGTATAAATAAAAACAAACATATGTTTCAAGACGAAGAAGAAGAAGAAGTTAAAAGAATAAAAACACCAAATGTTCCATTTCATTTAAGTAAAAAGTTGAGTAGTATTGAAGGTACTGATATTATATACTTTATAGATAAAAATTGGGGCTTAGCTAATGGATTACAATCCAAAATGAACTTTAGTGTGGTATTCCCAACTGATGAGGATTTTTGTGAAATTACAATACCAATTATTAGATACGAATAATGGAAACATTTGTAGTACTTTCATATGAAATGGGTGATGAAAATAGACAATCTCAGCTGGTAGCAGTATGTGATTCATTATTTATAGCTAAAAGATATGCTGATACTGAAGTGAAATCCAATAGAACTAATGGGTGTATGATATATTCTAAATTAATGAATTCACCATACACAGAGATGGATGCTATTGTGTATAGAATAAAAATGAGATAAATTGATTATGAAAGTATATTTTTACATTAAACCAAAGGAATTGGAGTATCTTAATAAGATATTAAAAGATTATAATAATCTAATAGAACCTATTGAAATATCGTTCAACCCTGCTAATGATTTAGTAATGGTATCTATATTATGGGGTGATTTCATAGGTCTTAATGATAATGGATGTATTTTATAAGAAAATATTAATTAAATGATAAAGAAGTTGAGAACATATTTTAAGAGTAAATCTAAGCTAGATGATAAATGTTCTAAATTAGAACATCAAATCAAACTAATGCAGGAGCATATGGAACATCAAAGAGAATCCATTTCACAATTGGAACGTAAGTTACATTTGGCCAGAAAGATGTGGGATATATCTAATAAAACCAAAACATACTAATATGTTAACATATGGAATTATAGGTTTTTGTGTTCTACTATTTTTTGATATTATATTAAAAGGTGGTGAGCATGAATTAGAAAACATAGAAAGAATTTTGATATTGTTATTATGGCCTCTTATGTTAGTTTGGTTCATTTTCTACTTAATTAAACATAATGGTAAATTATAAAGAACATATTACTGATGAAGAAATCCATTAAATGTAGCCGGTGTGATAAAACATTTAGTGGAGGATTAGAGTATAGGGAACATTTCTATACCCATTTATATGAGTGGGAGGAATCGGAAGATAGATATGAATATATAAAAGAAACAACGAATTGAAAGGTATAATAGCTATTAATAATTTAGGATACATAGGTAAGGATAACAAACTTATGTGGAAATCCTCAGAAGATTTACAACACTTTAAACGATTAACTGAAGGGAGTAGATGCTTGGTAGGTTACAATACTAATTTAGAATTACCACCATTAACGGATAGAACTATAATAATTGATACTAAGGATGGTATAGTTGAAGCTGATAGGCAAAATATAGATTGGTGTATCGGTGGAAAGAAAACCTATGAGAAATATGTTAAGTTCTTTACTGAAATACATATATCCCATATAGATAACAATGATATAGGAGATACAATGTTACCTATGCTTTTACTTGATCCTGATTGTAAGATATTCAACTACTACTTCAAAACTAACAAATAATAAAGATTTTCTTTAATATGAAGATAGTACA
>Ga0307997_10000301_pt1 | contig 22616 bp, 24 predicted proteins | sample Davwhametageno36_FD_203165 | JGI IMG/M metagenome (GOLD analysis project Ga0307997, IMG submission 203165) | Marine microbial communities from Davis Island wharf, Antarctic Ocean - #36 | ecosystem: Environmental > Aquatic > Marine > Unclassified | place: Antarctic Ocean: Davis Island wharf... | reverse complement strand
TGATCACCTCGAGCTTCGATGTCGGCTAATGTTGTTTCTACCACAGCTCGAGTTTGTGCATCATCTTGGGCCTTATCAGCGTCTGGCTTAGCGTGTTTTAAATAAGTAATTGCCATTCTTAATTCCTTGTCTTTTTTGCTTGTGGCGCTTGTTTTTCACCCAGATCAAAAGCTTCCCAGCCTTCGCCATTAAATACATCAACTCCCAATTGCGCCAGTACATGAGGAAAATCGACCATGACCCAGTTATCACAAATTTTGCCATCCACGACCTTCCAGAAATCCATGTAGCGAATTTCTACCTTCATGCCAGTAGCTTTTACTCCCATAAAAGTGCCACTATGGACTGCTTCTTGACGTCCAAATGCCGCCGCCCATTCGCCCATGTATAAGCGTGCTTCATCAACACAAATTTTGTCAGTAAACGCTGCTTGAAAAGGTTGTTGCCAGTTTTGTTGAAATTCTTTTAGACTGTGTTTAGTGCCACAGCCTTGATTACCCATCCAGCTAAAGGTTTGGCTAAAAAACTCACCAATATCTGCGATGCGATGGTCATTCAATCCATCAACCATAGATTCAATGACTTTGCGAGTAGCTTCTGTTTTTGACATGTCAGTGTCACGACTGAGCGCGGCTTGGGTCGGGCGGCTACCTTTCATTGTTAATTCTCCTTAAACTGTTGGCCACTTTGGGTATCGAACAAGTGGCATATGCTGGCGGTAATATGGATGCCAACTGAAGCACCAATCGCAACGCTATAGTCCTTAGCCGCCTTAACGGCGACTAAGCTTTCACCAACGCGCGCCGTGACCATGGTAGAGTCGCCAAGTAGTTCCAAAGAATAGACCTGTATGTTGAGCTCAGCTGCTGAGCTTGATACCTTGGCATCTTCAGCTCGAAAGCCTAAGGTCACTTGCCCGTCTGGGAAGCGATCAAATCCTGATACTTCCATATTTTGGGTCTTAAATATGCCTGCTTCGAGGGTGCCGGCAACTAAGTTCATAGCAGGGGATCCGATAAAGCTAGCCACAAAAGTATTAGCTGGATTGTCATATATATCAGTGGGGGTACCTACCTGCTGAACTATGCCTTTATTCATTACTACCACCCGGTCAGCCAATGTCATGGCTTCTATTTGATCATGGGTAACATAAATGGTTGTGACCTGAAGCTCGTGTGACAGGTTCTTGATTTGAGCTCGCGTAGAAACCCGTAACTTAGCATCTAGATTTGACAGTGGCTCATCCATCAAAAAAACTTTTGGCTTGCGAACTATAGCTCTGGCAAGGGCGACTCGTTGACGCTGACCACCTGATAGCTCAGCAGGTTTGCGGTGTAAAAAATCCTCTAATTCTACCATGGCTGCCGCTTTCATCACTCGTTCATGATGCTGTGCTTTGGGGGTCTTGCGCACCTTGAGGGGGAATCGAATGTTCTCATAAACGTCCATATTGGGGTAGAGGGCGTAACTTTGGAACACCATAGCTACGTCTCGATCCTTAGGATCAAGATCATTAACTACCTGTTCATCAATGAGAATTTCGCCTTCGGTGACATCTTCTAAACCCGCAATCATGCGCATGGTCGTAGTTTTACCGCAACCAGATGGCCCTAGCAGAACTAAAAACTCTTTGTCAGCAATGGTCAGGTCGAAGTTGTCTACCCCAACGAAACTCCCCCAGCGTTTACCTATATTTCGTAACTGTATTTTAGCCATAATTATCAACTTTTTTCATACGTATTCAAAAATTATCACCTTCTATGCATTTTTTCAAGCTTTTTTAACTTCCAAAAGTTATATTCATATAATAAAAATTTTGTTTAAAAACGTTTTAACCTGCACTTTTTATACTAATTCATTAGTGACGTAAATTTTTAATTTATATTAAAAACAATGGTTTATAGTTTTTTGATAGAATAAAAGAGTTTCTCTTAGTCAAAACTGTTGCCAACCCATATATAAAAATAGTAGTATTTTGAATACGCATGTAAATTACGATCATAAAACGAAAATGATATGGGCAGCATGCTGATGCATAACTGGGCCACACTGGCCTCAATCTATTAAACCTTAAAAGGATGCTTTCATTATGGGCACAATAAAAACGATAGCACTTACCGCAACTGCGGCGGCTGTTTTAACTAGCTCCTCTGTTTTCGCTGGCTGTGGCATTAATGGCAATGCCAACGTGAGTATTATGGGTAACGACTTTCCGGCATTGCATGCAGTTTTTTCTGCAGCCGAAGAGTGCGCAGGTGATGGTGTGGTAGTCACTAAAAACCACAACAAAGACTACAAAGATCTGATGGTACCAGCCTTAACCGCGAATCCAGCTGAATACACCACCTTAACCGTGTCAAATGCCACGTTAGTCACACTAATGAACGATGATCTTGTCAGGCCATTGGACGAACTTGTTGCTAAATATGGTTCAAGTTTGAATAAATCACAGTTGGTGACGGTTGATGGCAAAGTAATGGCAGTAGCCTTCATGGCCAATGCCCAACACCTTTTCTACCGGTCAGATATTCTATCCAAAGTGGATATGGGCGCAGATGAATTGCAAACCTATGAGCAGGTATTGACTGCCGCTAAGAGGATTCGTGACGCTGGGCTTATGGAATATCCAGTTGCACTTAATACCAAGGCGGGCTGGAACTTAGGTGAAGAGTTTGTCAACATGTATCTTGGAACGGGTGCCGACATGTTCAAGCCAGGCACGGCTGAAGTGGCTATTAACAATGCCCACGGAGTTGCAACGCTAGAAATGCTGAAGCAGCTAGTTAGCTACTCGCACCCAGATTTCTTAACGTTTGACTCTAACGCTACACAAGCGCTCTGGGAAGGTAACAAATTGGCATTAGCCACCATGTGGGGCTCTCGGACAAAAGGCGTGTTGGATGATGAGGGCTCGACCGAAGAAGTTGTTATGAACACTGATTTTGCTGCAGCTCCCAGTTTTAATGGCAGTAGCATACCGGCCTCCTCTCTTTGGTGGGATGGTTTTGTGATTTCTAAAAACGTGTCTGATTCGGATGCTGAAGCAAGCTTTATGGCGATGATGAATGGTATCTCTCCTGAAATGGTGCAGGCAAACAATGATGCAACAGTTTGGTTAATCGATGGATATAAGCCAAGCAAAGCTGCTTCTGGCGTAAATGCAACCGCTATGAATGGCGCTGCACCTTATCCAATGATGCCGTTTATGGGAGCTTTACACGGCGCAGCAGGTTCGGAGCTTTCTGAATTCTTACAAGGCACTGAAAGTGCTGAGCAGGCATTGTCAGATATGGAAGCAGCCTACAACGCGGCCGCTACAGAAAAAGGTTATTTATAAAAACAGCTGAATTTAGCTAGTCAGCTTATCGGGGGGCAAGGCCAAGCGTCTTTGCCCCCTTTCTTTTATCTAACCCTTTTTACCTTAGCCCATTATATAAACCGGAACCCATTCATGCCCCATCGTACTTTTTTTTGGTTTATTATCCCGTCACTTCTGGCCATGGTGTTGTTTATTGCCTTGCCAGTAATTTCTGTAATAGCCCAATCATTGCACGTCGAGCATGAAAAGGTGCTGGTCACTTCAGAAAATTGTGGGCCATTTGGATGTAAACAAATAACCATCATTGACGTTGCCGCCACAGCTAAACTAAGGTCGGATCGGCCACTAGGACAGTTCAGTGGGTTTGACAACTATACGAATCGAAGCCATCTTGCTTTTGATGAGGTCAGTTTAGCCTGGGAAACCAGCGAGAATATGACTGATTTTATAAAAAAATTGCTCAACCTACCCTTTTATAAGGCCCTTGTTTTCACGCTAACCTATACTTTTGTAGTCACCCCTTTTGTCATTATATTAGGCCTGGCTATCGCGTTAGGAGTTAATTCACTACCCAAGTTTGCCAAGGGCCCTACTATTTTTGTGTCGCTGCTGCCGATGATTGTAACCCCCCTTATTGGGTCCTTAATTTTGTTTTGGATGGTCGATGGGGACGGTATTATTGGAGGTTCAATTCAAACTCTATTTAATGATCCTAATTTATCTTTAAAAGCCTCACCTGCCTTGACGTGGATGATGCTAATAGTCTATGGGATTTGGCATTCAGCTCCTTTTTCCTTTATCGTTTTTTATGCGGGTTTACAAACTGTGCCAGAAGACACGCTTGAGGCGGCTACAATCGATGGGGCTAATCGTTGGCAACGTATTCGCTATGTGATAGTGCCCTACATGAAACCTTTGGTTATATTTATTACTCTGATGCAGCTGATGGATAATTTTCGTGTGTTTGAGCCCATTGTTAGTTTTGCCTCTGAGGCCAGTGCGACGTCATTGAGCTGGATCATTTATAAAGACTTAACGTCAGACACTCAACTCTTTGGTTCCGCAGCAGCCACGTCTATGCTTACCATTTTGGGTGTTGCAATTCTATTGTTACCCGTGCTGATTAAAACTTGGCGCGACTTTAACCGCACAGCCCGTTAAGGCGCTCACAAAGTAACCCAAGGAGCATTCCATGCCCAACCTAGCTCAGCGCCGATCTACCAGCCTCGCCATCGTTTCCACTGCATTTGTTATGTTGTGGGTGATGATTGCCTCCGCTCCCTTTTTATGGACCCTATGGGGTTCCTTTAAAGTACAGGGAGATTTTTTCTCCAAAGCAGACTGGACCAATGCCCTTTATGGGGTCCGCACCATTTTTGAAACTGGTAGTTTTTTCACTTCTAACGGCTACTATGGTGCTTGGATAGAGCAAGGTTTTGGTGAATCTGTCATTAACACCACCATTGTTGTTGTTTCTACTGTAATTATTTCACTTACCTTGGGCACCTTGGGTGGTTATGCTCTGGCTCGGTCGGGCTTTAAATACTCTTTCTGGATCTTGATGCTCGCGCTAGTATTTCGAGCAATGCCTCATATTACTTTGGTGTCAGGTTATTTATTACCATTTTTCGAGTGGAATATTTGGGGTTATTTACCGACCTCGATTGTTGTTTTGGTAGCCATTAACCAGCCCTTCACACTTTGGATGCTGCACTCATTTTTTTTGAACATTCCTAAAGATATGGATGAGAGCGCCATGGTCGATGGCTGCACCCGTTTTCAAGCGTTCCGCCACGTTATCATACCAGTCATGTGGCCTGGTGTGGTCACGACTGGGCTGTTTAGCTTTTTACTGGCCTACAACGATTTCGCAGTTACTGCCTCTTTGCTAAGTCAAGAGAATCAGACGATGATACCAAAAATTGCCAGCTTTTTAGGTACCACGCAAGTCGAAGGTAATGTCATGTTTGCGGTTGCTGCGGTGGTATCAGCGATGATCCCATTATTTATTCTAGTAATGTTCTTTCAACGTCAAATTGTATCCGGCCTAACAGCGGGTGCCGTCAAAGGGTAGTTTTTTAAATATGAAAAATGATATACAGGTTGCCAAAGCCCTAGTAGTAGACTTTTACCACCATTTAGAGAGTGCCAGCCAAGAAGAAGTGCCTGATGTAATGCAGCGCTATATTGGAAAGAATTACCTATGGCGAGGTTACCATCCCTTTCATGAGCAAACTTCAGTTGCACAAGTGGCAGCGCTTTTTTGGCAGCCACTGCGCCAGTCACTAAAACACTTGCAGCGCCGTCAAGATATTTTTATGGCGGGGTATAACGAAATAGACGACTTCAGTTCTGTGTGGGTGGTTTCCATGGGACATTTAATGGGGTTGTTTGACGAACCTTGGTTAGGTATTAAGCCTACGGGCAAAATGGCCATGCTCAGGTACTGTGAATTTAACAAGGTAGAAAACGGTAAAATAACTGAAACCGCTATGTACTTTGATATTCCACATTTAATGGTACAGGCAGGCTTGCAGCCATTTCCGCTGCAAAGCGCTGCTCAACTGGTTCAACCGGGGCCTATGACCCATACGGGGCTGATGTTTGGTGAACAGGTTGTGACTGAGGGTGAAAAAACCTTGGCTGCGATCAATCACATGATCAACGCTTTAGGAAACTGGGAGCAACCCCTGTCCTTGCAAGATGAGTTGCGCCTCAGCTGGCATGAGGACATGATTTGGTGGGGGCCTACAGGTATTGGTGCCGCCTATACTATTGAACGCTATGCGCAACAGCATGCAGGGCCATTTAGGGCGGGCTTTAAAGACCGTATTTTTAATGGCCACGTTTGTCGCTTGGCCGAAGGGGAGTTTGGTGGGTTTTTTGGTTGGCCTAACTTAACTTTAGAGTCTACGGGTGGTTTTATGGGGATGCCCGCTACAGGTAAACGTGGCGAGATGCGCATTATTGATATTTACCGTCGAAAAGCAGACAAGCTTGCTGAAAACTGGATATTTATTGATCTGCTGCATTTTTGGAATCAACAAGGGGTTGATGTTTTGTCACGGACCACAGGAATAAGTAATAATGACTTACTAGGAGACAGCTGATAACTCGCAAGCCCTTCCCGAAAGATGAGTGTGATGCTCAGATTAGGTTAAGTGCTTTTGTTTGTGGTTTAAAAAGTCATAAGCCTGATTAAAGATCAACCAATCTGATGCTTATTGGGAAGGTTCATCCCCAATAGGAGCTTAAAGCTACTTCGATGTCGCACCAAGATAGACGGTGCCTAGACTTATGGGTGATAGTTGAAAGATATTAAACTAATGTAGTGGCTTGCTGGCTTCACGAAAGGTATTGATCATGAGCTTAAGCGTATTTGATTTGCTAAAAATCGGCATTGGCCCGTCTAGTTCCCACACCGTGGGTCCCATGCGCGCTGCCTTTTGCTTTGTGGAACAGCTAAAAAGTGAAGATAAGTTATCCCAAGTGACACGAGTTAAAGGTGAGCTGTTCGGTTCTCTCGGTGCCACGGGCAAAGGTCACGCGAGTGACATTGCTGTCATTCTTGGTTTGTTGGGGGAAGCACCTGACACCATAGACCCGCCCCAAGTGCAGCCGATGTTAGATGAGGTTTTCCATAATGAACGTTTACCTCTTAAGCGTGAGCATGATATTGAGTTTATACAGCACCGAGATATTATTCTTAACCTAGAAGAATCACTACCTTATCATCCTAATGGGATGACCATGAGTGCTTTTGATGTTGCTGGCGAAACAGTACTGGAGGTGTCCTACTACTCTATAGGTGGAGGATTTGTGGTCGATGAGATAGCCGCAAAGGCTGACGAATTGCCAATTGATGATGATCAACCCAAAGTTCCATTTCCATTTACTACAGCAGTTGAACTTCTTTTGCACTGTAAGGCTCAGAGTATGAGCATTAGTCAGGTGATGATGGAAAATGAGAAGACTTGGCGCACAGAAGACGAAGTTAGAAGTGAGATTTTGCATCTGTGGAAGGTTATGCAGCAATGTGTCCACAATGGCTGCCATACCGGTGGAATATTACCTGGGGGCCTTAATGTAAAGCGTCGGGCTGCAGATTTATATCAAAAACTCAATAGTCTAGATTCTGTGAAAGTAATTACGCCCCAGCTATCTGCGATGGACTGGGTTAATCTGTATGCCATGGCTGTGAATGAGGAAAATGCTGCTGGTGGCCGTATTGTTACTGCTCCTACTAATGGTGCTGCAGGGATTATTCCTGCGGTATTGCATTACTATGACAAATTCTATCCATCGGCTGACGACAAGGGCATTGTGAGTTTCGTATTAGCTGCTGCTGCAGTGGGTATTCTATGCAAGTTAAATGCATCTATTTCAGGCGCAGAAGTAGGGTGTCAGGGCGAGGTGGGTAGCGCCTGTGCTATGGCCGCTGCAGGTTTAGCTGAAGTGATAGGTGGTACTCCTGAGCAAGTTGAAAATGCTGCTGAAATTGGCATGGAGCATAACTTAGGTCTGACCTGTGACCCTATTGCGGGCTTGGTTCAGGTGCCATGTATAGAGCGTAATGCGATGGGTTCTATTAAAGCCATTAACGCAGCTCAAATGGCAATGAGAGGTGACGGAGATCATCTGGTATCGTTGGACGATGTGATTAAAACCATGCGTGAAACTGGGGCTGATATGCAGGATAAATATAAAGAAACATCCCGTGGCGGCCTGGCAGTCAACGTAACTAACTGTTAGCTGGATGGAGTGACTCATGCCCACATTACGCCCTGAAGCAGGCATATTACCGGCTATCTCTAGTCCTGTGGCCCAGCAAAGTGACTTTGGTGAGCGCTTGAGGGCTTTGCGCAAAGATCGGAAAATGACCTTGCAGCAAGCCAGCAAAGTCACAGGTGTTGCTCAATCCACTCTGTCAAAAATGGAAAACAACCAACTTTCACCTACCTTTAAACTGATGCAAAAACTGGCTGTTGGATTGGACATTGACATGCCCCAGTTATTCGCTCCAGTAAAAGAAGTACGCATTTCTGGCCGCCGGACAGTCACCAAAAGACAGCAAGGCCGTGAACATCTAACGGCTACCTATGAGCATGAACTGTTGGCCACTGAACTTGACTCCAAACGCATGGTGCCTTTTAAAAGTCGTGTGCGTGCGCGTACTTTGGAAGAGTTTGGTGGCTGGGTTAAACATGAAGGAGAGGAGCTGCTGCTAGTGCTGGAGGGGGGCATATTGGTGTACACTGAAGAGTATGAACCTTTAGCTCTAAGCGAAGGTGACAGTACCTATTTCGACAGCACCATGGGTCACGCAGTGGTTTCCACCAGCGAAGCTGATGCGCTGGTGCTATGGGTTTGCTCTGCACTTTGATCCCCCCTCTCTTATTTTGTAAGGCGCAACAATGAAGCAAGTGGTTTTGGCAAGTGGCAATGCAGGTAAGCTAAAAGAATTTGGCCAGCATTTAGGCGGATTAGGTATAGAACTGGTGCCACAAGAGCAATTTATTTCACAAGAAGTGGAAGAAACTGGCCTTACGTTTGTAGAAAACGCAATTCTCAAAGCGCGCCATGCCGCATCAGCATCGGGCTTGCCTGCTTTAGCTGATGATTCAGGTTTAGAAGTTGATGCCTTAGGTGGCGCCCCTGGTATTTATTCAGCCCGCTATGCAGGTTCGAACTTAAAGGGACAAGCCAAGGATGTGGCTAATTGCGCGCACCTTATCGCTAACTTAGCTACCACCCCAGCCCACCAACGCATGGCTCGATTTCAATGTGTTTTGGTCTACATGCGTCATGCCTCAGATCCGACTCCACTAATTTGCCAAGCGGCATGGGAAGGCGTGATCATGGATAGCGCGCTAGGAGATCATGGTTTTGGTTATGATCCTATTTTTCAAGTGCTAGAGAAGGGCTGTCGTGCCGCACAGTTAACTCCTAGTGAGAAAATTACCATGAGTCACCGTGGCAAAGCCTTAGCCATTTTACAACGAGCATTAGCTGAAGCTTAATGCCGTTACCCCTTATTTTGCCCCTAAATATGCCCCCATCATTGCCCCAGTCATCTAGCTTGCTGCCTCCTTTGAGTCTGTATATTCATGTTCCTTGGTGTGTGCGTAAGTGCCCCTATTGTGACTTTAATTCCCACACAACTGATGGTGGAGAGGCCATTCCCGAAGCTCTATATATCAATGCGTTGCTGAGCGACTTAGCCACTGAACTGGCAACGGTGAGTGGCCGTACCTTACATAGTATTTTTATTGGTGGTGGCACGCCTAGCTTAATGAGCGCCGCAGGCATTGGTGAAATTCTGACTTTTGTCAAAGCTAATATTGCCTGTGAAAGTAATATGGAGGTGACCTTAGAAGCCAATCCAGGCACCTTTGAACAAGCGAAATTTGCAGGTTTTCTTGAGCAGGGTGTGAATCGCTTATCTATTGGTGTGCAAAGTTTCGATGATCAATGCTTAAAGGCCTTAGGGCGGATTCATAGTGCTGGACAAGCTAAGCTGGCCATCAGTAAAGCCCAATCATTAGGCTTTAAACGTATTAATTTAGATTTGATGCACGGGCTGCCAGGGCAGAACCTGAAGCAGGGCCTTGCTGACCTAGATCAAGCCTTAGATTTTGGTACTGACCATTTATCTTGGTATCAGCTGACCATTGAGCCTAATACTGAGTTTCATAGCCGTCCTCCTAATTTACCCAATGAAGATATTCTTGCTGAGATCCAAGACCAAGGGCAGTTACTTATTGAAGCTGTTGGCTTGAGCCAGTATGAAGTCTCGGCCTACGCCAAACGAGGTAGCCAAGCACAACACAATGTCAATTATTGGAATTTTGGGGATTATATCGGCGCAGGCGCTGGGGCCCATGGCAAAATAAGTGCTTGGCATGATGAGGCTATGATCATACAGCGGCGCGTAAAACTGCGCCAACCTAAAGCTTATATGGTCGCTATATCTGCTCTGAGTTCAAGCCATTATGTAGCGCCAGAAGAAATCAAATTGGAGTTCTTTATGAACATTCTTCGTTTGCAAAATGGCGTGCCTGCAGCTAATTATTTAACCCATACAGGACAATCCTTGGCACACGCAGAACCTGCGATTGCTGCAGCCAGAAAAGCCGGTTTAATGCAGCCAGATCGGCTTCAAGCTAGTCCTTTAGGGTGGCGTTTTCTGAATGACTTATTGCGCTATTTTGAGTAGATTACTGCTCTAAATAGAAGCTTTGGCTAAACTTTAAGGGAATGGCATCACTCTTTAGATCGGGTTGTATCTGTAGGTCAAAACGCCACATCTCGCCTTCAGTAAAACGCAAGGGAGCGATATAGTAAATGGCATTTTGTTCTTTAACTTGTATAAATTCTAGCTTTATTAGCTGCCCTACGATGTTAGTGCGGGTGCCCGTAACCATCGCAGGTAATGGTTCTTTAGTGGTATTGTCAATGATGGAAATGTTCAATAATGCACGGTTTCTCGCTCTCGTAAAGCCATAGGTTTGAGCCACTTCAGGTGACACAATCATGGTATTAAAGGCATTGTAGTGAATGGCGTAATTTTGGCTTTGAATAGCTTGTTCTGCATGAATGGGAAGGGTCAGCGAAGCAAATAATAAACCACATATAAGGCTCAAATGGCGGACAGTTGTCATGTTTGGTGGGTTTCCTAGGTGTGATTTAGTGGAATGTTTGATGAGATTTTAATTGTGCGCGTTTCGCGGCTGAAAGTAAAAGATAAACCGAGTCCAAAAATACAAGCCAACAACTTGCAAAAGCCACGAGGTCGTTAAATTTTGGGATTTGGTCTGGCTGTGTGTGGGGTTAAACCTGCGCATTCACAGGTTGGTTATTTAGTCATATGTTTTGGTAAAATTCTGAACCTTGTGAGAGTTAAGCATGCATCCTTAGTAGTCTCCATGCAGTCAATATGAGACACTATTAACAACGGTTTACACAAGTTGATTAAGGGCGTTGTTTGATCATGACAAATGCAGGTGTTTTTTTAGTACAAACAGTTTTTGGGCTTTACCTCACCATGGTAATCGTACGGTTTATGTTGCAGTTGGCTAAAGCTGATTTTTACAACCCGATTGCCCAAGCTGTAGTCAAGTTAACCCAACCCTTTGTAGCAGTGTTACAAAAGGTTATGCCGCGCACAGGTCGTTTTAGCTTAGCCACTCTAGTGCTAGGCTTTTTAGTCCAGATGTTATTAATTTTAGTCGTGTTAATCATTGCGGGTTTTGGGCTACCTAATCCTCTGGACTTGGCAGCATGGAGTATTATTGGTTTAGCCTCTCAAGTGCTAGATTTGTTATTCTTTGCCATTCTTGCAAGTATTGTTTTGAGTTGGCTGGCGCCTCAAACAAAGCATCCTGGGGCTTATCTGTTGCATCAACTCACGGAACCAGTGATGAGTCCAGCAAGGCGCATGCTGCCTAATCTTGGCGGCTTAGACTTCTCACCCATACTGGTGTTCATTATGATTAATTTAGTAGACATGCTGGTGATACAAAATTTAGCATCAAGCTATGGCATGCCCCGTGGTTTGGTCTTGGGGTTATAGTCATGACTAAAGAAAAAATTGCCATTGCATTTGATTTTGAAGCCTCTTTGGCTGAGTTAGAAACTTTAGTGCAGCAAATGGAGCAGGGTGATCTCACCTTAGAGGACTCCTTAGCTGCCTTTGAGCGAGGCATTTCGTTGACCCGTGGCTGCCAAGCAGCTTTGGCGCAAGCTGAACAAAAGGTTAACTTGTTGATGCAAGACGCTCAGGGTCGAGTGGTTGAGCAGCCTTTTAGTAAGGAATCTTAAACTTGGACTTTGATTCATTAGACGACTTTCTCAACCATTCTCAAAACCGTGTGCAGCAATACTTAAACACGGCCATTAGCCAGCGTCGTGCCAGTGGTGTTTTATCCCAAGCCATGGCCTATAGTGCTGTTCGCGGTGGTAAGCGAGTCAGAGCCGCCTTGGTGTATGGTGCTGCCCGCGCATGTGGTGTCGATCATGCAAGTTTAGACCCTCTAGCCGCAGCAGTTGAAGCCATGCACGCTTATTCTTTGATTCATGATGATCTGCCTGCTATGGACGACGATGCCTTACGCCGTGGTCAGCCAAGTTGCCATATTGCCTTTGACGAAGCCACAGCGATTCTAGCGGGTGATGCCCTGCAGGCTTTGGCTTTTGAATTACTCGCTAGTGCACAAGGTCCTCACATGAGTGCCCAACAATGTTTAGCTATGGTGATCTGTTTGGCACAAGCTGCAGGTGCTGAAGGTATGGTGGCTGGGCAAATGTTGGACATGGCGGCCGCCCATGATGCTGTTAGTTTGGCTCAGTTGGAACGCTTGCATAGTTTAAAAACAGGGGCTTTAATTGTGGCCAGTATAGAAATCGGAGCTTTGGCACAAGGGCAGGTTAGTGATGCACAGCGGCTTAATTTACGATCTTATGGGCAAGCCATTGGCTTGGCTTTTCAGGTACAAGACGACATTTTGGATATTGAGGGTGAGACGGCCACCCTAGGTAAAGCCCAAGGCTCCGACTTAATGAATGATAAATCGACCTATCCTGCGCTACTGGGTATGACGACTGCTAAACAGCGTTTGCTTGAGTTGCATCAACAGGCCCAAGAATCTGTCGCAGAATTTGGTGCTGCCGCTCAGCCCTTGGTGTGGTTGGCAGACTTTATCGTTACTCGCAAGCACTAGAAGCATGTTGCCTAATATTCTTCACATCCCAAAGCAAATGCCTAGCACCCCTTTGTTTGATAAAATCGAGGGTGTGCATGATTTGCGTCGGCTAAAGCCTACGCAATTACCACGACTCGCTTATGAATTACGTTTAGCCTTGTTATATAGTGTGGGTCAAACAGGGGGCCATTTGGGTGCAGGCCTAGGGGTCGTTGAACTCACTATTGCCTTGCACTATTTACTTAATACCCCCACTGATCGACTCATTTGGGATGTAGGTCATCAGGCCTATCCTCATAAAATGCTCACTGGTCGCAAGCAGGCCATGTTGACCATGCGCCAGGCTGGTGGTTTAGCACCCTTCCCTAAACGGGAAGAAAGCCCATTTGATGCTTTTGGGGTGGGTCATGCCAGTACATCCATTAGCGCTTTATTAGGCATGGTCTTGGCCAGTAAAAATCCTCTGGCTCGTCATGTTGCTGTCATTGGTGATGGTGCCCTTACCGCGGGTATGGCTTTTGAAGCATTAAATCATATGGCTCACTGCCAAGCGAATGCTCTTATCATTGTTAACGACAATGACATGGCTATTGATGAAAACTTAGGTGGATTAGCCACCTTTTTAGATGACCAACATGGCCATGGTGGGCCATCACAATGGTTTACAGCCCTCGGATTTACCTACCGAGGCCCTGTTGATGGGCACAATTTAACACAATTAATGGCCGCCATTACAGAACTACAAAAACTGCCGGGACCCAAGTTGTTGCACATTCACACCCTCAAAGGAAAGGGTTATGAACCTGCTGAAAATGATCCAGTGGGCTACCATGCTTTAGCAAAAATTGACCCCATTGAAGCTGTGGTGACAAAGCATGGAGCCACCTATGCCCAGGTATTTGGCCAGTGGGTTTGCGATCAAGCCGACACAGATGATCGATTGATGGCAATTACTCCAGCCATGATTGGTGGTTCAGGGCTTGAACCTTTTGCTCAGCAACATGCGACTCGTTTGTTTGATGTGGCTATAGCCGAGCAACACGCACTAACTTTAGCTGCTGGCATGGCATGCGAAGGCGCTAAACCGGTAGTGGCGATTTATTCTACCTTTTTGCAACGTGGTTATGATCAATTGATCCACGATATTGTATTACAGGATTTGGATATATTGCTCGCTATTGACCGCGCTGGCGTGGTCGGTGAAGACGGTGCGACGCACACAGGTGCATATGATCTAGCTTTCTTACGATGCTTGCCTAATCTGCTGGTGATGGCGCCAAGTAGTGCAGCTGAAACTTCGGCCATGCTCAGTTTTGGTTTTCATCATCATGGACCAGCAGCAGTGCGTTACCCTCGAGGTGAGGCTTTTGCCGAATTACCCTTGGTAACTCCAATAGAATTAGGTAAAGGTCAGGTGCTGCAAACAGCGATTAAGCCTGATGCTCTTGCCATATTGAATTTTGGTGCTTTGTTAGATAAGGCAATTGTGGTGGCAGAGGTACATGGTGCCACCTTGGTTGATATGCGCTTTGTTAAACCCTTAGATGAAGCTCTGCTGCACCAATTATTAAACCAACACATGGGTTTTGTGACCATAGAGGATCATAGCTGTATTGGTGGCGCAGGTTCGGCAGTGAGCGAATGGTTAGTGCAACAAAAATCAAAAGTCAGGTTGCTGTGTTTAGGCCATGAAGATGCTGCTTTGCCCCACGGAAGTCGTGATCAGGGGCTTCACCATACGGGCTTGTCCACCACCAAAATGGTGGCTAGGGTAGCCGAATGGCAGGCCCAATTATTGGCCGAATAAGTGGTCAAGCTTACTTGCCTTTGTGGCCAGATAGTCTGAGTTATGGCTATTCTCTCCTACTTCTATGGCTTGGCGTTGCGTCACCACAATACCAAGGTCTGTCAGAGCCTTGATTTTTTTGGGATTATTAGTCATTAAGATGACCTCCTTGATGCCTAGGTGATCTAACATGTCTTTGGTCATGTCATAATGACGCAAATCCGCATCAAAGCCTAAACGCTGGTTGGCTTCTACTGTATCTGCGCCTTGGTCTTGTAGGTTATAGGCTTTAATTTTGTTCAGTAAACCAATGCCGCGACCTTCTTGGCGCAAGTACAAAACCACACCACGGCCTTCTTTAGCGATGCGTTTGAGAGCTTCTTGTAGCTGAGAACCGCAATCACAGCGCAGGCTAAATAAGGCATCACCCGTTAAACACTCGGAGTGCAAGCGGGTCAGCACAGTAGCGCCGTCATTAAGTACGCCCATGCTCAGGACCAGATGTTCTTTACCCATTTCACTATCAACAAAACCATGCATATCAAAAGTGCCATAAGGGGTCGGTAGCAAGGAGGAGCTAACATGGGAAGTGGACACAGGAATTCCTTAAGTAACAACGATAAAAAATATAGTATCCCCATTAACTTGGGGCTGCAAACCATATCACAAGTGGCTAGATGGCAAAATACTAAGGCTGCGCTTTTCCCCTTTTAATGACGTCTCAGGGTATAATAGATGCATATTTTTGAATTAATCAGGAAATCACATGGCGCAGTTTGTGTATACGATGAATCGGGTTGGAAAAGTAGTACCACCCAAGCGTGAAATTTTAAAGAATATCTCTTTATCCTTTTTTCCAGGTGCCAAAATTGGTGTCTTAGGTTTGAACGGTTCGGGTAAATCAAGCTTACTGCGTATCATGGCTGGTGTTGACACAGAATTTAATGGTGAAGCCCGCCCACAGCCAGGTATTAATGTGGGTTATCTAGAACAAGAGCCCAAACTGGATGACTCTAAAACTGTGCGTGAAGTAGTCGAGGAGGCTGTGGCTGAAGCAAAAAATGCTTTAACTGCTTTAGATGCTGTCTATGCCGCCTATGCAGAACCTGATGCAGACTTTGACGCTTTGGCTGCTGAGCAAGCGAAATTAGAAGATATCATCCAAGCCAGTGACGCGCACAATCTTGAACGCACCTTAGAAGTGGCTGCTGAAGCCTTACGTTTGCCTGCTTGGGACGAAAATGTAGCCCATTTGTCGGGTGGTGAGCGCCGCCGTGTAGCCTTGTGTCGTTTACTTTTGAATAAACCAGATATGTTGTTGCTAGATGAGCCCACAAACCATCTGGATGCTGAATCTGTGGCCTGGCTTGAGCGTTTTCTGGTGGATTATAATGGCACCGTGGTGGCTATTACCCACGATCGCTATTTCTTGGATAACGCAGCAGGATGGATATTAGAGCTAGACCGCGGTCATGGCATCCCTTATGAAGGTAATTATTCGTCATGGTTGGAGCAAAAAGAAGCGCGCTTAATTCAAGAAGGCCGACAGCAGGCGTCCCATGAAAAGGCAGTTAAATCAGAATTGGAATGGGTACGCAGCAATGCCAAAGGGCGTCAGGCTAAATCCAAAGCCCGTTTAGCGCGCTTTGAAGAACTCAACTCAAGGGAGTTTCAAGAGCGCAACGAAACCTCTGAAATTTATATCCCACCTGGTCCACGCTTAGGTGACAAAGTTATTGAAGTGAAGGGCGTCAGTAAAGCCTTTGGCGATAAAATGTTGGTTGAAGGCCTAGAATTTAGCATGCCTCAAGGTGCTATTGTGGGAGTTGTTGGCGGCAACGGTGCGGGTAAATCAACTTTGTTTAAGATGCTCACAGGCACTGAGCAACCTGACTCAGGTAGTATAGAAATTGGGGACACGGTTGAATTAGCTCACGTCGACCAAATGCGCGAGTTAGATGGCACTAAAACGGTGTGGGAGGAATTATCTGATGGTAATGACATCATTACCGTAGGCAATTATCAGGTGCCTTCGCGGGCTTATGCTGGTCGCTTTAATTTTAAGGGCAACGATCAACAAAAGTTTGTGAAAGACCTTTCAGGTGGCGAACGCAACCGCCTTCATCTAGCTAAGTTACTTAAACAGGGTGGCAACGTGCTGTTGCTAGACGAACCCACCAACGATTTAGATGTAGAAACTTTGCGAGCCCTAGAGGAAGCCTTATTAGCCTTTCCAGGAGCAGCCATCGTCATCTCTCACGATCGTTGGTTTCTAGATCGTGTCTGCACTCACACATTGGCTTACGAGGGTGATTCTAAGGCATCTTTTTTTGAGGGTAATTACTCAGAATATGCCGAAGACTATCGCAGCCGCACAGGCAAAGATCATCAACCCACGCGTGTGAAGTATAAGAAGCTGGCTTAATACGGTATGCGGTCTAATCTGAGTCTGCCTAGGGAATAGGCTTAGACTCAGGTTTAGATTTAGGTGTTAAAGTGGCTGATTAGGCTTTATATAGGTTTGCCAATTCTTTTGAACGGTGGTGGGCAGCTGCCATAGCTTGACTACAAAGTTGACTAAAGTCGCCCTTGTTAAACGTATCAATGGCTTGCTCTGTGGTGCCTTTGGGTGAAGTGACAGCAAGCCGCAACTGGGCTGGTGTTTGTTGGCTTTCTTGGGCCATTTGAGCTGCACCAACGGCGGTCTGCAATACGAGTTGCTGTGCCATATCATTGCTTAATCCCAATTCTTCCGCACCTGCAATCATGGCTTCCATCATCAAAAAATAATACGCAGGCCCACTTCCTGAAACTGCAGTGACCGCGTCAATGTGAGCCTCTGTCTCCACCCATAAGGCTAAGCCCACAGATTGCATAATAGTGCTGGCTGCATGTTTTTGTGCTGAGGAAACTCCCGTGGTTGCAAACAAGCCCGCCGCCCCTTTGCCAACCAACGATGGCGTATTCGGCATGCAGCGCACGATGGGTGTAGTTTGGCCTAACCAAGAATCAATACTGCCTGCTAAAATGCCAGCCGCCACAGACACGATAAGGTGTTTGGAGGGGTCTATTGCAGGGGCAATACTCTTTACCAAATCGCCCATCATGTGGGGCTTTACGCCCAATACAATAACGTCAGCCTGATCACAAAGAGATAAATTATCAATACTGGTGTGGATCCCCGTATCTGCAGTTAACTGATCTAACTTAGCTTGGGTACGTCCACTGGCACAAATTTTATTAGGTGGATATCCTGCTGCAAGCATACCTTTAATAATGGCTTGGGCCATGTTGCCGGCACCGATAAATGCGATATGGGGAGTCTGTGGCATGGTCTTGTCCTTGTCGTTATGAGTTGGGAGCGGGGGCAGGATTGCGCGACCCAAAGATATCTGTACCAATCCTTACCATGGTCGATCCACAAGCAATGGCGCTACTGAGGTCGCCAGACATGCCCATAGAGAGGTGTTGTATGCTGGGGTAGTGATGATTAAGTTGGTCTCGCGCTGCTGCCATCTTATTAAATGCTTCATGCTGCACCGATTCACTTTGATCTGCCGCAGGTATACACATTAATCCACATAACAACAAATTAGGTAATTGCGATACTTGGTCTACTAATGCATCTAATGCTTCAAGTGTGACGCCACTTTTATTGCTTTCGTTGCTGATATTAACTTGGATGAGTACTTTCAATGGAGGCAAATGAAGCGGCCTATGTTGACTTAGGCGTTGGGCGATTTTTTGACGATCTAAGGTATGAACCCAATCAAACTGGGCAGCGATGGTTTTAGTTTTATTGCTTTGAATAGCACCAATAAAATGCCATTCAATATCATCGTGGGAGCAGTGTTCAATTTTATTTAATGCATCTTGCAGATAATTTTCGCCAAAATGGCGCTGGCCATGATCATAAGCTGCCATAACATCACTCAAGGGTTTGGTCTTGCTGACGGCCATTAGTGTGACCTCATTTGGGCTGCGTTTAGCTGCTTTGCAAGCCTCATTGATGCGTTGCTGGGTGCGAATTAGCGCCTCTGGGATAGTCTGTTGAGAAGGGGAAGAGGTCATAAGTAAGCCCAGAACAGGGTGCTAGTAATTTATAATGGACATGTTAACAATTCTAGCAGCTATCTCATAGGGTGATGAAAGGGTTCTAAGTTGCTATTTAAGCACTAAAAGTTGATAAACAGCGACTCACCTAGACATCGACCAAACGAATAACTTGAGATTGAGGGTATTAGTCAATATCATAGCCAACAGTTTTGGTTTTTAACATCCCTTCTCAGAGTTTGAACAAAACATGACCCTAGCCCTGTCTATTACAGATTTACACAAAAGCTTTAATGAAAACGACGTCATTAAAGGTATGTCTTTGCAAGCGAATAAAGGTGATGTGATTTCTTTAATCGGTGCCAGTGGCTCTGGGAAAAGTACTTTTTTGCGCTGTATTAACTTGTTGGAGACCCCCAATAAGGGTGAAGTCCGAGTTAATGGTGAGTTGATGGAAATGAAGACTGACAGCAAAGGCAATCGTGTAGCGGCTGACCAAAAACAAGTCGATCGTATTCGCACCAAACTGGGAATGGTGTTCCAAAGTTTTAATCTTTGGAGCCATATGACTATTTTAGAAAATATTATGGAAGCACCAGTGCACGTGCTTGGCCACTCTAAAACTGAAGCCCATGCTAAGGCGATGCAGCTGTTAGAAAAAGTAGGCATTGCTGACAAGGCGCATCAATACCCAGATCATTTATCAGGTGGCCAACAGCAACGAGCTGCGATTGCCCGTGCCCTTGCTATGGACCCCGAAGTAATGTTGTTTGATGAGCCTACTTCTGCCTTAGATCCTGAGTTAGTGGGTGAAGTACTCAGAGTCATGCGTCAACTGGCGGCAGAAGGACGCACCATGATTGTTGTGACCCATGAAATGACCTTTGCGCGGGAAGTGTCCTCTAAAGTTATTTTTCTCCATGAAGGTATGATTGAAGAAGAAGGTACACCTGAAGAAGTGTTTCAAAATCCGAAATCAGACCGATGCCGTCAGTTTTTGGCGTCGAGCTATTAAAACTAGCCTATTTTGGCTAACCATAACCACACTAAATGAACGATGAGGTTCTTATGAAAAAACTAGTTGCTGCTGCACTAACTGCAGGCGCGTTAGCGATGTCTTTGGGCGCTGTTGCGTCTGATACTATTTTGATGGGTACTGAAGGTGCTTACCCTCCATATAACTACTACGACAGTGACAACAACCTCATTGGTTTTGACATTGAAGTAGGCGATGCACTGTGTGCGGCTATGAAGGCTGATTGTAAGTGGGTCACGTCTGACTGGGATGGTATCATTCCTGCATTGTTAGCCAAGAAGTTTGACACGATCCTTGCGTCTATGTCGATCACCGAAGAGCGCAAGCAAAAGATCGACTTCACTAATAAGTACTACAATACGCCTAACCGTTTCATTCGGGCGGCGGGTTCTTCAACTAAACCTACTTCTGGCATCATTGTGGGTGTTCAAAGTTCTACGGTGCAAGAAAACTACCTGCGTGGTGAGTTTGGCGATATCCTTGAAATCCGTACTTATGGTGCTCAAGAAGAAGCGAATCTAGACTTTGCTGCTGGCCGTGTTGACCTATTATTTGTGGACGTCATCGTGGGTGATGAAATGATGAAGGCTTCAGGCATTAAAGGTGAATTTTTTGGTGCAGACATTGCGGACACTAAATACTTTGGTCTGGGTGCTGGTGTGGGTGTGCGTAAAGAAGACACAGAGCTGCGTGACCGCATGAACAAAGCCCTTGCGCAAATTCTAGCTGATGGCACTTATGAAAAAATTAGTAATAAGTGGTTTGGTTTTAGTGTTTATGGTGGCTAATTGAGCCACTAATAAGGGTGGTTTCGGCCACCCTTATTAATTTCTAGGCAGTCATATTTATGTTAGATTTGCACGGTTACGGTTGGCTCTTATTTGACGGGTTACAATTAACCATCGCCGTAGGCCTCTGTGCCATGGTGGTCGCAGTGTTGCTTGGGTTGTTAGGTAGTTGGGGCAAGCTGAGTCATAATTGGTGGGCCAACTTGGTAGCCAATACCTACACTACCGTCGTGCGTGGTGTGCCTGAACTTATTTTATTACTGTTGGTGTACTTTGGTACTCCAACCCTCATTCAATCCATTGCGACTCGCATGGGTTACGACATCCGCGTTGATATTAATCCTTTTATTGCCGGCACCATTACCATTGGATTTATTTATGGAGCCTTCGCCACCGAGGTTCTGCGGGGTGCTTTTCAATCGATTCCTAAGGGTCAGGCTGAAGCTGCTTGGGCTATAGGCATGAGCCGTTCTCAGGTATTCAAACGTATTTTGTTGCCGCAAGCCATGCGCTTCGCCTTACCGGGTCTGGGTAACGTGTGGATGGTGTTAATCAAAGCCACGGCGCTTATTTCAATCATTCAGCTGGATGAATTGATGCGCAAAACTAAAATTGCGTCTAATGCGACCCATGAACCTTTCACCTTTTACTTGTTGGCATCGTTTATTTATTTGGCCATTACCTTAGCCTCAATGATGGCGCAAAAACGCGCTGAAACATGGGCTAATAAGGGAGTAATGCGTTAATGGACTTTTCTATTGTCTGGCAGTATTTACCGATTATGTTGGAAGGTGCATGGGTCACCTTATGGATTACAGTAGTCAGTCTGGTTATTGGCCTAGCTGTGGCTATTCCCCTTGCTCTGGCTCGGCTAGCTAAAAACCCTTTCATTGCTTCACCCGCCTATGTCTTTGTATTGTACTTTCGAGGCACACCCTTGTTGGTGCAAATATTTTTGATTTATTATGGCAGTGGCCAGTTCCGACTCGAACTCACTGACTTGGGCCTGTGGGGATTCTTTCGGGATCCATGGTTCTGTGGCATTTTAGCATTAGTGTTAAATACCGCCGCTTATTCAGCAGAAATTTTTCGTGGTGCCATTACAGCTGTGCCACGTAATGACATTGAAGCGGGTCGTGCGTGTGGCATGTCAGGCTTACTATTATTTCGCCGCATTACCTTACCCAAGGCTTTTCGCATTGGCCTGCCTGCCTATGGCAATGAAGTGATCTTTTTATTACAAGCGACGTCTTTGGTGTCCACCATTACTATTTTGGACCTAACTGGAATTTCTCGCCAATTGATTTCCAAGACCTTTGCTGTGTATGAGTTTTATCTCACAGCTGCGGCTATGTACCTCGTCATGACTTACGCACTGGTGTATCTGTTTCGAGTGTGGGAAAAACGCATGAGCGGGCACTTACAAGAACGAGTGGTCGTTGAAGCCCGTTAAGCCTTTGTCACCTGCTTACGACTGGATCATCGTTGGTGGCGGTTTAGTTGGGGCATCGATTGCCTATGGTTTAATTGGCAAACTTGCTGCCAGAGCAAGGGCGTAATCACTTCTAAAAACTGAGGCAGGCTGGTACTAGATGGCAGGTTAAACAACTGTAACAAAGCAGCATTAAAAACAATGTGCTGTGTTACAGGGTCGTATTCAATAGCAGGCATAAGGCCGTTATAAATAGTCCAATCGTTACTATCCATAAACACCATATCCTTTTATGTTAGCACTAAGGTTAGTCTTTAACGGCCTGCAGCACCAATTCCTTTAATTCTTCCACTGGAATGGGTTTGTGCAATACGGGCACACTATTGGGTAAATTACTGGCAGTGACTTCGGCTGCGCCCATACCCGTCACCACGATGGCTGTAAGATAGTCATATTGGGAATCATTATGTAGGCGTTCAATAATAGCAAAGCCATCCAATT
>Ga0307997_10000299_pt1 | contig 22691 bp, 24 predicted proteins | sample Davwhametageno36_FD_203165 | JGI IMG/M metagenome (GOLD analysis project Ga0307997, IMG submission 203165) | Marine microbial communities from Davis Island wharf, Antarctic Ocean - #36 | ecosystem: Environmental > Aquatic > Marine > Unclassified | place: Antarctic Ocean: Davis Island wharf... | reverse complement strand
TACTGTAGACACTAACAGCCTTGATGCTAGTACTGCCAACGAATTAGCAGATAGAGTAATGCAAACGCCTAGTAGAGAAGGATATCAGGGATACTTATTAGGTGACGGAATACCTGGCAACGGCGAAGCATTTGGTCATGGCATAACATTTCCTGGAGGTAGTATGGAAGGCGACTTTTTCTTAAGGACAGATTTTATGCCTAATAGATTATTTAGAAATGACGGACAACGTTGGGTCAAGCAAGAAGATAAAGTACGCATGACGTTAACTAATACTGATACAAAAGCGACCCAAAAAGGTACGTTTGTTAATAATACATCTACAAGTACAATTGGCGGTGACACTGTACAAGAAAGACAGAGCTTATCAACAGCACTTAGACCTAAGGCAGATAACTAATGCAACATTTTTACGATGGCCAAATACGAAGATACATTACTCAAATAGTAAGACTTATGAGTAACTTTTCTTATCAAGACGGAGCAGGACAATTAACACAAGTTCCTGTTATGTATGGAGATATTACACGCCAAGTAGGACATATTTTAAGAGACAACTCAGAAAATAAAATTCCAAGTGCTCCGAGGATGGCTGTATATATCACTGGTCTTGAAATGGATAGTGCGCGACTTAGTGATAGTAGCTATGTTAATAAAGTTAATATTAGAGAACGTGCGTATGATGCAGATGGAAAAGAATACTTAAACACCGAAGGCAAGAACTATACTGTAGAGCGATTGATGCCTACTCCATATACCCTTAGTGTTAATGTGGATTTATGGACATCAAATACAGATCAAAAATTGCAACTAATGGAACAAATATTGATGTTGTTTAATCCTAGTCTTGAAATACAGACAACAGATAACTATATCGATTGGACTAGTCTTAGTGTTGTAAACTTAGCAAACATTGGGTTTAGTACACGAAGTATTCCTGTAGGAACTGAAACAGAAATAGATGTTGCACAACTAGGATTTACAACACCTATATACATTTCTCCTCCTACAAAGGTAAAACGATTAGGAGTTGTTACTAGCATTGTTCAAAGCATTTACGACGAATCACGTGGTACTATTGAACTAGCGCAAAGTACACCAGAACTGCAAGGAGATACTAGTGTTCCTAAAGCAGATATTAGAACAGGAGTGTTTGTTACGCCAACTGGCGAAATTGGAAGGCAAAATAATAATCTAGGCGCTATTAAAGATAATGCTACAAATGTAATTAATAACACGTTTAAAGATTATGGATTATTAGTGATAGGAACTTCAGCTAAACTTATAAGGCGCGGCGTAGTTGGTAGTGTACAATGGGATGCATATATTAAAGCACTGCCAGAAATATTTGAACAAGGTATTACCGAAATACGGTTAAGTCGTAAAGACAGAACCACTGAAATTGCAGGCACAGTTGCGATAAACTCAACTAGCCCTACAGAACTAATTGTAAATTGGGACGTAGATACATTACCTAGTGATACAGTGTTTACTGGTCCAACCGGTGATGCAAATAAAATACACTACATTGTTGACCCTACTAAAACAAGTCCGGTAAATTTAAAAACATCAGGTTATAGATTCTTGTTATTAGATTCTGGTATTGGTGATGACATCAATACAGACGGTGCTGACGATTGGAAAAATACAGACGGTACTGATTTTGTTGCAGGTGCTAACGATATTGTTGAGTGGAATGGTACAGCATGGTCTGTAGTATTTGATTCTAGTACATACGTTGGCACAGCATATACTTCTAACTTAAATACCGGAGTACAATACAAGTGGGATAACGGCGAATGGATATTATCATTCGAAGGCGAATATCCAAATGGAACCTGGCGTTTGAAATTCTAGCATAATTATTTGTATGGAAAAGATTATTTGCAGTGGCGCACTGTTCTATACATTAGATACTCATAGATTTTTATTTCTACATAGAACTAAAGGAAAACAAAATAACCTTTGGGGACTTGTAGGCGGTACCAATGAAGGTGAAGAAACTCCGTGGGAAAGCCTACAGCGTGAAATTTCTGAAGAAATTGGTACTAGGAAGATTAAAAAAACTATACCTTTAGAAACGTTTGTTAGCAATGATGACAAGTTTCAATTTCATACATACTTGTGTCTTGTAGAAAACGAATTTATTCCTATACTCAACGACGAACATGATGGGTATGCATGGGTATCATTTTCAAAGTGGCCAAAGCCGTTACATCTCGGATTAAGAAACACATTGCAAAACAAAACTAATCTACTTAAATTAGAAACAGTATTCAAGCTAATAGAGTTGATATGACACAGTTTTTAGAAAATTTTGGATTTTACAAAGAAAAAATACCACAAGACCTTTATAACGATTTATTAGAAGAATCTCTTAATTGTTCCGAAGTAGTAAGTTCTGGGATAACAAATAGCGGTGTTGCAACACATTTTAGGCTTACAGATACTGCGCAACAATTAAATACATACATAGCAACTCTTGTTAAACGATACGAGAACGACTTTCCAGGACTAGGACGTATAGGTATATTAACAAAATCTTTACCTTACCGAATTGAAAAGCAATGGATAAATCATCAAAAAGCAGGCGAGTTTATCCCTAATCATGTACACCAAGGAATATATAGTTACAGTATATGGATTAAAATTCCTGAGATAGATGATAATAACTATCAAGGAAATTTTGAATTTACGTACACTAATATAATTGGAAATATTAGTAATAAGAGGTTTAGTTTAACAAAAGAAAATGAAGGTGAAATATTGTTTTTTCCTTCAAAGTTACCACATAACGTTTACCCTTTTTTAAATAGCGACGATACTCGTATATCTATAAGCGGTAATATAATTTTAGATGCAGGATAATATGCAAGATAAAGATAATATAAAACACACTCCGTTTGGCTATGAAATAACTTGGACTGCTGAAGAATCGTATGGTGGGAAAATTTTAGTATTTGACAAATTATCAAAAACAGACTTTTGGTTTAATAATAAAACTGAAAAGTCTTGGTTTGTTAATAATGGCTCGTTTGTTTTTAGATGGATAGATACTGCAACAGGACAGGTGTTTGAAAGAGAAGCATCTGAAGGGTTTGTGTTCACTGCAAAGCCCCTTGTTCCGTGTGCAATACAATGCACTGTGCCTGGCAGTATAGCAGAAGTTAATAACGGAACTAATGACGATCATTTTATTGTTGTTAAGAAAGAAAGCTATTAATGAATTTACTAGACAGCCCTAAAGTACAAAAAGATCTACGCAACTACGAAAATGCAGTTAAAAAAATTGTTAATACTAATATAAAACAAGATTTTGAAAAGTTATTAATTGAATACAAGTTACAAATAAAAATAATTAATGATCTGCATAGTTCGTCAACTCCGGGTGAAATCAAACCTAGTTCTATTCAAGAACATGTTAAAGGGTTAGGTCAGCTACGGAATAAATTAGATAAATTAGTAGCAGACTCGCGTTAAATATTATCCATATTCTTGATCTTCATAGTTCCAAACATAGCAGAGTGTGATGTACATTGGTAAACGTATGTAGTATTATTAGTAATAGAATCAGCTACACGCCAGTATAACATTCCGCTTGATTTACCCTGTGCATTTGAATCAAGTGACACGGTACCGTCTGCAGCAACGTGTGCTAAATTACTAGTTAATGCAGATAACGAATTGTCTTGTAGTTCAAAAGGATGTCCACCGATATCATCTAGATCAAATGCAATAGTAGTACCAGTTAGTACTGTAATAGTAGGGTTATTGCCGCTGTAATGACTGTTAATTGTATATGCACTTGTACCTACGTTTCCCATTCTAAGTGTTGCTACAGAATGTTCGTAAATATCATGCACGTCTATACTTGCTGTTTGTATGTCTGATAAAGTTCCAAACGTAGTTACTCCTGCAGATGCTGTTATAGTTACCGAATCATTAGCTTGGTTTGTTGTAAGAACAATGCCCGTGCCGGCAACAAGTGAAAGTGTATCAGTTACACTGTCTGCTTCAACATTATTTTGTCCAAGAACTGATACAACACTAAACGCATTTTGGTTAGCATCGCCACCACCTCCACCACTGCCGGTTGAATTAATAGTTATAGCATCACCTGCTGGATTTGTTACTAGTGTTACATTAGATCCTGCAACAAATGTAAGTGTATCAGAATTTGTATCTGCAACAATATCGTCTTGCCCAGCTACGCTTATTGTGCCAAAATTATTTGGTATTGACACTGCACTAGTATTTCCTACAATGCTCCAGGCAGTTCCGTCCCATTGCCAGGTAGTGTTACCTTGTGTAAATGTTTCATCGTTTGCTGGTGTGTTTGGAAAATTTATAGCCATTGTTTACCTCTTATTGTATTTATGTAGTTGTTAGTGTCGCACGTTCAAGTGTTAAATTTTGACCACTTATTTCTACCGGTTGTCTTCCATATTTGTCAAATAAAACTTTAGTGCTTGCACCTAGCAAACTTGTGTTAAATTGAGTATAATCTGTATCTGAAGCAGTATTGTACATTACAGGTTTTGCTTCAGCTAATAATTTTGTTTTTAGTTGTAACGGTGTGCTTTGAGGGGTAACCTGTAAATGCAATGCTGTTACTCCTGCAACTTGTGGCGCTGCAAAACTTGTACCAGATAATGATACAATTTTATAGTTAGCATCTACTGGGCTATCTAAAGAAGTGTAAACATTTGTAGTGCTTACTGCTCCTACAATATTTTGTCCAGGTGCCCACATGTTTACTCTAGGCCCCCTACTGCTCGACCCTGCTGTTCTATCTTTATATACACCGTTATCGTTATAAACAGACTTGTCAATATTTCCAACTATAAATGCATTATCGCTATGTGGGCTACTGCCTCTGTGATATTGAATACTTAAACCATTTACATTGAGTAGATTATCATAATCGTCGCCGCCGTCTACATCACCTTTATAATAGTCATTTCCAGAAGCAATTGCAACATGTACTCCGGCAGCAATTAGTTCATCTACATCAGCGTCTACTGAAGAAACTCTAATAGGAATTCCACGAGCACCGCTACCCAACGGTACTACTACTCCGACATTTTGCCAAACTTCTAGATCGGTACTATAGTCAGTCCCCCAAATCCACGTACTACCTCTGTAGACTCCGCTTGTTGGATTACCCGTTTGTGAAGTTGAATATCCCCAACTCATATTAACAACAGTTGGACGACTATTTGTTTTTGCATTATGCCATTCTTTTATCACATCAAAACAATCAGATATAGGAGTACCTGTGCCAGCATCTCCTGAACCTTCTAAGCCAGATATTTTCATAGAGTATATATGTGCATCTTTTGCAAATCCGTATACATTACCTGCTGTTATGCTTGCACATAATGTTCCATGTCCGTCAAAGTCTCTGTTGTAGTTTGCATTCTGTGTACCACTTACAACAGACTGTGCAGTATACCAGTCTATAGCCTTAACTCTACTTACGCCATTGCTGTCTATAAAGTCTGGATGATTTGGCTCAATACCGCTATCTTGGATAACAATGTCTACCCCTTTACCTGTTAGTGCATATGGAAATGTATTATCTGATGTTTCCCCACTTCCGTACCCATTAGTTTCCATTATACTTCTACGCAAGCCCCAGTTGACATAAGTGTTATTATCAAATGTTAAAGGTTTTGTAAAATTACCTATTTGTGTAGAATTAAATCCGATTTGAATATCTGTACGTTGATCAGGCGGAATTTCAACAGCAAGCACTCTAGTATCTGCTTCAAGAGCAGTTGCTTCTTCGTCTGTAAGCATAAAATGCGTTTGTCTTTTAGATCCAGGTCTTGGATTAGCAATGTCGACACTTCGATTTGGAATAGGTCCAGCACCCGAACTGGCTGTAATTTCTGCTTCAATTTCAGAAAGATCTATCCCTTTATGTACAACTACTGTATATTCTTTTTCACTCATTATGTTGTTTTATAAATTACAAGAAATACCTTGGAATCTACTCCAGTTCCTGATAAGTTATTTACTTTAACTCTAATTTGATTTACAGCTGGTTTTGATATTACACAACTGTGGCCAGCTGTTTTATCTTGCACTGTTGCAAGTACTTGGAAATCGTCTACAGTAGTGCCAAGGTTTGAAGAAAATGTTATTGTATGATCCCCGGCTCCACTATCAGTAATTGAAGAAATACCTCCTCCTGACCAAGTCCCAGATCCTGAGCTACCATTTAACACACCCATAATAAAAGGTGTTGGCTCACCGTTAATTGTAACACCGTCCGTTGCCGTTAAAGTAATTCCGTCCGTTGCTGTTATAGTAAAAGAACTTGCACTATCAATAGTAGGTACACCGTTTGATGTAGATACAAATTTATTTGCATATGCAGTGTTACGTACTGTTAAATTATTTTGTACAGTTAGGTCTGATGATGTAGTAACTGGTGGAGTAATTACAATTCCGCTACTATCATCAGTGTCAATGACACTTGCTGCAAGTGTAAAGTTTCCTATACTATCGCCCGATGATGGTGCATCTATAAAAGTAAATGCTCCTGCACCGTCTGTTCTTAATAGTTGACCAACTGTGCCGTCGGCAATTCCTAAATCAGTTATAGCCGTTGGTGTTGGAAAACTAGGTTGTACCCATTGATTACTATCGTCATCTGCTACATAAACATAAAGTATGCCACTTGTACTATTGTACCAGATTGCACCACTTTCTGGGCTATCTGGTACAGTATCACTTACACTAATACTTGCAGCTCCGCTGCCTGTACCTGCGCCAGGATTTGCACTAGTAATAGTATTACCCATGTTTGAGTGGTAACTACACCAGTAATATAATGTAACAGGAGTTGTACTTGTAATTGTTATTTGTATGCTACGCTGTGTTGACTTTGCAAAGCCTGCTATGTATTCTGCCTTTGTTACAGGATCGTTTTCAAGTTTATAAATTACCTTATTAAGGTAAGTTGTTCCACTGCCAAGTTCGCCATTTGCATTATCTGCACTAAAATTTATTGGATGTATATTTGCAGTTGCCCCGTCTGCATTAGGGTAAAATTCGTTTGTTTGATTGTTTTGATTGAATATGTAAGTAAACCCAGTAACTAAACTTAGTTCGGGCTTATACACACCATCTATGAAATATTTGTTGCCTGCTTCAACACCGTCGGGGTCTACCCCTACAGTAACAGCATATTCAACAACTCCGACTCCGGATGAAGTTAAATGTTCGCTGATGTTGTTATCTGTTAAAACGCTGAAACCGCCTGCAACTCTACCGGAATATAATCTAAGAGTATTGGACTGCTTATCAAAAAATACCTCACCACTGTTACCAACATTTCTATCTAGAAAGTCGTCTGGCCTAGGTATAATCCTAATTCTATCTACTATTGGTGCTTGATTTGATGCCATAATTAAAAGTCCTTCGTAATATATTTATCGTTATTACAAAGGACTACGTAGTTATGATTAACTTTGATTGTACTGCTCTGGCAATACGCCTTCGGCAGCTGAAGGAGACGGTCCAAGGACGCTTAAATCTTCTTCTTGGTTATCTTCGTATATAGCACAGTCTGTAATTAAAAGTAAGCCGGCAATACTAGCAGCATTCATAAGTGCCTTTTGTATTACAGTTACAGGATCAATAATACCAATATCAAACATATTTCCGTATTCACCTGTAGCTGCATCGTATCCATATTCTGGATCACCTTTAGTTACTTCATTTGCTACAACATCAGGACTATCACCAGCATTCAAAACAATCTGTCTCAACGGTTCTTGTAGTGATGTTAACACAACTTTAATTCCTGCATCTTGTTCAAGGTTATCACCTTTTAGGTCTTTAAGTTTATTCATTGTCCTTATAAGAGCAACGCCACCACCAGGTAAAATGCCATCTCTTAACGCAGCTTTTGAGGCTTGTAATGCATCGTCAATCCTGTCTTCTTTTTCTTTTAGTTCAATTTTAGTTGCAGAACCAACTCTAATAATACTAACTGCGCCGGTTAAGTTAGAAATACGTTTCTGTTGACCTTTATCAGTAAAAACACCGTCGCCTCTAGAAGAAGCAACATAATGACGAATCTTTTCTTCAATATACGTATTAATAGTTTCTTTATCGCCGTGACCGCCAATTATTGTTGTTTGGCTATCGGTAATTTCAATCCTATTAGCTACACCGCAATCACTAAGTTCTGCGTTTTCAACTTTTTTACCAGCCTTGTCTGAAATAACTGTTCCTCCAGTAAGAACAGCAAGATCTTCACAATATTTTGTACGCATATCGCCTTTCCACTCTGGTGGCTTAATAGCACAACATTGTATTGATCCATTTAACTTATTAATAACAAGAGTTGCTAATACGTCTTGCTCAACTTCTTCAGCTATAATTACAAATGGGCGTTTTGTTTCTACTATCTTTTCTAATATTGGTAACATATCATTCATATTAAGAATTGGTCGGTCACAAATTAAAATCAGTGGGTTTTCTAAAACACATTTCTGTTTAGGAGCATTAACAAATTGCGGTGACAAATATCCGTGCTCGTATTGAAATCCGTTTACATTTATAAGTTCATCGTAATAATTCATGCCAGGCTCTACAGAAACTAACGCATCTGCATTAACGTTATCTCCGCCCAAAGCGTCAGTAATTAACTTTCCTAATTTTGGATCATTGTTTGTTGCAATAGTTGCCACTGATTGTACTGTAGCTCTATCATTACATTCTTTAGCATCTTCTTTTAGTGCTGCCATAACTTTTTCTACAGCCATGTCAATGCCACGTTTTAAATTTATACCACTAATACCTGCAGTTAAATATTTATTGCCTTCATTAATCATTTTTTGTGTAAGCAATGTTGCTGTAGTAGTGCCGTCACCAATGTCGTCAAAGGTTTGTGTAGCAGCCTGTTTTATCATACGCACACCAGTATCTTGCAATTTATCTTTTAACCAAATTTCTCTTGCAACAGTAACTCCATCCTTAGTAACATGCGGCGGTCCAAACGTTCTTTGGATTATAACATTCCTGCCTTTAGGTCCTAGTGTAACCTTAACAGCATCTGCTAAAATATTAACGCCTTCAATAATTTTTTTCCTACCCTCAGGGCCGTTGATAACCACGCGGGGAATAATTTTAGCCATTACTCTGTCTCTCCTTTTAGTCTTCCTAGAATTTCATGCTCTTCTAAAATTAGAAATTCTTCTTTATTAATTTTGATCTGGTGACCTGCATATTTGGGGTAAACTACATAATCGTTGGGTTGTATAACCATTGGTAATACATCGCCTGTGTCTGTTAACTTTCCTGGGCCAACACTAATAACTTTACCTTTAGTTGGACGTTCTTTAGTATCATCAGAAAGAACAAGACCTGATTTTGTTTTATTTTCGTCTTCGATTTTTTGAACGAGAAGTCGGTCTCGTATAGGTTCAAATTCTTGCATTCATCTTCTCCTTAATAACGACATTTGCAAGGTATTTATAGTGAACTTTAGTCCGAGATGTTTATATGTGGTTTATGGTGATGTGGGCCAGTCTGGGTCCCATGGGAATCTAGTTTGAGCCGGAACGTCACGTAATGCTTGTCTATATGTAGACCATGCCGACCGTTGTACAGAGGTCATTGTTGCAGACATATCAGGCAATCCTGTCCAGTCAGATTCTAGTAAACGCTGTGTTCTTGTAGCTTTTACTGCTACTTCTAACTCTGTTTGAGTCTTGGGCATTAGCGTATAATGATCGCCGGTTCCGTGGTTTAATTCGCCGTAGTCGCCGTCTTGAAACCTTGTGTAAAGTTCTCTTGATAACGCTTCGCCTGAGTTGGGATCTGCAATATATTCACAAAAGTTTACACAATCTGTAAATTTAATCTGGCACCATACTTCTTCAACACCCATTACATAACAAGCATTTTGTACGGCAACAACATTGCTTATGGAAACATTCTTAATAGCCATTCCGACTCCTTTTAATTACAATAGTATTTATACAAATTAAGATTCTTTATAGCCTAGGCGAGGACGTTTATCATATATCCATTCTGGATAATACGGCCCGTCTTTGTCTATGTAGTGAAAGAATCCTTGTACATGATAACTATTTAGCCCAGCTACAAATTTATCTCTCCAATGTTCGATATCAACACCTCTGTATATTAATATGTCGCCCGGAGTTTGCTGAACTGGTGTTCCTAGATTATTTGCACTAATAAAATTTCCTAACTTAGGTGTATGATTTGAGTCTTTATCAACATACATACTCCAATGATAATCTTTATCAACATCATTGTACTGTGTGCCAAAGCACACAGAAGTACTTACTTCGCAACTCTCTCTATCTTTATGTCGCTCTAGTTCTTGTCCAGGGCGGTAAACTCTATAATAACTATATGTAGGACAAAGTGACAGCCCTGTACTTGCTTCCATGTGAGGAAGAAGAAAATATTCTAATGTTTCCATTAATGTATCTGCATACACACTGTGTGCAAATGGAACTTGGCCTTCATCTTCGGGCTCTGGTTCGTTAAAGTTTTCTTCTCGCATTAAACAATACTTTGTAACTACATTACAAAGGTCAGCTGGTATTATTTGTTTACAGTCAATATAAAAATTGTTTTTGAAAAAGTCCGGAGTTGTCATCTAAATGGATATCCTAAATTCCAAGCAACTAAGCTATATCTTGTACCTTGTGTAACCGGAGTTACTTGATGATATATGTGTGACGGAAATACTACAACAGAACCTTGTGGTCTAATTTCTTTACATTCATGAAATCTTTCATCAGCGTGTGGTCCAAAATCAAATTTTAAATTTCCGCCTTCGTATTCTTCAGGTCTATTTAAACTAATTGTTACACTTAGCTTTCTTACTTTTCCAAACAAACTAGGATTTGTTGTTGCAAGATTGTCTTCAGTCATTGGGTTACCAAATGTATCTAGTAGCGACGACCCGTCAGGATTTAATTTCCATTTATCTGTAGTTTCATCAAACTGTCTATAAGGTTTAGATCCCATGTCAACATGCCATCCGTAAAACTGTCCTGGGCCATATTTTGTAAATTGAAATTCTTCAGTATAATCCCAATCAAAATTCCATCCTGCTTGTGTATTTGCTTCTTTAACAAATGTTTGAACCATATCAAATAAAGGTTCGTCATCTAACCAAGTGATATGTGAATCCCTAACATATTGACTGTTTGGGTCTACTCCTTGATTTTTTAATTCTTCTATAGTTTTATCATTAACGGCGTCTTGTTCCTTCCCGTCAGAACCTTTGTGTTGCCATCCGCCCGTGGTTGCTACAGAGACTGCTTCGCCAAATAGTTCTTCTTGTTTTTTCATCTTTGCCTGACCCTGTGCAACAATAGCATCGCACACATCTGGACTTATTGCAGACTTAAAATACCAGTAATCATAATCTAAAATCAACGGAACACTGCCCCGTGTACATGTCCTATAATTAATTTCTTTTCGCCCTTTGTAATTTTATTAATTTGGAAAGGTATAAAGGATGGAAAGATTAATATTGACCCTTTACGTTTTGTAGTTACTGCACTAGTGTCAGTATTCATAAACGTAATGTCACCGCCTTCGTAATCTGTTTCGTCAGATAAATTTACTATCCAAGTCATTTTTCTTGTTGGTGCTAATAAATTTATATCTATATGGTAATTGTAATAACAATCTTCAGTATATTTGTAAACTTGCGGGAAGTCTTGATCAATAATACCTAACAGATCAAAATTATAAATTTGATCGTTAGCGGCTTTTGTTATTTCTCTAATCTTATCAAAAGGAAAAGCAGCAACATCGCCTCTTAGTTTTTGTCTAAATCCTTTGTGCAATTCTTCGTCGCCTATTACTTTTATAGGCATCCAAAGTTCGTCAATTGTGTTTTCATTAATAGTAACACAATCTTCTTCGGTAAATAAATCACTATGATTTATAGATGTAACTTGTAAAGTTGGTTGAGTGTTTACTGGCGTGTCAGGTTCTGTACGCTCTATAGCAGGATTTGTAAACGATCCTGAATTTTCTGTATTCATGTTATCCTCCGGTTAGCTTATATATACTTATCTACGTACATTACTTATACATTTTTTTTGATTCGTAATTATGCATTTGAAAATGAGTCTAGGTTAAATATACATATGAGTTTAACAACAGACACAACATATTCATCCGCATTGCTAACTCAACACGAACAAGCAATTATAGAAAATGATATTTTAGGATTTCATTTTCCGTGGTATTATATAAGTAAGCAAACAACTTTTATTCCTCCCGCAGACACTCCAGAAAAAATTAAGGAAGGTACATATGTTAATACTTCTTTCTTAAGTCATTCGTTATTAAGACGCACCGAAGAAGAACATATAAAACACACTGATAGACCTATAGATCATTTTAGTGACGGCTATGCTGAATTTTTCTTTAGTATTTTTGATAGGTGGATGAAAAGTAACAACAAGACGTATCATAATATTTTTAGAGCCAATGTAAATTGTAATTGGTACAATGGTGAAGATGCTATAACTGTGCCACACAACGACCATACTTGGCATCATTATAATTGGCTAATGTATCTAACTGATAATCCTGAAGCCCCGACACTGGTATGGGATTACGAACTTGATGCATGGCACGAAATGCCTGCTCAAAAATATCAAGTGTCGCATTTTAAAGGATGTTATCATGCACACAAATATCCTGCACTACACGAGAGACGAGTGGTAGTAGTATTCACATATGCCTAATAAGGAATTTTAAATAATATGAAAATTGTAATAGTAGGCGGTGGCACTGCTGGATGGGTTACTGCATTAATTGCCAGCTCTCGACATCTTGCACACGAATTTACTATAATAGACAGTAGCAAAATTGGAGTAGTCGGTGTCGGCGAAAGTACAACTGGCCACTTTACTGATGTACTAATGAACTGGGCTACAAATTATGGATGCGACCAACACGACTTTATAAAAGAAACTGGAGCAACATTAAAGTATGCAATCAAACATAAAGGGTGGACAAATAATATTGATGATTATTACATAGGCCCTATTGACGGTACGCACACAACTAGTGCCATCCCCGACTGTCTGTTTAATTTTGGATTAGATAAACTTCAACGCAACGACATGTTGAAACTTTCAAAATGCGGGTACTGGATCCATCATGAACTTAGTAACTTTAATAAATTTACAAAACAGTTTATTGACACCCATCATGCGTATCATATAGACGCACATCTTGCTGGGCAGTATTTTAAAAAGGTTGCGCTAAAAAGACCTAACACTAAACATATTGATTCTGAAGTTATTAATGTAAATCTTAACGAACAAGGTTTTGTAAAAAATTTAGTATTAGCAGATCATAGCGTAGTCGAGGGCGACTTTTTTATTGATTGCTCAGGGTTTAATCAAGTAATTATGAAACACTTACCGAGTAAATGGGTAAGTTTTAAAGAGAACTTACCCCTTAATACCGGAATGCCATTCCACTTAAAGTACAAAGAAGGCGAGATACCAGAACCTTATACAACCGCCTGGGCTCAGAAGGCTGGATGGATGTGGCAAATACCGTTACTAGATCGAAAAGGTTGCGGATATGTATACGACGATAACTTTACTACTCCAGAAAAGGCGCAGGAAGAAATTGAAACTATACTAGGTCAAGAGATTGATCCTATTAGAATAATAAAATTTGATTCAGGACGACAGGAATCAGCATGGATCAAGAACTGTGTTACCATTGGACTTAGTAGTGCATTCTTAGAACCACTAGAAGCAACTAGTATTCATTCTACTATTGTTCAAGCAAACAATTTATTTTTAGAATACATTAAACCTACCTTTGACGAAACAATAAACGAAGGAAGTATGTCAATTTATAATAAAAGAACACGAAAATTATACGACGATGTAAAAGACTTCCTAGTATTGCACTACATGGGCGGCCGAGACGATAGTGAATTTTGGAAGTACATAAAAACAGGAGCAACTCAAACAGAGTTTGTTAAAGAACTGTTAGCTATGGCAAAATCAAAAACACCTACATTTAACGACTTCCCGCATTACCAAGGCGCGGCTGGATGGCCGTTGTATAGTTACGTTATGGAAGGCATTAACGTACTTAACAAAGACATTGCTGGAGCCGAAATTGACATACAGTTTAAAGAAGGCGACCTTTATGAAATTACACAAGAAAGCTATTACGAATTACAACACCAATGGCGAGACGATACCCAGTATTGTTATACATATAAAGAATTCATAGAGTATTTTAGAGGAATACGTAAATGAATGGAATTACAATACACAAAATTGTTTAAGTCTATCAGAATTACAAAAATTAAGATTTAAAAATTAAAACTAATTGAAATACGACCATCGCTTTCATCGTTAGTAACATTTTGTTCTACATAATGACTAACGTGACTTGGAAATAACACAAGCATACCTTCTTTAGGAACATACCAGTGTGAGTTATTTGTTTCAGGGTGGTCTACCTGAGTATCATTAGCTGCATAAATGCTTTGAATGTTATGCATACGGTCATATTCATTAACACTTCTATTAAAAACAATTTTTCCGCTATCGCTGGGCACCTTTACATAATAGACGCCGCTAACTAATGAGTTTGCATGGATGTGTTCTCTGTTATATGTATATTTTGTATTTAAATTATACCAATAACTAAAATTGTCAATCTCATGCGGTACTTTCCAACTATCTAATATGGTACCAACTGACGGTTTTATCCATTGGTCAAATAATTTTCCGGTTTCTTCAAAATCATAAGGCAATGGATGGATGTCCTCAGTTTGAAACCCTCCAGCATTACTCCGTTGGCGGCGCACGTTTGGAACATGTTTGTCTAAATAATTTACATGTTCAGTTATCTTACTAAGATCAATGTTATCAACATAAGTAACATAAGAAGCAGTAACAAACATCGGATTATATTCTAAATGTATATTGTTCATGTAGATATTTATAAGTTAAATTTTTAAGGAAGCAAGTCTTGAATAAACTAGAAAAAATTTCAGTAGTCGGCGGAGGCACAGCCGGCTTTGTATCAGCACTAATACTTAAAACTAGGTTTCCTAGTAAAAAAATACAAATAATTCGTTCAAAAAAGATAGGCATCATAGGTGTTGGTGAAGGTAGTACCGAACACTGGAACGAATTTATGAACTATCTTGGAATAACGTATCAAGACCTTATTAAAAATTGTGATGCAACATTTAAAAGCGGTATAATGTTTAAAAACTGGCATGACAAGGATTACTTACATAGTATTGGTCCAGAGCATGAAATAATTAACGGACAGTATAGAACATATTACGCAAAAATTATATCACACAATATGTCAAACAAATTGTTAAACCCTCTTGGTACTTGGGAAAACACCGTCGACGAATGGCATCTAGATAACGCCAGTCCGTATAATCAATTCCATTTTAATACAACAAAATTAAACAATTATCTTAGTTACATTGCTGAGAGAAAAGGCATAACCATTATAGACGACGAAATTACTGATGTAATTTTAGATTCAACTGGTGACATCGACTATGTAATTGGTGAAAAAACAAATTACAACAGTGATTTTTATATTGACTGCACTGGATTTAAAAAATTACTAATAGGACAGCTAGGAGCAAAATGGAATAGCTATAGTAAATGGCTTAAAATGAAATCTGCTATTACATTCCCAACAGATCCAACTGAAGAAATTGATTTGTGGACAACTGCTAGGGCAATGGACTACGGTTGGATGTTTACTATACCAGTTTATGACCGTAACGGGAATGGTTACATTTTTGATAGTGATTATATAAGTGCAGATCAAGCCAAAGACGAAGTAGAAAAATTATTAGGTAAAGAAATAACAGTAGGAAAACAAATAAACTTTGATCCTGGTGCTTTAGACAAGGTATGGATTAATAATTGTTGTGCAATAGGTCTTAGTGCTAGTTTTGTAGAGCCGCTCGAAGCAACAAGTATTGGCACTAGTATTAATCAAGCATTTTTATTAATGCACCGTTTGCCTAATTATTCACAAAACAGCATAAACAATTATAACGAACATGTTGAAATAATGTTACATAATATTAGAGACTTTGTTATTTTACATTACATTACAAATAAAGATAACACTCAATTTTGGAAAGATGTAAAAAATATGCCTATTCCAGATAGTCTAAAAGAATGTATAGAACGTTGGAAATATAATTTGCCAATATTAGAAGATTTTATATCATCAGGGAGTTATGCACTATTTAAAGATCCTCATTACATGCAAGTATTGGCAGGATTAGAAATTTTTGATCGAGATAATTTATTGCGAGAATATAATATGCAAAGTCCTGAAAATCATCAACTAGCTAACAACATTGAACGCGAAAGAAATGTGTTATCTATGAATAAAGTGATGATTGGGCATAAAGAGTTTTTAACAAGATTAAGGGCTAAAGAATAGTACCTGATTTAATCTAAATATTTTAAAAAATTCATCATACATTAGCTAAAGTTTACCGCTATACTAACTCTAGGTGTAGTATTTTTACATGGTTCTACCATATGTCTAAGATAAGATCTAAAAATTAACAGTTTGCGTTCTTCTGCCTTGTATCCAATACGTGTAAAACTTAAACTATTACGTTCTTTAATGTCTCTTATTTGTAACATATCAGGTTCTTTTGGATCTTCAAAAATTAGTTTTCCAGAACCTTCAGGAGCCGCAACCCAATATACGCAACTAAAAATTGCATTGTTGTGTGTATGAAATTCTTGGAATGTGCCTTCGGCATTAACGTTTAACCAGGCACCTGACAGTTTATACTTAGAAGTAGATCCATGCATTTCTGCATAATTGTGTACATGTGCCTCAATTTGAGATAATAAATAATCAAACGTACTATCTCGAGTTAAATCAAACGTATCATGAGTATTATATGTATCACCGTACCATTCTTTACCACCGTTTGGGATAGTTTTTTGAAGTTCTAAACTACGGTTATACAATTTCATATTTTCTTCTTGTGATATAATGTTAGTATCTTTATATATAGATACAGGAAACCACATTTCTACACTAGGATCCATAATCGCCTCTTTCATCTCTTAATTTCTTAGCTTTGTCATCTACATCTGCCCAAACATTAAATGAAACTGACAATCTATCTTGATTAGAATTATTAATTTCTACACTATGCTGTAACCACGATTCAAACATAATTAGTTCGCCTGCTTTTGGATCGTATTCTATATAATCGTAATTGTATTGATTTTCTTCTTTACGTATTCTATCAAAAAATACGTCTGTTGCACGTCTTGCTTCTAAAGGGTTGTGGAATTTTAATTTGCCGCCATTTTTAGGAACTTCTAAATAAAACACACCGCTTACAATAGCACCATAATGATCGTGTCTATTAAATAATGAGCCAGGTTGATTTAATTGTAACCAGCTTGTTATTTCAACATAACATTCTGGGTTCATTCCTCTAAGTTCTAAAAACCCTCTAATATGTTGATTAAGTTCTGTTAGCAACGGAATAGCGTTAATTTTTCCTAAGAAATTTTTGTTGTTATGATAATATGTAGTAAGCAGTTTATTTGTTTCATTCTTACTACCCGGCATGTCAGTTTCTATATATTTTTTTACTCTATCAAGAGTATCTTGTACTACTAACGCATCAACACTAAGAGTTACAATAGGAATAGGAAATGCATAGTCTATTTTCATTTTTGCTCCGTGTTTATGTTTATAATTACTCTACGTGTACTATTAATAGGATTGCTTGCTGTATGGTATTGTAAGCCGTTTATTACTAATAGTCTATTTGCTTTTGGTTCAACACATGTTTTTACTGTAAAAGAATCATAACTTATTCCTAAATTATTACCGCTAGGCACTGGTGTAAATTTTTCATTAAACACCCTAGTTGCACCGTCTGAGTCGTTTATATAATATATTAATGATAAGTGTGGAGTAAAATAATCAACGTGTGGCAAATTATAATTTTCAACTGTATAACCTAATTTAGGATGCTTTACACTTGCTCGTGATCTAATAATATCCTGTGCAGTTATTCCTAAATGACGTTCAATGTGTAAATTAAAATTAACCATTGCTGAATTTGTATATGCTTCTAATTTTTCATCTCTATCATAAAATAGATGTGCATACCCGTCAGTTTCTACTGCTTCTTTATTTTTAATATTATTATCAATAGGATCTAAAGACACATGTTCGGTATAAAACCAAGGAAACTCTGGAGAAAGCAATAATTGTTGTAATTGCTTAAACTCAGTGTTGGGCAAAAAGTTATCTAATACTTCAAATTCTATCATCTGTCACTCTATATTAAAATTTATAATACAGCGTAGGTTATCTTTGGGTTGTCGAGCTGTATGATAATACTTACCATCAAATATTACTGCGCGGCCTTGTTTTGGTGTAACTCGCAATACTATGTCTTCCTCAGCAGGTATATCTAAATAATGTTTCTTTTCTTGATCAAACGTTTTATTTGTAATTAGTGTGTCGCCGTCTGAGTCTAAAACATAGTATAACACCACTAGGTGACTATAGTCAAGATCTATATGTAATAAATCTGTTTCTTTATTAAAAAATTTAGTATTTAAAGGAAATTGTAAAAAACTTCTTGCTTGTATGACACTATTATATTCGTAGTCTACTGCCTTTGCTCCTAGTCTTGCAATAGGTTCAATGATATCAAAATAAGGACTATGTGTATTACCGCCCCATCTATAATTATGTATTAGTGCAGGAGCATTTATATCCGATCCTGCAGACGTTACATCAGGAATAAATCCCCATGGAAATTTTATATCAAGAAGTGTTTGTTTTATTTCTTCTTGGTACGGTTTTGATATCAGATCATCAACTATAAGCATAGTGATATTTATAAGTACATTGTATAAAGGAAATGATATATGAAAGTTAAAACACTTACTATTGTTGGTGGCGGCACTGCTGGATGGTTAGCTGCGGCATATCTTAGTCATAGACAACCGCATATTAATATAACAGTAGTTGATAAAGAAGTACCTGATCCAATTGGTGTAGGTGAAGCAACGATACTAACATTTCTGCCTTTTCTTGAAGAAGCAGGATTACCAGTTGCAGATTGGTTTATGGAATTTGATAGTGCGTATAAGTCAGGAATATTGTTTACAAATTGGCAAACGCCAGGAGAAGATATTTGGCATCCGTTTTATAAAGGCAATGACGAAATTGATCCAAAATGGAAGTTATTTGATTTATATACACACACTCAAGATTTAGAGTTTAAAAAATATCTGCTTGCTTTTTACGATAGTAGCATACTTCATAATAGTGTAGACATGACTGACATAGAACGCTATGCACTACATGTTGACTGTGGTAAGGTAGTAAAATATTTAAGAAAGCATTTAGAAAATAAAATAACACTAATTAATAGCGAAGTAACTGATATTTCGTACACTGATCGAGGCGGAATTAATTTCTTAACTTTAAATAACGGTAACGTAATTAATAGCGACTTGTTTGTTGACTGTACTGGATTTAAACAAGTACTACGCAAGGAATGTAAACGAGTTGATCTTAGTGATCGACTGTTTGTAAACACCGCTGTAGCAGGACACGTAACATATAATGATCAACACAATGAACTCACCCCGTATGTAAAATGTGATGCTGTAGATCATGGATGGATTTGGAAAATCCCAGTTCAAAATAGAATTGGTAGTGGTATGTTGTTCAACAGAAATATTACTGACGTAGACACAGCAAAAGATTATTTTGTAAAGTATTGGGATAATAGAATTTCAAAAGATAACCTTAAAATTATCAATTGGGACCCTTATTATAACGAAGATCAATGGCACGAAAATATAGTTAGTATAGGACTTAGTGCCGGGTTTATTGAGCCTTTAGAAAGTACCGGTGTTGGCTTAATGACATATGCTATTGGACAGTTAAATGGAATTCTTAACGAAAATCATTATACAGCCAATGAAGTTGATTATTTTAATATTCAAATGAAAATTGTGTTTGAAAATTGTATAAACTTTGTAGCAATGCACTATGCAAATAATTCTAGAACAACACCGTTTTGGAATTTTGTTAATGACACATTTGTGCCTAGTGAAGAAATGCAAAGTTACCTTGAAGATTTTAAAGATCCTAATATAACATTGCCGTGGTCTGCAAAATATAATACAATGTTTGGTGGCCCTAATTGGAGTATGTTTTTAATACAGTTAGGCTATGAATTGTCTAAGAAAAATTTAGACATATCTTCCGATGATGCACGAGAAATTATATTAACTAGTTATGTACAGTACGAAAAATATCGTCATTTAGACGGCCATCATCATAGTACAGAAATAGATAGATTACGAGAAATGAAAAAGTATGGCATTAGTTAATTGGTCGTTTATTACCAGTAGCGACTGGGACATCGACCATCCAGAATGTTTTGATTCGTTATTAGATTTAGATTTTAAAACTATTAGCAGTCTACAAAAAAATTATATTGCAGAACGTAAAGGTAACATAGTACTAAAGTGTCCAGCACATACTGATTTTTTAAAAAATATGTTTGTATTTTGTGCTCCATACGATCTAACAATTAATATTGACGTGAACAACGACACAAACAATATCAGTATAAACTGTCCTAATCTAAGCCAAGAACAATTTGAACTATTAATAGATACAAGATTCTTATTTGATGATCAACGAGGCAATAGTCCATATCCTATGATAGGTATAGATTGGCTTAACATATTTCAAACAGACACTTCTATGACAATGCAAATGTTACCCGCATTTATGCACTACAATGAGTTTACACAAAAAACTACGCTAATGCCAGGAGAGTTTGATATTTCAAAATGGACTAGGCCTGCTGAAATAGTATTTGAATGTAAAAATAATAAAGACAGTATTAAAATTAAAAAGGGTGATGCTATCGCATATTTTAAATTTTATAGTGACAGTGCTGTAAAACTACAAGAGCAACAATGTCCTTGGGACGATATTAGGTTATGTAACACTATACGTAACAAGAATACATTTAGACCATTAAAAGAAAGATATAAAAGTTTAGCAAAAGCAAAAGGATGTCCCTATGACCACAAACGTTAAAGATATTGTAATAGTAGGAGGCGGTAGTTCTGGCTGGATGACTGCGGCTACACTTGCTTCACAATTAGAAAACGTCAATATTAAAGTTATAGAAAGTCCTAACATACCTACTGTAGGCGTAGGTGAAAGTACTATAGGAGGTATTCGAGCTTGGATGCGACTAGTAGGCATTACTGACAAGGATCTTATTACAAATGCTAACGCTTCTTATAAACTTGCAATAAAATTTAATGATTTTTATAAAAAGGATTACGGATCTTGGTACTATCCGTTTGGACGCACTAGCGACCAAGGCAACATACATAATAGAGAAGATTGGTTTATTAAAAAAATGCTATATCCCGATACTCCTGTAAAAGATTATGCCGACTGCTTGTATCCACAAATGGCATTAGTAACACAAAATAAAATTGATACACATAATCCTATGTTAGACAATTTTAATTTTTTTGATGATACTGCATTTCATTTTGATGCAACTATGTTTGGTGCGTGGTTAAGAGACACTTTTTGTAAAAAGTTAGGAGTTGAATACATATGTGCCGAAGTACAAAAAATTAACACAGATAACGCAGGTATAAAAGAATTAGAATTAACAAATGATAGAATAGTCACAGCCGATTTATTTGTTGATTGCACCGGGTTTAAAAGTTTATTATTGGGCGAAACATTAGGTGTTCCATTTAATGATTATTCTAATATATTGCCAAATAACAGAGCTTGGGCAACTAGGGTACAGTATACTGATAAAGAGTCCCAGTTAACTAGTGTAACTGATTGCACTGCAATGGACAATGGATGGATTTGGAATATACCATTATGGAATAGGGTAGGAGCTGGTTATGTATATAGTGACGAATTTGTAACTCCTGAAAATGCTAAAAGTGAGTTAATATCTCATCTACAACAAAAAGGGTATAGTACTACTGATTGTGAGTTTAAAGATATTAAAATACGTACAGGTATACACGAAAAATTATGGGTTAAAAATGTAGTTGCTATTGGCCTAAGTGCTGCGTTTGTTGAACCATTAGAATCATCAGGTCTTGCTATTACACACGAGTTTGCAACTAGCTTAACAAAAATGCTAGTAAGAAGTAATGCATACAGTCAATGGGATCGCGATGAATTTAACATTGTTTGTGAAGAGTTATTTAACTATTGGGCACATTTTGTAAGTATGCACTATGCGTTAAGTCACAGGAACGATACAGAATATTGGCGCAAGATAAGCGAAACGTCTTATGTTTCTGAATTTACTAACCTAGGCAATCTTCAAACGCAAGGAGTTTATTTTTCTAGTATATATAATAAAAACTTTATAGACTATTTACAAGACGACGATGGAGTAAATTGTCTTGCAGCAGGAATGAATTGGAACCCTAGTAACAAATGTGTTCTAGGTAAAATATTCCTTTCGCGAGTTAATTTGCATGACGAGTTCCAACAAATGATTAGAAATTTAGATTACAAAAAAGAAAAATGGAACAGTTCTATAAAAACTGCTCCATCTCTTA
>Ga0307997_10000298_pt1 | contig 22725 bp, 15 predicted proteins | sample Davwhametageno36_FD_203165 | JGI IMG/M metagenome (GOLD analysis project Ga0307997, IMG submission 203165) | Marine microbial communities from Davis Island wharf, Antarctic Ocean - #36 | ecosystem: Environmental > Aquatic > Marine > Unclassified | place: Antarctic Ocean: Davis Island wharf... | reverse complement strand
TCTTGTCACAATAATAATATAAATCTATTTACTCAATTCCGTGACAATACTCAGAGAGAAACCATGACCGATAACAACTATAACTTTATTGCTGGCGAGTGGATTGCTGGCGCTAGTGAAGTTGCGAACATTAACCCTTCTGACCTGTCGGACACTATCGGCATGTATGCCCAAGCAAATAAGTCTCAGCTTGACCGTGCACTGGATGCCGCCCAATTGGCCCAAATTGAATGGGCCAAAGTAGGTCTTGAAAAACGTTATAACGTCTTAATGAATATCGGTAACGAGTTGATTGCGAACTGTGAAACGCTCGGTACGCTACTGGCTCGTGAAGAAGGTAAAACTCAGCCTGAAGGTAAGGGCGAGGTATATCGTGCAGGTCAGTTTTTTACTTATTATGCGGCTGAAGTATTGCGTCAAATGGGTGAAAATACTGAGTCTACCCGTGATGGTATCGAAGTCGATGTGCGCCGCGAGCCTGTTGGCATCGTCGCTATTATTTCACCATGGAACTTTCCGACAGCCACTGCGGCATGGAAAATTGCCCCGGCACTGGCTTTTGGCAATGCCGTTATTTGGAAGCCAGCCAATATCGTACCGGCTTCAGCCGTCGCCCTGACGCGTATAATTGAAAAGCAGGGACTACCGAAAGGCTTGTTTAATTTAGTTATGGGTTCGGGTGGTCAAATTGGTCAACAGTTAATTGAAAGCCCAATGGTTAATGCCATCAGCTTTACTGGGTCTGTACCCGTGGGGCGAGAAATTGCCAAAACAGCGGTTGGTAACTTCACTAAACTTCAGCTTGAAATGGGCTCTAAAAATGCTTTAGCCGTTATGGATGATGCGAACCTTGATACAGCTATTGCTTGTGCGCTAGGTGGCGCCTTTGGTAGTACGGGTCAAAAATGTACGGCGTCGTCACGGCTGGTTGTTCACGAATCCATTCATGATGAGTTTGTTGACCGTTTGGTCGCTGGTGCCGAGGCGATGGTAGTTGGCCATGCGCTTGAAGCAGGCACACAAATTGGGCCTGTTGCGAGCGAAGTTCAATTAACTCAAAACTTGGCAAACATCGAATTGGCTAAGCAAGAAGGCGGTGAGCACCGTTGCGGTGGCGAGCGTGTTGAGCGTGCTACTGAAGGTTATTTTATGACCCCAGCGGTTTTTACCGGCACGAGCAACGATTGGCAAGTTAACCGCGAAGAGTTATTTTCACCGATGGCCTGTGTTATTAAAGTCAGTTCATATGAAGAAGCTCTCAGTACAGTGAACGATACTCGATTTGGATTAACTGCTGGAATCATTACAACTAACTTGGCGCGGGCAACGCATTTCCGTCGTAATGCCAAAACAGGCTGTGTAATGGTTAACCTTCCGACTGCAGGCACTGACTACCACGTACCTTTTGGTGGTCGTGGTGAGAGTTCTTATGGTTCACGTGAGCAGGGTTCGTACGCTAAAGAGTTTTATACTCATGTCAAAACGTCTTACATCAGTTCAGGTCTTCCAGAATAGATGTTCCTAGATAAACATTCATTAACAAGCAAGCATTGCTTTAATGTGAAAGTACAGGGCAAGTATGAGTAACATGAGTTATCGAATCGATGGATTGCAATATGCCAATTGGTCGGAAGATATTTTTAAACAAATGCGTGAAGGTGGCGTCGATGCGGTTCACGTGACGATTGCTTACCACGAAAATTTCCGTGAAACGGTTGCCAATATAGAGCAATGGAACGGTTTTTTTGAACGGTTTCCTGAGCTTATTTTTCACGGTAGGACAGGTGACGATGTGCGTTTGGCGCAAGAAACCAACCGTACAGCTATATTTTATGGGTTCCAAAATCCATCTCCCATGGAAGACGATATCCGTTTAGTTGAAATATTACATACCCTCGGTGCTCGGTTCATGCAGTTGACTTATAATAATCAGTCGCTGTTAGCAACAGGTTGCTATGAAGAAAATGACACTGGTATTACCCGCATGGGTAAGCAAGTGATTGAAGAAATGAATCGAGTCGGCATGGTGGTCGACATGAGTCATTCGGCTGAACAATCGACCTTAGAAGCCATAGAGTTCAGTGCCAGACCGATAGTGGTTAGCCATGCGAATCCCAACTTCTGGGCGCCAGCGCTGCGCAATAAATCAAATGCTATTCTAAAAGGTTTAGGTGAAACGGGCGGCATGCTTGGATTTAGTATGTACCCCCATCACCTTAAGGGCAAAGGAGATTGCAGCTTGCAAAGCTTTTGCCAAATGATAGCCAACTGTGCAGATAAGATGGGGGTTGATAATATTGGAATAGGTTCAGACCTATGCCAAGACCATCCTGACTCGGTTGTTGAATGGATGCGAGTAGGCCGCTGGACCAAAAAAATTGATTATGGTGAAGGCTCGGCATCCAATGCGGGTTTTCCTGACATGCCACCTTGGTTTAACGATAACCGAGATTTTGCTAATGTAGAGCAGGGCTTACTCGAAGTGGGCTTCAATAGGCAGGATACTGCTAAAATTATGGGTAATAATTGGTTGAGTTTTTTTGACGAAAACTTTGGGCCAAAGTAGTATGTTGTGATAATAGTTTTTAGTAAGCCTTTTAGTCTAAATCAAGGGGTAAAAAAATGAACTGTACCGATCAAAATCCAGTGCCTGAAGCCGCTAATTTTAGACGCCCGGCCGAAGTTGTCATGCGCCTCGCACGAATGGGCAGTTTTCATCAAACGCGCCTATCTTTTATGCGCACCTTGTTGCGCCGATTAAAAAATGAGCAATGGACTTTTGATAAGCCAGTTTGGGAAATTGATGGCGATGGTTTTGGCCGCGCTGTTTATAGCGTTATCGGACCAGTTCGAACCTATTCTTTAGTCGCTTTTTCGCACTATTTACCCGATGAAATGCGGTCTGATCGAGTTATTGCTACTGCCTGGGATGCTACCTTTACTTTATTTGATGGCGTCCCCACCACTGCGGATTTAGATCGTCTACAACAAAATGTGCCGAAACAGGAAGCAGGTCGTATAAGTGACTCTGAGATAAGTCTATCACGCGCGAATCGTTCAGTGCGTTTGTGGAATCATGTTATCGAAAAGCTTTCAATTGGTGAACAACCCGATCGAGAGCAGCTCGAATCTGTTGGTTACTTGGTTAGAACAACAGCTGTTTATGGCTCTGGAAAATTTGGTGCAGCTGATCGGCTGACCATTTGTGATAGACCTGAACTGAGTGGCCCGTTTCAGGCTGAGCTGTTGTCAGTTTGGTTAACGCGTGCATTTGCAATTGATCTAGTAGAGCATATTGCTCAATCGGTTGGTGGTGTTAAAGCTACTGTAATTGCGCCAGACCTTAGAAAGCGTATCGGAGTGGGCAATTCTACTGGGCTTGGTATGGCCCCATTTTTATTTAATCATCCTGCATTGATTAATAATTGGATGATGGCACGTGAAGAAGCGATTGCCCGAGTTCGTGCAGTTAAGGAAGCCAGCGCAGCAGAAGTTGCCGAATTTGTGACCAGCTTTGAGCGGGCTAAGTTTAATTTTTCTAACTGGAATACGGTACATGAAATCCAGTTAAAGAAATTGGCTTCACTGGGTGACGACTTGGAAAAAATGTCGGTTTATATTAGCACTGAAAACCTCAACCATGATTGTCCTTGGGATCGATTTTATCAGTGGGCCGAACAACACTTGAGCCTTGAGGGTCAGGAACAACTCGTGTCATTAATTTTGGAGCCTTATGGTGAATTAGTTGATGATTTGACGGGTTGTATGGATGCAGACGAACACCTTAGTTTTATTATTGATGGTTCAATGACAGTTGCTGAGACTTTAAATATTCTTGATCTGCAATGCCAGTGGGCCCTGTCAATTGACTTTGATCAACCAGAAAGTCAGGCACGTTTTTGGTACACCTCTGCAGAAAAGCTTGAGCCTCGAGTAGGTGAAAGATTTAATGAGCCGGGTGAGGAATATGAATCGCCCTACGGCATAGGCTTTTATATTAGCCAATTGAATAAAACGCTATTAGGCTGGGCTGAAACCCATTCAGAACAAAAACCGATTGCCGATTTTTTATTAGCGCATCCAGAACATCGACACACGCTTCGTAGAGTGCAGAATTTAAAAAATAGACCTTATGCCGAAGTACAGGACAACGTTATAGCATCGGATATGCTGCCAATAGATCTTCTTCGTTGTAAGTTGTCATTTTTTGGCGCGACAAAATTCGACCCTCGTTCCGATCGTTGGGTAAGAATTTGCATGTATCAGGATTGTCCTCACCCAGATGAATTGCTCGCTCGTAAAATACCTGTGTTGGCTTGATAGCGACAAACCCATAAAATGAAACAAAAGCAGACTTTGGTCGAAATAGAAGGTTACTTCCGAAAAGTGGCCCGAGCTGTAGGTTTGCACTGGGGGCTAGCGGAGGAGGCGGGTAAAGCGGCTCGCTGGTTAGCCGCCTTTGATTTACCTGGCCCTGAATTGATGCTAAGTCACCTGCAAAATATTGAAGGTAAGGACTATGAGCAATTTAAACCCATCATTGGTTCTGATTCGATAAATGCGCATTGGCATACCAACGATCAAACTCTTTGTCCCATAATTACTGGTGCTGCGATAGCGGATCGAGCTAAGTTATTACTCAATGGGCACACGATCAGTTTAGTCTCTGCCGCCTATCCAATTCTGTTGGCTGCAACTATTGGGCAGGCAACGCGGAGTCATAACATGGTTATTACCATTAGTTGGGCCAACGTAAAACTCAGTTGTTATGGCAATGGTATTCGTATCGAAGGTGATCGTAACGATCTGTGGTTAGATAAAACTGAGTTTGTCAGTTGCCAGCAGACATTTGACAGCTTGCCAGAGCAATTGCCATCGACCTTGGCCTACGGCATCGATAGCGAGGTATGGAAAGTAGTCGATGAGTTAGCATTTAGGACCTATGCACCTGCTACTGAAGAATCAAGAGCTGGTGCTGGTGCTGGTTTAACGGATAACGATTAATAACTAAAGCTTGATTCCCAGGGCTTAAGCCCTGGGGCAATGACTCACTCAATCGCGCATTCGTTTTGCTTTGGGGTCGTACTGTGCGACTAAACTAGCTTTTGCTGGAACTGGCACACCGGCTACATTGATTTCAATCTTACCAGATGCCAGATAATCAGCAGAGATGTGATCTTCAACTTCGATATAACCCAACCCGACAGAAGCTCCTAAAGTATGTCCGTAGTTGCCAGAGGTTAAATGACCAACTATTTTGCCATCACGTAAAATCGGTTCATGCGAGTAAAGCATCGCTTCAGGGTCTTCAAGTAAGAACTGAACGAGACGTTTTTTCATAAAAGATTGCGACTCTTTTTGCCTTAAGATTGCATCACGTCCGATGAAGTGATCGCTCTTATTAAAATCACAAACAAAACCCATGCCACATTCTAATGGGGTATCGGTTTCAGCAACATCATGACCATAATGAACAAACTTTTTTTCCATTCGGCATGAATCTAAAGCATGCATTCCAGCTAAAGTTAAACCATGCGACTGACCTTTATCCCATAAGTAATCAAAACCATGACGCGCTTGGTCAACTGGCACATAGAGCTCCCAACCCAGCTCACCAACGTAAGATACGCGTGCTGCATAACCTCGGGTTGAACCTAACTCAATTGATTGAAATGAACCAAAAGCAAAGCTTTCGGTTGTCATGTCATGATTGAGAGTGTCGCTTAGCAGAGCTCGACTATCTGGCCCTTGAACACCAAATACAGCCCAGGCATTGGTGATGTCACTCACGCAGCAGAATTCATTGTCAGCAATATGCCGATCTAGCCAGTTTAAGTCTTTGATGGTTTGTGAAGAACCACTGACAATCCAATATTGGTCTTCAGCTAATCGTGTGACGGTTAAGTCAGCCTCGATACCACCTCGTTCATTGAGCCAGTGGGTATAAACCATTCGGCCGGGTTTAACATCGACGTTGGCACTTGAAATTCGCTGCAATACCTTGCAAGCATCTCTGCCTTGAACTAAATATTTAGAGAATGAACTTTGGTCAAACATAACGACCTTTTCACGAGCCGCTCTATGTTCTGCTGCACTATATTCAAACCAATTTTGTTTGCCGAAACTATATTCATATTTTGGCTCGACACCCTCAGGGGCATACCAGTTTGGACGCTCCCAGCCCGCACCTTCACCAAAACAAGCATTGTGTGAGGCCAACTTTTCATGAATTGGTGAGTGACGAATATCACGTGATGTAGTCATTTGGCGGTAAGGGTAGTGATTTTCATAGAGTAGGCCAAGTGATTCTGTGACTCGTTCTTCTATGTAGTTTTGAGTCGACTGAAATGGAAACATGCGACGAATATCATTGCCCCATAAATCCATTGGTGCATGACCATTGTGCATCCATTCGGCCAATGCACGACCAAGGCCGCCAGACGTTTGAATGCCGACAGAGTTTAAACCGCAGGCCACATAATAGTTTTTTAATTCGGGGGCTTCTCCCATATGAAATTGATCATCTGGAGTAAAACTTTCAGGGCCACAAAAAAATTTACGCCATCCGACATTTTGGAGGAAGGGTAAGCGTTCCATGGCATCTTCTAAAACGGGCATCAACTGATCATCCATGTGGCCTTCGATTGCTTCAAAAGCAAAATCATTGGGAACACCTTTTTGGCCCCAGGCAACAGCATGCTTTTCAAAAGCACCAACTAAAAGGCTACCTGCATCTTCACGATAGTAAGCGCAGCGATCATGATCTCTCAATACGGGTAAGTCATTGGGGATATTGTCTTGTTTTTCAGTAATTGCGTAGTAGTGCTCACAAGCATGAAGCGGAATGCTAACACCTGACATCTTACCCAAATCTCGCGCCCACAAACCACCGCAATTAACAACGAAATCAGCCACAATTGGGCCTTGGTCAGTCATGACACCGGTTACGGCACCATTTGATGAGGTAACGTCAGTCACGCCAATACCCTCGATACACTTAACCCCACGCCCACGTGCACCTTTAACAAAAGACATCGTGACATCGACAGGGCTAGCAGTGCCGTCTTGTGCAACCCAGCAGGCACCAAGTAAATCGTCTGACTTAAGAAATGGATAAATGGCCTTTGCTTCTTCTGGCGTCACCATGTCAACTTGGGTAATACCAAATGCATTATTCATATCGGCAATACGTTTTATTTCTTCAAAGCGGGCTTGGCTGTGGGCAATAGTTAATGAGCCTACTTGTTTAAATCCCGTTGATTGACCAGTTTCTTCTTCGAGTTCTTTTAATACAGCCATGGAATATTCACATAACTTTGCATGAGATTCGTTTGCTCTCATGGTGCCCACAAGGCCCGCTGCGTGCCAGGTTGTACCACAGCTAAATTGTTTGCGCTCTAGAAGCACAACATCGGTCCAGCCTTGTTTTGCTAGGTGGTAAGCAACACTGGCGCCAATGACACCACCCCCGATAATAACGGCGCTAGCACGATCTGGAATTGGAGCTGACATGTTTGACTCTCATTTGGGAATTTATTTAAATCTTTAGTTTTTCGAATAGAGGACGTTAGTTGTTTCTAATTTAGGATAGAAATTTGCAAGTTTGACTATTAGATGATGGCTTTTAAATTAATCAGCCTACTCGTCATAACGCGAGCAGGCTGGAATATAGATAATGGGTTAGTCGTAACTAATTTGGCTAATACCAAATGTTTCAACCATGCCCTTAATAGCACCAAGCGCCCCTTCCATATGTTCTTTGCCCAGACGACCTATACAACCAATACGGAAGCTATTTGCGACGGTTAACTTGCCCGGGTAGATAACATAACCTTGATCACGCAAACCATCATAGAATTGATCAAAATCAAATTCTGGATTAGTCGGCATGTGAAAAGTAACAATGATGGGTGCTTGAAGCTCATCAGGTAATAAAGTTTTAAAGCCCATGTCGCGCATACCTGAGATCAAAACACCATGGTTTTCACGATAACGACCACCACGACCAGCGACGTTGCCTTCTGCCTCAAATTCTTTAATAGCCTGTGCAAATGCTAATATTACGTGTGTGGGTGGTGTAAAACGCCATTGTTTGGTTTTTTGCATGGCTCTCCACTGATCATAAAGGTCGAGCACTAATGAAGGTGAGTTGCCTTCAGTTTTTACCATTGCGGATTCACTCGCAATACAAAAGCCTAATCCAGGCGCGCCTTCCAAACATTTGTTACTAGAAGCAACAACAGCATCAAAAGTAATTTCTTTGGTGTCTAGTGGCAGTGCTCCAAATGCACTCATGGCATCAATTAAAAGCCCACGCTTATGGTTAGCTACTACGTCTGAAACTTCTTTCAGGGGGTTTAAGATTCCTGAAGTTGTTTCACAATAAACCACAACAACATGCGTAATATCGGTATTAGCTTCTAGTGTTTTATCAAGCTGAACTGCATCAACAGGCACGTCTTCGGGCGTTTCTTGAACAATGTAATGACGCTTGTAGTAGTCGCACATTTTTACAATACGTTTGCCATAAGCACCGTTGACTAGGATCAATACTTTGCCGTCAGCGGGTACAAAATTTCCAATCATTGCCTCAACTACAAAAGAACCACTGCCTTGTAATGGAACACTGACGTGAGTGCCTTGACCGTTTACAATATTGATCAAGCTCTCGAGCATGTTGGCGTTAAGCTCAATAAAGGTATTATCTCTTGAGCCATAGTCATGCAGCATGGCTTCCTTCACTGATGGTGAAGTCGTCAAGGGCCCAGGAGTTAATAGGTAAGGATCACCAGTGGGAGAGCTTACTTTTTTTGCAGTTGTCATTGAATTACCAGGGTTTAGCCTCTAGCAGGCTGATAGTTAAATTGATTTGCCATTTATACCGCTGTTGACTAGTATTCATCAAATCGATATATCATATGGTTGGAATAGATTGTGCCAATATCGCACGCGCACTTAAGGTCTTTTCATGCGGTCGCGACCCATGGCAGTTTTACTAAAGCGGCAGAAGCTTTGCATATTACCCAGCCCACTCTCTCTGGTCAGGTTAAAGAGTTAGAGGAGCGCTACGGGATTAAATTATTTGTGCGGTTGGGTCGCCGTATCGAATTAACAGATATTGGGCAATCGGCCTATGGTATTACCCGTCATCTTTTTCGTTATGAAGAGGAAGTCGAGTTACTGTTGCAGTCTGCGCGTGCCTTAACATCCGGTCAGTTAATGGTTGCTGCTGATTCACCTTATATCGTTACGCCTTTACTTGCTCAATTTCAACGATTGTTTCCGGGCATCAACATATCCATTCAATACGGTAATTCTAAACAGCTGATGTCTTGGCTAGAATCGAGGCGCTGCGATGTTGCGGTATTACCTAATATTCCAGAAGGGGATGATCGGCTCGATTTCATCCCACTCGTCCCTGACCGCTTATTAGCCTTTGTGAATCAACATCATGCTTGGGCTGATCGGCGAACTATTACAATGGAAGAGTTATTAAGCCAGAAAATTATCCTGCGTGAAAAAGGCTCGCGCACACGTTCTTTATTTGAAGAAACGGTTGCTCTTTCTGGTGGCATACTTAAAAGTGTCATGGAAATTACTGGGCGAGAAGGCGTTCGTGAGGCGGTTGCAGCCGGATTTGGCGTTGGTATTGTGGCCGAAACAGAGTTATCAGCTGACTCTCGTTTACGTCCTTTAATAGTGAGTGATGCAGATTTAACACTCGATGAATATGTGGTGTGCCTAAAAGAACGTCGCAGTTTACGAGTAACGGATGCATTTCTCGAAATGATTCAGTCGAGCAGGAAAGAATAAACAGCGCTCCTATATTAGCGCGCAACATTTTTTTGTTGGTAAATATTTTTTGAAATGCCTGTTTACCTGGGATATCTATAGATACTGCCAATACAAATCATTCATTATATCGATTAACCTGATGAGAAATAACAGGTTATAGTCCTTCATCAAAATTTAACCTTTGGATACTAAGTTTTATGAATTCAGGCAAATCAGCAGTTGACGTCAACGGACGCAGTTATCAATGGCCAACTAGACCACGTGTTGTGGTTTGTATAGATGGCTCCGAACCTGATTACATCGAAAAAGCCATTGAAGCCGGTGTTATGCCTTGGACGCAAAAAGTGGTTGAAGGTCTAGGTTCTGATTTGCGCGCACATTGTGTTGTTCCTAGCTTTACTAATCCTAATAATATTTCTATCGTGACCGGTGTTCCACCAAAGGTTCACGGTATTTGTGGTAACTTTTACTACGACCGAGAAAATGATCAGGAAGTGATGATGAACGAGCCGCACTTATTGCGAACTCCAACCATCTTTAAGGCTTTTCAAGACCAAGGCGCCAAGGTGGCAGTCGTGACTGCAAAGGACAAGCTTCGTCGACTATTGGGTAACGAATTGGTTTTTGGTGAGAATGGAGCTATTTGTTTTTCTTCAGAAAAATCTAATGAGGTGACTTTAGCGGGCAATGGTATCGAAAACGTTGTTGACCTGGTCGGAATGGAAGTGCCTTCAGTTTATAGTGCTGAATTATCTGAATTCATTTTTGCTGCTGGCGTTAAGTTAATGGAAACGGTTCGCCCCGATCTGATGTATTTATCAACCACTGATTACATTCAGCATAAATTTGCACCGGGCAGCGAAGGTGCTAATTCATTTTATTCTATGATGGATAGTTATTGGGCCAAACTGGATGCATTAGGCGCTGTTGTTGCGTTAACAGCAGATCATGGCATGAACGCTAAACACGATGATGCGGGTGAGCCAAAAGTCATTTACTTGCAAGACGAAATGGATCGTATCCTATCTCCTGCAGAAGCTCGTGTTATTTTGCCAATTACTGATCCATACGTCGTACATCACGGCGCTTTAGGCTCTTATGCCACTGTTTACTTGGCAGATGATGCTGATGTGGAGCATATTGTTTCTGAACTGAATGCAATCCCTGGAATGGAACATGTATTCACCAATAAAGAAGGTTGTGATGAATTCGAATTAGCTTATGACCGCATGGGTGATTTGATCTTGACTTCAGAGAAGGACACAGTTTTGGGCACAACGGCTTCACGACATGACCTTTCAGGATTGACCGTTCCTTTACGGTCACACGGTGGTGTTACTGAGCAAACGGTTCCTTTGGTTTTCAGCCGTCCTGCAACTAACCTTGACGCGACCCATCAGTTAAGAAACTTTGATATTTTCAATGTTGCTCTCAATCACGTTGAGTAATAATTAACCAGGCATGATTGATTATCAAAAATAAATCAACAATCAATCATGCCAATTATTTTTTTAAATCTTTCGCTAGGAATTTGAATGACTATTAGATACGAAAAAATGCGCATCGCTGGTAAAAAAGTTGATGGCGCTGCAGATGGGGTAATTGAGGTATTCAACCCTTTTAACAATGAGCTAGTGGGCACTGTACCTCGTGCTAGTCGAGAGCAAGTTGCTGAAGCATTTGATATTGCTGCAGCTTATAAGCCAACGCTGACTCGTTACGAACGTCAACAAATTTTGACAAAAATTGCGCACACCATTGTTGAGCGTAAAGAAGAAATATCTGATTTGATTACTGCCGAATGTGGTTTAAGCAAGAAGGATAGCATTTACGAAGTGGGACGTGCATTTGACGTTTACTCGTTAGCGGGTCAACTTTGTATTAAAGATGATGGGCAGATTTTTTCTTGTGATCTGACGCCACATGGGAAAAAGCGAAAAATATTTACCCAACGTGAGCCGCTCAACGCGATTTCGGCCATTACGCCATTCAACCACCCTTTGAACATGATTTCGCATAAAATCGCACCTTCAATTGCAACTAATAACTGCATGGTTGCAAAACCAACCGAACAAACGCCTCTGACTGCTTTATTGTTAGCTGACATTTGTTATGAATGTGGTTTGCCGCCTGAAATGTTATCAATTATTACGGGAATGCCTTCAGACTTTGGTGATGAAATGATCACTAACAAGCAGATCTCTCTAGTCACTTTCACTGGTAGTGTTGGCGTTGGTAAATACATTGCTGAAAACGCAGGTTATCGCAGAACAGTATTAGAGCTTGGCGGTAATGCACCTCTAATTGTCATGGATGATGCTGATCTTGATAAAGCGGCAGACATGGCGATAGCGGGTGGCACGAAAAACTCTGGTCAGCGTTGTACTGCGGTTAAACGCGTCCTGTGTATTGATTCAGTTGCAGATGAATTTGCAGCGCTGGTGGCTGAAAAAGCAGCTAAGTTAAAGTATGGTGATCCAATGGATCCTGATACTGATGTCGGTACTGTCATCAATGAAGAGTCAGCCATTTTGTTCCAAAATCGTGTTAACGATGCAATCGCTAAAGGTGCAAAATTACTTTACGGCAATGTCCGTGAAGGAGCGGTTTACTCACCAACCGTTCTCGATCATGTTCCTGCGGATTGTGAGTTGGTTATGGAAGAAACTTTTGGGCCACCCATTCCTATTATTCGTGTCCGTGATATAGATCACGCGATTGAAGTTGCTAACTCCACTGCATTTGGTTTGTCTTCAGGTGTTTGCACCAACCGTATGGATGATATTATTCGTTTTATCAATGAGTTAGAAACAGGCACGGTTAATATTTGGGAAGTACCCGGGTATCGGATTGAGATGTCACCTTTTGGTGGGATTAAAGATTCTGGTCTGGGATATAAAGAAGGTGTTATCGAAGCAATGAATAGTTACACCAACGTTAAGACTTTTTCTTTACCCTGGTAAGAAATAGGTAACTGCAAGGTTTGGGCTATCGACCTTGCAGTTTTTCACAAGTGCTTAATTTAGTTATAGGTTTGGCATTAATGCTGGTGCTGATTACTTTCTTAAAAATAGGGCCAGGTGATTAAATTTTTTAATATAAGTTAATGTTCTTTCAATGCTGTTAAGAAAAGCGACTTAACGACTGAAAGTAAATCTACTTTCGCCGTTCATCTCTAGGTGGAATGCCAAACATATCGCGGTAACATTTACTAAAATGAGGAGCGGAAATAAAGCCACAAGCTAATGCTATATCAACAATTGATTTACTGGTTTGTAGCAATAAAAGCCGAGCCCTTTTTAAACGCAAGTTAAGATAATAGCGGGTCGGAACACAGCTTAAATGTTTTTGAAAAAGACGCTCTAATTGCCGTCTAGAGATACCCACATAGCCAGATAGCTCATCAAGGCTAATAGGTTCTTCTAAATTAGCTTCCATCAAAGTAACGGCTTCGGTTAATTTTGGTTGATTTGACCCTAGATGAAGCTGCAACGGGATTCGCTGACGATCATCAGCATTTCGAATACGTTCACATAGTGCAAGCTCCGAAATCATCGTTGTTAATTTTGGACCATGCTTCTTACCAATTAGGTTCAACATCATATCAAGCGACGCTAGCCCACCGGCACAGGTCACTCGATCTCGGTCTATTTGATATAAGTCATCGGTAAATTGAGCATTTGGAAACTCTTCACGCATACTCGCCATATTTTCCCAATGGATAGTGGATTTGTATCCATTTAATAACCCTGCTTTGGCAAGCAGATAACTACCAGTGCAAATGGCACCCACAATGATATTTCGTTGTGTTGTTACTTTTCTTAAAGCAACTTGCATTGACCGAGTCCATTGATCTGATATTTCGATGCCACCACAGACAAAGAAAGTAGACATATTATGAATGTCATCAAGGCTACAATCGGGTTTGATTTCAAGTCCATTACTTGCGGCAACTGGCGTTCCCTCTAGCGTACAAACTGTCCACTTATAGAGTATTTTTTCTGCAGATTGATTGGCCATACGTAGCGCTTCGATCGCTGACGAAAAAGCAATTAATGAAAAGTTTCCAACCAGTAAGAAGCAGAAGTGCTCGGGTAGCAAATCAGGATAGTCAGTGCTCATAGGCCACAATAACAAGGGTTTTGGGATGAACTTAACTGGTTATAAAAAGACCAGCAGATTCAAAATACTAATCTCAATTAGACTTTAATGCACGAATTATTTAACTGATAAAAACAAGTCGTGGCTCAAAACCCATCGACAGGATTTTGAGCCACGTTTAAACGAAGCAAATGCTAGTAAGAAGCGTCTGGCATTGAATCTTTACGTTGTTTAATAAACGCAAGTAGCGCTTCATCAATTGCTGGGTCTAGGTGGGGTGCTTCATATTCCTCTAGAACTTTCTTCCAACGAGCATTCGCTCTTTGTGCATGATCCAGACTGCCTTCAGATTCCCACTGTTCGTAACTATTATTATCGGTAATAGGTGATCGGTAAAAAGCAGTTTTAAAGTTAGCTTGAGTATGTGCACAACCGAGGAAATGAACGCCGGGACCCACTTCACGGATGGCATCCATTGCTTGACCGTTTTCAGACAGGTCAACACCACCCATTAGGATTTCCATCATCGCCGCTTGATCGACATCCATAATGAATTTTTCATAACCCATAGCGAGGCCACCCTCCATCCATCCAGCTGTATGTAGTACAAAGTTCACACCGGCCATAACTGCTGGCATTAAAGTACTAAGTGCTTCTGATGCGGCTTGTGCATCAGGTAATTTAGAACCACATAAACCCCCACCAGAACGAAATGGAACACCTAGTCGTCGAGCTAATCCTGCCATAGTGTAAAGCACTAGTGCAGGCTCTGGTGTACCGAACGTTGGAGCACCTGATTGCATCGACATTGAACTGGCGAAACTACCAAATACAACGGGTGCACCGGGGTTAACCAATTGCACGAATGTCATGCCTGCCATTGCTTCGGCTAACGACTGAGCCGCTGTGCCGGCTACGGTTACTGGAGACATGGCACCTGCCAAAATAAATGGGGTTATAATGCAAGCCTGATTATTTTCCGCATAAACCTTGGCGGCGCCAAGCATGGTGTCATCAAACGTCATGGGTGAGTTCGCATTGATAAGGCTTGTAGCATAAGTACGAGGACGACCTGTTTCCGGGTCAATGTAGTCATCACCCGCTATTATCTTGATCATGTCTACCGTGTCCTGAGCGCGCTCAGGTGCAGTTACAGAACCCATGAAGGCCTTGTCGGAATATTTGATATGTGCATATAACATATCAAGGTGCCGTTTATTGACCGGCACATCGACAGGTTCACAAATTGTGCCACCAGACAAATGCAAGCTGGGTGATGAATAAGCTAGCTTTACAAAATTATGGAAATCTTCCAAAGTGGCATAACGACGGCCTTTGTCCAGATCAAAAACAAACGGGCTGCCGTAGGCTGGAACAAATACTGTATTTTTGCCACCAATTTGAACATTTTTTTCGGGGTTCCGAGAATGGTGCGTATATTCAGAAGGTGCAGATGTCTGAATAATTGAACGGCACATACCGCGTGGGAAACGAACACGTTCACCGTCTACTATGGCACCGCCTTTGGCCAAAATTTCTAGCGCTTCTGGCATATCTCTAAATTCGATACCAGTCTCTTCTAAAATGGTGTCAGCATTCTCTTCAATTAACTGATATCCCGCTTCATCCAGTACTTCAAAACAAGGTATTTTTCGCGTAACGTATGGTTTACTTGGGGCAGTTTCATTGCCGCGGGCACGTCTTTCTTCACGTCCACCACGACCTCGACGCTTTGGTTTTTCAGATTCACTCATTAGTTAACTCCCGTTAAATCCTATATAAATATACGGGCGATCATAGCACCTAAAGCCTTTAGTCGATTGAGCCTAGGCACGACATCCAAGTGTTCGCCAGCGCCATTTGAGTGCAATAACATTAGTGTTGTTGTTAAAATCTCAAACAGCTAGAATGCCATTCGATAAGTTTCATAATAATTTAAAAACTAATAATGGTAATTACGAAGAGGTAGTGCCGTGACGAATAAAACAGAGAAAATAGGAATCTTGCTCATCGAAGGGTATCCGCTGATTCCATTCAGTTGTGTGGTTGACTCATTACGAACTGCAAACCGTTTAAGTGGTACCGTAATGTTCGAATGGCAATATTTTTCTCCTGATAGTAAGCCGGTGACTTCAAGCAGTAATATTACCCTTCCCACTGTTCCCATTAGTGAAGCAGAAAATTTAGAAACTCTCGTGATCTGTGCACCTAATACGGCGCAGCATTTTGATGATTCTAGGGTGCTCAAATTATTAAAAAAATTTGATAAGGAAGGTGTCAACCTTGGAAGTGTGAGTTCAGGAAGTTTTTTACTCGCTAAAGCATCATTACTCGATGATTGTCGTTGCACTATCCACTGGGAAAATATACCCGTATTTAAAGAAATCTATCCTCACTTGGATGTGACATTTACGCTCTATGAGATTAACAATAAGCGCTTCACTTGCTCTGGTGGTACGGCGGCGCTCGACATGATGCTGAAACTCATCGAAAACCAGCATGGCAGAGTATTGGCTCAGGAAATATCACAACAATTTCAGCATGATAGAATTCGAACCGATATTGACTCTCAACAAATGGCGGATCGAATTGACTTGGCGATGAGCGCACCCAAACTAATCGATGTTATTAGTTTAATGGAATCAAATATTGAGACTCCCCTTTTACTGCCCTCAATTGCAGAGCAATGTAACGTTTCGCTCCGTCAGATAGAACGGTTATTTCATAAATACCGTGGCGTAACACCAAGCCAATACTATCTGTCACTCCGGTTGCTGCATGGAAAACAATTGTTGTTGAATACTAATCGCAGTGTCATCGATATTTCGATTGCAACTGGATTTGAGACGCAGTCTTATTTTACGGCTTGTTACCGGAAGTATTTTGGAAGTTCACCGCGGAATCATCGGTCTCAGATTGCGATGGAGCGTCAAAGTTAGAGATAATGAGTTGTATTATTAGATTGTTCTAAATAATCATAGAGTTGTACTTTTAGATACTAACTTTAGGTTTCATAAACGCGTTATACAATAGTGGAATCAAAAACAAAGTCAGAACAGTAGAAAATCCCAATCCCCATACAATTGAAGAAGCGACTGGCCCCCATAACAGAGAATGCCCACCAAGCCCAGTAGCTAGCGAGAATAGTCCCGCAATTGTACTCAGAGAAGTAATTAGAATAGGAACTACCCGCCTTCGTGCTGCAAACAAGGTCGCGTGTTTTACCGTCATGCCATTCTCAAGATGCCTGTTTGCAGTCGATATTAGTACAATCGCTGAATTCACCGAGATGCCAGCTAGTGCTACCACCCCATACAGTGTAAATAAGCTTAGCGGGTTGCTGTTTAAAAGTAACCCTGCGGTGACACCAGTGAAAGCCATCGGCACAGTGAATAAAATGATGAACGGTTGAAAATAACTTTTGAACTGAGTTCCAAGTATGACGTAAATCAATCCTATGCCAAATCCAAACAACAGCACCATGGCATTAATACTTTCTTGGATGTCATCTAGCAAGCCAGAGAAATCGAGGCTGATGCTAGGATGTTGTCGCTGTAGTTGATTTCCCCAGGCGTTCTTAATTTTTTTATTCACCTCGACCGTGTTGACTACATTTTTATCGATGTCAGCTTCTACCGTTATAGTACGACGAAAGTCATAGTGTCGAATGCTGTTTTGACCAACACCATATTCAGCATTTAACAGGGTAGATAATGCGACTGGTTGACCGCTGGCAGACGGTAGGCTGACTTGTAATAATTCATCGATACTATTTAGTTTGTTTTGCTTAGCAAGCACCCGAACATTAAGTTCTTCACCACGGTCTCGCAGACTGGTGACTATCTCACCATCAACTAAAAGTCTGAGCGTTCGTGCGATTAATGATGGGTTAATGCCTGCACGATGAGCTGCATCGGTATTGACCTGAAGGGTTAATGCACGTTGGCCGCTTGTGGCGTCGTCGCTAATATCTTTCACACCATCGATAGTGGCCAGTTGGCTTTTTAGGGCTTCTACCGCTGGACGTATGTCATCAAAACTATCACCTCTGACTTTTATACTAATCGGCTTACTGGTCGGTGGACCACCCGAAAGGGTTAGGAAATAGATAGTATCCGGCCCTGCAGTGTTCACAACATCGGCACGCATCGACTCGACCATTTCTGCCACGCCTCGCATGTCGCCTTTTTTGGGGTTTAAGGCAACGACAACCTGTCCAAAGTGATCACCAAAAAATGGCGCAGTTTCGGTGAAGAGTAATCCGCTGTAACTGATAAGTTGGCGTACTTCACCGGGCCTAATATGTGTACGCACTTTGCCTTCGACCTGCTTTACTAGGTCTAAGGTGTCTTTGAGGGGTGTTCCTACCGGCATTTGCACATTGACATAATAGAGACGGATGGGGTCACTAGCAAAGAAATCCACTTTGATTTCTAGGCTGGCAATCGTGTCGCTAAATGATCGTGGTAAATACTCAGCAATTGTTTTTGCTTTCAATGCGACTGACATTAACAAAATCACCACTATAAAAATCACAAATATTGTTAAAAAAGGATGGCGTAATACATTTATGAGTCGTCGGGTATAGCTTCGGCGTAGCCATCGTAAGCAGCGCTGACGAACCGGATTGGCATGTTCATCCACCCAGTCGCCAAAACTCAAAGGTAGTTTAAACAACAACAAGATCAACTTGAACGGAAGTTTTATGAATGACCCTATGCTATTCACTGGTCCAACCTTGGTTTTCTTCGGTACGCCCCAGTCCATCGTGTGTGACGGTAGCATCCAGTAGGCCTCGACTAAGCTCAGCGCTAAAGCGATCGTCACAACCAGTGGAATGACAAACATGAATTTTCCAAGGATACCAGGCAACAACATCAAGGGTAAAAATGCGGCCATGGTTGTTAATACGGCGGTTGTCACCGGTTGAAACAACTCTTTCACGGCTTCGACCGAAGCGACTACGGCTTCGGCACCACGCTGCATTCGAAACGAAATGCCTTCAGCAATGACCACAGCATCATCAACTAGCATGCCGAGGCTAATCACCACACCGAGCAATACCGAGACATTCAATGTTTGATCTGCCGATTGTAAAAACCAGAAAGTGCCGGCAAGAATGAAAGGAATACCCGCGCTGGTGAGTAGCGCCATACGTGTACCAAGGAACAACCAGGTCACAACAAGGACCAGCAGCAAACCCAGTAGCATATTGGTTTCCATAACATTTAGTGCGCTGCGTGTAATCTCGGTCTGATCGTCAATCAATACGATGTTGACACCAGAGATATCTGCATTAGTGTTTTTCTGCTGCAAATAAGCATCAATCAATTTAACCAACTCAAGCGTATTGGCTCCGGCCATTTTAGTGATCGAAAACATGACCGCTGGCTGCCCGTCGTAACTTACCAACTGGCTTGCACGCTCACGACTTCGCACAACGTCAGCAATATCGCCTAGCAATACTTCGCTCTGCGCTCTTGCTACCGGCAAGCTCGCCAGAAAGTCAGGGCTTGCTGATGAGCCATCTAGCCTGACCAGCCAGCGCTGTCCACCAACTTCAACCGAACCTGCTGATATGTCTTGGTAATAAACGGCGACTGTATCTGCGATATCGGCGGGGGTTATGCCAAGCTCCTGTAACCGATCAACCTCAAACGATACCTTCAATTCGGGGTTACGCAGTCCGGTTGAGCGCACGCCAGAAACACCTTTGATATTTTCCAAACCGGTTTTAATTTGTTCTGCCTGACGTCTAAGGTTTTCGTCATCAGCCTGACCCACTACTGCTAGAATAGCGGTGGGGAAGGCATTCGCCGTTGTAATTTCAGTAATGGTTGAGGATAACGCTTGCTCTGGAATTTCATCTTCAACGGCCTGAACTTCACGACGTAAATCCGCCAGCCGCTTATCGAAGTTGCGTTCATCAATCTCCTCGAAACGCACTAAAATTCGTGAAATTGATTCTCGACTTGTACTACTAACGAACTTGATATCAGAGATATTTTTAATCGCATCTTCAAGGGGATCTGTGACTAGTTTTTCGACATCCTGTGCTGCTGCGCCTGGCAGGATTGTGGTGATATCAATCCAGTTGAAGTTGATCGTTGGATCCTGTTCGCGGGGCATTGAAAAATAAGCCATTGTGCCGATGACCAGCACCAGTAAAAAAGTCAGGTTGGCGAGTACGCCATTTTCAATGAAACGTTGGTACATTTAGTTATTGAGTTTAGAGTTTAGTAATAATTTGTTGTAAGCCAAAGGCAAAAATTAAGAAGCATTATTTATAATTTTAGGATTATTGAATGAGCTTTATTTCATCACCCGATAATAATTGTTGCCGACCTTCGACAATGACTTCGGTATCAAGTGGTAAGTCAATAAAGGCAGGTCGTCCTTCAAGTGCTGATTTTAGTTCAATGAACATAGCTCCAGTTAAATCTTTACTGGTATCAACAATCAGAACACCCAGCACACCTTCACGACGAGATAACAAACTTGCGGGCAGCATAGGTGCTGAATACCATTCCAGTCGTCCACTAGTGCCGGGGGCTAAATCCTGTTTTGTCGTTAAACGCATCTCCCGATTCCCAGAAGCGGGATTTGTCACTAATGATAAGTTACGTTTACTAACATTCAGCCTTTGATTATTAGTGACAAAAACGAGTGATCTGGAGCGTGTAACTGACTCAACTAAATCAACCGGAATCTGCGCCGAAAGCTCAACATTATCCAACCCAATAATTTCAACTAAGGCTAATCCAGGAGTGGCTAATGTGCCCACACCAACGAGTCGACTGGTAATTTCTGCTCGGTATGGAGCCAGAATAGAGCAGCGCTGTATTGCCAGCTTTGCATCTGCAACAACCGCTAACTGGCCTCTCAGCGTTGACTGCGCAATATCAACATCGGCAATGCGCTGGTCGAGAATGTCAGCTGACACATTGCCCGCTTGTTGCAAAGCCTTAGAACGGTTTAATTGTTGCTGTGCCAGTTTTATTTGAGTTCTATGTGCCTGTGCTTGGGCTTGAGCACCAACCATTGCATTCACATAGTTACGACAATCAAGTTTAACCAAAAAGTCACCCGCATTAACTATATCACCAACTTGAACAAGAATTTGGGTAATACGAGCAGACAATTCGGCACTAACTCTACTCTGGTTTATCGCAATCGCTGTTGCCGGTGAAGTAAAAGTTTTTTCAATTAGAAGTTTTGCCAATGGTTGAGTCTTAACTACGCTAGGGGAGGCAATTATCAGACAGGAAAACGTTAGAAGAGAAATAGGCAATAAAAAACGAATTAACATGATTCATTATACGACTTTTAATTAAAATTGGATCAACAAGTTCGTATGTTTCGATTACAATATAAGCATAATTATATACCTGCCCAAGGGGACCTTTAAAATGTCTAAACTATCTGACCTAATTAAGCCAGGCGTCGCCACTGGTGATGATATACAAACCATTTTTACTTTCGCCAAAAATAATAATTTTGCTTTACCTGCTGTCAATGTCGTTGGTAGCGATTCAATCAATGCAGTGCTTGAAGCTGCGGCCAAGGTAAAAGCACCAGCTATTATTCAATTCTCTCAGGGGGGTGGTACATTTTTCGCGGGTAAGGGGCTTAAAATGGAAGGCTATCAAGCCGCTATTCTGGGAAGCATTGTAGGCGCAAAACATGTGCATTGCATGGCTGAAAGTTATGGTGTTCCCGTTATAGTGCACACTGATCATGCAGCACGTAAATTGTTACCTTGGATCGACGGCCTTATTGATGCTTCTGAAAAGCATTTTGCTGAAACGGGTAAACCATTATTCAGTTCACACATGATCGACCTGTCCGAGGAACCCATTGAAGAAAATATAGCGACTTGTAAAACCTACCTAGAGCGTATGTCTAAAATAGGCATGACACTCGAAATCGAACTGGGTTGTACTGGTGGTGAAGAAGACGGTGTTGACAATAGCAGTATGGACTCTTCATTACTTTATACTCAGCCATCTGAAGTTGCCTATGCTTATGAAGAGTTGATGAAAGTTAGCCCGCGCTTCACCATTGCGGCTTCTTTTGGCAATGTTCATGGTGTTTATAAGCCGGGTAACGTCAAACTAACCCCAACCATCCTGCGAGACTCACAAACTTTCGTTTCAGAGAAGTTTAACTTGCCGGCCAACAGTTTGAATTTTGTTTTCCATGGCGGTTCAGGTTCTAGTAAAGCTGATATTCGAGAGTCTATTGGTTACGGTGTCATAAAAATGAATATCGATACCGACACCCAATGGGCGACGTGGGCTGGGATTAAAAATTATTATGAAAATAAGAAAGCCTATTTACAAGCTCAAATTGGCAATCCAGATGGTGAGGAGTCTCCTAATAAGAAGCATTACGATCCCCGTGCTTGGCTACGTGAAGGTCAGTCTTCAATGGTGAGTCGTCTTGAAAAGGCATTCTCAGATCTGAATGCAATTGATGTGCTTTAATTGAAGTTTATTAGTTAATTTAATCGTTTAGGATTGATTTTATGGAATTGGAAGCATCACGTGTCTTACTGGGCCTGTTGTTTCTGATCATCGGTATTGCGCTATTTGCCGCAGCCATTGTGATAAGACTTCGAATGGAAAAAGAGTTAGTAGGCGAGAGACGAGCTTTACAAAATAGTCATTTTCCCTGCTGGAATTCGAATGGCTTATCCGACAGAGGCAATACACTTAGAAAAATATACAACGTAGTTTACTTTGCGCTTATTTTATATTCGGTTGCGTTGATCATATTTATGAAGGCTAGCAATTGACACCTAAGCATGCAGAATCTATGCCTTTATAA
>Ga0307997_10000294_pt1 | contig 22791 bp, 24 predicted proteins | sample Davwhametageno36_FD_203165 | JGI IMG/M metagenome (GOLD analysis project Ga0307997, IMG submission 203165) | Marine microbial communities from Davis Island wharf, Antarctic Ocean - #36 | ecosystem: Environmental > Aquatic > Marine > Unclassified | place: Antarctic Ocean: Davis Island wharf... | reverse complement strand
TGCTATATTTGATAAGCCTGCCTTTTCAGTGTTAGTAGAAAAAGCTAAAGCGGGTCTTGCATCTGCTTAGTGGTACACGTTTAAAGTAAGAGCAAGGGTGCTTTGGCACTCCTGCTCTTTTTATAAAATTAATCAGTGGCTTAAGCTTGTACCTTCAAGTGTTTTATCATCAAATATAAAAATTATTCAACACCTAATTAACTACAGTAGATAACATCGTGACCCAAGAATTAGATAGCCTACTCGAACAAGCCACTCAGTCGATTAGTCAATCTGATGACTTGACTTCACTTGACGCTATTCGTGTCACTTATCTTGGTAAGAAAGGTGAAATTACCCATAAATTGAAAAATTTGAGTCAGGTGTCAGCTGAGGACCGGCCGGCAGCAGGTCAAGCAATTAATCTTATAAAGGTCAGTATCCAAAAACTACTGGAGCAACGTAAGACGTCCATAAACGACGCCTTAATCTCTGAAAAACTTAGTAATGATACGGTCGACATCACTTTGCCGGGACGATATAACAAAGCTGGGGGTGTTCATCCTGTCACGCTTACTATGAATCGAATTCAGAAAATGTTTGGGAAATTGGGTTTTGACGTTGCAGAAGGTCCTGAGGTTGAGGACGATTTTCATAACTTTGAAGCTCTAAATATACCCGCCCATCACCCAGCCAGAGCAATGCATGATACGTTTTATTTCGATGCTAATCGTTTGTTACGAACCCATACATCACCAGTACAAATTCGAGTATTAGAAAAACAAAAGCCTCCCGTTAGAATTATAGCACCGGGTCGAGTGTACCGTTGTGATTCGGATTTAACTCATACTCCGATGTTCCATCAAGTTGAAGGGTTGTTAGTGGATGAAAACGTATCCTTTTCTGACTTAAAAGGTACGTTAGAAGAATTCCTCAAAATGTTTTTTGAAGAAGATGACTTAAAGACGCGTTTTAGGCCATCGTATTTTCCGTTTACAGAGCCATCGATGGAAGTTGATATCAGCTGCGTGATGTGTTCTGGCGCGGGTTGTCGGGTTTGTGGTCATACGGGTTGGTTAGAAGTATTAGGCTGTGGCATGGTTCACCCAGCGGTGTTCAAGCATGCTGGCCTCGACGATGAAACTTACACCGCCTATGCATTTGGTATGGGTGTCGAAAGACTTGCAATGCTGCGTTATGGCGTGAATGACCTTCGATTATTTTTTGAGAATGATTTGCGATTTTTGCAGCAATTCGCATAGCCGAGAGTTCAAATAATGAAAATAAGTGAAAACTGGCTACGTGAGTGGAGCAATCCGGGTGTATCAACCGAAATACTACTGGATCAGCTAACAATGGCAGGCCTTGAAGTTGAAGGATTTGAAGCAGCAGGCCCTTTGTTAGATAAAGTGGTAATTGGTGAAATAGTATCGATTGAGCAGCACCCTGATGCTGATAAGCTTCGAATCTGTCAGGTCAGTAACGGCTATGAGACAGTAGCTGTCGTTTGCGGTGCACCCAATGCCCGAAATGGATTAAAAGTAGCTTTCGCTCAGGTAGGCGGGGTTCTTCCAGGTATGAAAATTAAAAAAGCCAAGTTACGCGGGGTTGCGTCATTCGGAATGCTTTGTTCTGGTTCAGAATTAGAACTCTTCGAAGGTTCTAATGGCATACTTGAATTGCCGTTAAATGCCCCCGTTGGGGTGGGTCTTTATGAATATTTTGAGCTAAAAGATAATATAATTGAAGTTGATTTAACTCCTAATCGTGGTGACTGTTTATGTATAGCAGGCGTTGCTCGTGAAGTTGCGGCAATTAATCGAGTCGATCTAAAAGAAGTTGACTGCCACGTAGTAAAGCCAACTATTAATGATGTGTTTCCAATCGAACTATCTGCCTCTGAAGCGTGCCCTCATTACGTTGGTCGAATTATAAAAAACATAGATTCTTCAGCTGTCACTCCCGTTTGGATGCAAGAAAAGCTGAGGCGTTCAGGCTTGCGCCCCATTAGTCCTGTGGTTGATGTCACAAATTACGTGATGATGGAAATTGGTCAACCGATGCATGGATTTGACTTTGATCAATTAGAAGGTGGCATTGTGGTTCGTTTGGCTCAAGCAGGAGAAAAAGTCACTCTGTTAGATCAAAGCACGGTTGAATGCCGTCCTGACACGTTAGTCATTGCAGATCAAGAAAAACCCTTAGCCCTAGCCGGTATTATGGGCGGTTTGGATTCATCTGTGCAGGGTGGAACAAAAAACATCTTCCTTGAAGCCGCCTTCTTTGCACCTATATTGTTAGCAGGGAAAGCTCGCAGCTATGGTATGCATTCAGATTCATCACACAGGTTTGAGCGCGGTGTTGATTCTCGGTTACAAATTCAGGCTATTCATAGGGCAACTGCTTTATTACTCGAAATTGTGGGTGGAGATGCCGGACCTGTGATTGAGGCAAGTGATCAACAATATATGCCCGTGATGACTGAGATTAAGTTGCGCTACCCACGGATTAAACGTTTATTAGGTATCGATGTTTCACAAAATGAAGTTTCTGCGATGTTGGAAAGTCTCAATATGCAGGTTTCAGCGCACAAAGATGGCTGGTTAGTTAAAGCTCCAAGCTATCGCTTTGATATTAATATTGAGGCTGACTTGATTGAAGAAATTGGTCGGATGTATGGATATAATAATATAGAAGGGACTAAAGAGCTGGCTCATGTTCAAATGGCCGGGTTTTCTGAGACACAGGTAGCGCTCAATAAGGTTCATGATGTGTTGGTTGATCAAGGCTTTTATCAAGCGATTACTTATTCATTTGTTTCACCCGAACTTCAATCTATTCTCGACCCGGGTCAAGCGACGTTAAAGCTTACCAATCCAATTTCTGCTGATATGTCGACTATGCGAACTCGGCTCTTGCCTGGTTTACTTCAGGCTCTACAGTACAATGTTAATCGTCAGCAATCTCAAGTAAGACTATTTGAAACGGGTTTATGCTTTCGACCTGAAGCAGAAGGTTTAGAGCAGAAACAACATTTAGCTGCCGTAGTAACTGGTGCTCGAAATGATGAAGGTGTTCATATCCAGACCGAAGCTTTAGACTTTTATGATATTAAAGGCTACCTTGAGTTAGTTTTGAGTCTAGCAAGGGGGTCTGAATTTAGGTTTAGTCAAACAACTAATCCAATACTACATCCTGGGCAAGGTGCCGATATTTATTTAGGTGAAACTTTAGTTGGTTTCGTTGGCAGTCTTCATCCATCCGTACTGTCTAATTTGCACATAAATCAGTCAGTCTTTGTTTTTGAATTTGAGCTCGCTCCTATACTTTCAGCTAATCTTCCTAATTTTACTGAGCTATCAAAATATCCTTCTATCCGGCGTGATATATCACTAACTGTAGAAGCAAAAGTGAATTCTCAAGCTCTTATTGATTGTATTCGATCAGTAAAAAGTAAAATTCTACAAGACGTTTTTGTGTTTGATGTCTATACCGGTAAAGAAGTAAAAGACAGCTCAAAAAGTGTCGCTTTAGGCTTGATTTTGCAAGACTTTTCACGCACTCTAGTGGATAAAGACGTAGAGGAATTAATTGACAAAGTTCTTAGTCAATTGAAAACCCAATATAACGCCGTACTAAGGGAAACATAATGTCATCACTGACCAAGGCTGATATGGCCGAAATGCTATTTGAAGAGCTTGGTCTCAACAAAAGGGAAGCTAAAGAAATTGTTGAACAGTTTTTTGAAGAAGTCAAAGTTGCTTTAGAGTCAGGTAATCAGGTTAAACTCTCGGGGTTTGGTAACTTCTTAACTCGAACAAAAGCAGAAAGACCTGGCCGTAACCCAAAGACGGGTGAGGAAATTCCTATATCAGCACGGAGAGTCGTTACTTTTCGACCGGGTCAGAAATTAAAAATTAGAGTTGAGGCTTATGCTGGAGGCGAGTAATAATAACGAATTACCTGTTATCCCGGGTAAGCGTTACTTTACTATAGGAGAAGTTGCATCACTTTGTGATGTAAAGCCCCACGTTCTTAGATATTGGGAACAAGAATTTCCTCAATTAAAACCAGTTAAAAGGCGTGGTAACAGACGATATTATCAACGGCATGATGTATTATTGATTAGGCAAATACGAAGTCTTTTGTATGAAGAGGGCTTTACAATTGGTGGTGCACGTCAGCGACTTGAGGGTGATGTTGCTAAAGACGATAATTGCCAGAGCCAGCAAATAATTCGACAAACATTAGTTGAGTTAGAAGAGTTATTAACGCTCCTCAAGCGTTAAATTTTAGCTCTACATATTTAGGTCTATAAAAATAGTTTAAAAAATTCGGGGCGTAGCGCAGCTTGGTAGCGTACCTGCCTGGGGGGCAGGTGGTCGCAGGTTCAAATCCTGCCGTCCCGACCATTTTTTACTCCTCATCAGGAGCATATAAGGTTTGCAAGATTCTCTATTTAGTTCTGATGAAGGTTCCCCTGCAAAAATTTCACCGCTTGCATTTCAATCTAGGCCCGTAGATAGACTGTCTTATATCGGTTTAGACGAGTTAGAGCGAAAATATCCTTTTTTAAGCTCTAATTTGCCCAAAAGTATGATTATTTGGGGTCCACCTGGTTGTGGCAAAACGACCTTGGCTCAAGTTTTGTGCAATCATAATGATATTGAGTTTTTTTCTTTTTCTGCTGTTTTGTCAGGCGTTGCAGAGCTCAAAAGCTTGTTTAAAGCGGCTCAAGTTGCCATCGACCATCAGCACCGCATACCCGTCATTTTCATTGATGAAATTCACCGCTTTAACAAGGCGCAGCAAGACGCCTTGCTACCTCATGTTGAGAGTGGATTATTCACTTTGATTGGTGCTACGACTGAAAATCCTCGTAGTAGTGTTAATAAAGCACTGTTATCTCGAGTTCAAATTGTCGAATTGCAAGCTATTGGCTTCGACCAAATCGTACAAATAGTGAAAACTACACTTGTGAAAAAAGAAATTCAGTTTGAGCCGGAAGAAGTTGAGATGATGGCTGAGTTCTCGGGTGGTGACGCCAGAAAAGCTATTGGTAATTTAGAGATGGCAATAAGTTTAAAAGAAAAAGGCCAGTTTACTTTACCGGTATTTAAGACGATTATTCTTGAAAATGCACGCAGTTATGATCGTAATCAGGATCGGCATTACGATGTTATTTCTGCCTTCATAAAAAGCTTACGGGGATCTGATCCAGATGCCGCTGTGCTTTGGTTGGCAGTCATGCTTGATGGTGGAGAAGATCCGGTTTTTATTGCCAGACGGTTGGTCATCTTCGCCTCGGAAGATATAGGCAATGCCGATATAAACGCACTCACTATGGCCAATAACACGCTTAATATAACGAGTAATATTGGTATGCCCGAAGCGCGTATTACCCTGGCTCAGGCAACGACATACCTCGCCAGCACGGTAAAAAGTAACGCGGCTTATAACGCAATTAATGCCGCTATTAGTTATGTTCAATCGATGTCTACAATTGAAGTGCCTGAACATTTGAAAAACTTCCCAGTTAAAAGTCATCCGGTTCAGTATCAGTACCCCCATGGTTTTGAGGGAGGTTTTATAGATCAGCAATATTGTCCAGACAATACGCCTCAGTTTTATAAGCCGAAGCCCATTGGTGTAGAGAAAAATATTCAAGCTCGGCTCAGTGGTCTTTGGCCTTTAAAAAAAGAGTATGATGAGTGATACGTATTCGAATAATGTCAGCTCGGAAGTCAAATTTTAATGAATAAACCTTATTCAGCATCCTGTGAACAAAATAAAGCAGCAATTTTATCAACTATTCAACCTTATTTGTTCGACGGAGCCGTTGTATTAGAAATTGGCAGTGGTACAGGGCAGCATGCCGTTTACTTTGCGAGTCTTAACCCACAGATAGTCTGGCAACCCTCTGATCGAGTTGAATATTTGCAAGGCATTAATGCATGGATTAACGATACTTCTTACTCAAACCTCAAAGCGGTTATTGAATTAGATGTTCTCAAAGTTTGGCCGAATGAGTCATATGATTTACTATTTACTGCCAATTCATTTCATATTATGGACGATGACGCAGTTAAGACCTGTCTTGAAAAATCCCGCAGTTGTTTAGAGCTAAATGGTTTCTTAATTGTTTATGGCCCATTTAATTATAACAAGCAGTACACATCTACTAGCAATGAGAGATTTGATAGCATGCTAAAATCAAATGACCCCAATAGTGGTATTAAAGATATTAAATGGGTCTGTGATATTGCTAGTCAATCGGGCTTAAATTTTATAGACGATATTGAAATGCCTTTTAATAATCGCATTCTAATTTGGAAAAAAGAAACTTTAATTGAATAAATGCGACTAATCAGTAGCTGTTTGTCAATAACTTCACTCACATACTTTCAGACGTTCTTATGATGATTAAAAACCTTCGCCTTTTTTGTTTTATTTTAACCTTGTCCAGTTCAAGCTTTGCCATGGCTCAAAGTGAGGTGTCAGAACCATTGCCCGATCTAAATTCTCAGCCATTGTCTGAGCTTACTCGTCTATTAAAATTGCGACTGGGTATTGATAACATTGATGAACCCACTGAGACTGGCGTTGAGGGTGTTTATCAAACTCGATTTGGAGATAAATTTGCCTACCTTATTGATAACGGTCGTTTTGTTTTAATTGGTGACTTAATAGATTTAGAAACAGCAAAAAACTTGACCGAAATCAGTCGGCGCGGTCTTATCGTGGATAAGATTAATGACATTGCATTGGAGGATATGGTTATTTTCCCTGCAGTATCTGAAGAAAAATCAGTACTTAACATATTCACTGATGTTTCATGTGGCTATTGCGCAAAGTTGCATGAAGAAGTTCATTTTTTACAAGAGTCTGGTATTACAGTGAGATACCTTCCATTTCCTCGCGGTGGTAGTAAGGGTCCGGGTTACACTGGCTTAAAACAAGTTTGGTGTGCCCAAGACAAGCAACTCGCTATGGGTGTTGCTAAAGGTACTGAGAGGGGAGAGTTAGGCACTGCCGATTGCGCTAAAGGCGATATGGTTGATCGTGGCTTTGAGCTTGGAAATTACCTTGGTGTTGCAGGTACTCCAGCACTATTTTTAACTAATGGTGAAAAAATTAACGGTTACATGCCCCATGAACGCCTAATCCCCAAAATTCTTGGTCAAATATAATTTCAAATATTAAACATAAAGAATTTGAATACAAGCAACTCATTTCATGAAGAAATGGGTTTCGATGCTAAAATTATATTGTTAAATTATAATAACGTCATTGGAAACTAACCTATACTATTATTATGCCTAAAACATTAAAACCAGAAGAAAAGTCATCACCAACCCCAGTGCTGCCCTCATCTATTTCAAATGATAAACCTATTGAAATCCAAAAAGAATATGGGGGCCCTAAGGGTAAAGAACCGACCCGTTATGGCGATTGGGAAAAAAAAGGTAGGTGTATTGACTTTTAGCCAACTTGGACATCTTTCCTGCCATTTATAGTTGATTTTATAGATTTAAGCGTACATTGAGGCACCGCACTATGAATACACAAAATAATCGTCCCCTTTCCCCGCACTTGCAAATATATCGGTTGCCTTTTGCTGCATTGCTGTCGATAACGCATCGTGCGACTGGCGTTATTCTTAGTATGGCTGCATTGCTAATGGTTTGGGTACTGGCTGCTGCAGCAAGTGATGCTAAATCTTATGATTCTATTCAGGTTCATCTTTCTAGCTGGTACGGTCAGATATTCTTGATCGGTGTTACGCTTTCGCTTTATACCCATCTTTGTAACGGCATCAGGCATCTTTTTTGGGATGCTGGCGTGGGCTTCGATTTAGAGACTGCTGCTAAGTCAGCCAAAATGGCAATAGCTGCGGCGATAATCCTAACGATAGCAACCTGGTTAATAGCCCTCAACGTCAGATGATTTTATGAGTAACTTACGATCCCCTCTATCTCGGGCTAAAGGCCTTGGGTCAGCAAAAGAGGGCACTACGCACTTTTTGCGGCAACGATTGACCGCTTTGTCAATGATACCGCTACTTTTGTGGTTTGGATTCGGCTTAGCAGCGATGCCAGTCGATCACGCTACGCTGATAGCAACCATTCAGCACCCTGCGGTAACCGTTGGTTTGACTGTTTTAATTATGTCGACTTTTTATCATGCCCAGTTGGGTTTGCAGGTCATAATTGAAGATTATGTGTCTACGAAATCAACCCGCTTAGTGAGTATTATATTAGTCACTTTTTTATGCCTACTGCTTGGTGTAATTGGTGTTGTCTCAGTATTAAAGATCGCTTTAGGAGTCTAGGTAAATATGAAGCAGGAATATAAAATTATTGATCATAGCCACGATGTTGTCATTGTCGGGGCTGGTGGAGCAGGTCTTCGTGCCACGCTTGGCATGGCTGCAACAGGGCTATCGACGGCTTGTATTACAAAGGTATTTCCAACCCGAAGTCATACGGTTGCTGCGCAAGGTGGAATGAGTGCCTCGCTTGGTAATATGGGCCCGGACAATTGGCAATGGCATATGTACGATACAGTCAAAGGATCTGATTGGCTTGGTGACCAAGATGCAATTGAATATATGTGTCGCGAAGCGGTACCTGCTGTCATTGAGTTAGAGCATTACGGTGTCCCATTTTCTCGAACAGAAGAAGGTAAAATTTACCAGCGACCTTTTGGTGGTATGACAACTAATTTCGGTGAAGGTACCGCTCAACGTACCTGTGCGGCGGCTGATCGAACGGGTCACGCAATCTTACATACTCTATATCAACAGTCTCTTAAGCATAAAGCTGAATTTTATATAGAATATTTCGCCATTGATTTAATTATGGATGAGGGCGTTTGTCGTGGTGTGATGGCTTGGGATTTGTCGACTGGCGAATTACATCGTTTTCGTGCACATACCGTTGTTTTAGCAACGGGCGGCTGCGGTCGAGCTTATTTTTCTGCCACTTCAGCGCATACTTGCACCGGTGATGGTGGTGCAATGGCCATTCGAGCTGGATTACCGCTACAAGACATGGAGTTTGTTCAGTTCCATCCCACTGGTATCTACGGTGCTGGCGTGCTTATCACAGAAGGTGTGCGTGGCGAAGGTGGCTATTTAACAAACTCTGATGGTGAAAGATTCATGGAGCGCTATGCACCCAATGCAAAGGACTTAGCGTCACGTGATGTTGTTAGTCGTTCAATGACTATTGAAATAAATGAAGGCAGAGGTGTCGGGCCTGATAAGGATCATATTAACCTTCACTTAGAGCACCTTGGACCTGAAGTTATTAACGAACGGCTTCCTGGTATTTCTGAGTCTGCCGAAATTTTTGCCGGTGTTGATGTGACAAAAGCTCCAATTCCAGTTTTGCCAACCGTCCATTATAACATGGGTGGCATACCTACTAATTATCATGGTGAAGTTGTTACCATTAAGGGCGGTGATCCTGATGCCGTTGTTCCTGGCCTAATGGCCATTGGTGAAGCTGCGTGTGTCTCTGTACACGGGGCCAATCGCCTTGGATCAAACTCTTTACTAGATATTGTTGTATTTGGTCGTGCCGCGGCAATGCGTGCTGCAGAGACAATTAAGCCAGGCACTGCACACAAGCCTCTGGCAGAAGAAGTCAGTGCTCCTATTCTTGAAAGATTTGACCGTATACGGAACGCATCTGGCAGTACTGGTACCGCAGAAATTAGAAACAATATGCAGCGCACGATGCAAAAGCACGCAGCCGTTTTTCGTTCTGGTGAGTCGATGCAAGAAGGGGTCGAAAAAATGGACGAAATCTTTGCTACCTTTAGTGATATTAAAGTGTCTGATCGTGGGTTAATCTGGAATACTGATCTCGTTGAAACATTAGAGCTTGAAAACTTACTCGTTCAGGCTCAAGCAACTATTCAGAGCGCGCTCAACCGTTCAGAAAGTCGTGGAGGTCATGCCCGTGAAGATTTTCCCGACCGTGATGATGACAATTGGATGAAGCATACTTTGGCCTGGGTTGATGACAAAGGTAAAGTAAACTTTGATTATCGACCTGTACATATGTATACATTGAGCGATGAAGCCGAAGTAATTCCACCCAAAAAACGCGTTTATTAATTCGGAGGATGACCTAATGGCTGAATTTTCATTACCAATAAATTCGATTGTTAAAAAAGGCAAAGTTTATAAGGCTGCTGCAGGTGTTAAAAACATCAAACGCTTTATTGTTTACCGTTATAATCCTTCGACTGGTAACAATCCCTATACTGATACTTATGAAGTGGACCTGGATAACTGCGGTCCGATGGTACTCGATGGATTATTAAAAATTAAAGATCAAATTGATTCATCATTATCATTGCGTCGCTCCTGTCGGGAAGGTATTTGTGGTTCTTGTGCAATGAATATTGATGGTGGCAACACGTTGGCTTGTATCAAAGCAATTTCCGATATCAAAGGTGATATTAAGGTCTACCCATTGCCACATCAACCCGTTGTAAAAGATCTGGTATCTGACTTGACTCATTTTTATGCTCAATATGCTTCGGTCGAGCCATGGATGAAAACTGATTCTGCTACACCACCCGATCGTGAGCGATTGCAATCTAAGGAAGATCGTGAAAAACTCGATGGACTTTACGAATGTATTCTTTGCGCCTGTTGCTCTACTAGCTGCCCAAGCTACTGGTGGAATAGTGATCGTTTCCTCGGTCCTGCAGCATTACTGAATGCTTATCGATGGATTGCAGATAGTCGTGATGATTCGACAGGTGACCGCTTAGATGCCTTGGAAGACCCTTTCAAGCTTTACCGTTGTCATACTATTATGAACTGCGCTGATGTTTGTCCTAAAGGCTTGAATCCCGCTAAGGCTATTGCGGCAACTAAGAAGTTAATGGTTGAGCGTAAGGTTTAAACGGCATCGGGGTCTTATAAAACAATGTCTGAATTATCTCGTCTTCGCTGGTTGTGCCGGAGGGGCATGAAAGAACTTGATGTAGTAATGACTCAATATCTTGAGGTTCGTTATGAGGAAGCGTCAGATTTGGAGCAACTAAGCTTTAAACACCTGCTAGATATGCAAGATCCCGATCTTTACGCGTTGCTATTGGGGCAAAAAGTTTGCCCCAATGATGATATTCAAAGCTTGATCATTACTCTAAGATCTCTCAACAGTCGACGATAGTTTTCTCTCGTTTAGTTTATTAATGGACGTAAATCACTTTAGTCTGAAACAATCTTTCAAATTAATTAACTTCTTGCTCTGTTTTTATCTAATTGTATTGCTGCTGATTTTTATTTACTTTAAAAGTTGGATTCAATGGGGGTTAATATCATTGGTTTTGTTACAATCATACTCAAACATTGGCCGCTATAGGTTAGCCACTAAAATCGCCCTGGTGTTAAATCTTAAAACAAACAAAATTCAGATAGAAAAGGGTTCAAACAGCCAAGTTTTCGATTATTTTAGGCTGTATTCGAATCGATGGTTCTTGATACTTCAGTTGCGTCAAAACAATCGGTATGAAAATTTAATGTTGTTATCCGATAGATTTAACTCTATGCCAGAATATTTGCTTTTTAGGCACCAAATTAAAAAAATGAATCAGAATTTAAATGTTGATTGAGACAGAAGCTATTCGATCAGGGCGTTCAATCGCGAATAGAAGTTTTTCTGGCCTAATGGACTTGTACGAACAAAACTATATTCGATTGCGTAAAATTGCACCTGATTTAGGCTTAGCAGATAACATGATTTCGTCAGTCGATGGACACCATGATTTATTTCTATCTGTGCACGAGAGGTGCAAGTATACAACAATGCTCAGTATGACCTATCGATTTGGAAAGGCAGGGCGTTTTCTATATGAACCTGATCTCCACTTAAAAATGTATCATGATGCGAAGGTCGTTGAGGTTCAACACTTGAACTCACGATCACAAGGTTTGATAGTTGTTGATGACCTGCTTATAAAAAAATGGGCAACTAATCGTTATCTCTATAAATGGCTAGGTTATTGCTTATATCAGGGGCATTTTTTCCAATCAATAACTCGATTAAAAGCCAAGGCTTGAGTAATTAATTCTTCAAGGCACTATTTTAAGTAACTGTTTTCACTAAATTTTTATCTTTGACTTCCGGCCGTGTATCAAATACACCTTGACCTATATAGACACATAGATATAATTCCTGACTGAATTAGTCAGGAATTATGAAAACTCAATGCGACTGTCAACAAAAGGGCGATATGCGGTTACTGCAATGATGGATATTGCGCTCCATGAAAAGCAGGGTCCCGTAACATTGGCAGAGATTTCGCAATGCCAAGGCATCTCGCTATCATACCTTGAACAACTTTTTTCAAAATTACGTAAACATGGTTTAGTAACTGGCGTTAGGGGTCCCGGTGGTGGTTATAGGCTAGCGAAAACCGCCGATAAAATATCGATAGCCGATATCATTCAATCTGTTGATGAAAAGCTAGACATGACTAAATGTGGCGGCAAAGGTGATTGCTCTAATGGTGAGAAATGTTTAACCCATCAATTGTGGTTTGATCTTTCCTGTCGTCTGTATGAATTTTTAAGTGGTATCAAATTAGATCAGTACGTGAATCGTCCTGAGATTAATGAATTGGTTAAAAAACAGGACATACTATATGGCCGATTTATTAACCGAACACAAGCTTTAGTTTAATTGGAGAAAAAATTGTGAGTAATATTAACCTTCCTATATACCTTGATTACAGTGCAACCACGCCAATTGATGCTCGTGTAGCAAAAAAAATGGCTCAATACCTTACCCTAGAGGGTGAGTTCGGAAATCCTGCATCACGCAGTCATGAGTTTGGCTGGAAAGCAGAAGACGCAGTAGAGCTAGCAAGACAGCAAGTGGCTGATCTTATAAGTGCTGATCCTCGTGAAATAGTATGGACCAGTGGCGCTACTGAATCTAATAACCTTGCGATTAAAGGTGCGGCTCATTTTTATCGGAAAAAAGGTAACCACATAATAACCGTTAAGACAGAGCACAAAGCTGTTTTAGATACTTGTCGTCAATTAGAAAGAGAAGGTTTTGACGTCACCTATCTTGAGCCAGAAGAAACTGGCTTACTGTCAATGGAGAAGTTAAAGGCTGCAGTCACTAGCGAAACAATTATTATTTCTGTTATGCATGTGAACAATGAAATTGGTGTCATACAAGATATCGCTGCAATTGGTGAGTTTGCTCGTGAAAACAAAATTATTTTTCATGTAGATGCAGCACAATCACCTGGAAAGGTCGGTATTGATCTTTCTACTATGAAAGTTGATTTAATGTCTTTTTGTGCCCACAAGGCTTACGGTCCCAAGGGTATTGGTGCACTTTTCGTAAGGCGTAAACCGCGAATTCGTTTAGAAGCTCAAATGCATGGGGGAGGTCATGAGCGTGGTCTCAGATCTGGCACGTTGGCAACGCATCAAATAGTCGGCATGGGTGAAGCTTTCCGGATCGCTAAAGAAGAAATGGCAAAGGATAATGATCGTATAAGAATGTTGAGAGATCGCCTATATGATGGACTCAAAGGTATGGAAGAAGTTTATCTAAATGGTGATTTTGAACAGCGGATTCCAGGTAATCTTAACATTAGTTTTAACTTTGTCGAAGGTGAGTCACTGATTATGGCGCTAAGAGATTTAGCAGTTTCTTCAGGTTCAGCTTGTACATCGGCTAGTCTTGAGCCATCGTATGTGTTAAGGGCTTTAGGTCGCAATGACGAACTAGCTCACAGCTCTATTCGTTTCACCACGGGTCGATTTACCACAGTTGAGGAAATCGATTACACAGTCGTACTAGTCAAGAAAGCGGTAGAAAAGCTACGCAGCTTATCGCCACTTTGGGATATGTACAAAGATGGTATCGACTTGAACTCTGTTGAATGGGTAGCACACTAATCATTAGTCACAAATAAAGGAAATAATCATGGCATATAGCGAAAAAGTACTAGATCACTACGAAAACCCACGTAATGTTGGTGTCATCGAAGAAGATCTATCAGTCGGGACTGGTATGGTTGGAGCACCTGCCTGTGGTGACGTAATGAAACTTCAAATTAAAGTTGGTGATGACGGTATCATTCAAGATGCTAAATTCAAAACTTATGGTTGTGGTTCTGCAATTGCGTCAAGTTCATTAGTAACTGAATGGATTAAAGGTAAAACTCTGGATGAAGCAGGTGAAATTAGAAATACGCATATTGCTGAAGAGTTAGCGTTGCCACCTGTTAAAATTCACTGCTCTGTGTTGGCTGAAGATGCCATTGCTGCAGCAATAGAAAACTACAAAACTAAAAATCAGTAAACTATGTTTGTGAACTGATCGTCTAGACCTTGGGAAGTTTGCTTTTATAAAGCAAACTTCCTTTTTTTTATTAATTTTGTCGGCAAGGCCTAACTAAGAATAGTTATATTTAAGCCCCCTAATGTTTGTTGGCTCTAGAAAATCGCATCTTTTAATTATTTTCATTAAAAAATAATCTTTGTTTTTCTTCGACTTTGATTTATATAAATTGCCGATTTTCCTAAATAAGTATAGGCTTTTAATATAAATATATACTGATTATAATCAATTACTTAAAGTTTATAATCAATGTAAAACATTAACATATAAATATAAATGTTTTCGTGGCATTTCTATTCCGCAACAATTGTAGTTTCGTCTTTCGCTTCTGACGGAAAATTATACTATTCATTTATAGAGTTGGCTTAATAGTGAGCGGCTCTCATTTAATAATTCAATTACAACCAAGCACTCGATGATCGTTACTTAACTGCTACCTCATCTATATTGGCTCAAATCAAAACAGAAGTTGGGTTCACTTATGGATGCTGATTAAATGCAGATAACGCAGCGCCAGAATTGAGCAAAGACCTTACGATGTCTGCAGCCTCATTCAAGTTATAGTGATTAAGATTGCTGAGCATAATAGCGCCACTATAAATTAGACTGTCGCGGGTTTCTCCTAGCCCACCCGCGAGTGCTTTAAGACCCAAATCAACCGCATGGTTGGCAAGTTGATTTAATTTTTTTTCACTATTAGAGTTTTCAATATCAGCCAAATATAAAGGTAAAGGTACATTTCTACTCTGTTGTGATAACCCAATAGAAGCGGGGTCTAATGAGTGTTGAAGAGTTTCTGTAAAGTCTTTATAACTAAAATAACGGCCTTTTTGTTTAAGGGACGGTACAACCCCACCTTCGCCCCCTCGAACCAAAATCATGTTGTCAAACTCTGCGTGACGCGCTAAATCAGAATAAATTTCTGGATAGGCTTTATGCACATAGCCACTCATCAAGTGCGTTTTACCGGTGGCACGAAGCGGTTGAGCTAGTGCTTCAACTGTCGTCAACACTTGACGTTTTACCATGCGTTGACGTAATCGAGTTAGCTTATACAAAGCAGGACAATAAATCGCTTGATCAAGATAAGACCAACCTATATTTTTGTTCTCTAAGTTAAGCTTAACCTCATGGATTGGCAGTAAAACTGATTTTCCCGCTGCTTTTAATATACGGTGTGACGTTACGCCAAACTTTGGGGCAACTTTTTCTAGGCCATGCGATACACAAGAATAACCAGCAGCGGCAAAAATAGCAGGTAAAAAAGCTGACGAGGGGACACCTCGAATATAACCATTATAGGGGTCTGAAAGGTCAATAAGATGGTTAACGTCTACTAACAGTTGTGTGGCGCTGTTGATCTGTATTGTGGAGTTTCTGATTGCTTGTAGTATACCTCTATTCTCTTCACTGGTTTCTCGCTTCATCCGTAAGGCAATGAAGAAAATAGCCGTTTGAACAGGATCTGCGTTGCCATCCAAAATGAAGGTCATAGACTCTAGAGTTTCATCAAAAGATAAATTTTTGCTGTATTCTGGTCCAGTCGCAACTTTTTTAATGGCATCGTGAAGTGGGTTATTCGACATAAGTTACTTATTTAGTCAGTTAGTAGTACATTATATTAGACTTTTGTCTCATTTAGGTAAGACTATCTGGTCTAGGTATTTAAGCTGCAATGCTTGATATTGTTGATCCGAAGATCATTTTCAAATTAGTAGCTTTGATGCATCGAAACCGAGCATAATTACTTTTATTTATTTTTTAGATACTGACATTAATAAACAATGAAACACCTCCCTATCTTTATAAATATTCGCCATAAAAAATGCCTTGTGGTTGGAGCTGGCAGCATCGCCACTCGAAAAATAGGGTTGTTACTAAAGGTGGGTGCTAACGTTACGGTTGTTGCTAACGACATAGGATTAGAGGTGTCCGAATTAGAACAACAGGGTGCTATTCGGTGCTTGCGCAGAAATTATGAGCCTGAAGATCTAAAGGATGTTAATTTGGTTATAGCTGCCACCAACAATGTAGCGCTTAATGCTGAAATTTCAATTATAGCGCAATCAGAAAATATTTTAGTCAATGTGGTTGATAATCCAGAATTATGTAGTTTTTTAATGCCATCGATCATTGATCGAAGCCCCATTCAGATTGCTATTTCTACTGGTGGAGCCTCACCAGTACTCGCAAGACTAATACGTTCAAAGCTTGAAGCAACCATTCCATCTGCCTATGGCGAATTGGCTAAGCTAGTCGACCGCTATCGGATAAATGTTAAAAAAGCGTTCGCTAACGTTGACTTGCGCCGACGCTTTTGGGAATCGATACTTGAAGGCCCCGTAGCAGAATTTGCATTATCAGATCGAATGGATGATGCTGAAACCATGCTCGATGAGTTAATTCAAACAGCAGATCCTGATCCAGACTATAAAGGTGAGGTTTATCTGGTTGGGGCAGGTCCAGGTGATCCTGATTTATTGACTTTTAAGGCTCTCAGGCTGATGCAAAAATGTGATGTTGTGGTTTATGACCGACTAGTATCTGAGCCAATAATGGCACTAGTAAGACGAGATGCCGAAAAAATTTATGCAGGTAAGGCTAGTTCAAATCACAGTATCTCTCAAGAAAACATTAATCAACTATTAGTGAGATTAGCAAAACAGGGCAAACGAGTGTTGCGCTTGAAAGGCGGTGATCCTTTTGTTTTTGGTCGAGGTGGTGAAGAAATTGGCGAACTTATTGGTGAGGGTATTGAATTTCAGGTCGTGCCAGGCATAACGGCAGCTTCTGGTTGTTCTACCTACGCTGGCATACCACTTACCCATAGAGATCATTCCCAAGCGTGTATATTTGTAACGGGTCACCGTAAAGAAAACAGTGAAGATTTAAATTGGGGTATGTTGAGCCACGCCAATCAAACGGTAGTTTTCTATATGGGGTTAGACAATGTCCAACGAATTTGCGATGCGTTAAAAGCTCATGGAAGGAGTGACAGAACGCCCGCAGCCTTAATAGAAAAAGGCACAACACCAGATCAACGCGTGTTAGTTGGTGATTTAAATACGCTTCCTGAGCTTGTAAAAAATAATGAAGTCCGGGCTCCAACTTTGATAATTGTTGGAGAAGTCGTCAGTTTACATAACCAGTTGAACTGGTTTAAGACGGGTGAAAAAATCCTATAAATTTCAGAAATTTGATTGTCAATGGGTTAAAGCCTTGATTCTAATTAACTTTTATTAATATAGATCAATAAGCACAATAAAGTTAAATCTAAAGGTGTATTTTGTATTACCTGATTAATTAGGTTCTAAAATTATCACTCCTAGTGAATAAACGGGAGTGTCGTTTAAAATATTTAAGTTGGTTATAAAATTTTAATAACTTAAGCTAAATCATTTTTTAGGCAGTTTCGAGTATCACCTTCAACCTGATATTCATAAGTATAATTTGGATGCTGTACGCCAATGACCCACGAATTTCCAGCCTTAATAGACTTTGACATACCATCACTCATTTCAAAGCGCATAAAATGAACTGCTGAAGTTTTAGTTGCATTCGATCTTTCAAGATCTTCATCTGCTATAGACCAGACTTTATCAAAGCCATCAATTTTTATCCAAACCAAATCTTCTATACCCACCATTTTTTCTAACTGTGCCGCACGTATAACAGCATCAGTATATTCGATCATGAAAGTTGCTTTGAAATTTCGGCCCGATGGCAACATTGGATTATAAGCCTCGAGCTCATCGTTAATACCGTCTACTTCAAAGACTTTTTCAATTCGTAAGATTTCTTGGATTTGATAGAGTAAAGTTTGACGATCTTCAAAGTACAAGGTTGCGTTGGGACCCAAAGCTACCTGGCGACTTTTTTTGTGTTGCAACACCTGTTGGCGAAAAGCAGGCCGCTCTTTGGCATATTGTTCAAGGCTCATTAAATCCGCTCTTGTGATTGCAGTTGCTTGGTTCATATTTAAATCCCGTAAGCTTGTTTCAACAGGGTTATCGGGTGAGCAGTCTCACTTCCGTCATTCAGTCCTGCAGAAATATGATGTCCTGCCATTGGACAATCGCTGGTATAAACATCAGCAGTGGCTTTTATAACTCGATTGACGACAGGTTTTAATATCTTCATTGAGTCTTGATGAAACTCCTCTTTGATCGCATAGGTGCCGTCATGACCAGAGCATCGTTCAATTGTATCGATGACTGTACCAGGTACCAATGACAAAACATCCCGTGTTTTCATACCGATGCGTTGGACGCGTTGATGACAAGCAACATGGTAACTAATAGTTCCCAGCTGGTTTTTAAAATCAGTGTTGAGTAACCCGGCCTTATTACGCAGCATTAAATATTCAAAAGGATCAAAAAAGGCTTGCTTCACTTTAATGACGTTTTTGTCTTCTGGGTACATTAAAGGTAATTCTTGTTTAAACTGTAACGTGCAAGAAGGTACTGGAGATATAATGTCCCAGCCTTCATCGACTAATTTGGCCATAATCTCAATATTCTGTTTTTTTAAACCGTCAACAGAATTAAGATCCCCCAGTTCTAATTTGGGCATACCGCAACAAACAGTGTTAGGCACTATCATGGTTGGAATATTGTTATGTTCGAATACAGCCATCAAATCTTCCCCTAAATGAGGTTCGTTGTATTCGCCGTAGCAAGTGCCAAATATTGCAATTTTGCCACTGGTCTTATTTGAGGGAGTAACCTGAGTTAGATCTGCTATGTGATGGCGGGTACGTTTACTTAGAGTATCGCTATGGTATTTAGGTAATCTTGCGTCTGCATGTATGCCTATTGCAGTTTCTAGTAATGCGCGGGTTTGCTCGTTTCGGTTCACTGCATTAACAATATTTACAACAATAGGAATACTTGCTAACTTACCAATCGTATCGGTAGAGGTAATGATTTTATCGCGAAGTTTTGTTCTTCCTTGTTTGAAACCAAGCGCTTTTGCTCGAAGCATTAGATGAGGAAAATCTACATCCCATTCATGTGGCGGAACATAGGGACACTTAGTCAAATAGCACAGGTCACAAAGGTAGCATTGATCAACTACATGCCAGAAATCTCTTCTTTCTACACCATCAACTTCCAAGGTAGTTGATTCATCAACCAAATCAAATAATGTCGGGAATGACTGACATAAACTGACACAACGACGGCATCCATGGCATATATCAAACACACGCTCCATCTCATCAAAAATTTTAGTTTCATCGTAAAAGTCAGGATTGTTCTGACCTAAAGGGTGACGAGTTGGGGCTTGCAAACTGCCTTCGCGTGTTACAGATGACATAGTTTAATCCAATTTCTGACCAATCTAATTCATAGGGTGAGAAAAGCTGCAGTGATAATTGTTAACACTGCAGCTTTTTATATGCCTAGAACTAAGCGTCGAGGGTATCGAGTGCCTTTTGAAAACGGTTAGCGTGTGAACGCTCCGCTTTTGCTAAGGTTTCAAACCAATCGGCTATTTCATCAAATCCTTCTTCACGAGCTGATTTGGCCATACCTGGATACATATCAGTATATTCATGAGTCTCACCAGCAATTGCTGATTTAAGGTTATTCTCAGAACTACCAATGGGTAATCCAGTCGCGGGATCACCGACTTCTTCAAGATATTCTAAATGACCGTGTGCATGGCCAGTTTCGCCTTCAGCTGTTGAACGAAATACCGCCGATACGTCATTTAAGCCTTCAACATCAGCTTTGGCAGCGAAATAAAGGTAACGACGATTTGCTTGAGATTCACCTGCAAATGCGTCTTTCAGGTTTTGTTCTGTTTTTGATCCTTTTAAGGACATGATGCCTCCAATAAAGTTATTGTTATAAAATAAAATTAAATTGCCTCTCAATTATTATCTATCAATGAATAAATAAATATAATAGATTTTATTTATTTCCATAATAGCTATTGTCTATAACTGGAAATTTTTTTCTAGGCTTTTGACATAGTCAATATGATAATAGGATATCAATATTTGTTGTGGTTAAAAATTTGGTATGGTGTTTATAAAAACCGCTGTTAGATGGTCCCAAGAAGTGAAGGGTTAAACATAAGAGTCTTTTTAATTGGTATTGCGTTATGTGTCCTAACTGATGCCCAGTTGAGCCTTTGAATTTAACTCTCGATTTGCTTTAGATTTAAAGTAGATAAACCGCTATATTAATCTGCTTATCTTATATTAAAGGGCATGTTCAAAAGCTGTTTTAATGATTTTCTAGTAATAGGGTCTGTAGTTTCTATTTGATATGTCATAATAACCTTTTAAATTCATGTAATGTCGTGAATTTGTCACTACATAGATCCTTTTGAGGATTTGCAATGAATCCTTAATTCAATTTTTATCTATTTTTTAATCAAATGATTAAAAATTAATTATAATGTGAAAGCTACATTAACCCCTTAACTAACTGACTTAAATAAATATAAATATGAAAAACTATAACGTTTACGCAATTGGTAATGCATTAGTTGATATTGAGTATCATACTAGCCCTGAAAAACTATTAGAACTGGCCATTGAAAAAGGTGTGATGACTTTAATTGACGAACCAACGCAAAACGATTTAATTAAGCGATTGGGTGATTCTCACGAAAGTATGGCTTGCGGTGGTTCTGCTGCCAATACCATTATTGGTCTAGCTCAGTTTGGGGCTAATGTGCATTATGACTGTCATGTTGCTAATGACATGAGTGGCCAATTTTTTGCTCGTGATTTACAGGCTAGCAATGTTGATTCTAACCTTAAACTTGATGATAGTTATGCTGGCGTCACGGGTAAGTGTTTGGTTTTTGTGACACCAGATGCTGATCGCACTATGAATACATTTTTAGGGGCTAGTATTGAATTAAACAGTACGAATATTGACGAAAGTGCTATACAGAATGCCGACTACGTTTATTTAGAGGGTTATTTAGTAACATCTGAAGGTACCAAACAGGCCGCAATAACAGCCAGTGAATTGGGCAAGCGTTATAATAAAAAAATAGCAATTACTTTGTCTGATCCAAATATGGTAACTTTTTTTAGAGACGGTATGTTAGAAATGATTGGCGAGGGTGTTGACATGCTTTTTGCTAACGAAGAAGAAGCTTGTGGTCTGGCCCAGACACAAGATTTACAAGAAGCAATATCATTCATTAAAAGCCATGCAGTTACCTTTGCTATCACTCGTGGGAAGCAAGGAGCCATACTATTTGATGGTGAAAACCTGATTGAAATTGCAGGCCATACAGTTAATGCTATTGACACTTTGGGGGCTGGTGATCTGTTTGCAGGTGCTTTTCTGTTTGGATTGTCTGAAGGTATGAGTTTTCAACAATGTGGCGATTTGGCATCGTTAGCGTCGTCTAGAATTGTTACTCAATTCGGCCCTCGGTTAGACACAAACGAAACAAAAGCGATACTGGCTGAATTTAGGGCTGGTATTTAATTAGCCAATAGTTAAAAATGCCAAACATTTTTGATTTTCAGGCTTAATTTTAGTCCTGATCTTATCTTTTTTCTGACAGGACTCTAAGTACTGATGACTATGCACAACACGAAAGATCTAAGGATTAAAGATGTGAAAGAAATTCTTTCCCCAGAAGAACTCATGGCTGATTTACCTCTGACTGCAGAGGCATCTAAGACGGTGTATAACGCTCGTCAAGGCATTTATGACGTTATAGATGGCAAAGACGACCGCTTAGTTGTAATTATTGGCCCCTGTTCAATTCACGATACTAAAGCAGCTTTAGAGTATGCAGTACGTTTGAAGCAAGTCAAAGATGAATTGAAAGATGATTTGTTAATAATCATGCGCGTTTATTTTGAAAAGCCTCGCACAACGGTTGGATGGAAGGGATTAATTAATGACCCTGATCTGGATGAAAGCTTTCACATTAATAAAGGTTTACGCATGGCCCGTGAACTTCTGTTGCATCTTTCTGAGATGGACATCCCTGCAGGTCATGAATATTTGGATCTGATTAGCCCACAATATATCTCAGATCTAGTTTCTTGGGGTGCTATAGGTGCGCGAACTACGGAGAGTCAGGGGCATCGTGAGCTAGCCTCTGGTTTGTCTTGTCCTGTAGGTTTTAAAAATGGAACCGATGGACGGTTGCAAATCGCTATTGATGCTATTGGTGCTGCTCAGAACCCTCATAATTTTCTGTCCCTAACACTTCAGGGAAAGTCTGCTATTTTTGGCACTACCGGTAATCAGTACTCTCATGTTATTTTACGTGGTGGCAGTCGTCCCAATTATGATCGTGAAAGTGTTAATGAAGCCGCAGAACAATTGGTTGACAAGGGTCTTAATCCACGGATGATGGTTGATTGTAGCCACGCTAACAGTCAAAAGAAATTTGAGAAGCAAATCGAAGTGTGCCACGATATAGTTCACCAGAT